>Ga0306920_100001676_pt1 | contig 27584 bp, 28 predicted proteins | sample flu12Cox44000170_FD_204666 | JGI IMG/M metagenome (GOLD analysis project Ga0306920, IMG submission 204666) | Lab enrichment of tropical soil microbial communities from Luquillo Experimental Forest, Puerto Rico - flux4day.12C.oxic.44.000.170 (v2)... | ecosystem: Environmental > Terrestrial >... | reverse complement strand
ACTCTACAGCCTGCACAAGACTCGATGTGGTCCGCAACCGAGGTTCGGTCGCCACCGCTTAGCTCCTCATCGAGGTAAGCGCCGATCAGCTCGTATGCTTGATCACACCGCATGGAGTTTGTCCTTTTCCATCGTTCTGCTTGAGGCTTTGTGCAATTCTCTGCGGCCGCGTGCGAGCCGCGACATCACGGTGCCGAGCGGCGCGCCGGTCACCTGGGAGATTTCGGGATAGGCGAGTCCTTCGATCTCTCGAAGCATAATGACCTCGCGAAAGATCGGCGGCAGCTCGACGGGAGCGCTGCGGATGAGACCGCGATCGACCTCCCCAATCAGCCGGGCCTCGGGGGTCGGATCCTCAGAGGCTATCTGGGCCTCGACAGACTCCTCACCAGGGCCGCCAGACGCCTCATCGAGCGATATGACATTTGCCGAGCGTCGGCCTTGATCGGCTCGTCCCTTGTGGGGCTCTTCCCCACGCAAACGTGATCGACGGTCCCGGGGAGAATTCGGGAGGCGGGGAATAAAGGCTGCTTGGCTTGAATCGACTCCCTTGTGGGAGCGGGCCCAAACCGCTCCGGAGCCATTCGTTCGGGCAAGCAAGGGAGCCTCTCATGCTGAACATGTCACGCCGCGATGTCATGATCGGTGCCGGACTAGCCGCCGCTTTTGGCCTTAATTCCCGCGTCGCCGTGGTGGGGTCGGCCTGGGCCCAGCCCGCACCCGAAGCCGGCAAGGGTGTTTACAAGTACAAGGTTGGATCGGTGGAGGTCACCGCCCTCTATGACGGCATTTGGAAGAAGCCGCACGATCCCGCCTTCATCAAGAATGCCAGCGTCGATGATACTAAGGCTGCGCTGGCGAAGGCCGGCATGACCACTGACTACATGCCAATCCCGCTGACCGTGATCGTCTTGAGGGTGGGTGACAAACTCATCATGGTGGACTCCGGCTCAGGCGTCGGCCAATGGCAGCCCACGGCCGTAGATCTCCCCGGCAACATGAAGGCTGCCGGCATTGATCCCGCCAAAATCAGCACCATCTTGATCTCGCATTTCCATCCTGATCACATCTTCGGCCTGATGGAGAAGGGCACCAATGCACCCATTTACCCCAATGCCGAGCTCGTCGTGAATGCCACCGAATACAAGTGGTGGACGGAGCCCGGCAGGGTGGAGAAGTTGCCCGAACCGCGCAAACCGCTCGGGCAGCGAATTAACACGGTGTTCCCGGGTTGGAAGAACTTCAAACTTGTGGAGGGTGAGAAGGAGGTGGCGCCCGGCATTCGCCTCGTCAATGCGCCGGGGCATACTCCCGGCCACTCGGCGTTCCTCGTGGCCTCGGGCAATCAGCAGCTGATGATCTCCAACGACGCGGCATACGTCCCGGCGCTGCTCGCCCCGCATCCCGAGTGGATGGGCGCCTACGATCAGGATGGCCCAATGGCCGTGGAGACGCGGCGCAAGCTGATCGATCGTGTCGTCGCCGACAAGATCGCGATCTGCGGGGCACACTTCCCGTTCCCGGGCAGGGGCACCTTTGTCAAGGACGGCACCAGCTACGCATTCACCCCCGAGAAGGCATGAGCAGCGTCGGCGGTGGCGGTGGTGCCGCCACCACCGCCCCCAACGCGTCCAAGAGAGGAACTTTTAATGGGCCCAATCCAGAACCGCACCGGCGTTGCCCTGACCCTTGTCGCATGTCTTACCGGGATAGCCGCAGCCGCTACGCTCGGATCACCCCCCGCCCTTGCCGTCGATACGGTGACATCGAAGGATGCCCCCGACCTCACTTCCGTGCGGGCTAAGATCAAGGCCAAGGATTATCGGGCCGCGCTCGCTGAGCTGAAAGTCCTGGCCGACACCCATCAGCACGCCGACGTCTATAGTTTGATGGGGTTTAGTTTGCGTAAGACGGGCGACTATCCGACCGCGCTCACCTTCTACAAGAAGGCGCTGGACTTTGACGCCGATCACAAGGGCGCCCGCGAATACTTGGGCGAGCTCTACGTGGAGACCGGCGACCTGGTGAAGGCTCGCGAACAGCTCGAAATTCTTACGAAACTGTGCCCGCAGGGCTGCGAGGAGCGCGAGGACCTCGAGCAAGCGCTTGCTTCGGCAACACCCAAAACAAACTGACGCTCATGCTTCAAGCTGAAGTGCGGGAACCACGGGGTTTCCGCGACTATCTGGCGATGCCATCCGTGGGCTCGTGACGTAAACCTCGCGCCGAGAAGGCAAGAGCATTTGGCGTCTGAGATCGCCATTTTACTGCGCTGGAGCTATACGCGCCACCTCCGCGCTAAAAACCGTAGAATTTGCAGCCCATATGATCGCGTTGTCGTGTGGCCAGACTGAAACCCTGTAATAATTGTACGGATTGAAAGCGGGATGATTGGCAGAAAGCGTCCGAATGCCCCATCCGGTCCATGTCCAGCGCATCAGGCTCACGACCTTTCTGGCGCGCTACTTGGCCAGTTGATCTGTCCGTCCTGCTCGCGGATCAGAACTGTCTGGCGTTGGTGGATAGAGATCTACGGTGGTCCGACCTGAACATTGAAGGACGTGACATAGTCGCCCCTGGTCAGCGCGGCGGTGAGGCCGAGCCCGCCGCAACGAGAATCCCTAGTTGTGTCGCATTGTACATTGTATCGATTTCCACGTTCATACGTCCCGCCCGTCAAGCACCGATTCGAAGTACAATCTTCCCGCGTTTGTGAGGGAGTTCGCCCGCAAGCATTTCATGTGCAGCGCGTGCCTCGGCAATGGGCAGAACGGTTCCAACGGACGTGAATATCCGCGAGCCGCTCCAGCTGCGCCGAATTGACATCGACGATGAAGTAGTCTGACCTCAGACGATCTTGTTGGGCGCGCTGCGCATTCGGTGGCGATACCACCGAAACGACGATACCGCCCGGCTTTGTCAGCGAGAACAATTGGTCTTGTGTCGGGCCGCCGACGGTATCGATCACTGCATCGGCGCATTGGGCGAATTCGGCGAGACGCGAGGACGGAGTTCGGACTACCTCGTCGGCGCCCAAAGCGCGAACATAGTCGGTGTCATCGCCACGTACGCTAGCGATCACGCGCACTTTGCTCCACCGCGCAAGTTGCACGGCATAGCCGCCGACGTTGCCCGCGCCGCCGTGGACAAAGACCGTCTGTCCCTCACTCGCGCGGGCGTGGTTGAACAGCATCTGCCATGCCGTCACGGCGACAACGGGTACCGATGCGGACTCTATATGGGAAAGCTTGCTGGGCTTCTTCGCAATCGTCTTTACCGAAGCCACTGCATAGTCGGCATACCCGCCCACGAAGGACGCGTTGGTTACGCCGAAGACCCCTTGATGAAATTCGGTTACATTGGCGCCCACCCTTTCGACAACGCCGGATACTTCGGCACCGAGCGTCAATGGGAGCGACTGCGGCAACCCGCTCGTGCCCGTTCTAACCAGGGCATCCCAATTGCCTACCCCCGCGGCGCACACACGCACGAGAACTTCGTGGTGCTGCGGCTCTGGTACGTGGATCCGCCTCAGCGTGACGACGCTCGGTGGACCATACCGATGAATTCGCGCAGCCGTCATCTCCGCGCAAGTTGGCGATGGCTCCGGCGACGACAGAGTGAAAACGGTCATAAGCTACCTCCGTGAAGAGAGCACGCAAGCGGGCGTCATATTTCGTTGCGCCTTAGAGCGGCGGCAATACCGAGTTTGCGACCAAGCGTGGCAACCTTGGATTGGGTGTCGCGAATCGCCAAATTTCCCAAACTCTCAGTTCACGTGCGCGCTGATGAAAGTACCAATATGTTCGATGGCTTGGCGCGCCTCCGGCAGCACGTTCGCGAACAGCTGCCACACGTGGGTCATCTCTGGCCAGACCTCCAAGCTCGCGTCCACTGCATATGCCTTTGCCTGCTCGGCTAAACGCTTCGAGTCGTCGAGCAACACCTCGGACCCGCCAACCTGAATGAGAAGCGGCGGCAGACCCGTGAGATCGGCATAGAGAGGCGACACAAGTGGCGCCCTACGGTTACCGTTGCCGAGATAGAGTTTTGCGTTGTTGAGGAGGCCCTCGCGTTGCACAACCGGATCAATTGCTGCATTTGTTCTCATTGAACCTCCGGTGGCCTCCATATCCACCCAAGGCGAGAGGCACACGGCTGCTGCTGGCAAGGGGTCGGCTGCGTTCCGCAACGCAATGAGCGTACTCAAGGAAAGTCCGCCACCCGCCGAATCCCCAGCAATGACGATGTTTGACGCCTTCGCGCCCTTCGCTATGAGCCATCTGTAGGCCGCTGTCGCGTCCTCGAGGGCCGCGGGAAACCGATATTCCGGGGCTAAACGATAATTGAGTCCAAGCACCCGAGCTTCGGCGCTCCGTGATATTCGGCCCATCAAACCGCGATGGGTACCGACCGAAGCCATTACAAAACCGCCACCGTGCAAATAGACAACGAACCGGTCGGCGCGCGCATTGGGAGCCGTGATCCACTCTGCGTTTACGCCACCAGCGTCTACCGGCTGCGATTCAATGTCCGGTTCGGCGGGATAAGGAGCCATCAGCGCTTCATGCGCTGCGCGCAGTTCGCGCGGTGTCGATGCGCTGTCGAATATTTTCCAGGCGTCGATTACTTGTTGAAGATTTGTGCTTGCCATCGCTGCTCTCCTTAGAATTCACGTCTTGGCGTCCAGCTTGCCTCCGGTCCCATACAGATCCGCTCAGCGAAAGATGGCCGACCCGTCTTCGTCGAATGGAACTCTCGGCTGGCCGAGCTGTTCGCGAACCTCCGAAGCGCATCGAAGAATTGTTCCTCACCTTCCGGGTCGCGGAGGACGGTCATCAGACCTTGGCGACTGCTTCACATCCGGTTGAATAACTTTAGTCTTCTGGTAGCCACCTCTTGCATCGCCCGCCCGGGTTTACGAAACAGCTGGTAGGGGACGACGTTGTCCGGCTCCGCGATAAGCGCGGCCTCCAATCCTCGGCGCCACGCCAGACGCAATTCGGTGCTGATGTGAAGGACGGTGATGCCGGCCTCGATCGCGCGTCGAAAATCATCGTCGCCGGTGCCTGAACCGCCATGCAAGGTCAGCGGCAGGTTCGCCGCTGCCTTAATCTGCACAATTCGCCCAATGTCCAGGCGCTTTCTCGCCTCGCCGCGCACCATGGCCGCGAGAAGTCCATGCATGTTCCCAACCGCAGGCGCTAGGACATCGACCCCCGTGGCCTCGGCAAACTGTCTTGCTTCGTCGGGTCTAGTGAAGATCAGCGAAGTGTTGTTGTTGGTGACAATTCCGACCTCAAGTTCGAGATCGCGGACGGCCTCAAGAATTTGGTGGGCATTCTCAGTCCGCGTGGCCAGGATGATCTCACCAATCCAAAGCGGTTCCACTCTTCGGAACTGCAGTTGCTCGACAAGGGATTTGGGTAGGCCTCCCGAAAGCAGCACAGTTCGATGTTCCGCGGAACAATATAGAACGGCGCCATTTTCAGCTACGATCGCCTCGAAGGCCTCAAGTCGAGGAAGGACCCGTTCGAGATTAGCGAACGAGCGGCCAGTAACGAGAATGAGCTTTCGTCCAGAGGTCCGCAGGCGCTGGACGGCACTCCAGGTCGCACCGGTAATGTTACCGTCGTCTGCGAGCGTACCGTCATAGTCGGAGGCGAGAGCTAGAAAGTGCATTTGTTGTCCTCTACGCTGCGGGATTCTGGATGAGCATCCTTTTGGGCTGACCCGTCCGCTGCCGCGCTGGAAGAGGCTGAGAGCTTCCATTCCACAGGGAATTGCTTTGACACCCCTTATGTGAGTGGCGCGTTGTATGTTTCGGCCAAACTGAGTGAAATTTCAGCCACACGCTTAGTTTCGCGTCCGGGCACAAACTGGAGCTTTAGCTGACCATCGTCAGATCGGCGACATCGGCGGTGCACGAATTTTTGCTGGTCGCCGACGGCAGTTCGCCAGTTTGAGTGACCCGTCAGTTTCGGCCAACACTGTAGATTTCTGACGCCGGTCATCGGATGAGACGCCACTGGAGCGCAATCGTGAATATCATCATGCTCGCATTTCCGAACGTGCAGCTGCTGGATGTGGCTGGACCGCTCGACGTTTTCGCGGAGGCGGGGCATCAGCTCGGAAATCGCTCCGCGTACAGCTTGCAGGGGGTGGCGCTTGAAATGCGTCCGCTGCGAGCTTCGAACGGCGTCCGCTTATTGCCGGACGCGACGCTCGACAGCGCCTATGTGGAGATCGACACGCTGTTGGTCGCTGGCAACCCCTCTATGGCGGACTACGAACGCAATCCGATCGTCGGTGACTGGCTCCGCCGCATGTCGACGAATGCCCGCCGGATCGGTTCAGTCTGCAGCGGCGCCTTTGTGCTGGCTCACGCCGGCCTGCTTGACGGCAGGCGGGTGACAACGCATTGGAATTCGATCGATCGCTTTGCCGCTCAGTTTCTGGACATCGAAGTGGAGCTCGATGCAATCTATGTGAAGGACGGGTCGATCTATACCTCGGCCGGCGTGACCGCCGGAATGGATCTCGCCTTGGCGTTGGTCGAAGAAGATTTCGGTCGGCGCATTGCGCTCAAGGTCGCCCGCGAACTCGTTATGTTTTTGAAACGACCGGGCGGCCAGAGCCAATTCAGCGCGCCGCTCGCGGCTCAGATCGCTGAACGATCCACGAATCGCGATCTGCAGAATTGGGTGCTGGATAATCTTGCCCAGCCCCTTTCGGTCGAGCAATTGGCTGACCGCGCCGGCATGAGCATGCGAAATTTCGCACGCATTTTCAAAAGAGAAACGCAATTGACGCCAGCCGAGTTCGTAGAACGCGCGCGGCTCGACACTGCTCGGCGTATGCTGGAGGAGACAAAGCAACCGATGAAGCGAATCGCGAGCGTGGCGGGATTTGGCGACGCCAGTACTCTGCGCCGCGCCTTTTTGCGCCAGCTCGGCGTGACGCCGGCAGATTATCGCCATCGGTTCTGAATGTCATAGCCGCTCCCGGTCGGAGGCTCGCATCGCACGCTGCTGTAATGCGGTGGCCGAGAATAGACGGTTGCTCCGCAAAGAGTTATTGATTGGCTACGGCGCTCCATGCAAGACATGCAAGCCGCTTACCGCCCAGCCGACTATTCCGATCCTCCCCCTCCGTGACCCCATCTTGACTGATCGGCCCAGAATCCCTTGGCCCAGTCGTTGGAGCCGGGTTTGGAAGCGGCGGAGACCGCCTTCGGCGCGGGAATGGGCGAGTTCGCAGGCGGCGTTTTTGACCCATTCTTTTTTGGTGGTCCTGATTCTATGGTGGCCAGGCCTGGCTTAGCGTCAGTCGATGTCTGAGTGCAGGAAAATGCATAATTCTCAAGGAGTGTTGCGCAGGCCGCAGCCATTGCCTCGGCCGAGCTTCCATGAAGATCAGGGTCGGTCCACGCAATGTCCTCCTTGCCGCTTGCATTCTCTCGCCTCCATACTTCAGCACGGTAGAGGCCCTCCCCTACGAGCTGGGCGATTGGCCAGTACTGGAAAATCCGCGTTTCGTCCTGCGCCAACGTACGTGCAGTCGCGCCGATGCCACATACGGCGACGACAAGAACCGTCTTCGTGAACAACTTTCCCTCCAACTCAGGGCGCCCCTGTTCGTTGCAATCAAGCACAGCCGAAGGCTGGCGACAACAAGCGCGCATCGGTTCTCTTACGCACCGCGTTTGCCCTGATGGCAGGTAGCGATCTTCAACTCCCACGAACAGTCGGGTTGGACTTGAGTCCTGACCGATCCGAGGAACCAAAGTGTCGCGGGCTGCCAACACCCGGCTAGGTATGAGTACGTGACCTCGGCTCATAGAAGAAATTGAATGCGCCGAAGACCCAGTCCTTGAAAAGTTCCTTGTCGGCGAAGATTGATGGTTCAGCGTCGAATCGACCGGGCAGCCGTTTCATCGACCCGGCTCAGCCGTTCCGGGTGTTATCGGCACTGAGCTTGAGCGGTTTCATAGGGGAGCCAATAAAGTCGGCAGTGCACGCAACCAACGGGTGTTGCAAGCCATGCTAACCAGCTTACATAGCAACGCTTACTGATCATGACAGGTCTTGAGGTAACAAGAGACCTTCCGACGACCCTGATTGTGGCCCTCTTTGGGTCTGACCCAATGGAGAGGCCGGCTATTCGCAAGCGGTTGAGAACCGGGTATTGCTCAGATGGTCGCTAGGCATGGACTGAGAGATATTGAGTACAGCCTTCGCATCGGCGAAGCCACCCTCGTCAAATCGCGCAAAAGCAGCCAAGAAGCTTCAGATCGAAATCGCTTCGACCCACACAGTATCATCAGGAAACACGCAAGCATGACGAGCAGATCAGCGACGCTCAGCTAGGCACCGCGGCCGAACTTGACGTTTTTCTAAGCAAAGGGTGCGGCGCAGGTGACGTGGCAGCAGGGCTGATGAAGCTGCGAGATCCCAACAGGCGCTTTCCTGGCACGCTCTTTGCTGCACTTCGTTCATCGACAGGGGTGCGCGCAGGGCAAACAAACCCGTGTCGATCCCCAGTCAGATCAACGCATCGGTTATCGCCATCCATCGAGACTAATCAATGGGCAACAGGCCTTTCCATCTTGCTTGGTTCATGAACTTTACTCCGGACGAGTGGAGCAGACCTTTCGCTGCGGGAGGGCGGCCCTGGACTGGCGAATTCTACATCGACATGGCCAAGGCCATGGAACGTGCCTGCTTCGACTACATCATGCTCGAAGACACGCTGATGATCTCGGAGGCCTACGGGGGGAGCTCGCAAGCCTACCTCAAGCACGCCATCATGGGCCCGAAGCACGATCCTGCACCGTTGGCTGCGCTGATCGGGGCCAACACGACCCACCTGGGTGTCGTCGCGACGATGTCGACGTTGGCCTATCCGCCCTTCATGCTAGCGCGGCTGTGCTCGACGCTCGACAGCATCTGCCGAGGCCGCTTCGGCTGGAACATCGTTACGAGCGGCGAGGACCTCGCCGCCCAAAACTTTGGTCTCGATAAGCTGCCGCCCCGTCAAGCGCGCTACGACATGGCAGACGAGTACGTCGATCTATGCCGCAAGCTCTGGGAAAGCTGGGACAAGGACGCGGTCGTGGTGGACCGTGAGACTGGCACCTACGCGGACCATACCAAAGTCCGGCCGATCAACTTCGTCGGCAAGTACTACAAATGCCGAGGGCCTTTGAACACGGTCCCCTCGCCCCAGGGCCGGCCGGCCCTCGTGCAGGCGGGCGGCTCGCCGCGCGGTCGTCAATTCGCTGCGGAAACGGCCGACAGCATAATCGCGCCGTCTGCCGGTGTCGCCGGTTTGAAGGCTTATCGCGATGACGTGCGCGCCAGAGCTGCCGCGGCGGGGCGCAACCCCGACGACATTAAGGTGCTGTTCCTCGTCGCCCCGGTGCTTGGCGAGACCGAGGAGGACGCGCAAGCCCGCTTCAAAAGGATCTACTCCTCGCCGACTTACATCGAGAAGGTCCTGGCCTCGATCGCCGCCATCACGGATATCGATTTCTCGCGGTTCGACCTCGACTGCCAATTGCCGCGCCTGACGACCAACGGCGAGCAGGGATCGCTTGACGCGTTTGCCCAGTGGGGGAGCGGCAAGACGCTGCGACAATTGGCCATCGACCAGGTGTCGAGGGGGCTCGATGGTCTGGTGGGGACCCCAGACCAGGTGGCCGAGCGCATGGGAGCCGTCATGGATGAGGTTGGCGGCGACGGCTTCCTCATCACACGTCCGTTCACGACTATCATCAGCCGTCAGTACATTCTCGAGGTGTGCGAAGGTCTGGTGCCTGCTCTGCAGCGGCGCGGACTGGCGCGCACCGCGTATACCAAAGATACTCTGAGAGCAACGCTTTTGGAGTTCTGATCACAGCGGAGCTTTCCGCGGGATGGAGCAGCACCCATGCCTGAGACAAAGCTAATCGACGTGAAGTCGTTCTGGCGCACGCTCGGCGAGCGTGCGACCGGCATGACAATCGTCACCGCGCATGGCGACGGCGGACCGGCCGGCTTCCTCGGACTGTCTGCCGCGCACGTGACCGCCGATCCGCCGACGATGCTGGTCTCGGTCGATCACAAAACGAGCGCACTTGCCGCAATCCTGTCTCGCCGCCACTTTGCTGTGAATTTCCTGCCTGCCCATGCCGAGAAGGTGGCCGACGCCTTCAGCGGCAAATCGGGCCTGTCGGGAGCCCAGCGCTTTGCGGAAGGCGAATGGGGCACGCTGACTACCGGTGCGCCTGTCTACCTCCAGGCACTCGGAGTTTTCGACTGCGCCGTGGAGGATGTCATCCAACGCGGCAGCGTCTCGATCGTCATCGGCAGGGTGCTTGATGCCGTCGCCTCTTCCTCCGGCGACCCTCTCATCTTCTTCCGCGGCAAGATGCGCAGCGGCTTCGGCGCCTGACCAAGTCACCCCAAAAAGGCGGCGTGGACGTCCTAGAAACGCAAAAACCCCTCCACCTGCCCTACAGAACCGGAGACATCAGCCTGCAGGCTGAAGCCAAGGCTGTCTCCCTGGAGCATTGGGGGGCGGCTACCACATGCCGTGCGCACGCTACGTCACCTGAGCGCCGCGCACGACCGCCAGGGAAGACCGCGGTGGCCGAGTCCTCGGCTGCGAGAGTTTGCGGCGCATCGATGACCAGATTGCGTCGCGCCGCGTTCACTGAGAACTGTCATGCTGTGCGCTGCAGAGCTTCGCTGAGGGTCGTTGCATGATGCGGCGGGAGTTCATTGGTCTCTTGGCTGTAGCGGCGGGTTAGTCAATGCCAACGCAAGCTGAGCAAGCCGCAAGGGTGCCAACACAACACTGGGCTTTTCGAAGAGGACACCTATAGGACGCGGCAACAATCGGGCCGCCAGGCACGCCACAAAGCCTGCCGTCATCCTGCCCGGGCCCTCTCCTGTGCTTTGATCTCTTCGAATTTGGCCCGGGCGCGCTCGAACTTATCGTTGAACAGCCACATCGCATCGAGGATTTCGCGAAAAGTCGCGGAGGTTTTGGCCCGGTCCGCCTCGCCGAAGGTGAACATGCTGTTGTTGCGCAAGTATCCCATGACCGTCGGGCCTGAGATGCGATAGGTCTCCAAGTTGCCCGACGCGAGCGCGGCGCGCGTCGGCGTGGGGATGATCTGGATGAGCTCAAACAGCTTCATCTGATCGATCTGATCGGGAAGCTTCCTCGTGATCGCCGGGAGCTGCAGAAACAGGTCGGCGTGCGCGTTCATCAGCCCGTTGCGCACGGCGGTCCAGTGATTGAACCGCTGGTTGCCATTGCCGATGCGCGCCGTCTCCGTGTCATCGCGGGCGGCCACCGCAGGATCGAGCGCCGCGACTCTCGGCTTGATCGCCATCCACTCTCTGCTCCCGTTTCGATCTTCCATGACGCCGGTCTGGAAGCTGCCCTTGTACTTGTTGGAGCGAGCATTGCCTATGTTCTGGTTGCCGTTCGTCTCCGCAAAGAAAAGCCCGAGGCTGATGCGGCCTGCCGCGTCGGCGGTCGCAGCATCGAGGCCCTTGGCGCGCGCAATCGCAGTGCCGAGATCGACAACGTCCTTGATTGGCGTGTTGGAGGCCTGCGCGTCTGGCGGCGGCGCTTGCATGACGCGGAAGAGCGCGGCGTATTCCTCGATCATCGGCTCGATGTCGACATCGAAGTAAGCCGGCGGAATGCCGAACTTGTTGGGCCGCCCGATGCGCGATGGCAGCGCGTCGGTGAGGTCTTTGTAAGTGCTCATAACCTTGATGCGGGCGAGGTAGACGGCCTGCCCCGGAAGGTCCGGCAGCGCTTGCTTGGCATCGATCTGCGCGCGCCGCTTGGCCAGGATTGCTTTGAACTCGCGCAAGGCCTTGTCGTACGCCACGCCGGCTGCCGCCTGCGCTTTAGTGAGCGTGCTCGACTGGGCCAGGGCGGACATCACGACGCCAAGACCGCCAGTGCCCCCCACAACCAGAGCCACGGCTACCACGGCTACCACCACGGGCAGGGTGCGCACAGTTCCTGCAGAGCTCATGTTCCAAGCAACATTTCGAACGCTACTCCTGATGGGTTGTTCATCTGCACGTTCTACGCGCTCCTGCGTTTTGACACGACCAAGACCCATTCCAGACATCCAGACATTTCCTCTATATCAGCGACGCGCGTTACCTTTGTAGGGATTTCTTCCAACAACACTTCGTGCCTGGTACGCTGATGGAGTATCGATCGAGAGCAGCGCGAGCGCGTGATGACGCGGGTTGAAGTGTGGCAGCTTCCTCGAAGATCAAGTCGGGTTGCACCAATCCAGCAGCGACCTATGTGGTCAACTCCCAATCGGAAACCGACGCAGTTAGAATAGGTGCAGTACCTAGTTTGGCGACATCGCGCATCCGCATACGCAGGTCTACACGATTTGCCATGCGCGATGTCATCGGCGTGCCTCACTGCCTGTTCGGCGACTTCCGCAGCTTGTTCGACATATCCCAGGTGCCATAGCGCCCAGCACAGGTAGCACAGCACGCTTGCGCCGATGTCCTGTCCATATTGATAGCGGTGCCGCGCATGCTCGTCTGGGTTGCAGAAGTTCAGCGCCCGTTCAAGGTGCTGGCGGCCAACGACGAACTCGCCCATGGTAAGATAGGTTGTGCCCAGCGTGCGGTGCGCCAGGCAGAGCGCGGCGGCGTCGCCGTGGCGCTCGGCTTCGCTGACGAAATCCAATGCCGCGTCCCGCTGCAGGCTCACCTCCCCGCCGACGTAGTGGCATGCCCAAATTCCGTAGAGGATCGAGAACTTTTGCGCCGAATCCGTGGATTCAACGATCAACCCCTTGGCGCGCAGCAGAACTTCCTTGGTTTCCGCTCAATGGCGTTCTGCGCAAAAATGGAGACATGCTGCGCAAGGCCGTGCTCCGTCAGCCACCCCGCTATGGTTTTTTTCATCGCGTTGTTTCGAATGTACCCTTGCCGTTGCCAAGCAATGCGGACACGCAATCTGAGTTTGCAGTTGTAATATCGGCCTTACCGTCGCCATTGAGCTCGAAAACCGCTACCCACAAATAGAATCGACGAAACCCGGAACCTTCAATCCCCAAAAAGGGGGAGACCGACCACTTGCGCTCAAAATGGACCCGCAAGCGCGCAGGCCTGAGTCTCAGGCGTGCGCGCAGCGAAGCCAGCCGACCCACCTGTGGAGCAAGCCTCCAAAAAACGAGCTGGTGATTAACCTCAAGACGGCCATGGCGCTGGACCTGACCATCCCGCCCTCACTGCGCAAGACCGCGCCGACGAGTTGACCGAGTAAATTCATTGCGGGTCGACCTTGCTGCACCGCTCAGGCCGGTTCGTGGTACTGGCCAGAAGACTTCGCAGGTATTCCGAGGTACTTCCACCCTGCCCGAGTGGCAATCAGCTTGCCTCCTCGTGACTATCGGGGGCTGGGTTCGAGCGATGATGTCCTGACATTTCCGCCACGACATCATATTCTTATCATCAGCCGGGAAAGGAAAGATGAGACGCCGGGCACTGGTGATTGCCTTACTAAACTCAACTGCATGATCTTAGACATGATGGCCAACTGATCAAGGAGGGGAAAAATGATGCGAAAAATCCGTATGCTGGTCGTTGCAGCCACGTTCTTTGTCTCAGGCGCGTGTGCTGAAGACATGCGGCGTGTGGTGACGGGCCTCGACGAAAACAACCATTCGATTGTGCTCTTTGACAGCCATATGCCCCTCAAACCTGTTGCACCAGGCATCGTAGCGACCAATTTCTGGATCACGGATAGCTACCCACCCAGCCTATCTAAGCAAGACCCCTCAGCAAGACCGATCGGCACAGCGCCGCCTGACAATGGTACAAAATTCCGGGTCGTAGAGTTCGCCCCACTCGATGCGGAGACCGAGGCCAAGATGCCGCCCCAAATGATCATGAAGGGGATCACGAATGCTCCGGCCAAGGGAGTACCGGTCACGCATCCCTTGATGCATCGCACGCGCAGCCTGGATTATGCCGTCGTCCTATCGGGTGAGATCGACATGATGCTCGATGATACGAGCGTGCACCTCAAGCAAGGGGAGGTGATTGTGCAGCAGGCGACGAATCATGCCTGGATCAATCGCGGCACACAGCCCTGCCGCATTCTGTTCGTGCTAATGGATTCGAAGGAGCCGTGATGTCGTTGGGGAGGTCACCGGACCGTCGTAAAGGTGGAAGGTGTGGGCCCCACCCCGAGACAGCTGCGCTCATTGCGACCCGGATCGTTCCGACGCATCGTACCGCGACGCCGGGTTTATCCTCAAGCTCGGCCGTCCCCGTGGATCGCCTCGAGCGACGTGGGTCGAACGAGGAACCGGAGGGACCCACTCAAGCGGCGCGATGGCGTGACCGCAGTGGCCGAAAGAGTCCAGTGCCCAAGAGATAGGGGCGCTCCTACCTCTTGGCTGGATCTTGAGACCTGAAACACTTGCGAACTTCATTTACTTAGCAGCGTCCGCGCCTGCCTTGGCCACTTGACCATCCTGCACTGAGGTACCCCCTGAAACTCCGATGGCGCCAATTATCTTTGCCTCTGCTGTGATTGGAAGGCCGCCTTCGAGAGGTGTTGCCCCCCGCAGCGCGAGCGTACGCATGCCAATACCGCCTTGGGCAACGAGATCCTCGAACACTTTGCTGGGCCGCCTGAAATCAAGCGCAGTACGTGCCTTGTCCTCGGCGACGGCAATGGACCCGTACTGGGTATTGTCCATTTTGTGTAACATCACAACATGGCCCGTGCTGTCGATGATTGCTATCGCCATGCCCCATCCGTTCTTCGTCGCCTCTGCTTCGGCGGCGGCCATCAGTTTCTTCGCAGCTTCCAATCCGATCGGCGCGCCGTAGGGCGTTGTCGGGGGCGGCGAAGGTGCCTGCTGAGCAGTTGCCGTCACGACACAGGTGGCAAGAGCCATGAACGACACCAGTATAACGCTCCCCTGCTTTCTCATGCGGTTTTCCTCCACTTCACATCTGGACCCACTGCACCGTGTCCATGAGAGTAGGACGGTCGTTTGCATTTCTCAATTAGGCACTTCGCGTCTGCCCTGCTTTCTGTGCGACCACTGAAACCCGGCGATGAGGTCGCCGGCATAGCCGTCCATGTCGTTGTGGGCCGAAGCCTGACCCGACCGGCCATGACCCCTGCGGATCGAAAGCGGCAGCCGTTCTGCACGAGGAACAGTATCTGTGCCCCAGTCCTTGTAGTAAATCTGCAATCTTTGGTGGTAGTCGTTGTCATTGTGTCCGATCCTATTCCGTTGGCATGAAGTACGAGCGTTCAAACTACGAGAGGTCAAAGGACATGCCATCGCCGGCAGTGCCGACTTGCCGGTTGGCTTGTCCCGGTAGGAATGTCTGCCCATTGAGCCGGACCGGTGGAAACGGGACGCCTGCCGCAGGGATCCCCTTGCCCTTCCCGAAAGTTACAATGCGGATATCACCTCTCCTGCCATTTGCAAAAGACGCCTACGAGCGTGGGAAGCAATTTATATGCGCACGCTGCAAGGGACTGACGTGACCCGCACGCATCAGCCCGGCCAGGCGACGTTCAGGTCGATCCTGCATGAAGACATCGACTGCCAACCGTCCCTTAGACTTGGACGACGTCAACTATGGCTTCCGCAAAGGCGTGTGGGGCTTCCTGAGGCAGATTGTGGCCGATGCCACCATTGATGACGCGGTGCGCATATCTGCCCGAGAATTTCTTGGCATAGGAACTGGCGTCCAGATGTGGTGCACCATTGGCATCACCTTCAAGAGTAATGGTGGGCACGCTGATGTCCGGGCCGTTGGCAAGCCGTTTTTCTAGATCGTCATACTTCGTCTCGCCTTCAGCCAGGCCGAGCCGCCAGCGGTAATTGTGAATCACGATGGCGACGTGATCCGGGTTGTTGAAGGATGCCGCCGTGCGATCGAACGTGGCATCGTCGAAGTTCCATTTCGGCGAAGCAAGTTGCCAAATCAGCTTGTTAAAATCGTGCCGATTTTCGCTGTAGCCGAGCATGCCGCGTTCGGTCGCAAAATAAAATTGGTACCACCATTCGAGCTCAGCCTTCGGCGGCAACGGCTTCTTGCCGGCTTCCTGGCTTCCGATCAGATAGCCGCTCACGGACACAAGGGCTGTGCAACGCTCCGGCCAGAGCGCAGCCATGATGTCGGCCGTTCGCGCCCCCCAATCGAATCCGCCGATGGTAGCCTTCTCGATGTTGAGGGCATCCATCAAGGCGATGGCATCGAGAGCAACCACCGACTGCTGGCCGTTCCGGAACGTGTTGTTTGAAAGAAAACGCGTTGTGCCATGTCCGCGGAGATATGGCACGATCACCCGATAGCCCGCCGACCCGAGCAGTGGGGCTACATCGACATAGCTGTGAATGTCGTACGGCCAGCCGTGCAGAAGAATGACCACGGGCGCATCGGCCGGACCGACCTCAGCGTAGCCAATATTCAGGAGACCAGCATCGATCTGCTTCAGTGAGGCGAAGGACGTGTTCGTCCCAGGCCGGATCGTGGGTAGCGGTTTTGTTTTGGTGGCCTGTGCGTGTGCAGCTCCGATCGCGCCAAGCTGAGAGGCAGCAATGGTCATGGCCGCGGCACCAAAAAAGCAGCGGCGACGATGGTCGATTTCTTCGGACATTTTGATATTATTCATGGTGGGTCTCCTAAGTGTCAGGATTGGTTGGTAGGTGCAGCTCATGCAACTGACCGCTTGGCTGGCGTGACGCCATGACAAACTTGGGCATGTTACCTCCTGCAAACTGACGACCAAGGACTGTCCCGCTCGCACATGGTACTATAGCGAGTGGCAACGCACTGGCATCGCAGCCGCCAAAGTGGCCGAATGGGATGCCGCTCCGATACCTGGTGTTGGCGCCTGGGACCCATCTAACAGCCTGGCCCAGCATACCGACCGCGACGGGCCAAATGGTGCCCAACTTCTCGCAAACGTCAGTTCCTCGCATTCGCAGCTGAGTTGTCGAAGTTCCAGTTCCAGCGTTCGACTTGACCCGCGTAGCAAATCGTCGAGATAGAGCAATCGAACGAGCAAACACCCCAGGGAGACCGCATTCATGAAAGTCAATCCATTTTATGATAGCTGGCAGTTTCTTCTCGGAAGGACCGCTGACCATGGAAATGCCGGGCAGTTTGTCGCCTGGCTGCTCACGCTCGGCTATCTCGCGCTCATCGCGGCAAGCATCTGGATCGCCCGCACGAACTGGCGCGAGGACCCGTCACAACGCACGCCGCAACATCTCGCAACGTGGGCGATGCGATTCTTTATCGGCACCATGTGGTTCCAGGGTTCGTTGTGGAAATTGCCCTTGCCGATTTCTGGCGGACTCGACGGTTGGACACGGCAGCTCGCCGAGTACGCCGCATTCGGTATTCACCGGTGGATTGCGACCAACATCTTCATCCCTGGTCTGGCGATCATTAATCCGCTCGTCTATTTGACAGAACTATCACTTAGCGTTGCTTTCATCCTCGGATTCTTCGTTCGCCCCATGGCGGTGGTCGGCATGCTGTTCACGCTGCATCTTTGGCTCGGTCTCTATCGCCACCCGAGCGAGTGGCCATGGCTCTACATCTTCCTTGTATTCGTGCAAGGATTTTTCTTCCTGGACAATGCCGGCAAGAGCCTGGGTCTAGACGCGCTGCTCGCTCGGCGGCCGTGGGGACCATTTGCCGGAGACGGTGTCATCGCTAAATGGTATCGGCGGCTCGCCTAGCCGCGGCGGTATCGTTCATTCACTCCCCGCCGGGCATGGGGTCGGTGATCGGATGACCGAAGAACCTCGGGATAACCTCAGACTTCGTCTGAACTTGATCCCACATGTAAGGTCCGGCCGCGCGTTGCAAGAGGAATGTCGGTTCGGCAGGTGGTGCTGCGGTCTTGCAGGACGCTCACCTTCAGTTGTGGAGGTCATCAATGATCTGCACGAGGTCCTGGGTGTTTCGTCCCCAGCGCGGCAGATCGGTGGCGAGCGTGGCGTGACTTGTCACAATTGAACCCCCTCGGAAATCGAGACGGGAGCTCCCGGACCACTGCCGGGATCACTGGCGCTAACTTCGGCTTGCGTCTTGACCTTCAGCCAATCCCGGGGGTGAGGCATCAGTTATTGTCTAAGCAGGAGCGACAGCGGTGGCGAAATCCCGAGGATCTGAAGTCCTAAGAAGGCTCCCGCAATTGCCGTAACGATGAGCGCAAGCATCGTGATGCGCCAACCGCGCTGATAATTGCGGAAGGTGTGATCGACGAGCTTGACTTGCGCAAAGAACGCTGTGATCGGCATTGGCTCGCGTTTGGTGGCGATGGGCCGAGCCGCCCAATAGAGTACGGCGGCCGCGAGGATGTGTATCACCAGAGCGGCACTGAACGCGACCTTCAGCGAACCTAGTTCCAACGTTGCAAGAGCTCCAGCAAGCACAGCTGCGAGAATGCCGTTGAACTGAGTAAGCGTGCCGCTTGCGGCTAAATAGATACCCTGGCGTGCTTCGATGTCAGCAAGGCGGTGCCGCTGGTTGCACTCATCGATAGTAGTGTCAATAAGTCTTATGAAATGCCGTAGTGCGGCGACACCCTCTTCGGTATCACCGTCTTGGATATTCTCGACGATCCCAACTAGCAGATTGTGCAGATTGTCCTCTGATTTGTTTACGGCAAGGCTCGACCCCTGCGCAAAACGATCAGCAACGGCTTGGAACGGTCCGACTTTGTCCCGAACAGCGTGGCCGGGCGTAGGCTTGTTCTTCTTGAACACGACGCAACCCCGTCTCGTGCTTGTGCTAAGACAGATTTGTTCGTGGATCGTCCACGCTTGGTCGAACCGCACCTCGCTACAAGACTAACCAGAAGGGTCACCCTCGCGGTGACCCTTCTTAGTTGGGCGGCGGAACAGAAAATTCCGCGAGCATGCCGACATCAACATCCCATGCGAGCCACGGGAACAGCCGCGCGCTCAGTAGCCCGGGCGCCAGCCGACTATTGACATCCTCCCCCGCCTCCCCCTCCACCCCCATCTCCGCCTCCGTGACCCCATCTTGACTGATTGGTCCAGAACTCCTTGGCCCAATTGGAGCCGGGTTGGGAAGCTGCGGCCCATACCTCCTTGACCAACGCGGCCCAATTGGAGGCGGGTTGGGAAGTCGCGGCGACGGCGTTCGGTGCGGGAACCGGCGACATCGCAGGCGGCGTTTTTGACCCATTCTCTGGTGGCGGTCTTGATTCTGTCACAGTCTTGTCGGCGTTAGCGTCGCGCGATGTCTGAATGCAGGCAAAAGAGGCATCAAAGTTCTCGCGGAGTTTTGCGCAGGCCGCAGCCAATGCCTCGGCCGCGCTGCCATGAAGATCAGAGTTGCTCCACGCAGCTTCCTCCTTGCCGCTTGCGATTTCCCGCCTCCATACTTCAGCACGGTATTGACCCGCCTCTAGCCTGGCGATTGGCGAATACTGGAAAATCTTCGTCTCGTCCTGCGCCAAGCTAGGTACACTCGCGCCGATGCCACATAGGGCGACGACAAGAGCCGTCTTCGTGAGCATCACTCCCTCCAACTCACGACGCCCCTGTCCCCAGTCGCAATCAAGCACTGCAATTGGGGCAGCAAGAATTCGTGTTCCTGACACCGAGCTGACTGCGCGAGGGCCTGCACCGGTACCTTCTACTGTCTGTCGATCGATGGATGCGGCAAATGGATGATTGCTCACTGAGACACACATGACCCAATTTCGTTGGACCAGCAGCTACTTTCGAGCAGCTCCTCACTTATGCAGCCGAACTGGTTGACCTGCGTGTGGCGGTTATTGTCGCGACGGGACGCTCGATTTCGGCGCTCGCTGCCAAAGCTGCCAGGATCAAGTGATATATGCCGATGGCTGTACGCACGCCTGCTTGGCCGCACGTCATCTATGGATTACATCCCCGTCCTCCTTTGGCGGCCAACACCTCGTGAGCCGCGCACGCTCTTGTCGGTCGGAGTGCCCGCTGTTGAAGTAGGAAGAGACCATAGAACCGGGCTTGTTCACGGCTACGTGCGGGTCTGAATGTGACCCAGGCTGTGTGAAAACGTGTACGGATCAAAAATTGTCCGACACGCCGCCGGTTCTCAGCGGGAGCGACCTGTAAGTGCGGTGTGCTGCAGAGGCATTGAAGATGTGACGGCAGCGTGCAAATTTCACACGCAGCAGGGTCGGGTTCCTCTGCAAGCCCTAACAGACCCGTGCTGGAGGGTTCCATGATTGATCATACCGGCATCGGGGTCGCAGATGTAGGTCGTTCGGCGGCCTTTTATGACGCAGCTCTCAGGGCACTCGGTCTGCGGCGAGTTAAGCAGATCCCCGAAGGAGTGGGGACGGACGGCATCGGCTATGGCGTAGATTATCCCATCTTCTGGATCGACCGTTATCATCCGTACTCGGTAAGGCAGCACACCGCATTTGCGGCAAAGACGCGTGCCGAGGTTGACGCATTCTATGCCGCCGCGTTGAAAGCTGGCGGGATTGCCAACGGGGCACCGGGTCTGCGCCGCGAACGCTATTACGCGGCCTTTGTTCTCGACCCGGATGGTAACAACATGGAAGCGGTCTTTCGAGGCGACTGAGCGAGCGCTATCTGGGGCTCATCGGGTCGCCCCTTCGCGCCCGCGTCGAGGCTGCCAAGCCAGTACTTTGTACTCGCTGACTATGGCGCCGGAGTACTCCACCCAGCCGGTGGCGATGCAGGTCTTGTCGCCTGCGCAAATGGCTCGACACGTCTTGGGCGCTGGCACGCCTCCGAGACCATGGCAGCCTTGGTGTCCGCACGTTCAGGGGCGACAACATCGGGCGTCTGCGGTCGCGACCTCACCCTTGCTCGATGCCGGCGCGCCGGCCTGCGACCAGTGCCAGGCGCGCGGCAATCAACCCATGCCAGGTCGGCGCCGCCGGGCGCTCTCGGCCGGCAACATGTCCGCTGCAGAATGGCCGTCCACGCGGCTCGGGATGGCGCCACCGTACGGTGACGATTACGATCGGTGGCGATGACCTGCGAACAGTCGTGGACGAGACGGCGCAGGCTTGCCCCCAATAGACCCCACCCACTTGGCGTGTCGGCAGTCCGTGAAGTTGAGCTTTGTAACTAGGACGCTTTTTCACCGATAGAGCAACGTGCAATCGCAGATCCTGTGGTTTCTATTACAGCCTTGGCCCCAATGGCGCCGCATTATCAGCAAGGATCGATCGGTCCGATCATGAACAACCGATTCACTTATCGTTCAGGACGGGTCGGGGCATAATGGCGCGATGTCTTTCGTCGCGTTTTGACAACGGTGGACGCGATGTCGCCCCTCGCCCGATTGCCGGTTCTTCTTGCCGCCCTCGCGCTTGCGACGCACACCGCGACAGCGCAAGGCCCGCAGAACCCCGCGCCGCAAACTCCGCCAGCCGCCGCGCCGCAAGTCCCCTCACCGCAACCTCCCAAACCGGCCGCGCCGCCAGGTCCCGCATCGGCTGCATCCGCGCCCGGCCCTGCGCCGGTCAAGCCCGCGCCCCCAAACCCTGCGGCCGCAAATCCCGCACCGGCCGCTCAGGTCGCAACAAGTCACGTGTCGCTGACCGCCGCCGACATCGCGTTCATCGACCGCGTGACGTGGGGCGTCAACGAGTCGACTGTCGCCGAATACCAGGCACTCGGCCGCGACCGCTGGCTCGAGCGGCAGCTGCATCCGGGGCGTGACCGGCTGCCGCCTGCCGCGCAGGACATCATCCGTGCCCTGCCGATCGCGACGAAGCCGCTGACCGATATCGCCTTCCCGCTCACCGCGCAACAGCGCAATGCCAACCAGATTCCCGATCCCGAACAGCGCAAGGTGCTGCAGCAGGCTTTCCAGCAGGAACTCAACGAGCTCGGCCGTCAGGCCGCAACCCGCAGCCTGTTGCGCGATCTCTATTCACCCGATCAGCTGCGCGAGAAGATGACATGGTTCTGGTTCAACCATTTCAACGTGCATCTCTACAAGTCGGACATCCGCGAGACCATCGGCGACTATGAGGAGCAGCTGCGTCGCCACGCGCTGGGCAAGTTCCGTGATCTCCTCCGCGTCACCGCCACGCATCCGGCCATGCTGCGCTATCTCGACAACTCCGAGAACGCCAAGGGTCACATCAACGAGAACTTCGCCCGCGAGATCATGGAGCTGCACACCATGGGCGTCGGTTCCGGCTACACTCAAGAGGACGTGCAGGAGCTTGCTCGCATTCTCACCGGCGTCGGCGTCAATTTCCAGCCGCAGGACCCCAACGCACCAAAGCCCGTCGTGGTGCCACCCGATCACATCCGCAACGGCCTGTTCGAGTTCAATGGGGCCCGACACGACTATAGCGTCAAGCGCTTGCTCGGCCACACCATCGAAGGGCGTGGCTTCGCGGAGGTCGAACAGGCACTCGACATCATTTCCCGTCACCCGGCGATGGCGGCCCATGTGAGCCGGCAGCTCGCGACCTATTTCGTGTCCGACACTCCGCCCGAGCCGCTGGTGCAGCGCGTGGCGCAGGCCTTCCGCGCCACCGACGGCGATATCGTCACCGTGCTGCGGGTGATGTTCAAATCGCCGGAATTCGCCAACGCGCGGAAATTCAAGGACCCGATGCAGTTCGTGCTCTCCGCGGTGCGGCTGGCCTACGACAGCAAGGTCATTCAAAACCCCGCCCCGATCCTCGGCTGGCTCAACCGGATGGCGCAGGGCCTCTACAATCATCCGACGCCGGACGGTTATCCGATGACAGCGGCGGCTTGGAACGGCCCGGGTCAGATGGCGGTGCGCTTCGAGATCGCCCGGCAGATCGGCGCCAATGCGGCCGGCATGTTCAAGGCCCCGGTGCCGGACGCGGTCGAGCGCCCGGCATTCCCTCAAATCGCAAGCGCGCTCTACTACAACGTGCTGCAATACAGTCTGAGCCCCGCAACGCGCGCCGCGCTCGACCAGGCAACGTCGCCGCAGGAGTGGAACGCGCTCTACTTGTCGTCGCCTGAATTCATGCGCTGAGGAGCTGAAGATGCACCGCCGCGATGTTCTCAAAGGTCTCGCCGCCACTCTTCCGCTGACCGTCGCGGGCCGCGTCTGGGCCGCCCCCAAGGCCGACATGCGCACGCTGGTCGTGTTCCTGCGCGGCGCATACGACGCCGCCAACGTGGTGATCCCGGTGTCGAGCGCGTTCTATTACGAGTCGCGCCCGACCATCGCGGTGCCGAAACCGGGAACGAACTCGCCGGACGCGGCCATCGCGCTGACGCCCGAATGGGGCCTGCACCCAGCGCTGAAGGATTCGCTGTTGCCTCTGTGGCAGAAGAAGCAGCTTGCCTTCGTGCCTTTCGCCGGCACCGACGACCTCACCCGCAGCCATTTCGAGACCCAGGACACCATCGAGCTCGGCCAGCCCGTGCAGGGCAGCCGCAACTACAATTCCGGCTTCATGGCGCGGCTTGCCTCGCTGCTCACCCGCGCCAAGCCGATCGCCTATACGGAGCAGCTGCCGCTCGTCTTCCGCGGCGGCCCCGCGATCCCCAATATCGGAATAGGCTCGGTCACCAAGCCCGGCGTCGATGATCGCCAAGCAAAGCTCATCACCAGCATGTACGCCAAGGATTCGCTCGGCGGCATGGTGTCGGAAGGCTTCAAGGTACGTGACGACGTCTACAAGACCGTGGAGATGGCAGCGGCCGACCGCGGCGCCATCTCGGCCAAGGGATTCGAGTTGTCGGCACGACGCATTGGGCGGCTGATGCGCGCTCAGTACAATCTCGGCTTCGTCGATGTCGGCGGCTGGGACACCCACGTCGGTCAGGGCGGCGCGCAGGGATACCTCGCGGGTCGGATCAGCGAGCTCGGCCACGCGCTCGCGGGGTTTGCCCAGGAGCTTGGCCCTGCGGCCTGGAACGACACCGTGGTGGTAGTGATCTCCGAGTTCGGCCGCACCTTCCGGGAGAATGGCAATCGCGGCACCGACCATGGCCACGGCAGCGTCTATTGGGTGCTCGGCGGCGCCGTCAAAGGCGGCCGCGTGGCGGGGGAGCAGGTCAAGGTCGAGCACGCGACCTTGTTTCAGAACCGCGATTACCCGGTGTTGACCGACTACCGCGCCCTGTTCGCCGGCCTCTTTGCCCGCGCCTATGGCCTCGACCAGAAGCTGATCGGGCAAGTCTTCCCGGGCGTCGCCGCGAAGGATCTCGCGCTGGTGTGACGGCGGAGCGGCAGCCGCCCTGAAACCTGGTCCACAGGCACGCACGTGCAGCAGGCGCGGGGCCTCCTTGCTGAGATCCGCGTACATTCTCTCCGAGACGTTCGAGCTGCAGTATGGACAAATCATCAATGGTCCGGACGGCCGCGGCGCTTTTCATCTCGGAAGTGCCTAAGGCTTTGCGATCGTGGCCCGAGGAAGCAAGGTGGCCAAGTCCATGGTTTGGGCACCAGGGCCACACGCAACGTCGAGAACCTGCGCAAACAGTGGAATCGGTGCGGACAGGGCGACGGCGCGCTCGGTCGCCGGGTCCTTCTCTGGGAAGACCACTATGTACATCCCAAAAGACGGTGCGAAGCGCGGGATCAGCGAGTGCCATCTGCCCCATATCCTCGTGTGGTTGTGTCATTCTTCGTTGGGGTGAGACGCTCTTGCGCCCGACACTCCCTGCGGCACTGCTTCTGCATTTTCCGCGCGGTCGCCCGTGCAGTTAAGTTGTCCTTGCGGGCGTCGCGGGCGAGTTCCCGTTTGACGAGCCGCCTTGCGTACGAAGGCGCTACGGCGTGGCAGCGCATGCTTTGGTCGATGCGGCCGCGTCATGACGGAGTGCGGCAGGCGCCCAGTCGCCGGCGCGCCCGCGCCCCCTGCCAGAATGGGCTCTTGGCAAAGACGCTCAGCCACCACGTCCGCCAGCGGACAACGGTGCGCCGGCTGATGCCGAACATCTGGGAAAGCTTGGCAACGCGCATTGCTGTCGCGCCGTGCTGCATCGCCGCGACCAGCACCACCATGGCGCCGAGATACACCTTGGGGCCGAGGAACCGCAGCGAAGGCGGCTTCTTGCGCTTGCGACAACCGTCTCTGGAACAGCAGAGGCTGAACCGCCAGCAGTACTCCTCGCCGAGCCGCCGGGCGAGTGGTCCGCGCAGCTTGCGCCGATAGTCACCTGAATGCACCGCACTGCGGCAGATGACGCACTTGCCGGCCCTGGCAACAGCAGCAAGCTCGGTGTCAAATGTGAGGAGCAGGTGGTGGAATCTGGCATCCGCCATGAGAGCTTGATACAAGGACCCCCCCTTAAAGTTGAGACCACAATGGCCAACAGCGGACGCAATGATCCCTGCCCATGCGGTAGTGGCAAGAAATACAAGCGCTGTTGCCTGGAGAAGGACGCGGCGCGCGAGCGCGAGGCGCTTGCCGCCAGCGTCAAACAACCCGACCTTTTATCCCCCTGGGCCCGCTCTCCCGAGGTCCTCGCAGAAATGCGCGAAGCCTTCGCCGCCGCAACCGGTAACGACGATGATGACGACGAGCTCGAGACCGCGTCCAACGCCGCAGTCGACCTCGTCCAGGCCGGGAAGCTCGATGAGGCCGAGAAAGCCGCCCGCGATCTATTGCAACGCTTCCCCGAGGTACACGATGGCTACGATCGCCTCGGCATGGTCTACGAGGCCCGCGGCCAACCAAAGGAGGCGGCAGATTGCTACCGCAAGGTGATCGAGATCATTCGCGCGAACGGAGATGCCTACGATCAAGAGTTCGCCGACGTCTTCGTCAAGCTCGTTGCCAAGCTCGATCCACCCGCGGGCAGCCCATGACCGAGCACGTTCCGTGAGGCACTCGACCCCAAGTGCATTACTTTCCCTGCTCAGAAACATCCACTTTGTGAATCAAATTGCTCGCCCACGCTGATTCGTTGCAGGCAAACACGCTATCCATGCGTGCCATGAGGCGGAACAGTTGATAGCTCATGAGACAATCTCCACTTTCGTTCGCTAATGACGAGGCGGTCTCTTACCCCCGTCGCCAGAGCAGGAATGGGCATTCACGCCGCCGAACCGAGCGGCGCGTGCCATACGCTCAATGGTGAACTTCGATCGGACTCGATTTACCCAGTCGCCCGTTTGCTTGCGAACTCAGGATCGAACAGGGTTCCACTGTTCAGCATGGCGCAGGCGACGTTGAGGAGCCGATCGATGACAGAGCGCAGCGCGCGGGCATGGCCGTGACCCTTGGCTCTGAGGGCGTCGTATTTGGCCCGACACGTGGGGTCATACCGAACCGCGTTCTGCGCCCAGTGATAGGTGGCGTTTCTCAAGCGTCGATTGCAGGCATACCGGCGCACCACGATGCAACTCTTGCCGCTTCGTCGTGTCACCGGAGCAGATCCACACAGAGCCCGCAAAGCATGATAGTCTCTGCGCTGCAGAGTGTCTGGCGCCTCTGCGAGCAGCGTGGCAAGGACGGTCCTGGCGACGCCTGGCAGCGAATCGAGGATCGCCGCGTCACGCTGCTCGTTCTTCTGCCTCGGCGCGGTCTCCCCATCCTCCTCGGCAACTGGCCCAGAGAGTTGTTTGCAGAGCCGGTCGAGCTGCCGCCCGGCCTCGCTGAGTTGGCCGTTGATGAGCCGTATCCGCTCGATCAGGCCACGGATGCCAGCGGTCGCGGCCTCTATGGTGCCTGGCGCAACTGCCAGAGCGGGCTTGCGCAGCTCGCTCAGGACATGGGCGGCATCGAAACGGCGGATGCGATGCTTCTTGAGTATGCGTGCGATGGTCTTCCCACGCACTTTGGCAGCCTTCTCGGGCGTTGGCACGGTCTCGAACAGATCGAGGAACCAGTTCGCACCGACGTCGTCGGCGAGCTCCAGCATTTGCGGATAATAGCGCCAGAGCTGATGTTCCAGGCGGTTGGTGAGACGGCCGCGCTCAACCTTCAGCTCTTCGTCAATACGCGACCATTCCCTGAGCTCGACGATGAGGGGATCGGCGATGGTCAGCTTGCGGAAGGCCCGCGTATCGGTCCGGAGGCTGTCCGCGAGCACATCGGCGTCGCGGCTATCGTCCTTGGCCCCAGCGACCGTAAAGCGATCACGGAAGCGGTCGAGCTGCTTCGGATTGATCGAATAAACATTGAAGCCGCGCTCGAGCAGGGCCTCGACGATCGGCCCGTGCGGCGTCTCGATGGCGACATGAATCTCGCCAGGCTTGCCGCCGCTCGCCTGCAGCAAAGAGGCGATCATGTCGGTGAGGCCGGTTCCACCATGCGGGAACTTCCGTTGTCCGATCTTCTTACCCGAGTCGTCGTACAGCGAGACGACATGCTCCTGCGAGCCCCAGTCAATCCCAACGAACCATCTTCGTACTTTGTCCATCATGCACTCTCCGGTTGATTGGGCGCATGGCGCCCGTTGATCGTGCACGCAAACAATTTGAGCCTCGCCGCAACCCCAGCCGGTTCCTGTACTGGCGCTCAAGGCGCGGTCTCCCCACTGGGCATCGGTTACGGCCGTTCCACCGGGGCACAAGTCCCAGACTGGTGCTCTCCAAGGA
>Ga0306920_100001674_pt1 | contig 27609 bp, 22 predicted proteins | sample flu12Cox44000170_FD_204666 | JGI IMG/M metagenome (GOLD analysis project Ga0306920, IMG submission 204666) | Lab enrichment of tropical soil microbial communities from Luquillo Experimental Forest, Puerto Rico - flux4day.12C.oxic.44.000.170 (v2)... | ecosystem: Environmental > Terrestrial >... | reverse complement strand
GGCAGGGTCCTCTACACGGATGCCAACCAGATCCGCGATGGAAAAGAAGCGGCGGTAATTGATGCTTTCGCTCGGTGTCCGCCAGAACGCCAGCCGATAGTACTGCTCTGAGAGAATGCGTTCGAGCTCAGTGAAACTTCGCGCCTCGCCGACAACACCGTTAAGCTTAGCAAGCGTCCCCTCCAGCAAGGCGGCTTCTCCCGGAGAAGATGTCAGCAACTGCTTCAGCCGTTCGCGCATTTGCTCGAACTTACTTCGGCGCTCTGCGGCAGCTTGCGTGCCCGGGCTGTAGTCGGCGGCTACGGAATTTGCAACCGCGAGGATCCCCGTCCATTCGTGCCATGCGGGGGAGTCTATGTCGATTGATTCGTTTGCTTCGGGCTCCGCGTGGAGCAAGATTTCCCGGTAGGAGTGCGGCGCAATCGGAAATGTTTGTTCGCCGTAACCCAAAAAGAATCTGCCGTTGTCACACCGAATTTTGAATTCGCCGGCGTCCAAAATCTCGCCAAAGGGCTTTTCGAGGAATGGCAGAAGCAGCTTGTTTTCCAAGTCGCGAGACGGAGGGTGCCAATCAATGTCGAAATAAAACGCGAACGGCGAGTCGGGGCCGTACTCGAGGACGTCCATCCACCAAGGGTTTTCGCCGCTGGCCGCCATATGATTCGGCACGATATCCAGCAGCAGGCCCATGCTGCGCTCCTCGAGCGCAGCCTGGAATGCGTCAAAGGCCTCTTCCCCGCCGAGGGCGGGGTCAATTCTGGAGGGATCGGTGACATCGTATCCATGATGGCTGCCTCGCCGGCTGGCTAGGATCGGTGATGCGTAGACATGAGAAATGCCAAGACCGTGCAAATAGTCGAGGATCCCGATTGCGTCCCGGAAGCCAAAATTTGCGTTGAACTGCAGGCGATAGGTTGCCAGAGGCACACAAGATGTCACAGTGGTCCTCGGATGTGCAGCTGTTCGCGAACGGCGGCTCGCTCACGGCTCCACTCTTGAATCTCCGCTGTCTCTTGAGGACGGCCTCCCACGCGCGCGCGAGCGGCCGTGCCATTCACCAGCTGCGCGAAGGATAGGTTTTGGACTCGCCAGAGATATACCGGAAACGGCAGCGTCAAGGCGATATCGAGCATGGCGTGAAGACGCTTCAGGGCGCCGAGATCTCTCGGCTTTCCAGCAAACAAAGCGCTCTGCTCCTCGAGCCTCTTCCGCATCGTGTATTCGAGCGTGGTGCTGTCGAGCGTGATGTGGTTTGCACTAGCTTCCCGAAGGAGGTTCTTCACAACGGCAGTATCAATCTCCGGGCGCTCTAGCGCTTGTTGTAGCTGACCGTTCAAAGCCACGGTGGACGCCGCTACCAATGCGGGCGGCACGGGCACGTTTAGGGCATTGAGGAAGCGGATCAGAACCGCCTGGTTTTCGTAAACGCTACTGAAAGAGGCAGAGACCGTGTTCAGCGTATCTTTCAGGATCAGGTCTAAAATGCGCCGCTGTTCATCCCGAAATAGAGAGCGCAGAGTAAAGGTTTTCTCCGGGAATTCTTCGTCAAGGACGCGAAGGACTTCGGCCGTATCTGCGTTGCTGAAGCCCGTAGTCAGTCTATTGCGCAATTCTTGAAAAGCCTCTGTCTCCGCAAACGGGCGCACACCGCAGCTCAGATTGTGATCACCCAAATGAAGGACAGCAAAGCTGAGGTCCACGTCCTCGGTTGTTATATCTGACTGAACGTGCGCGCGCCCGATTGCGAGGCGCACTCTTCCCTCGGTTTCCACTTCGTACTGCTGACGATCGACTGTGTAGCAATAGACCTTCGTTTTCTCCGCGTAGTCCTCGAAGAGCGAACTCACCGCGTAATGTGCCGCGACCGTGTCCATGGTTACGACCCCGGGCGCCACCCATTTTTTGTAAACCTGCGCTCCGTCTTGGTGCTCCGGAACATTGCTCTTCGCCTTCTGTAATCTCTCGAGGAACGGCCCCTCGATTTTGTCCTGGCCGGTCACCTGGCGCGCTAGGTGGATAGCGCGGCCGGCGTAATGGAGCACCTGAACGGTTTCCAGCCCGGAAAGTTCATCGAAAAACCAACCACAGCTCGTGTACATCAGCATCGCGTGGCGCTGCATCTCGAGCAGCTTGAGCGCCCGGACCTGCTGGCGATGATCCAGATCGCCTTTCGCATGTTCGGTTAGGAATCGCCTCACGTTCGCTGTAGAACGATCCAGGATCACAGAGATGTATTGGTTACGGGCCTTCCATGGATCTTTCATCAAGCGGGCGCCCTGCTCCTCAAAAACGGGCGCCAGATTGTCTCGTAACCAATCGAGCGACTCCCGGAGAGGCGCTCGCCATTGCTGATTCCATCCCGGGTGGCCGCCGGAGTTGCATCCGCAGTTCGACTTCCAGCGCTCGAGGCCGTGTACACAACTCCAAGAGGTGTTTTCCACGATTTCGACCCAATGATTGGGAGGATGCATCTCCAGAAACTGGCCATAGTTTGTCAGCTGCGCCTGTTGGCCCGCTTCGATACTGTGCAGTGCGTAGCTGAGAGCCATCTCTCCGTAACGATGATGATGGCCGTAGGTTTCGCCGTCCGTCGCGATGTGAGACAGCTGAGGCCACGTGCGTTCGTCGTTGAATCCGCTCAGGAGCCGTTCGGCGAAGCGTCTCCCATCATCCAGCAGTCCTTCGAAAGCGACGGCATGCGAAATCGGCCCGTCGTAGAAGAACAAAGCCATTGTCTTTTTGGAGGGTAGGCGCACTTGATACGCGCGACTGGGATCGATCCGGTCGTCAGAAACGTCGGTCCACGTCTGGCCATCAAAAGGTCGAATTCGACTGGCTTGCTTAGGCGCCAATATGGTGAACTGAATCCCCTGCGCCGCAAGCGCCTCGAGCGAGGCAGTGTCCACCGCGGTTTCCGGAAGCCACATGCCTTCCGGCTTACGGCCGAACCGTGCAACGAAGTCTTCTATACCCCAGATCGCCTGGGTTTCCTTGTCCCGCGCGGAGGCCAGCGGAAGGATCATATGGTTGTACACTTGTGCGATTGCCGAACCGTGACCTCCGAACCGCTCGCGGCTGGCCTGATCGGCCTGGCGTATGGATTCCAGTACGTCCGGCGCTTTTTGCGCCATCCACAGGAACAGGGTGGGCCCGAAATTGAAGCTAATTTGCGCGTAATTGTTGACCAGCTCGACAATCCGCTGCTGCTCATCGAACAAGCGCGAAGTTGCGTTGGGGGCGTAGCACTCGGCCGTTACACGCTCGTTCCAATCGTGATATGGGTAGGCCGAATCCTGCAGCTCCACGGCCTCAAGCGAGGGGTTCTCACGGGGCGGCTGATAGAAATGGCCATGCACGCAAATGTATTTCATTGATCCTCAAGCGCTGACGGTTAGCTTTGAGAGCCAGAACGATCGACTTGAAGTTTGCTCGGGCTTTGCCATTTACTGCCAGTCGGCGTGCTAAATCCGGGGCCACCAACATCGTAGGGAAGTTCCCTCGCAGGCGATATACAGGAAATCCTTTACCTTTCGAACCGCGCCCGCGGGCTTACGAACCAACGTGGCTCAGCCAAAAACTTCACTGACGCGGGGGAACGGCGGGTTTCGCAAAGACCCGACCGGCCTAGGTCCACACCACCTTCCGCCCGCACGCAGAAGGTCCCAGCGGTCTATCAACTCGGGCTGTCGGCTTTGTTTCTCTGGTGGGCGTTGAAATTCGAAGCGCTTGATGGAGCGCAGGTGAGCGGCTCTTTGGGGTGCGAGCTCGACGAGACGGCAATCAGCCAGTAACAAAAATCGTACGACTGCCGGACCGGTTGCGCTCGTTCGGCGTGGACTGCTTCTGCGCGTTCCCCAGCAGCACGAGTAGCCTTCGCAGTTTGGCGCGTTCCTCGATGTTCATATCGACAACTTCAAAAGCGCGCGCCTGCGTATTGGCATCGCGGACGATGGTGTGAACCTTGATCGACTTCTGAGGCGCGTTGAGCTTCAGTTCCACCACATTGCCGGGATGGAGACTGTGCTCGCAAACGGCCACGCCGCCACCGAGCCCCATCTCGGAGATGTCCACCCCGCAATTGTCTTTGAGATTCATGGTCGTCGCGTGAACCGGACGGCCGAGCCGCAATCGCGGATAGCGCCGCTGGCGGATGGCCGACGAGTTGGGATCGTTGTCCAGAAGTTCGATTGAGAATTCGGCGATATTCAACCCGCTGCGCGGTACAAAATCGCGCATCCAATCGGGATCGATCTTCTCCAGCGCCTGGGCAGCAACGACGCGCAGCTCAGATGGATTGGCCCAACGAAATGCCTTTCGCGCCTCGGCGACCTTGCGCAAGATTGCTTCTGCCGCCGACGTGCGCAACCGACCGAGCGCCTCAATCGCTTTCAGCCGCAGATAGTCGCCCGATCCCCGGGGCATATCTCCTTCTGCAATGCGCAGAAGACGCATCGCGGCCATCTTCTCTCCGCTCATTCCGATTTCATCGATGGCCAGGGGCCGGATCAGGGGATCGAGACCGTCGAAGATTTGCAACAGCAGCCGGCCCCGCTCTGGCGCCCCGCTCGAAGCCAACTGCCGCACGATTCGATCGTGTGCGGTGCGCTTCCACCCGCGCATTCGGTCCGGCAGGACCCGCTCCAGCGTGTCCAAATCCATGCGCGCCAGGATTCCTATTGTATCGATCGCCGCAGTCGGACTTCCATGTTCGAGCTGTTTCCGCAAATGATCGATCCCCTCGGGTCCAAGGCAATCCATCAGGGAGATCAGTAGCTCACAATCCTCTCGGAAGCCCACACGCCCAAATTTCACGGCGATTTGCTCCGCCGCGGGTGGCGGCATGCGGGAAAGCAGCTCGCCTAGCCCCGTTGGGAAACTACCAGCCTTCAGCGCCTCATCGATAAACTCCGGCAGCCTGTTCTCGATGCTAATTCTTGGTCGCAAACTCTTGCCTGTGCCGGGGAGTCGGGCTTCGATTTGATCGAGTAGCTCGACTGACTTTTGCAATCCGGCATACGACCGATTCTTAGCAGCCTCTTGGGAAAGGCGAACAAATGCCGCGCCCAGAAGGCTTTGCAGCTGAGTCTCCTTCTCCTGGGTCAATTGCGTCCCTACTAGGTGGATGGTGTTGGCAAGAAGATTCTCCTGGCCCTTCGCGAACAGCTGCGCCAAGTCGGCCAAGCCCAGCGCTGTTTGTCTTCTCGCTTCTGTTTCGCTGCTCTGAATGCAACTGGCGTAGTTCGATAAGACCATTTCAATAGCAGTCGTCTCACCGCTCGCAATCAGCGACTCGATATGTTCGCGCAGCCTAACCGGGGGAACGCACCATGCTCGCGGCGACTCGATTACCTCCTTCCTCCTTTCCTCGCTCATCTGGCCCCAGAACTCCTGCGCCAGTATCTCGGCGGGCGAGGAAACCGCAATTCCCGCTTCCTCCATCGTTTCTTCGTAGACGCCCAAAATTTTTCGAAGCCCGTCGAGTTCGGCGCTCAGATCGCACAGCATCTGCCGGACGTTGTTGACCTCAACATCGCCGCGTTCGTAGCTTTCGAGTGCGAAGCGAATCGCAATATGCTCTGCCAGTTTCAGCAGAGTTGGCTTGTCCGACGCGCCGGTTGGCGTTTGCGCCGCGAGCGCCGCAAGCGCTTGGCTGACGGTAAAGCGTGCACGCCGTGGCAGGGTTGAAAGCCGCGACTGAAATGAGTTCGCATCCAGCGTCTCTTTCGATGCTTCGCTGGTCCTCGCGATCTGTGCGAGCACCTGCATGATCCCCTGCAACTCGCTCTCTTGCAGGGTCATCAGCCCGGTTTCGACCGTCATCGCGCCAGCGCCGCCGCGCTCCGCGCGCGCCGTGCGAATGCCAGCCGAGGCGTTCGTCCATCGGGACAGTGGGCCTGTCCCTGATCCGGCGCGGCCGCGAATTTTGCCGCTCTGCGCGGTGCTGCTTGCCGCGCCAGTTGCGCCGCTTCCAGTGGCGGGCCCGCCGGCAATGCCGGCTGGAGGGGCCGCCGCGCCAACCGGTGTTACCCTTACCTCTGAAAATCCGGCACCGTCTTTGGTGAACCAGAAACCGCCCGCGTTGGGATCAATGGCCTTGCCTGGCCCATTTCCACCGACGATGTTCCAGCCTGAATTTTCACCAGGAGTTCGGCTTCCCGCGACAGAGACAGCACCCTCAACGGCCCCCTCGCCGGACCCCTGTCTCGAAAACCAAAAACCGCCGACGTTCGGATCAATCGGCGTGCCGCCGCCATTGCCCCCGACGATATTCCACCTATCCGCAGGGCCATCGTCTCTGTGAACCTGCCCGATAGGCCCTTCGACTCCCGCGGCGCCAGCGGCACTGCTTCCCGATTTCGTGCCAGAGTTAAAGTCTTCCCTCGAATGAGCGGCGGTTCGATCGGCCCCGCCTATGGCCGGGAGGATTTGGGCAACTTCTCCGCCCAGCAGGCTCGATCCTTCTCCCAAACCATGGCCCGTGCCACGATCCGACCCGGAGCTACTCCTCGCACCGTCGGCGGCCACCAGCAGCTGAAGCAATTTTTCAGGATCATTGAGCAGCTCGTCGGTTTGCTCAGAGCTCATTCCGAGCGTTTTGGCAGCCAAAGTTGCCGCTACCGTTGTTTTCGCAACCGCCGAATCGGCCGGAACAAAGCAGACTTCATTGACATGGATATGCGGATCGCCCTGCAATGCCGCTTTCAGCTGCTCGGCGAGTTGTACCGGCTTGGCTGTCGAACCTGTGGGGAAACCTCGAACGAAGCGCGCCAGGCTTTGTTGTGTGATCTTCGGTGAGAAGTGAATACTAGCGATGCCGGCCGCCGAGAGCATGCGCGCGAAGCTCTTCTCCGCCGCGGCCGATTCAAGCGGGGTGCCATCAAGAAGGAGGTTGTCTGACGAGACGGCCAGCAACAGGCCTGCCTCATCATCTGAGCCCAGGGCGGTCTTGAGCTCAGCCCAAGCCGTCTCGTACTGCTTGGCTGTCCGCGGATGGCCAAAATCATACATGCGGGCGAACTTCAGTAGAATGTTTAGGCTACGAACGAAGCCCCGCGCTGCTGCGGCCCTCGTATTGGGATTGTCCGGCATATATGTCGCGGCGGATGGCCGCCGGTCCTACCGCAATATGGACGTTCGCCCCGCAGTCGGCAATGGTACGAGTGTCCTGCTCGGCAGTAACTAAAGGAGTTAGGGTGCGTGGCGCTGGAAGGGTCTCGGCCCCTGATTTCTTGCTGAATCTGCCAGGAGCCAGCCTTCCAATTCCTGAACATTGTCTAGCAGAGCGATTGCGCCAGACTGTACGAGCTGGGGACCGCGAGTCCGTCGGGCCTCGCTGTTGCGCTTGAGAACCGCTAGGAAGGGGATGTTGGCGGCTTGCGCTGCGGCGGCGTCGTCCACGTTGTCCCCCACGTAGATCGCTTTTTCGGACGACCGGCCACCCAGAATTTTGAGCAAGCCCTCGGGATCTGGTTTCGGCCGGGAGACATCTTCTACGGTCACAATGTGATGGAAAAATTCACGGACACGGCATCGGTCGAGTGTGTAGTCGGTTTCTTGCCTCACCCTGCCAGTGAAAAGGGCGAGTTCTGCGCGCTCAGCGAGTCGGCGCAGATTTTGCCGTGGCAAGAGCCATTTCTCACCCGCGACATTCCCGCGCTTGCCGTTTTTGCCCCAATACAGCTCGACGAACTTGTTCTTCACTTCGTCATAGTTTTTTCTTGCCCCAAGCGACTGCACCCATGCCGTTGAAAGCTTCCAGTCGTCGTTGAATCCCGGCTTGCGTTTCCAGATCTGGAACTGCTTGCCAGTGACGCGCTGCTGTGTGAAAAATCGAACCGTTTCGAGCACAGTCTTGTGAAACGAGGCGCGCACATCGACGAGGACACCGTCGATGTCAAAGATGATGATTTCGGGCTGGGTGTTCAAGGCCGTGACTAATTTTGGCACGGAATTAGGGGGCCTCTATTCGCCGTGCGATTCACCTGGTTCGTCCGCAGCTTGCGAAGACTCGTCAGCGCTACTTTCGCCCGGCGTGCGGCAAGGTGCGCTTGTTTGATCGGGAGAATCTGACGACCAACCCTGGCCCGCTGCCGGAGCAGCCGGCGTGCCCGCGCCCTGGGCGCGTACTTCGGAAGCTGCTGCCGGCACCTGAACGGTCAGCGGCACGCCCTCAGGCAGCGCCTTTAGCCGCTCTTTGAAAACGTCTGCCAACAAATCAACGATGACTCGTGCGGCCGAGCCGTCTGCATCTTTTGTGGGATTGTAAGCGGAAACGTCCATCGCAGCCAGATGCCTTTGCTTCGCAAAGGTGATGAGGGCGTCGTGGACCTCGTACAGAGAGAGACCGCCTTCCCCTGGGTAGTTGGTGGCCTGAAAATCTGCAATCGTGTCGACGTCGAAATGCAACACGAACTCGTGCGCGCCGGCATGAATGCTGTCGATCGCGGCTTGTGCAGCGGCACCGGCGCCCATGCGCTGGACATCCGCCGCCAAATAACGCCGCAGCGGCGAGCGCCTCAGCGTTTCCTCTTCAGCGGGATCGAGCCGAGCAGCGCCGAAAAGGGCCAGGTCTGGGTCGCGGACGAGCGGCGGCTCACTCCAGAACCGCACGAGTTCCGCCGCGCCTCGGCCGGCCACGTGGGAGACGACCATTGCATCGACCGAGCCGGATGGCGTGGTCGCCGGGGTATTGAGGTCCGCGTCGCGGTCCATGTAAATCAAGCCAACATTACGAAAATAGCGGCGCACGCCGGCGATCGTCGCCAGTACGACCGAACAGTCGCCGCTAAGAATCAACGGAAGGGCACCGGATTTGACGGCTTGCTCGACGCGCGGCTTCAGTGCCTCCAGCGCCTGGATCACCCTCGGAATGTTGCGGGCGCGTGGGCTCTCCTCATCCGGCTGATACAACTGCTGCGGATCATCGCCGAGGTCGGTGACTTCATAGCCGACCGACTGCAGTCGATCGATGAGCCCTGCGGTGCGCAGCGCGGCGGGGGCGCCTTCGTGACCGAGAGACGCGGCCGCCGCACTGGTAGGTGAGCCCAAGAGGGCAATCTTGTTCGGCTGGCGGACGATTCTGACCGCCACTCGCGCTCTCCTTGCAGTTGAATTGGTGCCCCAGGGCTCACCACCCCAGCACGGAAAAACCGCCTTCGCCGAGGCCGCGGCGGGCAGGTCGACGTGCCGGAGACCCCGCAGGCAGGGTCGCTGAACTCTAGTTTGTGACCCGACCGAGCCGGGCCGCTAACTCGGCGGGAAGCGTGAACCGCACATCCTCGCGGATTAATTCCAGATCACGATGATTCGTGAATCCGAACGCCGAGAGGCGCTGGCTCACCTGTTCGACCAGCACTTCGGGAGCCGACGCGCCCGCCGTGAGGCCGATCGATTTCACGCCTTCGAGCGAGGACTCGTCAATATCGTTGGCGTCTTCGATCAAGCGTGCAACCACGCCTACGCGCTGTGCCACTTCGACAAGTCGATTCGAGTTCGAGCTGTTTGCCGAGCCGACCACGAGAATCAATTCCACTTCGCGGGCCAGCGCCTCGACAGCCTCCTGGCGATTCTGGGTCGCGTAACAGATGTCATCCGATGCCGGGCCGACGATCAAGGGAAAGCGCTCGCGAAGTCGAGCGACAATTTCTTGCGTGTCGTAGAGCGAAAGCGTCGTCTGGGTGAGAAACGCAAGGCGCTCGGGGTTGGGTACCTGCAATTGGTCCACTTCGTCGACACTTCCAACTACCACCGTCTGTTCCGGAGCTTCCCCGGAAGTGCCCACAATCTCCTGGTGATCGCGGTGGCCGATCAGGATTAAGGTCCGGCCCTCACGCGCGAATTTCAGCGCCTCCAGGTGAACCTTGGTGACCAGCGGGCAAGTTGCATCGATCACTTTCAGTTCACGCTCCTTCGCTTCGGCGCGAACGCGCGGCGGCACGCCATGAGCGCTGAAAACAAGCACAGCGCCGACCGGCACCTCCGCGATGGTTTCGACGAAGATCGCGCCGCGGCGGCGCAACTGATCCACCACGTAGCGGTTGTGCACGATTTCGTGGTGGACATAAACCGGGTTGCCGTAGGCTTCGAGCGCCAGTTCGACGATATCGACCGCGCGCACGACGCCGGCACAAAAGCCGCGTGGCCGAACACGAACGAGCGTCTTAAACCCGCTTGTAGTTCCCTGGATTTGACTTAGGCTCAACGCAATCTCCAGAAACTAACTCTCATATTATCTTAACCTGACAGTTGCTGCCATATCTTTGGGGCGATTAAGTGCCGAGCAGCGATGCGCGGTCCCCCCATCCGCTCCCTGTTCGACCGACTGCGCCGAAACGAACCGTTGAAGAAGACGAGAGACCGTCGCCGGCAGGCGACCCGCAGAGCCGGTACCAACCTGGCAATCACGACCGCTGTCCTCCTACTGCTTGGAAAAGAGGAGGAGGGCATTGCCAGGCATGGCCCCGAAACCGGGATAACCGGAGACCACCGCGATCATTCCGCCGGCGATGACCGGGCCGCCGACGTCAAGTGAGCCGCCTTTGGCGGGCACATTATCGACGGAATTAAATGTCTGACTGGTGTCGAAGTCCCAGACGATCTTGCCATCATTGGAAGCGTAGGCGCGCAGATGGCCGTCGATCGAGCCGGAAAAGACGGCACCGGGAATCGCCGTGATGGCCTGCGACTGCGCGGGGCTGCAGGGACGGCGGTCGCCGCAGCCAGGTGGCGGCGTGTGCCAGAGAAGTTTTCCATCGGAAATTCGATACGCAAAGATACCGCCGCCTTTGCCAGGATCGGGCCCCCGTCCTTGGAATGCGAGATCGGAGACCGCTACGAACAGCGCATTGCCATCGGTAGCCATTCCCCATTGAACGCCCCCGAGCAGGCCTCCTGCGCCGGCTCGCGCGTGCCAAAGCAATTTTCCCTTTGCGTCGGGATCAACGGCGTAAACCATGCCGGACTTTTGCCCGAGCAGCAGAACCCGTTTGCCATGCGGCAGTGAGATGAGAATCGGCGAGGCGCCCAAATCGAATTCAGGCACGGTCGGAGGCGAGCAGCCCGCGGCCGGCCGATCGCCACATTCGATCTTGTAAATGTCCTCTTTATCAAATTGCGCCGACCAAAGGATCCCGCCGGTTCTGAGATCGAGCGCGACCACGGCATCGCTCGTTGGCGTGTCGGGTTCAGAGTAGTTGTCGCCCGTTCCCACGTAAATGCGGCCTCTCTCCGCATCGATTGTCGGCGATGACCAGATCGCCATGCCCGAAGGTCCCATAATCGTCTTTCCTTCGAGAGTCTTGCCGTGTGGCGAGGGCGTTTCTGAAGCCATGTAGGTCTGCCAAAGAACCTTTCCATTGGCCGCGTCGATCGCCACTACGCTGCCGCGGAAGGTGCAGCATTCGTACTCGGGACGGCGTCGGGACTGCTCCTCACTCGAAGAGAGAGGAACATACAAGCGTCCTTCAAAAAGGTTCGGAGTGCCCGTGATTGTGGCTGCGGGATGGGGATCGGCTGCTGTGCGCCATAGGAACGCCCCGGAGTCAGCGTCGAGCGCATCGACGCCGCCGGATGTATCGCCATAGAAAATTGCGTCCTTTAAACCTGCGCGGCCTTCTAGCAGGCCCGAGCGCACCGGCTTGCCTTTGCTCGCCCAAATAGTACAGCCGGAATTCGCGTCAAGGGCGTACACGGTGCCGTCCAGCCCGCCGACGAAAACCCGGCTTTCCGAGATGATGGGTTGTGAGCGCACCGAGTGGACATTGGGAATCCCGAAGGCCCATTTCAGCTTGAGATGCGGCACATCGGTGGCGGAGAGGCCGACACCTGGATTGGGCTGATATCTCCAGTTTGCTGGGTTGAAACCCCAACCGGTCCAGTCACTCGCAGAGCCGCCCGACGGCACAGCAAGGGTCTTGCACTTATTGGCCTCTTGATCGTCGGGAACAGAAGAGGCGGTCTGGGCATTCGCGTCCTGCGCTGCCGGCCTACCGGGCGGACCTTCCTCGGATTGGCCGAGCCCCGGGGGTTCACACAACAGACAGGCGAAGCACAGAATAGAGCCTACCCTTAGAATCCGGCACAGCCGAGCGCTCATGTCCCCTCCCAAACTGGGCATATTTCATTTTAATTGCATTGACGACAAACGGGTATCGTGCGTTTGCCGTCATCGGGCGGAACGGGAGTAGAAACAGGGCGGAGAAAAGAGTCCTGGCCTCCTGCGGGGCCGCAAAAGGAGGGCCAAAGAGAACCGTCCGGCCGCTCGGCTCAGAGCGTGGAGAGGAGAGGCAGCTGGGCCAGAGGGGTGTACAATGGCGCGCACAATTGGAGGTGGGCCGATGAATCGGCGAAGAATGCTGTCTCTCTTGGGAATGTCTCCGGCGTTGCTGGCAGGTGTTTCAGCAGAAGCCCAAGAATCCACACGCGAGGGGAAAGCGAAACCAGCGAAGGCCTCGAGCTCGCTAGGCAAAGTGGAGGGCCTCAATCCCAAAGGTACGCCTCCTGCTGTTCAATTGTTTCCGATGGCGCCGCGTCTCGATAGCCTGGACGGCAAAACCGTGTGGCTCGTCGATACGGGGTTCGACGGCGGAGGATACCTGCTCCAGCAAATCCAACTATGGTTCAAGCAGAACATGCCGACGGTGAACACCGTGTTTCGGCGAAAAGCCGGGCCCTATATGGAAGATGATCCTGCGCTCTGGAAGGAGATCAAGGAGAAAGGCCATGCGGCCATCATGGCTATCGGCCATTGAAGCACGTGCACGCCAGCGACCGTCGGTCACTGCATAACGGTTGAGAAGATGGGGATCCCCGCGACGCCCATGGTGACGCAGGCGTTCAAGGAGCTGGCCATCCTGAACGTGGCCAAGCGGGGGATGCCGAAGCTGCGCATCACGTTTACACCGCATCCCGTTGCCGCGAAAACCCCCGAGCAACTGCACGCGTACGTCGAGGGCAACGATCCGGTGAGCGACAAGCCAATGATGAAAGAGATCGTCGATGCGTTGACGATCCCGCTCTCCAGTGAGGAGAAGAAAACGGGAGTGGTTCAAGTTTCTATCGGACCCGAAACGTATGGGCCCGACACGGCCAAGAATCTGCAGCAGTTCTATCACGATAACGGCATGACGGATTTTCTCCCGGTCATCATCCCCACCGAAGAAACAGTCCAAGAGATGCTGCAAGGCACGAGCCGCAAACCCGACGAGCTGGTCGGAAAAATGGCGGGAGGCGCCTATCCCCCATGGTCCTACACAGTGAGGCAGGTTGCCATCAACGCGGTGATGGCGGGATGCAAGCCGGAATATTTTCCGGTGATCCTCGCGATCGCTTCGTCGGGAACGCCGTCGTTGATGAGCTCGACCAACTCGTTCGCCTACGCGGCGGTGATCAACGGCCCGATTCGCGACAAGCTGCAAATGAACTACGGCATCGGCGCGCTCGGCCCGTTTGCCCAGTCCAACGCTGCGATCGGGCGAGCTTGGACGCTAGTGTCGAGAAATCTGGCAAATGGAGGAATTCCCGGCGACACGTACATGGGCTCGCAGGGAAACAATCTGAATTACAACAACCTGGTCATGGCGGAGAACGAACAGGCCAGCCCGTGGTCACCGTTGCACGTGCAAAAAGGATTCAAGCCGCAAGAAAACGTGGTAAGCCTTTTCCGCGGGCTCGGCATCGTGCCGGGCCAGGGCGCGAGAGGGACCAGCACGGACACCCCCAAATATGAAGAGCAGTTTAGCGATCTCTTCAGCGTATTCACCGGATTTTTCGGAGGGCTGGTGGTGGCCGATCCGCTGATCGCAGCGAATCTGAGGGGACGCGGCTACGATACGAAAGACAAGCTGATCGACTGGCTCTATAAGAATACAACGCAAACCGTGAAGGACTACAAGAGCCGCGATTTCGCCTACGGCTTCGATTATCCGCGCGCGTTGAAAGGGCTTGAGCCGTACAAGACGTGGTATGCCATGCCGGATGAGGCGGTGATTCCGCGCTGGCCGCACCGGGACGATATCAATGTGGTCGTTGTGGGAGGGCAGACCAACGCATTCTTCCAGGGAGGCAGTCTGAGTTACACGGTGAGCGTGTCGATTGATCATTGGACGTAGCGTCGGCGCGCTGAAGCCGAAATGGAACCTGCGCGCATGCTGGCGGATCCAATGCAAGGTAGGACCAAGGAGGAAGTCATGAATCGCCGCGAATTCCTGGAGGGGATGAGCGTTTTATCTGCGGGCTTTGCCTTGCCGGCAGCAAGGCAACTGTTTGCCGACGATGCGGCGCCGAACGACTGGCGCACGTTCGAAGTGAACACGCGAATTGAAGTGTTGAAGCCGGTTGGCGTGACCCGGGTCTGGGCGCCGGGTGCGCTCACCGCGAAGGCACCCTTCCAACGAACGCTCTCAAACAGATTTCAGGCGGACGGCGGCTCGGTTCATAGCGTGCGAAGAAAAGAAGACGGCCTCGAAATAGTATGTGCGACCTTTCCAGCGCGCGTCCTCCCCGTGCTGCAAGTCACGAGTCGGGTGATGACGAAGAATTATTCGGTCGATCTGTCCACTCCGGAAAAAACAAAGGCCAGCGCACCCGACTTGCAATACTTCACGCGGGAGACGACTCTGTTGCCAACGGACGGGATCGTACAGGAGACCTCCGCCGATATTACGAAGGGCGCGAAGACGGATTTAGATAAGGCGAGAGCCATTTACGAATGGATCGTGGAGAACACGACCCGAAATCCCAAAACGCGCGGTTGCGGGACGGGCGATATTCGCTTCATGCTGGAGACGAAAGACCTGAGCGGCAAATGCGCGGACCTGAACTCGCTCTATGTCGGCCTCGCTCGGGCCGCGGGGTTACCGGCCCGGGATGTCTACGGCATACGCACAACCAAATCGGAGCTGGGGTACACGAGTTTGGGAGCGTCGTCGGAGAAGGTGACGAAGGCACAGCATTGCCGCGCCGAAGTGTATTTGCACGAGCACGGCTGGCTGCCGGTCGATCCGGCCGACGTACGAAAAGTAATACTCGAGGAACCGCCGGGGAATCGATCGCTCGATGACGATCTGGTGAAGCGAGCGCGGGCGCGGCTATTTGGATCTTGGGAGATGAACTGGATGGCCTTCAACTTCGCCCATGATGTCGCGCTGCCGGGATCGCAAGGCAAGCCGGTGCCCTTCCTCATGTACCCGCAGGCGGAAACCGAAGACGGGCGGATCGACAGCCTCGCTGCGGATAGCTTCAAGTATGAGATCACCTCCCACGAGATCTCCCGCGCAACGAGCCGTTGATCGCTCAGCAGTACGTTGACAGGCTGAAACGATTGAGATAGAAAATCCGAGGCCGCAGGGTGGCGGCAGTAGTGCCGTTCCAACATGGTGGCGCGAGTTCCGGTGAGTCGCAGGCATCGATGCTGAACCAAGGATCAGCCCCCGCACGAAACCGAAACAGTTGGAACGGCACTAGCGGCGTTGCGTAGTCCCCGAAGGGCTGCCCGCAGAGCGTCGTCAGTGCGCATTATCAACTTCGACTCAGGAAAGGGAGCAGTCATCGTAACGAATCTTGTGGTGCCCAAGACGGGCGGAATGAACACGACAAAGGTGAATGTCGTGAAATGGCTCAAGCGGGAAGGCGACAAGCTCAAGCAAGGCGAGCCGGTCGTCGAATTGGAAACCGAAAAAGTGAGCTATGAGCTCGACGCGCCCGTCGATGGCGTCCTGCTAAAGATCGAGGCGCGCGAGCCGGCGGAGGTCGAGGTCGGCGGCTTGCTCGGCTATATCGGCGATGCGGGTGAGAACCTGCCCGGCCAATAGCCGAGCGACGTCAACGCGAGGATTGATACGAAGAAAAGGAGTGAGCGATGGTACTGGCGAGTCAGCTTTCGAAGGAACGCCTCACCTGGATGTACGCGCAGATGTTGCGGATTCGCGAGTTCGAGGAGCGCGTGAAGCGCACGTTCGTCGAGCATCCCGGCGTGATTCGCGGGCACGCGCATCTCGGTGATGGCGCCGAGGCCAGCATTGTGGGCTCGCTGGCGACGCGCAACGAAGCCGATCCGGTCATGCCCAGCTATCGCTGCCATGGTTATCCGCTGGTGCTTGGCACGCCCGCGCGCGCGTTGATGGCGGAGATTTATCAGCGGCGTGACGGAATCTGCAAAGGCTTCGGCGGCTCGATGCATCTGGCCGATCCGGCTCACCACTTCCCTACTGCTTCCGGAATTATCGGACAAGGAATCGCCCACGCGGCGGGAGTCGCCTATGCGGCACAGGTGAAGAAAAGCGGACAAGTGGTTTACTCTTTCTTTGGCGATGGCTCGTCAAAGCAGGGTGCTTTTCACGAGACCTTGAATCTGGCCGCGGTTTGGAAGCTACCTGTGGTGTTTGTGCTGGAAAACAACATGTACCAGGCGTACACGCATTACAAACTCGAGGATGCCAATGCGGTTGCCGGCGACCCGCTCTCCCAGAAAGCGAAGGCGTACAGCATTCCGGGCCAGACGGTCGACGGGACCGACGTGCTGGCGGTTTTTGATGTCGTAGCCGGAGCCGCCGACCGAGCGCGGTCGGGAGAAGGGCCGTCGCTGATCGAGTCGAGATTCTATCGGCTGAGCCCGCATGGAAATGCGATCACGGTTCCACCCGTTCCCACCCAATTCCAGGAACATGAGGCGATCGAGGTGTACGGGAACAAAGCGGAGTTTGAAGCGGCGAAGAAAAATGATCCGATTCTGAAGTTCCGAGCACATTTGATTAGCCATGGCACGCTGACCGACCTAGACGCAAAGAAAGTCGAGGACCGCGTGCGCACGGAAATGGACGAAGTGGTGAAGTTTGCACTGGCGAGCCCGATGCCCGCACCGGAAGAAGCAACCAAGTACGTCTGGGCGTAGCGGTTCGGGCTCAGGGGAAGCGAGATAGGCGAAACCGCGCTCGCCATGACCTGGCAGGAAGAGAAGGAGATACCATATGCCGCGCGAAATGATGTTTGCCGAGGCCATCGCTGTTGCGATCACTGAGGAGATGCAGCGCGATCCGAACGTCGTGTTCTATGGCCAGAACATGGCCATGACCGAACGCGACCCCTTCGTGCGCAAATTCGGAAAAGAGCGGGTGCGCATCACGCCCATTTCGGAAACGGCGGAGCTAGGCATTGCTGTCGGCGCGGCAATGAGCGGCTTGCGACCGATCGTCGAGTTATACATGGCTGAGTTCATGCTGGTCGCGTTTGACGAAGTAATCAACGAAGCACCGCGGCTGCACTACATGTCTGGCGGGCAAGTGAAAGTGCCGTGCGTTTTCAAGGCCGGCTTTGGATTCGCCGCCGGCTGGGCAGGCCAGCATTCAAACTGCACGTACCACGCAATGATGGGAATTCCGGGGCTGAAGATCGCTCTGCCTTCGACATCCGCTGACGCAATGGGATTGATGCGCTCGGCGATCCGCGACGACAATCCGGTTGTCTATCTGCATCACTACATGCTGACCATTGACAAGAGCCCGGTGCCCGATGGCGAGCACATCGTTCCTTTTGGTGTCGCGGACGTCAAGCGCCCGGGCACAGATGTGACGATTGTCGCGACGGCGTGGATGGTTAAGAAGTCGCTGGCCGCAGCGGAAATGCTCGCCAAGGAAGGTATCAGTGCTGAAGTCGTCGATCCACGCACGCTCTCGCCGCTCGACGTGAACACGATTGTAGAGTCGGTGAAAAAGACGGGACGGCTCGTGCTGGTCGATCAGGCGCCGCGTCACGCATCGGCGGCGGTTGTGATAGCCGGGGAAGTCGCCGAACAGGGATTCAAGTATCTGAGAGCACCCGTGAAGATGGTCACGGCTCTGGATACTTCGGTGCCGTACAGCGAAACGCTAGAAAGATACGTGCTGCCGAGCGAGGAAAAGATCGTAGACGCAGCGAAATCTGTGGTGGCGATGCAGGCTGCGGCCGTCTGACGAAAATGAAAAAAGCATCCGTGGCGCAATTCGTGATTGCGACTTGCGCAGTGCTGATGGTCTCGCTCTTCTCCACAGGATTTCTTTCCACCGTCGCCGCCCAGACTTTCAAACGCCGCGCTCCTACCTCCTCGGATTGGGCTGCGATTGCAAAACTGCCGGACTTCACGGGCGTTTGGGAAGTGCAGATGGGCGGCGGACCGGTCACACGCATCATCAATCCGGCTGTGGGTGTTCCGCCGGCAAGGCCAACACCGCTCTCACTCACCGAAGCGTATGAGGCAAAGCGCCAGGCGCTCGTGGCGCATGCGGAAGAAGACAATCAGTCCGCAAACTGCCTCCCTCCGGGCATGCCCGGCATCATGGCGCAGCCCTATCCGATGGAGTTTCTCCTCACGCCAGGCCTGGTGACGATCGTGATCGAAGCGTATTCGATGGTACGCCACATCTACACCGATGGCCGGCCGCTGCCCAGCGATCCCGATCCAACTTTCTTCGGCACTTCGATTGGCCACTGGGAAGGCGACGTGCTGGTGGTGAAATCAATCGGATTCTCGACGCAAACGGAAATCGAGCCGCATGTTCCGCACAGCGACAAGATGGAGATCCTTGAAAAATTCCGGCTACTCGACCCCAATACGATGAACATCGAAACGACGGTCACCGACCCGGAGGCCCTGACGGCTCCCTGGGTGGCCAACCGAATCTTAAAGCGGCATCGCAACTGGGCCATCGCCGAATACATTTGCGAACAAAACAATCGCAATTATGTCGATAAGAACGGCAAGGCAGGTATCAATTTGACGGCTCCAACGGGCGCCGCGCCGGAACCGAAGTAGCCTTACTGTGAATGAGAGAGGGAGCTGACGGAGACGTCGGAATCATGAAAAGAGTAAAAAACTTTGCTCTTGTCGCGGCCATGCAGGCTGGGTTGCTTGCGGTGGTCGCGAGCGTCGCAGCCGCACACCACGGCTTCGCCGTGTTCGACACTTCCAGTCAACACACCATCACCGGCACGGTCAAGGAATTCCAGTGGACCAACCCCCATACGTGGGTATGGCTCGAAGTGCCCAACGACAAGGGCGGCGCCGACACCTGGGGTTTTGAAGGCATGAGCCCGAACTTTCTGGGCCGCCGGGGCTGGACGCGAAAAACTTTGCAGGCGGGCGACAAGATCACGATCACCTACTTTGCTCTCAAGGACGGCTCAAAGGGCGGCGCGTTCTTGAGTTGCAAGCGGCCCAACGGCGACGAGCTAAAGATGTTTGGCGCCTCGCCGACCGAAGACAACTAGCTCGAACTCCCCTCTAGGGCACCTTGGTTGCTGAAAAACGCAGGCGCGTATAGTCGGCGACCCAAATGCCCTGCCTGTCCAGGAGCTCCGGCCGCAGCGCCTCGCGAACCTCCGCGATGTAGGCGCCCCTTTGTTCTGCTGACACCTTAGAAGTGAAGCTTTCTGCAAACGTCTCAAGCCAGCCAGTAATGTCCCCAGGCAGTGGCGTCGGACGCGGGATCAGAGCGATGTAGTTGACGGTAAACCTGCCCTTTCTTAAGCGCGCTGAATAGTCTTCTACGGTCGCAAAATACCAAGGCGCCGCAGATTCACCATCGATCCCGCGCCTTCTCAGCGCCTGAACCAAAGCGGTGCGAATCTTTTGCACGCAGCCATAGCCGCCAAACTCGCCGACGAAACGGCCTCCGCTCTTGAGCGCGCGCCACACACCGAGGATGACCGCATCGGGATCGCGCATCCAATGAAGGGCCGCGTTCGTGAAAACCGCGTCGAACTCATCGCGGAACGTGAGCTGCTCGCCGTCCATCACACGCGCATCCAAATAACGGTGGCGGGCGGCTTCCACCTGGGCCTTGCTTCGGTCGACCCCCACGACATGGCAGCCCATGGTCACCAGCTTTTCCGTTAAAGCACCGTCGCCACAGCCCAGATCGAGCACGCGCTCGCCGGGTTGGGGCGCCAGCAATTCCACGACCGGCGCGCCGAGATCGGCCACAAATCGTGCGTTGCGCGCGTAGCGTTCAGGATCCCACGTTTGAGTTGGACCGGTTGATTCGGTCATCTCAAGATGGGAATTGGGCGATCGTTGATTGGTAGGCTTTCTTGACCGTTTCGCTGAGCGACTTCCTTCTCCATTCGGCATTCAGCACCTCAATGCCCCAAGGACCATCGTAGCCCGCGTCCAGCATCGCCTTCACGAATGCTTTTACGTCGAATTCACCATCGCCGCAGAACAGGCGGTGATTGATCGTGTCTTCGTGCAGGCTCCACGGGCATTCATAAGTGCCGTCGTTAATTTCGATCGATACGACGTAGTGTTTCGGTGTTGCCGCAATTTTCTCGAAAGGAATCTTCAGTTTCGCGATATGCCAGAGATCGAAGCAGATTCCCCCGTTCTCGGCGCCCGCACTCTTCACCAGTTCGATCGCCTTCTCGATTGAATCAATCGTCGAAAAAGGCATCATCTCGTAGCAAATTCGGGTTCCGTGATCGGCAGCGTCTTTGCAAAGTGCTGCAAAGGCCTCTGCCATGCGCGGCATCGGGCAGTCGCTGCGCACAAACTCGCCAACTTTTACGTGCCGCGCGGGCAGGGCTTCAGCAGCCTGCAGCAGCAGCTTCTTGGTTTCATCGGATTGGCGCTTCTTCTCGCCGCTCTCGAACCAATCTTGCAGGAACTCAAGCTCGACGTGCCGGATGCCGTTGTCGTCAAGAATTCTTCTCATATCCTTGAGGCTGTATTTCTCTTGCAGATGCGCAAGATCGGCATGCCAGATTCCAAAGCCTTTGAAACCTCCCTGGGCCGCAGCAGCCACGCGCTCTTTAAAATCGACCGGGCTGTATTCACGACCGGTGTGCGGTTCAGCACCTGCTGACAGCGTCCAGTAAGAGCCCAGCAATTCGATGTTTTTGGCCATATTGGTTGCCTCGCCGTATCGCCCAACAAGCTCCGGGCACGCGCTCGCCGCCGCACCGCGAGTCAATCGGCGAACGCGCTGCACAAACCGCGTCGGTGTTATCCTCTGACGCTTGGCTTCAAGGAGCGAGCATGTCGATTATAGGACAAGTTGCCATCGTAAGCGGAAGTGGCCGTGGCATTGGTCGCGCCATTGCGAGGAAGTTTGCGGCCCAAGGAGCGGCGGTGGTCGTCACGGCGCGCACGGCCAGCGAAGTCCAGCAGGTTGCTGGGGACATTCAGTCGGCAGGCGGGCGCGCTTCCCTAGTGATCGCCGATCTGGCGCTCGAAGCGGATTGCCAGAAGATTATCGCGCACGCGCGCAAGGCATTCGGCGCGATAGACATCCTAGTGAACAACGCTGCCATGTACGGACCGGTGCAGCCAGTTGAACAATTCTCGGCGTCCGATTGGGACCAGGTCATGGCCGTGAATCTGCGCGCCCCCATGCTGCTCGCAAAGCTCGTCCTTCCCGAAATGTATGAACGAAAATCCGGCGTGATTCTGAATATCTCGACAGTAGGGGCCAAGGTCGCCTTTGCCTTGAGTGGTGCCTATACGGCGTCCAAAGCTGGGCTGATTGGACTGACCCGCGTGCTCGCGGCCGAAGGTGCGCGCAAAGGCGTTCGCGTCAACGCGCTGTGCCCGGGACCTGTCACGGAAACCAGAATGTCGCAGGAACTGAGCCGGGAGTTCTCGGCGTACTTACAGTCCGGCGCCGACGAAAGCTTGGAACGAATGATTGAGGGGATCTTACAAGGAAGGCCGCAGACGGCGGAGGACATTGCGTCCGCAGCCCTATTCTTAGTGTCCGATCAGGCCCGCGCCATCACCGGGCAGACTCTGAACGTAGATGGCGGAATGGTCTTTTACTAAGCTCTTCGACCAGGGCGTAGCTGCGACGCGTGAAGGTGACTACGGCGCGCACGCCGGCATCGGCCCACGCAAGGCCATTTTCCCAAAGGCTTCCGATCAGGTAGCAAATTGTGACAAGCACAAACAAAACGGCGAATAGAGCGCCGAAGATCAGTTCGGCGGCGATCAGCTCGCGCACGAAGTACAACTGCAGGACGAACAAGATGGCGATCGTCCAGACAATTCGTTTTCGAGTCTGCGGTTGAATGGAGCTGACATACTCGCTCAACTTCGCACGAACAGTGAACATGGAGTGCCCTTTTTAGCCCCGGGGCTTTAGATGCACGGATAATGCCAAAAGAATCAACGGGTAATCATCTGAAGAGGCGAGACTTGCGTCAACTATAGCGAAAGGTGCGGAAAAGCGTTTCCATTTTCGGTAGGAAAACCCCGCAAATCGGAGGGCGGAATTTGTGCGCCAGTCTTTGTCTCAGCAAGATACTGTAATTCGATTTTCTTTCGAGTCAAGCCAGGATCGTCCAGACGCAGGCGTCAGCGCCCTTCAAATGGATAGCGATCCTGGGACAGGACGGCTTCGGCAATGCGCCGCCGGATCCTAACGGTGTCGACCGGCGCATGCTTGGCGAAACGCCGGAGCGCGGCCAGATGGGTTGCGAGCAGGTCGCCTTCGGAGATCGCCGCTAGCGCCGTGCGCGCGTCTTTTTCAACTCGGTCGATCGCATCGTAGGTGTAGGCGCGCGCCCCATCGGCCAGGAGGGAGGCGCCAGGTGCACGACTTGCCGCGGCTTTCTCTGCCCGACGCAGCGAAGACTCGATCGCGTAGATCTCGATCACGATATTCGCGAGCGACGCGACGATCTCCTGATGATCGGCCAATTTCTCGCGGAACTTTTCAAGCGCCACGCCTGCCGTCAGGAGAAAAACCTTCTTGGCTTGCGCGAGCGAACGCTCCTGTTCGGCAAAATCGCCGGAGGGGCCTTCGGCGAATGACGGGCCGGCAAGCAGCTCGTCCGCCAGCTCCTTGGCCGCCGAAATGAGCGGCAGTGCGCCGGCCAGTGTTCGCTTCATCAGCATCTGGATAATGACCATGCGGTTGATTTCGTTCGTCCCTTCGAAGATGCGGTTGATGCGACTGTCACGATAAGCTCGTGCCATCGGATAATCTTCATGGAAGCCGTAGCCACCGAAGATCTGCACGCCTTCATCGACACAATAATCGAGTGTCTCGCTACCTACCACCTTGCTGATCGAGCTTTCGATTGCGTACTCCTCCAGCGCTTGCATGGCTTCTTTGACTTTGTCTGCGCCGGGTGCAGCCATGGCTCGATCGATCGTCCCAGCCGTGCGATAGATCATCGACTCGAGCGCATAGATCCGAATCGCCATTTCGCCGAGCTTGGCCTGGATGAGCCCGAAGCTAGCAATCGGTTTCCCAAAGGCGACTCGCTCCTTCGCGTATTTCGACGATTCCTCGAGCGTCCTTTTCGAGCCGCCCAGACAGGAAACGCCGAGCGTATGCCGGCCGACGTTCAGGGTGTTAAAGGCGACGATATGGCCGCGACCGATTTCGTGCAGTAGATTTTCCTTGGGGATCCGGGCGTTTTCGAAAAACAGCGGCACGGTCGAACTGCCCCGAATGCCCATCTTGTTTTCCTCAGCGCCGATGCTGAAGCCCGGCATGCCGCGCTCGACGATGAACGCCGTAAACTTTTCGCCGTCAACTTTGGCAAAAACGATGTAAACGTCAGCAAAACCGCCGTTGGTAATCCACATCTTCTGGCCGTTGAGAATCCAGTGTGCGTTATCCGGCGAGAGCTCGGCACGCATGCGCGCGGCCAGCGCATCGGATCCTGCCTGGGGCTCTGAGAGGCAATAAGCGCCCAGCCATTCACCGGCGGCGAGCTTGGGCAAATACTTTTTTTTCTGCTCTTCGGTTCCGAAATAAACGATAGGGATCGTTCCGATGCCTGTAGTTCCGCCAAACGCGACGGCGAACGATGCATACACACTGAGCTTTTCGGTGAGCACCGTCGACGAGATTTTGTCGAGCCCTGTTCCCCCGTAGGCTTCAGGAATCGTGCTGCCGAGAAGACCGATTTCTCCGGCCTTCTTCAACAGCTGAGGCATCAGTCCTTCCTTGTGCTCCTCGAGTTCGGCAATCATCGGAAGGACTTCTTTGGTGACAAACTCCGCGGCGGTTTGGCCGACCAGCCGCTGATCGTCGACGATATCCGCGGGAGTGAAGACCTCCGCCGGGCTGGTCGTCGCCACCAGGAATGCGCCGCCCCGGTTCAGTGCTTGAGAAACTGTGGTTGTGGCCATGACCATCCCCCCGCTCGTCTGATTCTCGAACGCAAGCTGATTCTCGCGCGCCGGATCGCCGAAAACAATCACCGGCCACAATCGGCTATGCTGAACAGTACTGCACCCTCATCTGCCGGCGGGTTCGGACGGTCACGGGCCTACTTTCTAGCCCCCAAACATCGCCAAAAAATACTTTGCGCCGTTTATGCGCGCTCCCGATGCAGGAGGAAAGCTCGCCTGTTCGGCAAAACGCGCTGCGCCCCCTCCCCCTTCGCCGCGAAGGCCTTCGTGGCGAGTCAGCTCGGGCCAGCCCATTCCTAATTACGGTGGGGGTGCTCTGGAAACCATGAAAGGCTGGCCAGATTCGTTTGTTCATAAAACGTGTCGGCTGAAAACCGAGACCTGCCACACAGCCTACGGCCGCTCGAAAATGCCCGCGGCTCCCATTCCGCCGCCGATGCACATGGTGACCATCCCGTAGCGTGAGCCGCGTCGCTCCATTTCGCGCAAGATCGTCGCCGTCAGTTTCGCTCCCGTGCAGCCAAGCGGATGACCGAGCGCAATCGCGCCACCAGTGACATTCACGCGCGCTGGATCGAGCCCGGCTAGTTTGATGACTGCAAGGGCCTGTGCAGCAAAGGCCTCGTTCAACTCGATAACATCGATGTCTTCGAGCTTGAGTCCGGCGATTTTTAGCGCCTTGGGAATCGCGTAAACGGGCCCCAGGCCCATTTCCTCGGGAGGGCATCCGGCAGTCGCGAACGAAACGAATCGCGCCATGGGCTTTAGCCCCAGTGCCTGTACGCGTTCTGAGCTCATCACAACGGCCGCCGCAGCCGCGTCGCTCATCTGCGAGCTGTTTCCTGCCGTGACAACGCCGCGGGCGTGAAATGCGGGCTTGAGTTTCGCAAGCGCTTCCATCGACGTATCGGCGCGCGGACCCTCGTCGGCCTCGAACATCACCTTGCGCGTCTTCGGTTTGGCCGCCCGGGGCGAACCATTCGCATTATTTTCCAGATACGTGTAGCTCACTTCGACTGGCGCAATCTCGTCCTTGAATTTCCCAGCAGCCATGGCGGCGAGAGCCTTTTGATGGCTCGCCAGCGAGAATCTGTCGGCATCCTCGCGCGTGAAATGATACTTGCGCGCGAGATTTTCGGCCGTTAGACCCATGTTGAGATAGGTATCCGGATAATTGTCCATCAACCAGGGATTCGGCGAGATTTTGTGCCCGCCCATCGGCACCAGGCTCATCGATTCAGCGCCGCCTGCCAAGACAACCTCGCTCTGTCCGGAAATGATCTGTTGCGCTGCAATCGCGATGGCCTGCAAACCTGAGGAGCAAAATCGATTGATGGTCATCGCCGAAACATTCACCGGCAGGCCGGCGCGCAAAGAAGCGATTCGCGCCATGTTCATTCCCTGCTCCGCTTCGGGTGTGGCGCAACCGATGATTACATCCTCAATTTCAGCTGGATCGAGGCCCTTGGCTCGGGCGGCCGCTTCTTTGACGACGACCGCGGCCAGATCGTCCGGCCGGGCAGTGCGCAGCGTGCCTTTGGGTGCCTTGCCAACCGCTGTGCGAACCGAGCTAACGATAATGGCTTCTCGCATGGCCCACCTCAAACGAAAGCGCAGAAAAAACTACCTCAAACTGTTCCATTGGATGCTACTGGGCAGAAAAAAGCAACCACCTGGACGGCCGGCGCGGAGCAGCAAACAAAGCTGCGAGCGAAATCAATAGTGGTGAAACTTGATTGTAACAGTCATCTGGACTGGCACTGGCTCGCCGTTCAGGAGCGATGGCTGGTATTTCCATTGGCGTAGCGCATCGAGAGCCGCTTGGCGCAAGATTGCGGTGCCGGAAATGACTTTTGTGCCGGTAACTTTCCCTGTTTTGTCGATGGTCGTGTCGATTACTACATCGCCTTCAATTCCTGTTTCACGCGCCATGGCAGGGTAGATCGGCAGGACCGAGGATATCAATTGTGGGGGTTTTAACGCGCCTCCCACACGGATGCGAACTGGAGACTCCTGCTCCTCGGGAGGAGGTGCAACCGCGGGGGTACCGGTAATGGACCCGAGCGCTGCGCCGCCGTCCAGACTGGAGGTATCCTCAATGTCGGGGGCATCCGCGTTGGCCGAGCCACGCACATGCTTGCGTGCCTTTGGATGCACCTTGAGTGCGGCCAGCAGATTCGTCGTTTGGGCCGCAGGCTTCTCTGTTGGGACGACGCTCGCTTCCGCATGCGATGCTGCGGCTTCCGAGAGAGGCTTGCTCAACGTAGCCGACTCGGACGCTGCTGCGTTGATTCGCGCTGGAGTTGCGCCCGCCACACGGGGCCCCCTGGCCTCCTCCGCTCTAGTGACCTGCGCAGACGCATTCGAAGGTGCCTGCGGGGTTTGCTCAGAGATCGTCGGCGCTGCCGGTGCGGGCGAGGAATCCGTTTGTCCTACGGATTGGCCGCCAAACTGGAAGTGATAGGCAGCCCCAGCGGCCAAGGCCAGCACAGCGGCTGCAGCGATCCCGATCACCGTACGGCGGCTTCGTTTGCCGTGGTTGGTTTCCGTCTCCTCTCCGCCGAGTCCAAATGTGCTCGAGCCAAAGCCACCGCCAAAGGGCTCCCTGGCTGCGGCTTGGTCGCCCTCAGAACCCCTAGCCGTAGCAAGAAGCCCAAGTGGCGACGAAGATTTTCCTGCAGGCCGCGCATCCTCACTTTGCGGGTCACCGATCGCTTCATGCGGAACTTCCGTCCCTGCAAAGGAGAGCGTGTCTGCCTTGTTTTGGAGTTTGTCAATCGAAGGAGACTGAGCCACAGCAAGATCTAGACTCGGGCTCTTGATCGCGGACTCTAAACCCAAACTTTTGTTGGTTGAGTCGAGGGCCGGGACGGCTATGGTGCGCAGGGATGTCGCCGCCGCGGGAGGCTGTACCTCCTCCTGCGAACCGATCTGGGCGAACACGGAACCTTGCTTCTTCTCCGGCGTTTCGGAAACTGGTGGCTTCGGGATCGGCTTGACGGCTGTAGATTGGATGGCGGTTTGTTCCGCTGTCTTCTCCACTTTGAATTCTACGGAAATCGGGGGCGCTATGGCCGGCGTTGAGTTTGCAGGGGCAGCCTCCTGTCCCGCCTGGGGACCCTCGCCCGGGAAGTACACGCCCCAGTAACCCGGCTTCTGGTGCGTGAACTCAATTTCGACATAGCTCTGCCCTTGTGCGAATGCCCGAACTTTCTTAACCCGACAGATCGCGTCATGCCCCGATTTTAGGTTCGTGATCACGATCATTTGGGCCGGAGCTACAAAGGTGGCCATCCTCAGCACGCCGCCCTGGGGAAAGACAATCATCGTCGATGTCTTTTCCTCGAAAGGTTCGCTGCTCGCGGTGCCAGCAGCAGCGCCTACTCGTGTACCGTGTACCCTCACGGGCAGCTCGAGCGAGACAGCGTCGGCTCGCATGCGATCCGGCCCTTTGACTGAGCTGTCTACCGGTGAAAGTGCTGTGGTGTTTGCAGTTG
>Ga0306920_100001673_pt1 | contig 27614 bp, 27 predicted proteins | sample flu12Cox44000170_FD_204666 | JGI IMG/M metagenome (GOLD analysis project Ga0306920, IMG submission 204666) | Lab enrichment of tropical soil microbial communities from Luquillo Experimental Forest, Puerto Rico - flux4day.12C.oxic.44.000.170 (v2)... | ecosystem: Environmental > Terrestrial >... | reverse complement strand
GCTGGACCGGATGGAGACCGAGCATGACAACCTGCGTGCCGCGCTGTCCTGGCTGGTGGACGCCGAGCAGCTCGAGCAGGCGGTGCACCTGTTCTTCGTGGCCTGGCGGTTCTGGTGGCTGCGCGGCCACGTCGCGGAGTTGACCGGCCTGGGGGAGAAGATCGTGGCCGAAAGCGAGAGCCTTCCGGCGTATCAGCACGCCATAGCGCTGACCGGAACCGGCTTCTTGTTCGCCGCCAACGGTGATAACGCGAGGGCGCGGGCTCTTTTCGAGCAGAGCCTGCTGCTGTACGGCCAGGCGCAGGAAAAGCTGGGCCTAACCCTGACCGCGACCGTCCTGGGCATTCTGGGCCGCCACGCCGGGTTGCGACACGACTACGGTGCCGCGAGCGAGTTGCTCGAAAGAAGCCGGTCTGTGCTCGGCGAGGCCGGCGAGGATCAGCCCGGCGGGATCGAACACCAGCAGCGTCTGCTGACCCTCGCTCTGGTGGACAACTTCTGCGGGCAGATCCAGCTCAGCCAGGGCGACTACGACGGTGCGGCGCGGCTGTTCAGCGACGGGCTCGGTGTGGCCCGCGGTACGCCGGACTGGATTTCCCTCCTCATCTCGCACTACGACCTGGCCCTCAGCAGCCAAGGGCAGGGCGATCTCACCGCGGCCGCCCAGCACTTGAAGGACGGGCTCTCGCTGGCCGCCGAGGCCGGCGACGAAACCAGCGCGGCCTACTACCTCGAGGGCCTGGCCACGGTGGCCAGGCTGCGGGACAACCCGGAACGCGCGGTACGACTGCTGGCCGCCGCCGACGCGCTGCAGCAGGCCCGGGGCAGCGGATGGCTGCACGCGTACGTGCCGCGGTTCCCGAATGGCGACTCGGTCATCGGCGCGCTGCGCTCCCGCCTGGGGGATGCGGCCTTCGAGGAGGCCTGGGCCCAGGGCGGATCCGCCGGAGGCGGCGGGCACGCTGTGGAACTCGCCCTCGAACAAGGCTGATCCGGCGCCGCGCCTAGGACCGCAGGTAGGAGGCGCCGTTGAGGTCGAGGATGGCGCCGCTGGCCCATTCGGCCTGCGGCGAGGCCAGGTACAGCACCGCGGCCGCGATCTCCTCGGCCTCGGCCACCCGCCGGAACGGGCTCTGAGCCCGGATCTCGTCGCCCTCCGGGCCCTGGAGGTGCTTCGAGGCCATGTCGGTCTCCACGAAACCGGGAGCCACGGTGGCGACGGCGATGCCGTGCGGGGCCAGGGCCCGGGCCAGCGACTGGCCGAACGCGTTCAGGCCGGCCTTGCTGGCCCCGTAGGCGGGCTGGCCGGGCTCGCCGCGGAAGGCGCCGCGGGACGACACGTTGATGATGCGCCCCGTGGCCGCGGCGGACCCCGGGCTGATCATGTGCTGGACGGCGCACCAGGTCACGTTGGCCGCGCCGACGAGGTTGACCCCCAGCGTCTCCTGCCAGGCCGCCTGCCACCGCTCGTACGACACCTCCGTGATCGGATGCGGGGTGAAGACGCCGGCGTTGTTCACCAGGACATCCAGTCCGCCCAGCGCGTCGCAGGCGCGGTCCACCATGCGGCGAACCGCGTCTGGGTCGGTCAGGTCGGCCTGCACCACCGTGTGCCCGCGGCCGGGCAGCCCGGCCAGCACGCCGGCCGCGAGCCCCGGCGAGTCGCGGTGGTGCACCGCCACCCGGTCACCCTGCCCGGCGAAGGCCTGGGCGATGGCCCGGCCGATGCCCCGTGATGCCCCGGTTACCAGGATTGCTCGGTCCGCCACCCGTCGACCCTACGCGGTCCGGCCCTTCCGCGGCGGTCCTGGCCCCGGTCACCGCGGAGTGTCGGGACCGAAGCGGCTCATGAAGCGGATGATCTGATCGCGCAGGTCGACTAAGTCCTCGCCGTGCACCATCACCGGGGGAGTGGCCCCGCGGATCCGCGCGTGCCACAGCCGGTCGATGCCCTGCCAGGCCTCCCAGCCCGGGAATTCCCCCGCGATCTTGGCAGTGTCTTCAGCGCTGTCTTCAGCGCTGTCATCAGTGGGATCCATGGCCTTGAACTATACCAGCATGTCAAGCTATGTTAAACAATGCCTAGTCTGGTTCTCCCATGTCGCAGCCGGTTAAGTTACCGGCGTGCAGATCGACGAGACCTCGCCGGAGCACCCGTACCTGCAGCTAGCTGGGCTGTTGCGGGCCGACATAGAGTCCGGCAAGATCACGAGCCAGCTGCCGTCGATCACTCAGCTCACCGAGGAAACCGGGCTGGCGGTCGGCACTGTGCGCCGGGCGATCAACATCCTGGTCAAGGAGGGCCGGGTCGAGACCGTCCCCGGCCGCGGAACCTTCGTGATCGAGCGGCGGCCGGGGCGGCCCGGCGGCGCAGATGACCGGCACGTTCCGGCGCGCCCGCACGGCCACGTCCCGCACTGACGGCGGCCGGGGTGAAGATCCAGGAGATCCGTGAGCTCATCCGGCTGCGCGGGTTCGAGCCGGATCGCGACCGGCGGGTCCTGAGCCGCTGCCACGACCTCGGCGACCTGCGCCGCGCCGCGCACCGCCGGCTGCCCAGCCCGGTGTTCGGCTACGTCGACGGCGGCTCCGACGAGGAACTCACGCTACACGCCAACCGGGCGGCGCTGCGCCGCTGGAAGTTCCGGCCCCGGATACTGCGCGACGTGGCCGGGCCGGACCTGCGCGTGTCGGTACTCGGATCCGGCCTGGAAGCGCCGATCGGGCTGGCCCCCACCGGCTTCACCCGGGTCTTCCACCCGGACGGGGAACTGGCGGCGGCGCGGGCGGCCGCCGCCCGCGGGCTGCCGTACGGCCTGTCCACGTGCGGGACGTACACGATCGAGCAGCTGGCCGAGACCGGGCACCCGAACCTGTGGTTCCAGCTCTACGTGCTGCGTGACCGCAAGCTCACCGCCGCGCTCATCGACCGGGCCGCCGCGGCCGGGTTCGGGGTGCTGGAGATCACGGTCGACACCCCGGTGGGCGGCAGCCGGAACCGCGACCTGCGGACCGGGTTCACGGCGCCGCCGATGCTCACGGTCCGCGCCCTGCTCGACATCACGGTGCGTCCCGGTTACTGGATGTCGATGCTGCGCGCCCCCGCGCTCCGGTACGCCAGCTTCCCCGCGCCGGGGGCAGGCGGAGCGAGCACGATCGCCGACGTCACGGCGATGTTCGATCCGACGCTCAGCTGGGATGACCTCGACGACCTCCGGGCCCGCTGGCCGGGCAAGCTGCTGCTGAAGGGCCCGCTCGGCCCGGCCGACGCCGCCCGGGCAGTGTCGGCCGGGGTGGACGGGATCCACCTGTCCAACCACGGCGGGCGGCAGCTGGACCGTTGCGTCCCCACGATCGACCTGGTCCGGCCGGTGCGAGAGGCGGTGGGCGAGAACGTGGCCATCGTCCTGGATTCGGGCGTCCGCCACGGCGCCGACGTCGCGGTGGCGATCGCGCGCGGCGCCGACATGTGCGTGATCGGCCGCGGCTACCTGTACGGCCTCGCCGTCGCCGGCCAGCCCGGGGTCGAGCGCGCCATCGACCTGCTGGTCGCGCAGCTGCGGCGCACCATGCAGCTGCTCGGCGTGACCACGATCGCCGAGCTCCGGCAGCACGGCGACGACCTCGTGGTCGCGGCCTAGCCGCCCGCCATGGACCGGAGCCCGGGCCGGAACGGCGCCGGAGCGGAAGAAAAAGTGCGCGGCCGCGGCTCGGATCCGGCGGCGGCCGGCCGATGAGGTTATGTGGGCACCCCGCCTAACCCGCCTCCGCAGGCCGCGGCGGGCGACCCGGTGGCGGCCATCTACCGCCGGGCGCTGCCGCAGGTCTACGGCTACCTGCTGCCGCGGTGCGGCAGCGCCGCGGTGGCCGAGGACCTGGCCGCCGAGACCTTCATGGCCGCGGTCGCGGCGACCAGGCAGGGCCGTGCGCCGGAGGTGACCGTCGCCTGGCTGGTCGGGGTGGCCCGGCACAAGCTGGTCGATCACTGGCGCCGGGCCGGCCGGGAACGGCGCGGCCTGGCCCTGGCCGGGCAGGCCGGCGAGGTGGTGGACGACCCCTGGGCTGACTGGCTGGACGCCGACGCGGCCCACGCCGCGCTGTCCCGGCTGCCGGCCCAGCAGCGGGCCGCCCTCGTGCTCCGCTACCTCGACGGCCTGCCGGTGGCCGAGGTCGCCGCGCTGCTCGGCCGCAGCCTGCACGCCACCGAGACGCTCCTGGCCCGGTCCCGGGCCGCGCTGCGCCGTGTCTACCGGGAGGGGGAGGGCCATGGCGCCTGATCCGCTCGATGCCCTCCGCCTGCCGATCGTGCCCGTCGAGCCCCGGCCGGAGTTCGCCGACGCGCTGCTACGCCGGATCGGGGCGGCGCGGGCCGGCCGGGCCCCGGAGCCCGCCGGGCCGCAGGCGGCCACCGTCCGCTACTTCGTCGACGACCTGGACACCGCGATCTCGTTCTACTGCCGGCAGCTCGGCTTCCAGGAGGAGGTGCGCTCGCCGGGCGCCTTCGCCATGCTCTACCGGGGCAGCCTGCGCCTGCTGCTCAGCGTGCCCGGCGCGCCGGGCGCCGGCCGGGCCCTGCCGGACGGCACGGTGCCCGCGCCCGGCGGCTGGAACCGCATCGCGCTGCAGGTCGCCGACCTCGCCGCCGCCGTCGCCGCCGTGCGGGACGCGGGTGCCCGCTTCCGTGATGACATCGTCACCGGCGTCGGGGTCCGGCAGATCGTGCTGCTGGACCCGTCCGGCAACCCGGTCGAACTGTTCGAGCCCACCGCCGGGTACCACGAGCGGTCCCGGCCGCGCATGCGAGGAGACAGGCCATGAGCACGGTTAGCGTCAGGTACATCGTGAGCGACGTCGACGAGGCGATCGCCTTCTACTGCGGGCACCTGGGCTTCGCCGAGCAGATGCACCCGGATCCGGCCTTCGCCATGCTGACGCGGGGCGATCTGCGGCTGGTGCTGGTCTCGCCGGTGCCGCCCGGCCACCCCGGTGGCGGGTCGAGGCCGATGCCCGACGGGACGAAGCAGCGCCCCGAGGGGTGGAACCGGTTCATGCTCGAGGTATCCGACCTGGCCGGCACCGTCGACGCGCTGCGCCGGGATGGAGTCCGCTTCCGCAACGACATCGTGACCGGTGTCGGCGTCAAGCAGATCCTGGTCGACGACCCCTCGGGCAACCCCGTCGAGCTGTTCGAGCCCATCCGTCAGGAGGCCCGCCTGGCCGACCGGTGAGGCCGGCCGGCCAGGGGAGGCGTCACCGTTCCTGACGGCATGCGTCGCGGCAATGCCGCCGGGAACGGCGACGCGTCAAAGCTTGGTCAGCTTGGAATAGGGCGAGGTGATGCGTTCCTTCTGAGTGCCGAAGTCGACGAGCACGGCGACCTCTTCCTCGACCCCGACGACCACGCCGAGCCCGTACCTGTCATGCGTTACCTGATCATGAAGGTCGTAGTGCTCGATGTGCCGGACTGGCTCCGGGATGTTGTTGAAAGGACTTCCGGGGAAATAGCGCCGGGTTGTGGCGCGGGCTGCCTTCACGGAATACCAGTATGGCCCCCCTAGGGGGTTTTGGCGGGCCTGTCGCTCAGGTTCGGCCGGCGATTTGAATATCGGCAGGGTCGGCGCCGGGCGCGGCGAAGGCCAGCAGCCGGGCGCCTTCCGCGGTGACCTCCGCGGCCTGCCCGGCGGACAGCCGCGTGAACGGCTCGATCCGCAGGGCCGCGCCGCCGCGCCCGCCGGTGAGCTTCCAGGTGGCTTGCCAGAGGCCGTCGATGAGCACGGTGCCGCCGGTCCCGCCCAGGCCCGGCGGCAGCGGCACCCGGCGGCGGCCGGGGATGATCCGGGCCCGGTCGGCGTGGGAGAGCAGCACGTTGTCGTATTCGGGCAGGAACCGCGGCGGCGCCGGCGTGTCCGGGTCCGGCCGGGGGGCATCCGGCAGGTCGAGGAGCTCGCCGCCGTCCGGGCCGCGGAACGCGCGCAGCCGCGGGCGCAGCCGCTCGGCTACCTCAGCCAGGCGGGTCAGCCCGCACCAGGCCTGGACGTCCCGGACCGTGGCCGGCCCGTACGCGGCCAGGTACCTGAGCACCAGCCCGTCGGGGGCAGGGCCGGCCTCCGGGGCACGGCCCAGCCAGGCCTCGGTCGTGGTGAAGGCGGCCGGGCCAGCGGCGCCCCAGATCCCGCGCGGCGGGACCTGGACGGTCGGCGTCAGGTGGGTGACGGCGTAGGCCAGCGAGGCCGGGTCCCGGCCCGGCCAGCGTTCGCCCAGCCGCCGCCCGAGCTCGGCGCGGGTGCGCGGCTGCTCGGCCAGCAGCGCCCGCCCCGTGGCGAGCAGCTCGGTGAGGTCGGCGCCGGCCAGGCTGGCCGCAAAGGGCGAGCTGGCGAAGCGCTGCGCGTGCAGGGCCCGGAACAGGTCTCCGACCGCCAGGCAGTCGCGCGCGGTGACCAGGTGGACCGTGTTCCGCATCAGGTGGGTGCGGACGACGGCCCGCTCGGTCATCAGCTGCGCCAGCTCGGCCGGGCGGAATCCGGCCAGCCGGGTCCACAGCCCGACGTAGGGCGCGTTCGGCGCCTGGGACTGCATGCCCGCCAGGTGCTCGATGGCCCGCAACGGGGTCATGTCCGCCCGGCCCAGCAGCAGCTGGCGCTCCAGCAGCGCGCGGCCCAGTGCACGCGGCCCCAGCACCGCTTCCACGCTCGCCTCCCCTGGCCCTCACCATCCGCGGACCGTTACAGAATATCAGAACAGAATGGTCCGTTCTGCTAGTTGCCCCGGCGCCGGGCGGCCAGCACCCGCTGCAGGATCGCCCGCTGCGGGCGGCCGGCCTCCCGCTCGCCGGCCGGGCTTGATTTCCGGCTCACTCGCCGGGCGCTTTTGCGCGCCTCCTTCCCTCGTCGCTCAGTCGCAGGCTTCCTCGCTCCTCAGTCCAGTCGGCGCCACGCCCTTTGGTCCACTCGCCGAGCCGGCCCGGGCCCGGGGCGGGCACAATTAGTCCAGACCGCAGCCGGCGGCCGGACGGAGCCGCCGCGGGACCGGGGAGGGCGAGTATGCCGACCGTGCAGGCAAACGGGACAGACATTTACTACGAGATCGTGGGCGAGGGCGAGCCCCTGGTGCTCATCCCTTATCTCGCGGCCGACCAGGCGTGCTACGCCTTCCAGATCGCGGACTACTCCAAGTACTTCAGCTGCTACACGGTGGACCTGCGCGGGGCCGGCCTGTCCGGCAAGCCGGAGGGCACCTACACCACCGAGCTGCTCGCCGACGACGTCGCCGCGTTCATGCAGGCGGCCGGCCTCGACCGGGCCCACGTCTTCGGGCTGTCGCTGGGCGGCGCGGTCGGCATGTGGCTGGCCGCCAAGCACCCGGCCCGGGTGAAGTCGCTGACCCTGACCAGCGCCTGGGACCGCAGCGACCCGTTCCTGCGCGCGGCCGTCGAGAGCTGGCGGATCATGGCCCAGGGCCTCGGCAGCGTGACCGAGATGGTGATCAAGGGAATCTTCCCCTGGTGCTTCACGCCCGAGCTGTACGCCAGCCGGCCCGAGTACATCGACTCACTGGCCGAGTTCGTGCGCGGCCGCCCGATGCCGCCGGTGGACGCGTTCCTGCGGCAGTCGGCGGCGGTCCTGGCCCACGACGCGCACGAGGTGCTCGGCTCGATCCAGGCGCCCACCCTGGTCACGTTCGGCCGCTACGACCTGGTGTGCTCGACCCGGTTCGCGGGCCCGCTCACCGAGGCCATACCGGATACCGAGCTCATCGTGTTCGAGGACTGCTCGCACGCGCCGATCTACGAGAACGTGGAGGAGTTCAACGGCAAGACCCTGGCGTTCCTGCGACAGCATTCCGGCTAGCGCCTGTCGCGGATGCCGTCGCCTGACCTGCTCAGCCTGCGGGCGCTCAACCGGGCCCTGCTGAGCCGGCAGCTTCTGCTCCGCCCGGAGCCGATGCCCGAGGACGGAGCACATAACGGGACCGCCCGGGCCGGGCGGGTGATCGAGACGGTCGAGCACCTGGTGGGGCTGCAGGCCCAGGCGCCGTTCCCGCCCTACTACGGCCTGTGGTCGCGGCTGGCCGGGTTCCGGCCGGACGACCTGGCCGGGCTGCTGCTGAGCCGGCAGGTGGTCCGCATCGCGCTCATGCGCGGCACCATCCACCTGGTGTCCGCGCGCGACTGCCTGCTGCTGCGGCCCCTGGTCCAGCCCGCCCTCGACCGGGGCCTGGGCACCCTGCTGAGCCGGCAGCTCGCCGGGGTGGACACCGCGGAGCTCGCCGCCGTGGGCCGGGTCCTGGTCGAGGAACGGCCGCTGACCTTTAGCGAGCTGGGCGCCGCGCTGTCGGCGCAATGGCCGCAGCACCCCCCGGCGGCGCTGGCCCAGGGCGTGCGCGCGCTGGTGCCGCTGGTCCAGGTGCCGCCCCGGGCCGTGTGGGGGGCCGCCGGTCAGGCCGCGCACACCTCGGCGCAGGCCTGGCTCGGCCGACCGCTGGAGGCCAGCCCGCCGCTGGACCGGCTGGTCACCAGGTACCTGGCCGCTTTCGGCCCGGCCTCGATCCGGGACGCCCAGGCGTGGTCCGGCCTGACCCGGCTGCGGGAGGTCGCCGACCGGCTCCGGCCCGGCCTGCGCGTCTTCCGCGACGAGCAGGGGACCGAGCTGTTCGACCTGCCCGATGCCCCGAGGCCGGATCCGGGCACCCCGGCCCCGGTGCGGCTTGTGGCGGAATTCGACAACATCGCCCTCTCGCACGCCGACCGCGCCCGCATCATCAGCGAGCCGAACCGCCAGCGGATGTTCACGCGGAACGGCATCTTCCCTGGCACCGTGCTCGTCGACGGGTTCGGCGCGGGCATGTGGAAGATCAGCTTGTCCCGCGCGGCCGCGGCGCTCACCATCGAGCTGTTCAGGCCGCTCGGCCCGCGCGACCGCGACGCGGTCACCGACGAGGGCCGGCGCCTGCTCGCGTTCGCGGCCCCGGACTCCGAGGCGCACGACATCCGGTTCGCGCCCCTGGCCTGAGCGCCGGCCGGCGCCGCGGTCAGGGCTCCCGGACCACCCCGGCGCGGCGGTCGTAGTCGTAGGCGTAGATCTCGCGGCCGTCCTGATAGGCCCGCTCGGCCCGGCTGGTCACGTCCAGCGGATCGCCGGACCAGATCACCAGGTCGGCGTCCTTGCCGGGTTCGAGCGAGCCGATCCGGCCGTCGACGCCCATGATGCGCGCCGGGTTGATCGTCACGGCCTGCAGCGCGGTCGCCGGGTCCAGGCCCTCCTTGACCGCCAGGCTGGCCTGGTGGATCAGGAAGTTGATCGGGACGACCGGGTGGTCGGTGGTGATCGCGATCATGATCCCGGCTGCCGCGAGCCGGCCAGGGTTGGCCAGGGACCGGTTGCGCAGCTCGACCTTGGACCGGGCGGTGAACAGCGGGCCGATGACGACCGGGATGGACTCCGCGGCGATCAGGTCGGCCAGCAGGTGGGCCTCGGTGCCGTGGTCGATCACCAGCTGGTAGCCGAACTCGCGGGAGATCCTGATCGCGGTCGCGATGTCGTCCGCGCGGTGGCAGTGCTGGCGCCACGGGATCTCCCGCCGCAGCACCCGGGCCAGCGCCTCCAGGCCCAGGTCCCGGTCCACGGGCTTGCGCTCGTCCGGCGGCTGGTCCTGCGCGGCGGCCAGCTTGGCCAGGTAGTTGCCGGCCTGGACGAACGCCTCCCGGATGACCGCGGCGGTGCCGAGCCTGGTCGCGGGGGTTTCCTTCCTCTCGCCGTAGACGCGCTTGGGGTTCTCGCCGAGCGCTGACTTCAGGCCGGACGGCTCGCGCAGCACCATCTGATCGACCACGCGGCCCCAGCACTTGACCGCCACGGTCTGGCCCCCGATCGGGTTCCCGGACCCCGGGTTGATGTTCACGGAGAGCACGCCGCCGCCGATGGCGTCGCGGAAGCCCTGCTCGGCCGGGTTGATCCCGTCGAGCGCGCGGACGTAGGCCGTGACCGGCCTGGTCAGCTCGTTCGTGTCCGAGCCGGCCCATCCCTCGGCCTCCTCGTGCAGGCCCAGGTGCGCGTGCGCGTCGATGAAGCCGGGCAGCACCCACTTGCCGGCCGCGTCGACCACCTCGGCGTCGGCCGGCACCGCGAATCCCGGCCCCTCCACCGCGACGATCTTCCCCGCCTCGAACAGGACCGTCCCGCCGTCGATGGCGTCGCCCACGACAGGGACGACCCGGGCTCCCGTGATCGCGATGCTCATTCCAGCGAGGCTACTATCCCGGCCGATCCATGATCAACGGGCATCGCCCGGGCTGGACCCGGGCCCGGAGCACCCCGGTGCCCCCGATCACGACCACTTGTCACGCGACCCAGTCATTTCGTGGGGGGTATGCCCGGTTGATACCCGCGGATCCGATGAAGAGCGGGAGGGAGCAGGGTGAGTTAGGAGCGGAGCATGCTGTGGTAGACCGCGAGCAGCGCGGCCTTCTGCTCGTCGGCCAGGCGCTCGTCGGCCAGGATGGCCGCCTCCACCGACGACGCCGCGGGCTCGTCGGCGGCCGCGGCCAGGTCGCCGTCCACGGCCGCGTCGAGCAGGCCCGCCTGGGCCAGCAGGGTCTCGGCGGATACGTTGAGCGCGCCGGAGAGCAGCTTGAGCACGCGGACCGACGGCTGGTGCAGGCCCCGCTCGATCTGGCTCAGGTAGGGGTTGGACAGGGTCGTCAGCTCCGCGAGCTGCCGCAGCGACATGTTGGCGAGCTTGCGCTGGCTGCGGATGAAGGCACCGAGGGCCTCCATCTGCGCGTTCCAGGTGTCGCTGGCCGCCCCGCGGGCACTGCCCGCCCTCTCCTGCCGGGGAGTACCGCTCGCGCCCGCCTGCCCAGGGGAGTCACTCGCGCCCGCCTGCCCAGGGGTCTCGTCCGCTGCCTGCTCGGGTGTATCAGTCACTGTCGCCCGCCCCGGGTTGTCCGTTCGTGCTCAACATAGTATGCAAAGCCCCCGCGGCGAACCAGGATCGGTTCGCCGCGGGGGCGGGTTCCACGGGCGGATCCGGGATGGGGGGAGAGGGATCCGCCGCGGACGGGCGCCTTACTTGGCCGCCCCGTTCTTCTTGGCCCCGTTGCCGTACCCGGGCAGCAGCGCCTCGGTCGTGTGCAGCACGTCCTCGGCGAACTTGCGCTGGCTGGCCAGCAGCTTCTCGGCGAAGTCGTAGGCGTTCGCGACGAGCTCCTCGGACTTGGGGAGCTTGTCGCTGAACGGCACGTTCACCTCGGGCAGCGGCAGCGTGATCGTCCGGACGGTGTCAGCCCACGTCCTGATGGCCTCGATGACGGCTTCCTGGCTCTTGCGAACGGTCTTGAGAATCTCGGCCTGCACATCCTGGCCGACATTGCGGGTCTCGGTCATATCTCCTCCAGTTGCGTTCTGCTCACTAAACTATGCAAAGGCGATAGATTTGTCAAGCAGAGCTCCCGGGGGGCCGGCCGCGAGCCCCCCCGGAGGGCCGGCTGCCGGACGGCTTCTCCGGGGGTGGCTGGACCGGGCCGTGCGCGTCAGGTGCGCGCCGTGTCCGCGGCCCCGGTCTCGACCTGGCCGCTGTCGGGGCCGGGCGGCGGGGCCGAGTGGTACCAGGTGCGCCAGACGAGCCGGTGCAGCGGGATCAGGCGGGGGACGTCGCGCAGGCCGGGGATGAACGGCACCAGCAGCAGCACGATCGTGGCCAGGCCGGTCATGTAGACGGCGATCATGTCGATGTTGGCGGAGTTGGTCCAGCCGGGGACCTGGTACCACAGCGTGTAGAGCCACAGCCAGGGCTGGCCGGGGTAGCTGCCGGTCTCGTTCATCACGCCCCACTGGCTGCCGGTCAGGTTCATGGCCTGGGCCTGGTTCGCGAAGTACCCCCCGTCGTTGATGAACATCAGCGGCTTGGTGTAGTTCGTGCCGTAGAACGGCTGCTGGGCCAGCAGGTCGGCGTCCAGCGCGCCGGAGCGCGCCATCAAGAGCTCGTTGGCCATCATCGCCGCGACCGGCCCGTAGGGACCCGCAGGGACGACCGGGCTCCCGTTGACGAACTTGACCTTCAGCACCGCGCTGGCGTAGGCGTCGGCCCACTTGAGCTGCTGGGCGGGCGAGGCCGCCTGGTAGGCGTGGAGCGAGGCGGCCGTGGCCGGGTTGGCGTGCGCCAGCGTGGTCAGCGGCACGATCACGAAGTCGCGCGCCGTGTCGATCGGCTGGGTGACCCCGAACCAGGTCTGCGGGGAGAACAGCAGCTTCTGCACGCTGCCGGTCCCGTTGTTGTACGGCGGCCCGTAGGTGGCGGTCGTGCTGGTCTGGTTGAGCTCGGTGGCCGCGGTGCCCAGGAAGTCGGCGGGCGCGATCCGGGCCCAGGTGCCGATGGTGACCGGCGGCACGTTCGGGGAGGACAGCACGCCGGCCAGCGCGAAGGTGAGCGCCAGGATGACCGCCGTGGCGATCGTGCCCTCCTTCAGGATGTCGTAGCGCCGGTTCGGGCCGCGCCAGGAGGCGCGGTCGGCGGCCGCGGCGGCCTGCCGTCGGGCCCGCCCGCGCTGGCGGCCCGCCTGGGCGAGGCTGGTGTCGATCGGGTGCACCACCCCGCGCCTGCGGACCAGCAGCACGTGCGCGCCGACGATGGCGACCAAGATGATCGGGAGCAGCACGATGTGCCACATCAGCATCTGGCCGAAGTTGAGCAGGTTGAAGAACGCGCCGATGCCGACCGGGTTGAACGCGTCCTTGCCGCTGACCGAGATCCACTGCGAGTCGAAGTTCTGCTGTGACAGGTAGCCGGTGAAGCACTCCACGACCGAGGCCAGGAACGCGACGACGCCGGTGATCCAGGTCATTGCCCGGCGGCCGCGCCAGGCGGCCATCCAGAACTTGGCCCACAGGTGGATGACCAGCAGGGCCATGAACAGCTCGACGCTCCACAGGTGCAGGCTGTTGAAGAAGTGCCCGACCGGGTTGTAGTGCCACCAGTCCGGGCCGCCGAGGGCCAGGGCGAACCCGGACACGATCGCCACGCCCAGCGCGGCGATCGACGCCACCCCGAACACATACGCCCAGGACGCCACGTAGGCGGGCTGGCTGTCGGGCAGCAGCTTGCCGGGCGGCCACCGCCTCAGCGTCCAGCGCCGCACCCGCGCCGTCCACATCCGCGCGGTCTCGGGGTCGGCCGGCTCGGCCAGCTCGGCCAGCCCGGCCGGCCCGGTCCCGCCCGCGCCGTCCGCCCGGGCGGGACGACCCTTGGGGAACGGGAGCAGCAGGGCCGCCCCGAAGATGACGACCATCACCGCGATCAGGACCAGGTTGGCCACCGACACGGTGAAGATCGACCAGTGCAGGTAGCTGCCCGGCTGATTCAGGTCAATGGCCAGTGAGTGCGCCGCAAGTGAGGGATTCATGTCGCGCTCCAGAGTCAGTAGCCGAGGTCAGGGTCGATAAGCCAGCGCGCGCGTCACGCCCTGCGCGCAGGCGAGCCGCGGGATCAGGGGTGCGGCGGTGCGGCCGCGGATGGCGCCACGCCACAGGCCCGTTCCGTAGGCCAGGTCATCCAGGCGCCGGACCAGCAAGTAAGCGAGCGGGTTCAGGCGCAGGCCCTTCTGCCGGTAGTCGATCAGTGCCTCGATAGCGGCGGCGGTGATGAGGACGTGCCGGGCCCGCCGGCTCACCACGGCGGCGAGCACGGCCACCGGCCAGTAGTGCCGGGTGGCGCACTGGGTCAGTTGCTGCGCCGTGCCGCGCACCGCGGTCAGCGTCAGCAGGGCACCGGCTCGCACCGGTGTGTCCGCATCGGGCATCCGGCGGATCAGGCGTATCGCTGAGTTGGCGGTCAGCGCGACCGCAAAACCGACCGGGATCGGCCTTCCGCTGAGCACTAGCGCGCACGCCGCGACTGACCACGGCGCTGCGTTCAGCGGCGGCACCTGGCCGGGGTGACGCAGGGCCAGGTCGGCCGCTGCGGACCCGTAGCTGGCTCGCTGCGCGAGCCAGCTACGCAGGCTGCCGCGTTGGTGATGGCCCACCCGGGAGCTGGGCACGTAGCGCATTCGCCAGCCGGCGTGATACAGCCGCAGGCACAGGTCGACGTCTTCGCCGAACCTGAGTTCGGGATCGAATCCGCGGCCCATCGCCGCTCTCCGGACCACGAGCGTCGCACTGGGGACGTAGGCCAGCGCGGACAGCGGCACGATCGGGGCTTCGCGGCCGCCCATGTCCAGCGGCGACCGGACGTCCTCGTACCGGTCGAGCCAGCGCGGCTGACTCTGGGGCAGGCCGACGACCCGGGGTGCGGCCAGCGCCAGGGCGGGATCGGTGAACTGGGCCAGCAGCGGTCCGAGCCAGCCCGGCTCGGGCAGCACGTCGCAGTCGCAGAAGGCAACGTACCTGGTCCTAACCCGGCCGAGCCCGGTGTTGCGTGCCGCAGCAGGCCCCTGGTTGCGCGGATGAACGAGCAGGGTGGCGCGGTGGCGGCGGGTGACCGAGGCCACCGCGGCGAGGTTCACCGATCCGTCGTCCACGACCAGCACTGGGACGGCCGATGTCTGCGGGTCGGCGCCCAGGGTGGTCAGCAACTGGTCCAGCAGGTCCGCCCGATCCCGTACCGGGATCACGATCGTGACGTCGCGGACGGGCTGCGCCGGGGGACGCGGGTGCGCGACGCCGATATCCACCAGCCGCCGCGCCAGGGCGGCAGTCCCCGCGTCCGCCACGGTAAACCGGCCCGGTTGCAGAACTCGGGCCGCCGACCGGCTCAGCCGCAGCAGCCGGGGGGGCGAGCCGCCGAGTATCATCCGACCATCGCGGGAGTGGTGCACGCTGGCGTCCAGCTCGACCTCCAAGCCGGCCGGCAGCGTGGAGACCGGCGGCGCCGCCAGTTCGATCCGCGCGCCAGCGCCAGGCGAATACGGGCCTATCATGCCGGTACTTCCGGCTGCGCCAGCGCGGGCGCTTGCCTCTTGCGCCCAAGCCGGCCGTGCTGGCCGACCCGCCACGCCCTGATGTCCCCGGCGAGCTGCGCCGCCATCCCGGCCAGCAGCTCCTCGCCGTGCCGCGCGCTGGCCCCGGACGGGTCGCCGAGGACACCCGACTCGCTCACCCCGTGCACGGAACGGGCGATCAGCCGGCCCAGCAGCACCTCGATCGGCTCGCCCGGCCCGGCGACGGCCTGCTCGACACGCACCGCCGCGCTGCGCAACTGCAGCATCATCGAGGTCTCAGCAAACCCGGCGTGCAGGTCCCCGCCGCGCGGCAGACACGGCCACCAGGCCGCATCACGCCCCTCCCGGCGCAGCATGGCAATCGCACCGGTCAGGCTGGGTAGGTTGCCGCCGTGCCCGTTGACCACGAGGAGGCGGCCGGCCCACCGCAGCGCGGACCGGCCGAGCTCCACGACCAGCAGGTACAGCGCGGTGTGTCCGATGGACACGGTGCCGGGGAAGCCCTCATGCTCTCCGCTGGCCCCGTACGGCTGGCTGGGCGCCACCATCAGGGCGCCCTCACCGGCCAGCAGCGCGGCCGCCCGCGCGGCGACGGCCTCGGCGACCGCCTGATCGGTGTCCAGCGGCAGATGGCGGCCGTGCTGCTCGCAGGACCCCAGCGGCAGCACGACAAGCGGCCTGCCGTCGGCCAGGTCAGGCCACCTCTGGTCGGCCAGCCTGCTGCTCACCCTGGGTCACCCTCGGCGAGATAGCCGTGGCGGCGCAGGTATTGCAGCAGCTCGTCGGCGGCCTGTCCGGGGGTCAGCGGGCCGAGCACGCTGGGCGGGGTGCGCTCCGCCAGGGCCCCGGTCAGCTCCAGCACCCGGTGCAGCGCCGAACCGGACGGGCCCGGGAGCTCGCGAGGCCGGGGCCGGTACGGGTGAGTGCCCAGGATCCGGATCCGCCGTGTGGCGACGGCCGGCGCGCGGGCTACCGGGATGGCGGCGTGCTCGCAAGCCAGCGTGGCCGGGAGCCCGGCCCGGCGCAGGCGTACTCCGACCGCCTCGACGGACACCACGGCGGGTCGGCGCACCAGCAGCACTTCGCGGCGGCCGCCGTCCAGACGGCGGTGCACCCGCAGCATGCCGTCCTCGGGCTCCATCCGCACGACGCCCAGGGCCTGCTCCGCGTCCAGCGCGGCGGCCAGGAACGCGGGAAACGAACCGGTTCCCCGGTCAGTCGAGCGGTCGCCGCACAGCACGAGGTCCGGCACGCCGTAACGCTGCCGCAGGCTTGCGGCGAGCGCGGCGGCGCATTCCGGCCCGCCTCCGACCAGATCGGCAGGGCGCGGGCCCGCCCCTGCGCCTCCCGACTCCACGCGGAGGGCCTCGGCCGCGCCAGCCGCCAGGGCGTCACGCAGCATGGCGTCGGCTTCGCCCGGACCGACTGCGGCCGCGATCACCTGGGCGTCCCACCGCGGCGCTAGGCGCAGCGCGTGCTCCAGGGCGGCGAGTTCCGACGGGCTCGGCCCGCGGTCATGGCGGTCGGCGCTGACCGCCCCGGTGAGCGGGTCGACCCCCGCGTCTTGCCATGACCACCCCATGGCCGCCACGATCACCGTCACGCTCTGTCACCCCCTCCGGAAGACGACACCGTCACCCCCCGCGGGATAGGCCCAGGTGACGGCTCCCTCGCGGTTGCACACCTGATAGCAGGTTCCGCACTCGAAGCACTGCTCGTAGTTGAACAGGACGCCGCCGTCGGTGGTGGGCACGAACAGGCCGGCCGGGCAGGCGTGCACGCAGTCTTTGGTCGTGCAGGACCGGCATACATCGGAGTCGACGGTGATGTGCGCATGCTCGCCTACGCGGAATTCGACGGTCGCCATCCGCTCCTCGAACGACAATTCGGGGTAGCTCATCTGGTCGCCCCTCATCCGAAGGCCCGGAGCGCTTGCCAGCCGTCCCGCGCAAGTGACCGGAGCCGGACCTTATTGATGCGGACGGCGCGGACGAACTCCCTGGCCATGCCGATTTTGGGAGCCGGGTTGGTGACGGTGAACACCTGCTCGACGAAGTCGCAGGCTAGGCGGGGGTATTCACGCTGCATCCGGTCGGCGAGCACGATGTCCGCCGCGTTGCGCAACCGCTTGTGGTCAGCGAGCACGAACGATGCCGCGAGCCTTCGCCGGTAGCCGGCCAATCCGTGAGCGGAGGTGTCACCGGCCGTGATCGCCTCCGCGGCGGTCTGGCCGGCCGCCAGGCCGGCGCCGATCGCGAAGTTGACGCCTTCCAGCCAGAGCCCGGCGGCCAGGCACATGGAGGCGGCGTCGCCGGCCACGAGCATGCCGTCGATGGCCAGCCGCGGCATGGCGCGGTAGCCGCCCTCGGGGATCAGGTGGGCGGAGTACTCCTTCAGCTCGGCGCCCCGCAGGTACGGTGCGATCGCCGGGTGCGCCTTCACGGCGGCGACGAGTTCCTCGGGCCGTTTCCTGGCCTGGGCCAGCCCGGTGACCCCGACCACCACGCCCACGCTGACCGTGTCGAGGTTGGTGTACAGGAAGCCCCCTCCGGGGATCCCGCTGGTGCAGCCCACCATCTCGATGTCCAGGCCCTGGTCGCCGGCCAGCCCGAACCGCTCGTCGATCACCTCGCGCGGCAGCGCGAGAGTCTCCTTCACGCCCAGGGTGGTGTGGGCCGGGGACGTGCGCGGAAGCAGCCCCGCCTCCTTGGCCAGCAGCGAGTTCACGCCGTCGCATGCGATCACGATCTTGGCGCGGATGTCGCCGTCCGGCCGGTCGGTGCGTACCCCGGCGATCCGGCCGGAGGGTTCCCGCAGCAGACTCGTGGCCACCGTGGAGGTCACCAGTCGGGCGCCGGCCGCGATCGCCTGGCCGGCCAGCCAGGCGTCGAAGTCGGCGCGGTAGGTAGTCATCCCGTTGTAGGGCGGGCCGTCCCACGCGCTGGTGCGGTAGTCGACGGTCAGCGCCTGGGTCGGCGTCATCAGCATGGTGGCCCGGCGGGTCACCCACCGCTGCACCGGCACCTGCGTCCACCACTGCGGCACGACCTGGTCGAGGATCCGCCCGTAGACCACGCCGCCGTAGACGTTCTTCGCGCCGGGAAACGGCCCGCGCTCCACCATGACCACGTCGCGGCCGGCCCGCGCCAGCGCCAGCGCCGCCGCCGAGCCTGCGGGCCCGGCGCCGACCACCACCGCGTCGACGGTCATCACGTCATCGGGCATGGCTCGCCTCCACGGGCCGGGGCGCCGGCGGTGCCGTCACGCCCAGCCGGCCGGCCAGTTCGGCCAGCACGGCCGGGGCGTCGGCCACGATGCCGAGATCAGCCATCAGCGTCATCGGACAAGACGGGTCGGTGTTCACGCTCACCACGTGCTCCGGCGTGCCGAGCCCGGTGACGTGCTGCGCGGCACCGGAAATACCGAACGCCACGTACAACTCCGGGTTCACGGCGACGCCAGTGGTGCCGATCTGCCGGTCATAGCTCATCCAGCCCGCGTCGGTTACGACGCGGGTGGCGCCCGCGCTCGCCTCCAGCGCGGCACCCACGGCAGCCAGCAGCCGCATCACCGCGACGCCGTCGGCCCCGGCGGGCACCAGCCCGCCGCCGCCACCCACGATGCGCCGGGCCTCGGCCAGGTCCGCCGCCGCAGGCTCGGGCTGCAGTACTGCGACACTCTCCGCGTCGCGCCCGGCCGCGGGCTCCGCTGGCGCCGACACCGTGGTCACGTCGGCCGCGGGAGTCGGCTCTGCCGTGCCGCGGCCGGCGGGGCGCACGGTGACCACCACCGGCCCGTCCACCGCGACCCGCAGCGACAGCCGGTCATCGAGCCTGGTCAGCTCGACCTCGTCCGGCGCGCACCGGACCGCGCCGGCCAGCAGCGCACGGTCCAGGCTCGCGGCCAGCCTGGGCGCGAGGTCACGGCCATCCGGCGATGCGGGCAGCAGCACCATGTCCACGCCCGCCACGACGTGCGTGAGCGCACCGGCCAGCGCGCCCGGGGCCACGCCGGACCGCTCGAGCAGCCAGGCCCGGCGCGCCGAGGCCAGCCGGCCGGCCGCCTCGCTGGTTCCCGAACCGGCCACCAGCGCGGCCCCGCCCGCCTCGGCCACCGTCTCCTCCGCCCCGGCTGGCAACTCGCCGTCCCGGACCACCACGACGGCTAGGACTTGGATGTCGGCAGGGATGATCACAGCGCCACCGCCGCCCGGTGCCCCTCGATCACCGCGGCGTGCGCGCGGCGCGGCGTGACGCAGTCGCCGGCCCGGCGCACCTCGAACGGCGCGACCCGCAGCTGCCGCCACAGCGCGTCGTCCGGCGCCTGATGGACCGCGCAGACCACCCAGTCGCAGCGCCTGCGCGCTGGCTGGCCCGTCGGGTGGTGCAGCAGCTCGAGTACCACCTGGCCGCGGCCGCCGTCGGCCTGCTCGCCGTCGGCCGCCACGCCGGTCACGACCAGGTCGGTGGCCTGGCGGATCCCCTTGGCGTAGGCGCGCACGTTGAAGGTCTCCATGTCGAGGGTGATGCCGAGGTCCTGGCCCACGACCATGCCGGCCGTGATGATCTCCACCGTGCAGCCCCGGTCGGCCAGCAGCTCGGCGACGCTCGTGGCCTGGTGGAAGCCGAGGTCATCCACCACCACGACCTGCCCAGTCGGCTCGGCGCGGCCTTCGAGCACGTCGCGGACGTCCACCACGCGAGCATGGCCGGCAGCCCAGTACGGGGGCTGCGGCCGTGCCCCGGTGGCCAGGACCACGGCGTCGGGCGCGTCGGCGCGCAGCGACTCGGCTGTCGCCTCCACGCCGGTCCTGACGTCTACGCCGTTGCGCTGACATTCCGCCGCCAGATTGCGGACCACATCGAGGAACTCGGCGCGGGACGGCACCGAGGCGGCCGCGACGACCTGGCCGCCGGTGCGCGGCTGGCGCTCGTACAGGGTTACCCGGTGGCCGCGCCGGGCCGCCGTGGCGGCCGCCTGCAGGCCGGCCGGTCCTGCGCCGACGACGATCACCCGCCGGGCCTGACGGCGCGGCGGCGGGAGCAAGACGGCCTCCCGGCCGGTGCGGGGGTTCTCGAGGCAGCCGAGCCACCGGTTCAGGCCCATCCGGCCTACGCATTCCTGGTTGCACGACAGGCAGGTGCGGATCTGGGTGGCATACCCCGCGCGGGCCTTGGCCGCGAAGTCGGGGTCGGCGATCTGCCCGCGCACCACGCCCACCAGGTCACAGTGCCCCTCGGCCAGCGCGCGCTCCGCCTGGACCGGGTCCTTGATCCGGCCCACCCCGATCACCGGCAGCCTGACCGCCCGCCGCAGGGCATTGGCGATGAACAGGGCGTAGCCCGGAGGGATGCTCATGGATGCCTCGATCATGAACAGCGTCGCCGTGGCCACGCCGATCGAGGTGTTGATGTAGTCGACCTGGCCGGTCGTCTCCACGATCCGGGCCACCTCAACCGCCTCGTCCAGCGTGCTGCCGCCCTCGATCAGCTCATCGCCGCAGATCCGCACGCCCAGCGCGCGGTCGCGCCCGATCGCCTCGCGCACCGCATCGATGATCTCCAGCAGGATCCGGGCCCGGCACCGCAGCGACCCGCCGTAAGCGTCGGTGCGCTGGTTTGTCGCGGGCGACAGAAATCCGCGCACGATGGAGGAGTGGGAGCACTGCAGCTCGACGCCGTCGAACCCGCCCTCGGCGCAATGCCCGGCGACCGTGCCATAGCCGGCCACGATCTCGGCGATCTCGTGCCGCTCCACGGCCTTGGGTACCTCGCGGAACATCGGGTCCGGCACCGGGCTGGGCGCCCAGACGGGCAGCCGGGAGAACATCGATGATGCCTGGCCGCCGTTATGGTTCAGCTGGGCGAAGATCGGCACGCCGTGCGCGTGCGTCGCCGCCGTGATCTTCCGGTAGCCGGGTATGACCTCGCGGTGGAATCCGTGGATCAGCTTCTCGTAGGGCCAGTCGGTGGGATGGGTGGAGTGCTCCTCGGTGATGATGAGCCCGGCGCCGCCCGCCGCGCGGGCCGCGTAGTAGTCGGCGTGCTGCTGGCTGGGCAGGCCGTCCTCGGCGAAATTGGTCAGGTGGGCGGAGAACACGATCCGGTTGCGGACAACCACTGGGCCGACCCGCAGCGGCGAGAACAGGTACCGGTACCGGCTGGTCGCGCTCACCGGCCACCTCCGGTCATGGTCAGCGCCTGGATGGCGGGCGGGCCGGCCTGCTCGTCGGCCGTGCCGATGGCCAGAGCTATCCGACGCGCCTCCAGCACGGCCTCGAGCACCGTCCTGGGAGCGACGCAATCCCCGGCCCGCGCGATGCCGGGCCGGCGCAGGTACAGGGTCTGCTCCGGCAGCCGGTGCCCGCAGTGCACGACGAAGGCGCACTCCACCATGCGCTGCTGCGCCGTCCACCGGTCTTCAAGCAGCACGTGATCGTCGGCGACCGCGCGGAGCAGGCTGCGCAGCTCGCGGACCACGCCCGCCCGCTGCAGCCGTGAGTTGGCCTCGGCCAGGTCGCCGGTGAGGGCCAGCTGGGTGCCGGCGATCTGGTCCTGGGTGACGATCGACGCCGGCCGGCCGCTCGCGGCGAGCAGCTCGGCGACGCCGACCCCGACCGGCCCGCCGACCGGATCAAACACCACCGCCCGTCCCGCAGGCACCCGGTCCAGCGCCCCGGAGCTCACCGCGGTGAGCAGGTCGGCGGCCTCCAGCACGCGCGCCCCCGCGGCGATGCGGTAGTCGCGCGGCCCGGGTACCGACCCCGTGGCCAATACCACCTGCCCGCCCCCGGCCAGCGCGTCGTCCACCTCGGACGCGGTAACCTCGTGCTCCAGCGAAACGGTGACGTCCAGCCGGTGCAGTTCCCGCCGCCACCAGTCCACACCAGCGCCCAGCCGCTGCCGGCCGTGTACCAGGGCCGCCACCGTCAGCATGCCGCCCAGCTGCGGCCTGCGCTCGGCCAGGCGCACGCGGTGTCCCCGTTCAGCCAGCACGCGCGCGGCTTCCATCCCGGCCGGGCCGCCTCCCACGACCAGGACCGGGCTGCGGGCCTGGTCCGGGCCCGCGGTGTCGCCGTCATCCGGCTCGTGCCCGCTGCCGGGCTCGATGACGCAGGTGATGACCGGGTTCCGGTTGTCTCGCACCATGCAGGCCTGATTGCACAACAGGCAGGGCCGGATCCGTTCCGATTCGCCGCTGCGCAGCCTGGCGACCAGGTCAGGGTCGGCGATCTGCGCCCGGGTCATCTCGGCCAGGTCGGCAGCCCCGTCGCCGATCGCCCACTGCGCCTGCCCGGGGTTCACCAGGCTGCCCTGCGCGGCCACGGGGACCGCCTCACCTACCTCCCCGTCCCCCTTCACTGCGGCCCGGATCTGCCGGCTCAGCTCGAGGCCGAAGCCCGGTTCGGTATGCAGGTCAGGCCGGGTGGCCGGCCCGGAGTAGATCGACCCGCGCACCACCGCGAGATAGTCGACCTGCTCCGCCAGCCGCACCGCCTGCCCGGCGGCCTCCCGCGGGGTCACCCCGGCCCACGGGGCCAGCTCGTCGCAGCACAGCCGCAGCCCGAGCACCCGCCCGGTCCCGAGCGCCTCCCGGACGCGGCGCAGCACGCGCTCGGTGAGCAGCAGCCGGTCCTGGCCGTAGCCGTCACCGCGCTGGTTGGTCAGCCCGGAGTGAAACTGCCGCAGCAGCGAGTGCTGCCCGGCGTTGATCTCGACGCCGTCCAGCCCGGACCCGGCGGCCAGGGCCGCCGCGGCGGCGAAGCCGTCGACCAGCGCGTCGATCTGGCCGTCCTCCATCTCCATGGGCAGCTCGCGCGAACCCGGGTCGGGAACCCGCGACGGCGCCCACAGCGCGGACTGGGAGAACGCCGAGGAGCCCTGCATCCCCGCGTGCCCGAGCCCGGCCAGCACCAGCGCGCCATGCGGACGGCAGGCCGCGACGGCGGCGGCCCAGCCCGGCCCGCACTCGGCCGCCAGCGGCGCCCGCTCGTACGGCCAGTCCGACGGGTGGACGCTTGCGATCTCGGTCACGATGACGCCGCAGCCGCCCGCCGCCCGGCGCTGGTAGTAGGCGACGTGCCGCGCCGAGATCGCCCGGCGCTGGCCCAGGTTGGTCTCGTGCGGCCCGAACATCACCCGGCTGGGCGCACGGCGCCCGCCCAGCGCGACGGCGTCGGTCAGGGCGGGCGGGCGATCAGGCGCGGTCATGGTACGCCGGCCAGCGGGCTGGAGTCACAGAGCCGGGCGGGGACACTAATCGCCGGCATGCCCAGCGACACCGCCGTGCGGCGAGCCGGCGCCGTTCGGTGCGAGTGATCGCTGCCTGGCGGCGGCCCGCCGCCTGGTGCGCCTTCGCCGTGCCCGAGCACGCACTCGGGATCGGGCCCGTCCAGCGGCAGGCCGGTGAAGAACTTCGCGGCCATGCAGCCGCCCTGGCACACGCGGTATTGCGGGCACGAGCGGCACGCCCCGCCGGATGCGTGTTCCCGCAGCCGCGCGAACAGCGGCGCCGAGCGCCAGACCTCGGCGAACCCGCCGGGATCGCGGACGGTCCCGGCCCGGAACGCCTCGTGGATGGCGAACGGGCAGGCGTAGACGTCGCCGACGGGGTCGATCAGGCAGACCACCCGGCCGGCCCCGCACAGGTTCAGCCCCGGCAGCGTCGGGCCGCCGAGCGCGTTCAGGTGGAAGAACGAGTCACCGGTCAGCACCTGCTCGCCGTGCGCGGCCAGCCAGGCGTGGATATCGCGCTGCTGGGCGGCGGTGGGATGCAGCTGCGGCCAGATGTCGGCGCCGCGACCCGACGGCCGCAGCCGCGTGATCCGCAGCTGGGCGCCGAACCGGTCAGCGAGCGCGGCGAACTGGTCCAGCTGGGGCACGTTGTGCCGGGTCATCACCACGGAGATCTTGAATCCGGTCATCCCGGCCCCGGCCAGGTTCGCCATCGCGCGCAGCGCCATGTCGTAGGACCCCTGGCCGCGGATCGCGTCGTTGACCTCGCGGGTCGCCCCGTCCAGCGAGATCTGCACGTCCACGTAGTCGGTGGCCGCGAGCCGCCGGGCGTGCGGCGGGGTCAGCCGCACCCCGTTGGTGGAGAACTTCACCCCGACCTGGCGGCTCACCGCGTACTCCAGCAGTTCCCAGAAATCGGGCCGTACGGTCGGCTCTCCGCCACCGACGTTGACGTAGAACACCTGCATGTCGTGCAGCTCGTCGATCAGTGCGCGCATCTGCGCGGTGCCGAGCTCGGCTGGGTCACGACGGCCCGAGGACGACAGGCAGTGGGTGCAGGACAGGTTGCAGGCGTAGGTCCACTCCCAGGTGAGGCAGATCGGCGCGGCCAGGCCTCGCTTGAACTGCTCAGCCAGCCGAGGCACCGGAGCGGCGCCGGACGACTCGGTCCGGGCCGACGCGGCTCCCGCGGGCTGCGATTGGGAGATGGTGGTCACGGCGGTGTGCTCCGGTCGGTTGGGGCGGTCAGCCAGCCGCGTTGCGGCCGGACTGGGGCACGATCATGTCGGACGCGGCGAGCGACGCCAGCGCTCGCAGATAGGCGGGGCGGCGCCTCTCGTCCACCGCCGCCAGGGCCTCGGACACGGTAGGGTGCGCGCCGAGGCCGCGCACCAGCTCCACCAGGCCGGGCGCCTTGAGGAAGGACAGCCTCCTGGTGCCGAAGTGGTAGGCCAGCGCCCCGAATGGCTCGGGACGCAGCGCGACGTCCGGGCTGAGCCGGTAGCCCCGACCCGGCTCGAACGGGGCGGCGGGAGCGCTCATCGTGATCAATAGACGCCGCACATCCCGTCGATCGAGACCTCTTCCAGCAGCATCTCCTCCGTGAGGCTCAGGTCCTCGCCGAGATCGCGCGGGTCCTCGCTCATGTCGGTGCCGGTGGGCTCAGCCTCGGCGCTCGGCGCGCCGGCGCGGGTGTCCTGGTGCATGTGAGGCCTCCGTGCTGGCGTGGCGCGGCCGCGGTCACGGCCAGCGCCAGTTGTCGCGTGGTGCTGGCGACGCTACGGGGATGACATTGCCGTCGTCACCATGCTTCTGGCCGTGATGACCCTGTCCGGATGGGCAGGTGCCAGGGTCAGTGCAGCGTCGGCTTGCCCGCGGCGAGTCCGTCCGCTTGACGGTAAGTCCTGCGGCCCGTCCGATCGGTCAGGCGCGGTCCCGTCCGTCCGGACGCAATGCGGTAGCGCTCGGGCGGAATCGCCGTGCCGGGGTTCCCCTGCCAGCAAGACGCTGTTTAGCCTCCCCGCAACGGTGCACCCGCTCGTGGCGAACCGGCCGGCCGATGCGGCCTGCGGGTCGGCGGTGCGGGCGCATGGCAGACGGAGAGGAGCTGCGCGCCATGCAGGTTGATGAACTGCTCAAGCCATTCCCGATCAAGGAGTTCCACCCGTTCCCCCGCGCGCTGTTGGGGCCGGGAGCGCACGAGATGATCGGGCCGGAAGCCAAGAAGCTGGGCTTCCAGAAAATCCTGGTGATGACGTCAGGCCTGCGGGGCAGCGACACCGTCCACAAGATCGTCGAGTCGCTGAAGTATCACGGCCTGGAGGTCGTGGTCTACGACAAGGTGGAGTCCAACCCCAAGGACTACAACGTGATGGACGCGGTGGCCCTGTACCAGGAGAACAAGTGCGACTCGTTCGTTTCGATCGGCGGGGGGTCCTCACACGACGCGTGCAAGGGGGCCCGGATCTCGGTGGCCCACGACGGCCGCAGCGTTAACGAGTTCGAGGGCTTCAACAAATCGGAGAACCCGAAGAACCCGCCGCACATCGCGGTTTCCACCACGGCGGGCACCGGCTCGGAGACCTCGTGGGCGTACGTCATCACCGACACCACCACCGACCCTGACCAGCCGCACAAGTACGTCGCGTTCGACGACGCCTGCGTGGCCAGCCTGGCCATCGACGACCCGGTCCTGTACTACGACTGCCCGCTGGACTACACCGCGCAGTGCGGCTTCGACGTGCTCGCGCACGCTTCCGAGCCGTACGTGTCCCGGCTGAACTTCGCGCCGTCTCTGGGCAACGCGCTGTACGCCATCCGGCTGACCGCGGAGAACCTGCGGCCCGCGGTGTGGAACGGCCAGGACCTGCCCGGCCGCGAGGGCATGATGTACGCCCAGTACATCGCGGCGCAGGCGTTCAACTCGGGCGGCCTCGGCATCATCCACTCGATCTCGCACGCGGTCAGCGCCTTCTACGACCTTCACCACGGGCTCAACAACGCGATCGCGCTACCGCGGGTGTGGGCGTTCAACATGCCGGTGGCCTACCAGCGGTTCGCCGACATCGCCGATCAGATGGGCGTGGACACCCACGGCATGACGGCCGTGCAGGCCGCCGAGGCGGCCCTGGCCGCAGCCATCCGGCTGATGCGGGACGTGGGCATCCCGGAGAGGTTCACCGACGTGACCCAGGACACCTACAGCAAGAACCGGCTCGGCCAAGGGCCGACGAAGTTCTACGAGAACGCCAAGAAGGTCGTCGGTGACCCCGCCGACGTCGACCGGATCACCCGCCACGTGCTCGGCGACGCCTGCACTCCGGGCAACGCCAAGGAATGCACCTTCGAGACGGTCCGCCCGGTCGTCGAGCACTGCATGACCGGTGACCTGGACGACCTGCTCGGCTGACCGCCGCCGCTGGCGACACCTCGGCCCGGGCGAACCGGAGGACGCGTGGCCCCGTCGACCGATAACAGCGACCGCTTCCAGTCGATCGACGACGTGGTCAGCCGGTTCGCCGAAGCCGGGTACATCACGGACCGGCGGCTGGCCACCACGGTCTTCCTGGTCACCCAGCTGAACAAGCCAGTCCTGCTGGAAGGGCCAGCCGGCGTCGGCAAGACCGAGCTGGCCAAGGCGCTGGCCACCGCGACCGGCCGGCGACTGGTGCGGCTGCAGTGCTACGAGGGACAGGACGAGACCCGGGCGCTGTATGAGTGGGACTACGGCAAGCAGCTGCTGTACACCCAGATGCTGCGGGAGAAGATCAACGACATCATCGCCGACGCGCCGGACATTCCCGCCGCGGTGGCCAGAATCGAAGCCCACGACGGCGTATTCTTCTCCGACCACTTCCTGGTCGCCCGCCCGCTGCTGGACGCCATCCGCGGCGACCAGCCCGCCGTCCTGCTCATCGACGAGGTAGACCGGGCCGACGAGGCCCTGGAGGCGGTATTCCTGGAATGCCTCGGCGAGTATCAGGTCTCGGTACCAGAGATCGGCACCTACACCGCGACGACACCACCGTATGTGGTGCTCACCTCGAACAACACGCGCGACCTGTCGGCCGCGCTGAAACGCCGCTGCCTGCACCTGTTCCTCGACTACCCGGACGCGGAACGGGAACTGGAGATCGTGCGGTCCAAGCGGACCGGGCTGCCCGAGGCAGCCGCCCGGCAGCTGGTGCAGGTAGTGCGCGGGCTACGGGAGCTTCCGCTGCGCAAGAGTCCCAGCATTTCGGAAACGATCGACTGGGCGCGGACCCTGACCGTCCTCGGCGTGGACGAGCTCGACGCCGATGTGCTCGCCGACACGGTCAACATCGTGCTGAAGTACGAGCGGGACATGCAAGGCGCTGTCGGGGTCCTGCCGCGCCTGGTCGACCCGAACCGCGAGCTGCCTCTAGCCCGCCACGCGCCCGGGCACGCACACGGCCACGAGCACGCAC
>Ga0306920_100001672_pt1 | contig 27617 bp, 44 predicted proteins | sample flu12Cox44000170_FD_204666 | JGI IMG/M metagenome (GOLD analysis project Ga0306920, IMG submission 204666) | Lab enrichment of tropical soil microbial communities from Luquillo Experimental Forest, Puerto Rico - flux4day.12C.oxic.44.000.170 (v2)... | ecosystem: Environmental > Terrestrial >... | reverse complement strand
TGCATTTAGCCAGATAGGTAATTAGCCTGACGGCTAAATAATGATGTCTTCAAGCGTTAGTGACGGGTTGCTCGACGCAACCTTCGGTGCTCTCGCCGACCCAACCCGGCGCGCGATTCTCGTCCGGCTCGCTCGTGGCAATGCGACGGTCGGGGAGCTCGCCAAGCCGTTTGACTTCGCGTTGCCGACTATCTCGCGCCATCTGAAAGTTCTCGAACAGGCGCGGCTGATCGAGAAACGAAAAAATGCATCGCGGCGAGAGTGCAAGCTGCGTGTGGAGCCGTTACAGCAAGCATCGAAGTGGATCGACACGTACACAGCGTTTTGGGAAGCGACCCTGGAGTCCTTAAAAGAATTTGCGATTGGCGAGCGCACCCGGCGAAGTGCGCGGCGCTTTAAGGGACGATGACGTCTACTACAGACTTCCCGCGCGATCGAGTGGTCGGCGTTAGGCGCCGAATTCGCGCGTCACGAGCGTTCCTGTTCAAGGCGTGGACCGACCCTGTCCGATTCGTTCGTTGGTTTGGGCCTAAAGCCTGGACCGTAGACCGGTGCGAGCTTGATGCGCGCCCTGGCGGTACCTGGCGCGCATGGTTGAAGCGAAGCGATGGGGCAAGCATCTGCGTCGGCGGCGTCTACACGGATGTGGAACCCGACCAGCGGATTGTTTTTACCTGGGACAACGACACTCAGGGGCGGCCGTCGAACACGTTGTCGATCGTGACGGTTGAGTTTCTCGATTGCGTAGACGAGGTCGAAGTTTGCATCACACATCGCGAGCTCAACACAGGCCAAGCGGTGGATATGGACGTTGGCTGGAACAGCACGCTCGACTCACTCGAAGAATACGTAACCAGAGAGGGAGACTACCATTCCCCTTTCCCAACAGAGGAGGAAGATTGATGAGTTCAAAATATAGCGGCGGATGCAATTGCGGCGCGATTCGGTACGAGATCGAGGCGGAACCCTTGATGGCCGGATATTGTTAATGCCGCGACTGCCAGCACCAGAGCGGCACGGGCCACGGTTCCCATATCGGGTTTCCCAGTACCGCAGTCAAGCTCCGGGGCAAAGCGACGCATTGGGAAAAAGCCACGGATAGCGGCAACATCGCGACCCGCGCCTTTTGTCCAACCTGCGGTTCGCCGGTTTATTCGACTAACTCCGGCATGCCTGACTTTTTTGTAGTAGAGGCGGGAAGTCTCGACGACCCGGCCCGCTTCACGCCACAAATGGTTGTGTATACCTCAAGCGGCCTCGCTTGGGACCATTTGGACCCGGCACTGCCACGATTTAACAAGATGCCAGCGATGCCGCGCTAAAGATAATCATCCGATGGCTTATGATGAATCACTGGCGGCCAGGGTGCGGCAATCATTGGCCGGTCGGCCGGACGTGGAAGAAAAGCCGATGTTCGGTGGGCTTACTTTCATGGTCGCCGGCAACATGTGCTGCGGGGTGAATCGGGACGACTTGATAATTCGCCTCGATGCCGGAACCGCGGTTGAAGATCTGCACAGTCCGCAAGTTCGTGCGTGGGATTTCATGAAACGACCAATGCGTGGGATTTTTGCTGTGAGTCCGCCGGGCTGTGCCACGCAGAAGACGGTCGATCGCTGGGTCGAATTGGCGCTCAGACATGCCCTTTCTCTGCCACCGAAACCGAAGACCGGCGCGAAGCCGCGGCGACAGCGTGCTCGGTAGAGTTTCCATTCTTAACGGAGGCTGAAGAAGGTCGCGAAAGCTCCCACGAAGCAGAATACGGGCGACCTTGATCCCAGTTTCATGCGAGTGGTCGCTGCCTTCACCGATGACCCCGATGTCAGCCGAGGAAGGATGTTCGGTTCCAGCTCGGTCCTGACGGTGAACGGGAGAATTTTTGCGATGCTCGTCAAGCAAAGGTTTGTCGCCAAGCTCCCGAGGGAGAGGGTCGATGAGCTCGTTAGCGGCGGTCGCGGTGAATACTTCGACCCAGGCTACGGCCGGCTGATGAAAGAGTGGGTAGCCATTGACGCCGAAATGGCTGCTTGGGTCGAACTAGCCTGTGAGGCTTGCCCGGTTCGTCAAGGGAGCCTAAGGCTGAGGACCCACTCATCACACACATCAACGATCAACTGAGCCATCCCTAAGCATTCATTCCGCTCACTTTCGAAGCGTGGGTGACGCAAGCGATTTTCTGGCCGTCCATTCCTGGAATTCGATTCAAAGCTTGGGCGCTCGTTTCATTAGTGTCTCGAATCGTCCGACCGGCGCTATCGGACTTTATGTTCCTGATTGCAGGATGACTAGGAATCCTCGAGACCATTACATGGCCTGTTTGTGGGTGGGCGGGAGTTGGTAGCGCTTCAGCATCCGGTAAAGCGTCGAACGCGAAATGCCGAGGAGCCTGGCGGCGTCCATGCGGTTTCCCTCCGTTTCATGAAGAGATCGCATCAATGTCTTCTTGACTACAGCATCAAGCAGAAAAGGGGTGTTCACCTCATTGTCATTGCTGGCAATAGGAGCCTGCGAAGCTTCGCGCAGCAACGGGATTGGTTGCGCAATCATGTCAGCACTGGCGCCACCGCCTATGTGCTGTGGCAGCTACGCAATATCAAGCCGATCGCTGTCGGTATGCAGGACCGCGCTCTGAATGGTGTTGGACAATTCGCGGACATTGCCAGGCCATTCATAGTCTGTGAGCGCGGCAACGACTCGACTGGAAATAAACCTTATGTCCTTGGCAAACAATCGATTGTAGTGCGTAATAAAGTGTGCGGTCAGTGCTTCGACATCGGCTCGTCGCTCGCGCAATGGCGGAATTTCAATGACGGTCTCGGTAAGTCGATACAAGTCCTGGCGAAACTGGCCTTCCTTCACCATCGCGCTCAGGTCGCGATTGGTGGCCGTAATTAACTGTATATTCACGCTGAGCGTTTGGGACGAACCAACTGGCTGAACCTCGCGTAGCTCAACGGCCCTGAGGAGTTTCGGCTGAAGCTGAAGGGGTAGCTCGCCGATCTCGTCTAGGAACAGCGTGCCGCCGTCCGCCGAGCGGAAATGACCCGCCGAGTCCTGGCGGGCATCGGTGAAGGCGCCACGAACGTGTCCAAATAGTGTTGACTCCGCGAGTGATTCGACCAGGTTGGAGCAATTGAAAGTAATAAATGGTCCTCTTGGGGCAGACCTGAGAGCGTGCAATTGTTCTGCGATCAATTCCTTGCCAGTGCCGGATTCTCCACGTATCAGGACCGTGCTGACATATAAGCTGATGCGCTCAAGCTTGGTAAGGACTTCCCGCATTTTGGGCGAGTTCACAACCATTTCGCCAATGCGCTTGGCAGCCGGCGCGAGCGCGTCTATGGCAAGCCATTCACTGGCCCCACTCACGGAGGGGAACTGATTCAGGTCGTGGTTATTCATGCGACTGTTCAGGTCGGCGAGCAGTCCGCCGTTCAGCGTCGTGCTCCCCGGCCGAACTCCTCCGTGGTTCAAACACGCCATCAATTCACCTATCTCACTGGCATTTTCGTGCCCGTCCCGAGGAGCGATCTCAATTCTCTTCATAAACCCTCGCTGCTACCATCTGTGGATTAGACAACATCGAGCAACCCAGCACCTTCCACCTGCGTAATTGCACTGGCTGAAGGTTTCTCAGATGATCTGAGGTTAGTACTCCGCTTAATGCGAGGTAGCGCGTACAGGCGAGGGTTTCGGCGCCAGACTCCCAATGCGGACAAGCTCCTCGCGCAAATTCGCCCGCGACAACGGCTTGCTCAGCACAGCCGAGGCGCGTACTATGAGATGGTTGAAGACTTCTGGCCTCATCGAACAGCATCGCGGGTAGCCGAGGCCCAGACCGCCCAGGCGCGGCTTGGCACCTCTTGGACCTCGGTGTCATAGGATCGAGGCTATTCCTGAAATCCATCGAAGCTATCATCGCACCACTTCGTAATGTCGAGTGCTCAATCGCGGAGGGCCGGCAAGACGGCAAGGTCTTCAACGGCGTCGACCACTGGGAATCGTGCGTTGTTTAACGGTCGGAGGAGCGTGATATCTGATTGTCAGCGTGGTATAACTCAGAGCGATTGTAGCCGGACTAGCGCCGAAGCGCATTAACCGTCGTTACCGGTTACGCACGCAATCCGGGGGGCTGAGCAATGGCGGCGGCTAATGCCCTTTACCTGGAGCCATCCAGCGCTGCATCGCACAAGTGGCTGATTGCACTCGCGGTGATGCTCGGCACCACGCTCGAAGTCCTTGACAGCTCCATAGTCAATGTCGCCCTACCGCATATGCAGGGTGCTTTTTCCGCCGGAGTCGACGAGATCGCCTGGGTCGTCACTAGCTACCTGGTCGCAAATGGCATCATGATCCCAATGACGGGCTGGATTTCCGCACACTTCGGTCGCAAGCGCTACTTTCTCACATCGGTCCTCGTGTTCGTAGCGGCCTCAATACTGTGCGGCGCCGCCCAGTCCCTAATGCAAATAGTGATATTCGACTGGTTCAGGGCGCCGCCGGGGCGGCGATGGTCCCCTCGTCGCAGGCCATCCTGGTAGAGACATTTCCGGCTGAGGAGCGCCAGATGGCGATGGCTATATGGGGAATGGGAGTGATGGTGGCGCCCATCGCCGGGCCGACGATAGGCGGTTGGATCACCGACAATTGGAGCTGGCGCTGGAACTTCTATATTAATCTGCCGATCGGATCGGAATTGCCGCCTTCCTGATGACTTCGGCCTTTGTGCAGGATCCAGCATTCTTGTGCGACGGGCAGGTGCGAACTGGCAAGGTCGACTACGCTGGTATTGGCCTTTTAGCCTTAAGCCTTGGTCTCCTCCAAATCGTGCTCGACCGCGGTCAGCGAGCCGATTGGTTCAGTACCCCTATAGTTTACGCCACCACCTGCTCGGGGCTGTCATTTGTACTGCTAGCCCTGCGTGAAAATGTCATTTGCTGAGCCGATTCTTGACTTGCGCATTTTCAAACAGCCGGCTTTCGACGTTGCCATTGTTCTGCAGGTTGCGATGAGCTTCGTGTTGTTCGGCACCATCCTGTTGAGCCCGCTTTTTCTGCAGGAACTCCTGGGTTATAGCGCCTGGCAGGCAGGTCTGACTCTGACTCCCCGCGGCCTGGCAGCCATGTTTGCGCTGCTGCTGATGGGCCAATTGTCGCGCACTGGAATCAACACCGGACCTCTAGTTGGGGTCGGCTTCGCGATTGCCTCTCTCGGTTGTTGGTTGACCGCGGGCTGGAATCTTCAGATTAGTGCTTGGACGGTGATTTGGACCGGCGCCGTAATGTCGGTCGGCTATGGCCTATCTTTCCCAATACTTCAGCGGCAGCATTATCCTGCGTGCCAGCGCACCGGATTGCCTACGCGTCCAGTTTGTTCAACATGCTGCGGAATACCGGTGCCGCAATCGGCATTGCGGTCATGACCAATTCCTTGCTCAACCGCGAGCAGATCCATCAGGCGCGGTTAGTCGAGCACTTCTCGGTCTTCGATGCCTGGCGGCTCCAAACGATTGGAGCGCATTTGCCCGGGTCCCCTGTATTTCAATATTCGCCGGGGGTCCCTCATCACCAACTTGGGGTCATTTACCGGCTGCTCCAGGCGCAATCGGCAATGCTTGCGTTCAACGATATCTACTGGATTATCGCGATCGCGATCATTCCATTGATTCCGCTTTGCTGTTTGCTGCCGAGTTCAAAAAAACCCGGCGGCATCAGCCCGAGCCACTGAACTCACCTCGACAATGCAGCTTGATTTGTGTACAGGAAAACTGATGCTACCGTAGCGCAGCCTTGGCGTGGGAACTGCAACAATCACCGCCAGCTTAAATAATTGAAGATCAGAGGAATGCATCCCCAATCTAAAGAGGACCAGTTACGGCATGCGGCCCGCGCCCTCGGACTTAAGCTTGAGAAGTCGCAAGGCCATCTCCACCGGTGAGCAACCGTTCGATTCGAGAGCAAAAATGAACCTCTGGTTTTCGCTGCCGCAATTCGAGCACCGCATTGTCCCACCCGAAACCACCGAACGGTCTTTTTGTATCACTGAGTGTCGCGTAAAGACTACACGCCGTTCAGTAGAGTAAAATTCCCTGGTCGTCGGCTGAGAGACCATAAACTGAGAGACCTTTCGCTCTCATATCGCGATGCCGGGCTGCCTTGTCAGTCGTAGAGGGCGTAACAAAATCCGCATAATGGCGATAGAGACGCCTTCCCTTGGTTGCAGTAAGGGCGACGCTTATGGACGCCATCCTGCTGCCTGACTCATTGAACTATGAGACACACGCGCATCATCGTCACTCACTACGGCGGGCCCGATGAACTTCGGGTGGTTGAGGAAGAGTGCCCGAAGCCGAAGGATGGTGAAGTGCGGGTGAGAGTGCTCGCCGCAGGTGTCTCCTTACCCGATCTACTAATGGGCGAGGGTGTTCATCCCGAGACGCCCCGGCTGCCGTTCACGCCGGGCTGGGATCTTGTTGGCGTGGTGGATCGGCTCGGCTCCGGTGTTCCTGGAATCGAACCAGGCCAGATAGTTGCCGCACTGCCGATCACCGGTGCTTACGCAGAGTTCATCTGCCTGCCGCAAGGTGAACTGGTTCCGGTGCCATCTGGGTTGGACGCCGCCGAGGCTGTCAGCCTCGTGTTGAACTATGTCACGGCGTACCAGATGCTGCATCGGTCCGCTAAGGTCAGAGCGGGCCAGCACGTGTTGATTCATGGTGCTGCGGGCGGGGTCGGCTCGGCACTAATGCAACTTGGGCGCCTCGCCGGGCTGGAACTATACGGAACCTGTTCATCGCGAGGGGCGCCGGCCGTTTCCGACCTGGGCGGTATCCCGATTGATTACCAGCATCTGGACTTCGTCAATGAAATTCACCGCCTAACGAGCGAGGGCGTCGACGTTGTCTTTGACGGTATCGGTGGCACCCATATGTGGCTTTCTCGTGAGGCTCTCCGTCCAGGCGGGAGGGTGGTGGCCTATGGCCTCACTTCCTCGCTACGTGGGGGACGATTGGCTTCAGAGTCGTTCAGGTCGCCGTCATCGCCTTCGTGGAATCCCCATCTTCGGGTTGTACATTGCTGGCGGCTGGCTTCTTCCGGGCCGGAGACGCGTGGTCCCCTACAGCATCCAGTGGCTCAAGCGACTGAGACCCACATTGTTTCGAAAGGATCTGCTCGCCCTGTTTGACCTCCTTCAACAGAAAAAGATCAAGCCGGTGATCGCGCGGCGATTCCCCCTTGCAGGGGCAAAACGCGCGCACGAGTTGCTCGGGACGGGAGGCGTGGTAGGCAAGATCGTGCTTATGCGCAACGAGTCATCGCTTGAATCAGGAGCGGCGTGATAACGGCACGCAGCCGACGGCGCGTCGCCGCCGCTGATGACGAGCGCTAGTCGCGATAAACGCAGTAGTGGCTTCTAATATGTTCCACTCGTGGGTCGATTCGATCCCGCTCGGTATGAAAGGCCGGTACGGTGGACCATTCTGCGTTGCACGCGCTGACGGTCAGTGCGCGCCACTGGAGTTTTGATACAGCTTTGGTCGGCAAGTTCGGGAACTACGTGCCGCCTGGCTTCTGCTCACCGTGTAGTCCGTAGTCCAGCAGCCGCAAGACTTGCCGGTCCGGACACTCAGCATAGAAGAAATAGAAGTGGTCAGTGTCCGCCGTGCCGGTTAATTTCCCGCTCTCCACTTTGAGACCATGATAGGGTCGCCCATTATTGAATCGGTGATCTCTCATTTTGCTGTCCCGCTTGCAACTTTCCGTTCCCCGCGCGGCGTGCTTGGGATGAACGTCTGCAACCACTTAACCGGCGGTGCTTTGTGTACCGGTTTAACGGCCTATATTTCCGGGCGGCTGGGCGAGGGTGGCGGTAGCGCGGTCCTGATGGCCTCGGTGTTCGCTGGAGCTGGAGCCTTCCCGATCGTCGCATATTTCGGAGAAGCCACGGACGCTGGCAGCGCCGTGCTGTCTTTTGGTGGCTTCGGCGACCGGTGCTGCCAGCAATGCGAGGCCAGGGCGCGGAGCAAGTCCTCGTAGCTCACGATTTCCTTCGCGAGATCGGCCATCCTCAGCCAATACAGTTTGCTACTCGGCGTCATCACCAGGCAGAAGCCACAGCGACAACGCCCATATCGGGAACCTTCGATGTGTTCCCAATACGCGAGCAAATGGCCGATGTGGCGAACACCGCCGGTAGTTCGAGTTCGAATTTCTCCAGCTCGCGTTCACGGGCTCGGAGGCGGGACCGCTTGCTGTTGGGATCAAGGGGTGTATTTGTCACTTTCGGTTTCTCCTTCAAGCAGCAATAAATCCTTTCAGTTCAACCTGCTCTCTCGATCAGCATGCGACCAAGATTCGTCCATCGCCGCAGGTCCTGAGAGCGCCCAATCGTTCACTCGAACTCAGCGCTATCTCCTACGACTACGCAATGCACGCCGCGGCTGAGCGCGGTGTAAAGCCAGCGCCGGCGCGGGACCATCGCTCCCGCGGAGGAGTGAATTGGCAAGACCACCCACGGCGCTTGGCTGCCTTGGAACTTGTGTACGGTCAATGCCCAAGCGAAATCTAGCTCCACCCGTTCCGGTGGAATCTCGACCATCTCGGATATGCTGTCGAACCAGACTTTGACCTCCTTGTGATCGCAAATCTCGACCACGCTTCCCACCTCGCCATTCATCACGCCGAGCCTGTAGTTGTTGCGTAGCTGGATCACGCGGTCGCCAGGCGCGAACGGGCAATTGGTTAAAGCTCTGGTGGCATGAAAATGCGCAGCCCCCGGATTAAGGCGCGCCCGCAGCGCGCAATTTAGCGCCGAGCAAGAAATATCTCCTTCCTGCCGCCGCGCAGTGATGACCTGTATATCGTCCGGGGCGACGTCCCACTTCGCCGGCAACTGGTCGGCAACTAGCCTCACGACCTCGCGCGCGATGTCGGCCCCGCTGCCGAGCTCGACAAAGAAGAAATCCTCTGAGCGGTTGTTCGCCACCTCCACCATCTGGCCTCTGCGCACACGCCCGCAGTTCGCAGCCAGCAAATGAGCCGGATCCTGACGCTTGAGCGACTGTAACGTCGCGTACGGAATCAGCCCATGGTCGGCGGTCATATCTCGCAACACGTCGCCCGCGCCGACGCTCGGCAGCTGCCAGGGGTCCCCTACCAGGAGTAGCCGCGACGTTGGTGGTATCGCCCGCAACAAGGACTGCATGAGCTGCACGTCGACCATCGATGTTTCATCGAGGATTATCCAATCGGCGTCGAGCGGGTTCGCTTCGTTGCGTCTGAAAAGAATCCTGCCGCTGTCCTCGTCGTACTCTGCCACGAGCAGGCGGTGGATGGTCTTGGCCTCCCGTCCGGTCAGCTGCTCACATCTTTTCGACGCCTTGCCGGTCGGGGTAGCGACCGAATAGGACTCCTTAGCGTCATCAAGGTTGTCCAGTAATGTTTTTAGCAGCGTAGTTTTTCCAGTCCCTGCCATCCCCAGCAAGACGAAAAGCTTTTGATGGAGTATCAGCTTCAGTGCCTGGGCCTGATCGGGCGCGAGCCCGTTAGTAATGATCGGGTGAGTCCACGCCGCCGGTTGCGCCATCTCAAACAGCCGTAATGCGATGTAACGTTCGGCCCGATGGTTGGCCGCGTAGCTGACGAACTCGCCGTCTATTACCAGGTCACGTTGGTGAAGCTCCGGCTCGAGCGCAACATATTTTTTTACCCGCAAGGCTAGCTTGTCCAAAGGCAGACAGGTATGCCCCTCGCTCTGTGCCTCTTTGACAACGTGGACGGTGACGGCTCTCCGCCGGTCCGTGGAGTCCGGTTTCATCCCCAGCTGGAGCGCGATCCTGTCGGCCTGTGCGAAGCCCATGCCGGAAACACCGAGCAGGTCATACCGATGCTCGTGCAACATCTCCGCGAGCCGTTTGCTGTCAGGCCACTGTTTTTCGATGCGGCGCGCCAGCTGTGGCGTGATGCCGGCGAAGGACAGCAAGTCGATACTCATTTTCATTTCACCACTAGTTACGCACGAACTTCGACTGTTCTGGCGACCCTGCTGCGTGCGAATGTGCGAAAACTTGACCGAATCGGGGTGCAAAACACTACAAAAATGGTGACTCAGGCCACTGGTTAGGACCTCGCCATGTTCTCCTTTCCATACGAGCGGCGCTGCTCACGGTGATTGCACTCGTCGATGTGGTCATCGATGCAACCGCCGCAGATGAACCGCCGGCAGGCGCACAGCGCGATATCAGGACGGTCAAGCTGGCAAATGGCGCAGTTCATTCGTCGACTCCTAATGCAGCCCCCTGCGGAATAGATACCGGCCGCATCGGTTGCACCTAAAGCCGCCCACTTCGGTAGGCGTCAAATCCGTATGTCCACAGTTCGCCTGTCGTGTGAGATTTATCGCGGCGACCGTTTCTTCCTCCTCTCGCTCAAGCTCCGATCCGCACCATACGCATAGCTGGCCATGCGCATACATCTTACAATCGTCGCACCAGCGGACTTTGATGTCTTCCGGAGAATAGGTTGCACCGCAGCCGCCCATCTTCTCCCAGCAGTACCAACGCTCTTCGTCTTTGGATTTCCGGAGTTGGTTGCCACAACCTAGGCATCTAGACTCCGCTACCGATCGGTGAGGTAGTTCGCGGGGCTCATTGCTGGGCTGGAGGTAATGCCGCTGCCAGTTACCGCCACACCGCCGACAAGCACCCTGCACTGGCAGCCCGATGAAGTAGTCACAGGGCGCGCTGGCGATTCGCTCCACTTTGAGCTGAGCCTTGATCTCGTCGGCACGTTGCCGCAGGGCTTCGCGTAGCTCGGGCGAAATGACGCTGGCCGAGGTCACTCTGAGCCTGCCGTCCTCGGTAATAATCAGGTCGGCGCCATGACTGCGCACTTCGTTTATGAGTTCGACCGGATTCAATCGAGGTCCTCGTAATCGTCGGGGGTGGAGGGGTTTAGAGGGTTACAAGGCTTCGAGCCGCCGGAACCGAATGAGTCATCGCAATTGTGAATTTTTATTTCAGCCTCTTTCTCATTTTCAGCGAAGCTCTCCGAACCCCCTAAACCCCCCGAATCCACTTTACGAACTCGCCACAACTGAGTTTTCTCGACCTTTTGCTCACGTATGAGGCGCAATCCACCGATTACCCGGTCCTCAATCATCGAGCACCAATTCCCCAAACGCCTCGCGTCGATTGAACCTGCGTTGTCCCTAGCCTCCGCGACCATCAACAAAGCATTCCTAAGCTCTTTGTGCTTAAACTGGTCAGAAAAAGTGCCTTCCAGCTCGTTTGCTGCCTCTATAACATCACGTACACGTATAGCGGCATCCCCTTTAGCCGTGTGCCATTCCGTTAAAACCTCGCGGTTCAACTCGCGCTCCGGGTCTCTGGCGATAATGCGATCCCGGGTCTTGCACGGATCAGCACAGCCCAACCACACCAGTGGATCGCGAATCTCATGTGTCCACTGATTGAATCCGCCCCATCGCTGCAAATTCTGCGGCGGACTGTCCGCGGCGCGGTAACCCTTGAGTACAGTCAATGCGGCTGCAACCAGCTCCTTGCGATGCCGAAGTAAATGATCCGGCAGATCCTCAATCTTAAACTTACGTTCCTCCGGGCGCTCGATCCCGGCGTCAATCACACTGAGTACCGCACGAGTAGTCATGTCCCGGCGAAACGTAAGATTGACGCCATCGCCTGCCCACAACAGGTTAGTCTTGAGCCGCAGGTTGGTATTGGTCGCGAGCAGGCGATCCGAATAGAAGCTCTTGCGTGGTTTGCTAATCGCGCGGGCCAGGTCCGGCGACTCAAGTATGTAGGTAACGTTTTCGAGATGCGCAATCAGATGGCCCTCGCGCAATATCGAAGTGATGATCTTCCGAATCTCCTCATTCTCGCGCGCTACACCGTAAGACGGCGGAATGCGACCAGTCGCAATGATGCCCACACTTTCTATCTGCAGTGTCTTGCCGTAGCGTTGGGCTGGCGCGCTGAAGCCAAACAGCGGAGCGCTCTCCAATAGTCTGCGCTGAAGTGACGTCAGGATGGCCGCCGCCAGTACCGCTCTATCCTCGGCAGCCACGAAGGGAAACTCTGAGAAGGGTTCCAGCAGTATCCGCAAGGCCTCCTCAGTCTCCACGCGGGTCGGCTCGTCCGGTATCGACGGCCACGTTACCGCACTATCAAGATAAAACCCTGTCTGTAAGTCATAACCCGTGGTATTGAAGATTGTTCCGTCAGGCCGCATGATCGGCGCTTGGATCACACCTTCAAGGTGCGGCAGCTTCCAGAAGCCCATGCGACTGAGATATGTATTTGCGACCTTCGCCGGACAATCGGTGATAACTATATTTCCCCACTTGTCATACCGTTCCCAGGTCGCGAGTTGATTGAGAATATCCTGCAGGGCGATCGCGTTGAGCGGATGCAAAATAAGTGAGCCCTCCGCCCGGACGATGTGATCGCGAGCCTGCGCGCGGTCTGCCTCTTCCCGCGTCAGCGAAATGATGCGCACCAGTTCACCGCTGCGCTGGTACAGCCGGAGTCGTTCCGTATGTTTGAGCAGGACGCTCTCTGCCTGGTCGACGGCCTTGTGCGGCTCTCCGGCCACGACCAGAATCTCCGGGCGGGAATCGTCAATGGTCCGGACCGGGCGCTCGCGTCTGCCGGCGCCTTTTGGCCTTTGCGATTCGGCCTCCCGGCGAGCCTTGCCAACCGCCTCACGCAAGGCGGTCTTGCTATACCTGATCTTCTTCACTGCCAGCAGTGCGATGAAGTCATCGATGCACGCCTCGAACTGATCTTTGGGTAATGCCGCTGCCTGATTGATAACCTCGCGAAACCCAAAGACGTCAAAAGCGTTATTAATGGAGTCGCCGATATCCTCGGTACTCATAACCCGACTGCCCCTCGCAACAACAAATCGTTAAAGTCGTCGTGATTGTGGCCGGTGCGTGCGATCTTGACGCGCCGGCTTTCGGCGATGAGTCGTTGCCCCCAGCTGCTGCGCAGCCCGCTCACCCTCAAACCCGGGATCGGCGCAAATAATCACTTCGTCAACATCCGGCGGGATTTGCACGTGCGGCAGATTTTTCGCGCTCAATGCCGCCCAGACCGTGAGATCCGGCCGGGCCTGAACCACCGAAAGAAGCGTTTCGACCCCCTCGCCAGTCGCCAAGATACGCGAGGGTGGAGTAAGCCGGACTGTGCCACCTTTATAGGGACCAAAGATTTTTCGAGCAGGTTCGACCGGCGCCTTGTCGCCACCATCAGCACATAACCATGTGACCGAGACGCCTGCGAACTCCCCGCCCACGTCCTGAATACCACAGACCATGGCGGGGAAATCCCAACCGTATTCCCGATGAAACAGACGCGGAATAAAACGGATCGATTGCGGGATCGCGACCTCAATTCCGCGGTTGTGCAGGTAGGTCTCGGCTATTGCTCCTGCTGCCGGCCGCGAGCGCAGCCAAAAGTTCTTACGTGCATGTTCTCTTCGCTGTGCATCCGTCCATTGTCGAACTAAAGGGTTTCCTTCCTCACAGTGAAAGAGATCGCGGACACGAATTCGTAACACGTCACAGATAGCTTCAAGGCTACAACCCTTAAAGCAATGCAGCAGAATCAGTGTGCCGACGAGCTTAAGGCTGAGTGACGGATGACGATCGTCATGCGCCGGGCAACACGCTACGAAGCCGTGCGCGCATTTGCGCACGCGCTTGAGTCTGCCCAGCAACTCGTCCAGGCTGAGCGCGGTGTGAAAACTTCTCGAGGTGCCAGATTTGCGGTGGCTTGTCGCGTCACCGACAGATCGTGCTAATGTAACCACGTTCCCACCAGACTTAGGGACAAGTCATCGATTGGTTTTAAAACAGGTTGCCGGCGATGACATTCGACGTGCCGGACCTTGGCCGGGGCCCCGTACGCCACCACATTCGATCCATCAAAATGCCTCCCATTACTCACGTTGACTTCCATTTAGTCATCGGTGCGCCGCCGCCCAACCTGTAGAAGTGACCTCACCGGCCGGAACAAACTCGCCCCCTTCCGACGTACCGGCAGTGATCTCCCCGCGTTCCAAGCGCGTAAGTTCGCTGCTTGGAATACGAAGCGCCGACCCGATTCTGACGCCTTTGATCGCGCCGCTTTTGAGCAGGGCATACACGGTGGACGGCGCCATGTCGGCAGCACGGGCGAACCGGCGCACCCTCATTAAAACTATTTTGGTTTCAGCTTGACTCGTCTGTTTACTACCCATTTGCCTCGCACCCTCGCTTAGTGTGCAATTTGAACAATTCTCACAACTCAGTTGCCGCGCCCCGTGTATTCCAATAGTGTTTAAACCACAGTGGCGCGTTCGCGCATATCTAGTTTGTCGGAGTTTCTGGCTAATGCACAAAATCAAGCCATTAGGCGGTAAGCGCCGATCCGTAAAGCAGCAACGGACAAGAACTGATTTCCGGGAGCAAAGCAGGGTAGTCGCACCGTTCCTCGACCTGGCCAACCACATCCCCCGCGATCCACAGTTCCCCATCACCGAAGAGTTTCTGGTGCGGTTAGAGAAATGCCTCGCACCGGAGGTGCGAGAGCACTTCCGCCCGTTGCGCGCTTCGATGCGCAAGGTGGTCGAATTCGCAGATAAGCAGCCGCCGGAACACGGCCCGCTCAAGTATCATGCAGGCGCGATGGCCCGGACTCTGGACGCGATGCTCCGACAATTGGCGGACGCCATCTTCAACGGCCTCTGTGAGCGAGCGGATCTTTCGGCTGGCATCAGACACGGAGAGCGCATCAGGCCTTACGGCAACACTCGATTAGTTGAAGTACTCCACCAGGTATCGGTGGACCACAAGGGCCAGGTCCGCATCCGCTACATTAATTTGTTGTCGGCTTTTGAAGAGGTGTGGCACCAGCTGACACCAGGCCGGATTCGGTACTGCGACCGTCCGGAATGCGGCGCCCTGTTTTATGCGACTAGGGACGACGGCCGCTGGTGTAGCGAAGACTGCGGAGAACTCGCCCGCCATCCACCCAAAAGCAAACGCCCCGATACCCAGTTAGCAGAGATCCAACCATGAGCCGCGGGAGAGGCGAGGGATCAGTTTATTACCATGAGAAACTCAACCTGTGGTGCGCCTCCATCACGATCTACGTCGCCAGCAAGCGTAAACGGCGCACCGCCTACGCTCATTCGCAAAAAGAAGCCATCAATAAGCTTGACGCCCTGAGACAGCGCCCTGATGCTCCCCGTGCTACTGAAAACGTCGCCGCCTACCTGGACCGTTGGCTCGCGCTCATCGAGCGCGAGCGGGAGATCAAACCGCGCAGCCTGGCCAAGCACGAGCAGCGATGCCGACTTCACATCAAACCCGTCCTCGGCCAACTGAAACTCGCTAAGCTGAGAAGCATCGATATCCAGGAATTCATCGCCGCAGCAGAGCTGGCACCTCGATCGGTCGCCGGCCTTCGCGACACGATGCACAAGGCCTTCAAGCGCGCGGTTGCGCTTCGGCTTGCTCGATCGCAACCCAGCCACGGATATTGTCGTTCCGCGGGTACCGCGCAAAGACGTGGAGCCGCTCTCGGTTCCCCAGGCGGAGCAATTGCTCAAGACCGCTAGCGCGATGCCTCTGTACGCCTTCTATGTTCTGGCACTCGTTACCGGCGCCCGCCGCGGCGAGCTGCTCGGACTCAAGTGGACTGATGTTGACCTTGCTACCGGCCGTCTTACGATTACCCGCTCACTGCAGCGCGTTGAAAAGTTGGGCCTGCAACTTACTGAGACCAAGAGCCGCGCCGCCAACCGCACCGTCATACTGCCCAATTTCGCGATCGCCGCGCTGCGCAGCCACCACAAGGTTCAACTACGTCAACGGTTGATATCCGGTCCCGACTGGCGTGACGGTAATTTCATCTTCACCGCGCGGGACGGCCAGCCGGTCGAGCCCAATTCGATGCACCGGATTTTTAAGAGACTCCTCAAGCAAGCTGCCCTGCCCGCCCAAATTCGTTTCCACGATCTCAGACACAGCGCCGCCAGCCTGCTTATCGCCAAAGGTGTTCCGCTCAAGCTCACAGGAATTGCTCGGACATAGTTCCATCGCCATTACCAGCGGCTTTTATGCCCACATCGGTGACGAGCTGAAGCAGCAGGCCGCTCATGCCATGGACGCCCTCTTTGGTGGAACCCGCAAGCCTTCTTAGCCAGACGCACAGTTTACAGCCACATTTACAGCCACGGCGTCATACGCTGATAGAAAATTATCGCCATTCTGGACACTGGAAGCCATAAAACAGTAAGGTTTGCACGATATGGAGAGGAATCGGCCGATGGTAAGCATCGGTCATCCACAGGAGGACCGAGGCGATGGCAAAGAGCGTCGATCAACTCGCGGCGGAGTTGTCTGATCGTGAGGCAATTCGTGAACTGCCGCAGCGTTATTGTGATTGCGTATGGCGCGGCGATATAGAAGGCATCGTCAATCTGTTCAGCGACGACGGCGAGTTCACAATCATCGGGAACAAGCGCGAGAACAAGACTGTCGGCCGCGCGAATCTCTTGAAATCATACGGCGAGGGACTGGCGAATCTGACCCCGCGCCCGTACATCCACAATCACGTCATTGAACTCAAAGGCAACGGACAGGCGAGCGGCCGCTGCTACGTTGAATTGCGCAACGCGAGCGACAACATGGCGTGGCTCGGGACCGGTTTTTACAACGACGAATACGTCAAGGTCGGTGACCAGTGGAAGTTCAAATCGCGCCGCTTTCAGCAGGTTCATATGGAGCAGCGGCAGCCCAAGGCAACACCGGCGCAAGACTAGAGGTGACCCATTAATGGCGAAGACCATCGAACAAATCGTGTCTGAACTTGCGGACCGCGACGCAATTCGCGAGCTGCCGATCAAGTATTGCGATTGCGTTTGGCGCAACGACGTTGCCGGCATCGTCGATTTATTTGCTAATGACGGGGCCTTTATCACCAAGGGCCGCAAGCGGGAGCATCGCGCCGAGGGCCGCGATGCTTTGCTGAAACTCTACGGCGGCCTGACCTCCGGAGATATGACGCCCCGCCCTTACATCCACAATCACGTGCTTCAGCTCAAAGGCAGCGGGCAGGCCGGCGGACGTTGTTACGTCGAGATCCGCGACGCGAAAAAAAACTTCCAATGGGGCGGCAGCGGGTTTTACGAAGATGAGTACGTGAAGCTCGGCGACAGCTGGAAATTCAAATCGCGGACTTTTCACGCTGCCCATATGGAGCAAATGCCTGGCCGGCGCCCGTAGCGTGCAGCCAGGCTAAGTGGCGGTCTTGGACCCGCCTTTCCACAGGCGCAATTCAAATGGAAAAGTGAGCCCGAGGCTGCAGTGTCCTCTAATCCGGTTGGCGTGCTCTACGTCGTGGCAACGCCGATCGGTAACGCCGAGGATATCTCAGTTCGTGCAATTCGCGTGTTGAGCGAAGTCGATTTGATCGCCTGCGAAGATACACGCAGGACCGGCCGCTTGCTCGCAACGCATTCGATCCGCACCTCCACGATAAGCTATTTCGAGCACAACGAAGGCCGGCGGATACCCGAATTGATAGCGCGGCTCAGGTCAGGTGAGACCATCGCCCTGGTGACGGATGCGGGCACGCCCGCAATCTCAGACCCCGGCTACCGGCTGGTGCGGGCCGCGATAGATGCGGGAATTCGTGTTACCGCGGTGCCGGGGCCGTCGGCAATCATCGCGGCATTAGCCGTTGCCGGATTGCCCACCGACCGCTTCGCATTCGAAGGCTTCCTGCCTTCAAAAACCGGCGAGCGGGAACGTATGCTGGCCGAGCTCGCCAGGGAAGAGCGGACGCTGGTAATTTATGAAGCGGCGCGCCGGCTCCCACGACTGCTGTCGGAACTAATCGCCGCAATCGGTCCCGAACGTCAACTGGCGGTCGTGCGTGAAGCGACCAAGACCCATGAGGAAATCCTCCGTGGAAGCTTGGCAGAGCTGGCTGAAATCTTCGCCAACCGGGACGCCCTCGGTGAAGTAACGCTGGTTATCGAAGGGACGCATGGTTTGAAGAAGGCGGCCGTGTCGTCGCCGATCAACGAGTCGCGAGTAGTCGATATGCTGCGGGAGGCGGGGTTAAGTCTCAAAGCCGCTTCAGCTGCGGCGTCGAAGATTACGGGTGCAAGCCGCCGGGAGATTTATCAGAACGCCATTAGAAGAGACAGGAAATAACAGAGGAAAGGGACCAGGCAGCAGGGAGCAGAGCAGCTAATATTTGCAGGTTGACGAAAAAAATGAAATTTGGAGCATTTTTGTGGCAACGGCGCGGCGAAGATCTCGCCGCGAATGCGCGGCTTGCGGAAGAACTTGGATTCGAATCGGTCTGGATGGGAGAGCATCTGGGCTTCCCAATCGAGTTCAAATCGACTTATCCCTACGACGAGAGTGGCAAGCCGCCAGTCCGTAACGACACGGCGATTCACGATCCCCTCATTGTCTTCGCTTATCTCGCGGCGGTGACCAGCAAAATCAAGTTCGGCACCGGTGTCTATATTCTGCCGTTGCGCAATCCGTTCTCAGTAGCCAAGGCGATTGCCAGCCTCGATCAGCTTTCCAATGGGCGCTTCCTGTTCGGCATCGGGGTCGGCTGGCTCAAGGAGGAGTTCGAGTGGGTTGGGATGGATTGGTACAACCGCGCTCGCCGCAATAATGAAATGCTCAAGCTGATGGAGGCGCTGTTCACCCAGGAAGTCCCGAGTTTCACAGGCAGTACCGTCAGCACCCAGGACTTTTATTTCAATCCGAAACCGGTGCAGCAACCCCATCCACCCTACATCATCGGCGGCAACACCGACGCTGCGATTAAACGGGCCTGCCGGCTCGGCGACGGGTGGTACGGGATTGCCAAATCGCTGGACAAGGCTGTCGAATTGGTGAAGCGGGTGCGCCAAATCGAAAAAGGTTACACGCGAGAGAAAGTGTTGGAATTGACGATGGGCGTGCAATGGCGCGGCACTTCGGTCGACGATGTCAAACGGCTGGAAGAAGCGGGAGTTGAGCGGGTGCTGCCCTCCGGCCTAGTGGCGCGTGATTCATTAGGCGCCCTACGCCGGGTGCACGAAACCATTCTGTCGAAGTTTTAGCGATCGGCCTCACATCTGATCCCCTCTTCCGTTGCCTTGTTTGACAGGGGGGAGGAGACGGAGGCCCTATCTTCGGTCGTAAAGCAGGTGGCCTCTGTGGCCGACATGCACCTTGCTTACTCGATCAGCTTCGATATGGGCAATGAAGAGATCGTCGAAATTCGGTCCGCCGAAGGCGCAGTTGGTCGGTGCGAGCAAGGTCTTGCCTTCGCGATCGTCCACCAAGATGGATAATCTGCCCGCCGGATCTACCACTACCAGCCGATTGTTCATCGGCAGCGTAACAATCAGATATCCCTCCGCATCGAACGCCATTCCATCGGGAAGCCCGCCCAGGTTTTCGCCGTACTGCTCAGGTTGCCCATGAGTGCCATCTTTGTGCATAGCTATGCGCACACAGTTGTTACGAGTTGATTGCAGCACATATACATATTCTTCGCGCGGGTCGATGGCTGCTCCGTTGGCGAAATACAATCCGGTTGCGACAACCTCTCCGCGGCCATCCCGCCGGAGTCTCACCACCGCTCCCTTTGGGACCGGGTTACGAATCTCGGCCGCGACGTCTTCCATCCCGCCGAGCGGATGGTCAGTGGAATTGGTGACGTAAAGATTGCCGTCGGCGTCAAACACCGGGAAATTGGGCAAGCAGAGTTTTACCGGGCCAGCCTGATCGGCGAACAGGCTTACTTCTCCGCTCGGCGTGACTTTGAGCACGGCAGTCTTGCCGACATCGCAGACGAAGAGATTGCCTTGGCGATCCAGTGCCATCCCTGCCGGACGGCCACCGGTGCGAGCGAACTCCGTAACCCGGCCGTCGGGTGAGAGCTTGCGGATTACGCCGTCCGTACCGCCGCCGTAGACGTTGCCGTCCCGATCGACGGTGACGCCCTCTGGACCCTTGAACCCGTTCGCGGCCACCATTACCTGATCGATGCCAAGCGGCTGATATACCATCGGACTGTCTCCTTCCATGACCGGCCCAGCGTTCCCGCCAAGACCTTTAGCGTGAACGGCTGGAGGGCGGGTCGAAAGCTAACTACCCTCCTATGGATGGAACACTACGGCCCGGGCAATGGCTCGCTGCCCGGCCATGGGCGATCCGAAATATCGAACACCACGCCATCTGGTCCTCGGAACTTGACTTCAAAATAACCTTTCGCGCGTTCTTCGGCAGGCGGTTTCATGAAGCATTCGGCGCCCATCGACTCTAGTCTCTGCGCGCATTCATCCGCATCGTCCACAACAACTCCGAAATGGTGCAGGCCGACGTAGTCGAGTCCCTTCCCCAGTTGGTCGTATTTCGCAAACTTCAGGATCGCTATGTTTAACGTGCCATCGCTGAGGAAATAGCCATGCGCCAGTTCGCTGTCGATCTTTCTGATTTCGCGAAAGCCAAACGCGCTTTTGTAGAACTCAGCGGTTTTGTCTGGGTCATTGGTCGCCAGAGCAATATGACGAAGTTTTGCCATTTTTTCATCCACCGGTAGCTGGACGTTGAAATCCGTCGGTCGCGGGCGACCGACACGGGTGTCATCGCCTCGATACCGGCAATAGTGCGCCAGTTCCAGCACGATGGTCAAATACATCGGCGGCGTTTCGGGAACGGAAGGCCGGATGTGCTAGCTTAAGAGCGGTCTGATGCAGCGGTTGGATATGGAGATGGCTCGGCGCGGACTTGCTCTCAGCCGCGAGAAAGCTCAGCGCTTGATTATGGCAGGCCGGGTGCGCGTAAATTCTCGCCCCGCGGCCAAGCCGGACGTGAGGGTCGATTCGGATACACCTATCGCCGTAGTTGGCGCCGTGGCGGAATACGCGAGCCGCGGCGCATACAAATTGCTCGCCGCACTTGATCACTTTGCGGTTGAGGTGGCGGGGCGATTAGCCCTGGACATCGGCGCATCTACCGGCGGCTTTACCGACGTTCTGCTCCAACGCGGGGCCGCTCGCGTAATCGCACTCGACGTCGGCTACGGCCAACTCGCCGAGCATCTGCGCACCGACGATCGAGTAACCGTGATTGACCGCACCAATATCCGCTACGTGAGCGCAAACACCCTACCCTACTCGCCTGACCTAGTAGTGGTGGACACGAGTTTCATTTCGCTCAAACTCGTGTTGCCGGTAATTGTTAAAATAGTCGGGGCCGTCGCTGATATAATTGTGTTGATCAAGCCACAATTCGAGGTCGGGAAAGCCAACGTGGGCAGGGGCGGGATCGTACGCGACCCAATCCGGCGGCGACAGGCAGTCGACGAGGTTATCGATTCCGCCCGCGGTCTTGGCCTTGAGGCGGTGGGAAGAATTGAATCACCGATTCAAGGAGCGGCCGGAAACCACGAATTTCTGGCGCTTTTACGGCACCATGTGTCTAACCCCGCCTAACGCCTTCTTCGATTTGAATCGAACGCGTTTGCATTAGTCCCGGAATCGTCTAGGCTTATGCAGGCTATGAAGAATCGTTTTTCAGGCTCGCTGGCCCGAATAAGCGTCATTCTCTTGATGGTGATGCTTGCGATGTCCGCGGCGAGGCTGTCGTATTCTGCCCCGTCTGAAGAAAACATTTCTGGCTCAAGATCGTTAAAAACTTCGCCGCTGCAGCCAAGCCCCTCAGATGCTCAGGGCCAATGGTCTGAACCTTCGGGCGATAATCCTGCGAATCAGGAATCCGACCAGGACCGGAGCGGAGACGAAGGCGCTCAGGTTCCAGGCTCGGTCTCTTCCGAGGGTCCAGTAGTGAGGCCTCGTGCCGTGTTTCCGTACACCATACGTCCGGGCGACACGCCAGCGGGTATCGCGGCCTTATTCGGCGTTCGGTTGGCCGACCTGATGAGGGTGAATCATCTTCGTCAAGACAGCCAACTCATGATTGGGGACACCTTGCGGGTGCCCAATCCTTTCCTGGCGCGTCAACGCGAACTTTCGGCCGAAGTTGACCGGCTTACCGCCGAGAAGCAGGCGGCCGAGCAGCGCGCTGATACGATCCAGGGGGGCATTTCCGGGCTACGCTCACACGTGCAGGACTTGGATGCCTCGAACAAGCAATATCGTCATGACCTGCACACGCTACCATGGTGGCGAGCCGCAGCAGTTCTCGCCACTGGCGCAGCGGCGCTGATGCTGAGTATTATGCTGGTGGCGGTGATTCAATGGTTGATAATGCGCAGCCGCTTCCGGGCTGTTGCCGAGATGAACGAATCGCTCCGCCGCCTGGATTACAAATATAAGGCGGCATTCGCCAAGGCCGAACTGCGCTTCCAGGAACTCTATGGACGCAGGCGCCGCGGTATACAGGACGGAGAGGAACGGTCGAAAACACCTGAGGAGAGCGAGATAGAGCAATTGAACCGCCAACTCAAAGACGTGCTCGAGCGCCATCTCCAGCGGCTTGAGCCCTCTAGTTCGAGCGCCGGACGCGCCCGATGGCGCGAACGGCTGGCGGGTATCGGAGCGCCGATGGAGGCACGCTCGATTCGTCGGTAACAATACAAGCGTAGCGTGGCCTGCCCTGTTTATTTAATTCGCGGTGATTAAGTGTCCGGATTTTAACGGAGACCGAAGATGAAACGCTTACTCATTTCGCTAGTCGCTGCAACCGTGCTTTTTGGTGCCGCTGGATTTACTGCCGCCAATCGCCTGGCCGATACACCGCAATGCTGCAAGAATCACGAGAGCTGTTGCCCCAATTCGTCGTGCTGCTCTGGTGGCAAACACACGCAGTGCCAGATGATCCACGACCATCCCGCCTGATTCGGGGCGCCGGGGCTCATCAGGCAGCCCATGACAGAGACCGGATGATGCGTGAAATCACGGGTGAAGGCTCGTGCTACAGGGTGAAATATGCTCAGGTACCTTTTTGCCGGACTTGTCAGCCTTATAGTACCGCTCGCTCTTATCTCTATCGCTTCGGCTAGTGAAAAAAGCGTTACCGGAACGCTTGAAGATTCATTCTGCTACGTGACGATGGGCGCTCACGGCTCGAGCCATCAGAAATGCGCTCAGGCATGCACCAAGAAGGGAATCCCGGTATCCCTCGTCGAGAAAGGAACCGGAGCGATGTATATTCTGCTGCCGCCCAAGAATGACGAGCCCATTCCGGATAGCATCACCAGTCGAATGGAAGATGAGGTGACGGTTACCGGTGACGAGTATGAGAAGGGAGGGGTTCATTATTTGACGGTTAAAACGGTGAAATAGCTTCACAAGTTCCGTGGGGAGGCCGCCCAAATTACGAATCGCGTGTTTGTGCTTTTCCGGCGCATGGACCATCCCCCTCTTTGCTTCGACTGAAGAGCGGCCGGCGAAGCGTCGGTTCATGGTTCTCATCGAGTAAATGTTCGCAGCGGTCTTCCGGCATTTAGTAGAATTCCGCGGTGCTCAACAGCTCCAGAATCTCCATCCACTGGTGGTCCACTACCCAATTGCTTTCTTGACCACTTCAGTGCCTATTTACTTCCTGGCCTGGATTATACACAGTGAATCACTGGAATTGATTGGCCTGTGGCTACTCGGTTTAGGTGCACTCGCGGCTGCAGCTGCGGTTACTACCGGTCTGTTGTGTAACGAGGGCGTGATGGTTGCGCCATCGGTGCGGGAAAACATTTTGGTATATCATGAATGGTCGATGTTGGCAGTATTGGCCCTGAGCATTGTACTGGCGGGATGGGCATTGCTCGCGCGTCCGATGCCGCGAAAAGGCCGCGCCTATTTTATGATTGGTCTTGTGCTGATGATTACGGTGTTGGCAAAAGGCGCCGATTATGGCGGCTGGATGGTGTTTGGTTACAATGCCGGGGGAAGTCTGCCGCAGCCTATCGAATTTTCCCGGTAATGCGTGATTGTTCAAAGAAATTCGCCGCGTTTGCCTGCAGCGCGATTGTCGCAGTGCGCCCTTCCAGGCATTAGTCAATGTCGACCGTTGGAACGCGTTACTCTCTTGCCGGCTTCTGTTTTGTTCTGTCTATCGGTTTGATTGCTGGGGGCTGTGCTTCGGGCAAGAGCCGTGTTGCCTCGCCAACCAGCGTCGCGCAGCAGACTTCGGAGAATGCGCCGCCACCTGGTGCTGAAGCTAAAATCAATATCAGTTATAGCCGGCCCGGCGACTTCCTGAGCTCGTTGACCGTCACTGAATACTCCAGTGCCCAAACGATCCTCACTGAATCAGGCAAGGGTCCGCAGGCCTCGATCATCAGATTCGAAGGCGGAGTGGTCGTATGGCAAATCAGCGTGGCGAAGAAACTATTAGCTGATGTGCCGATGTTCGGTGAACGCAAGTCCCACGCCCTGACCAACGTCATTTACGGCAAGCTACCGGCTGATTTCGTCTCGACAATTCCGGAGTCCGGACCACCACAACCGCTCCAACCGGATCACTACTATGTCTTCACCGTCACCAGGGCGTCCGGCGCGACCAGCTATGAGGCGGTCAAAGTGAACGGCGACGGCAGTCTGGAGGCTTATGCGGCTGAGCCACGCGCGGGCGATAGTTTCCGTCTGTGCTGCGACCTCGCGCCGGATTTCGTGGTCAACGCGAATGCCCTGACCATGCCCGGTAATCCGTAGTCTCGTGAGGGCGACGAAATTGGGTAATTTTCGATTCTATCGCCGAGTCAGCGTCTTCCCGGGGTTGTCGCTCAATCTCTCCAAGTCCGGACCGAGCCTAACCGTTGGAATGCGCGGCGCCCATCTGACCCTTGGCCGTCGCGGGATTACTCGCACGGTTGGAATTCCGGGAACCGGCATCTACTACACCTCGCGCTCTGGATACCACAGCGGGTTTCATTCTGCGCATGTTGAAACGTCGGTAGACCAACAAACCCAGGCCCGGGCAGATACCACCGCATCCCTGGCCGTGCTGGCAGTGGCGCTGCTTATAGTGCTGGCAATTGGAGTCATAATCGGCTCCGTGATTAGCCATTAGCCTTTCGGTTATGTCAAGTGGTTCAACTAAGGTGCGCCACAGATGCCTAGTGAAAAGGCCAAAGACAACAAAGCCCTGGTCGCGACTTGTACTGCCTGCAATAAAACTCTATCGACCGAGCTGATGGTATCGCTAGCTGGACGCGAAAATGGCCGTTCCAAGCAATTTGCCGTATGTATCCCTTGTGCCGACAACGGCTGGCGCCCACCCGGGTTTAACGGCGTCTATACTTTCCGTCCAAGGTAAAACGGTAGAGGTATACGGCAATGTGGAACGAGCCGGAGGATTCCTTCCAACCGGGTGATGCACTTATCATCGTCGACGTCCAGAACGACTTCTGTCCGGGCGGCGCCTTACCGATCGAAAACGGCAGCGAGGTGGTGCCTGTATTAAATCGTTGGATTGCGGCCGCGGTCGCCAAGCGCGTTCCGATCTACGCTTCGCGCGACTGGCATCCCGCGAACCACATCAGTTTTATAGAGCAGGGCGGGCCGTGGCCTCCGCACTGCATCCAGGATAGCGCGGGGGCGCGGTTTCATCCCCGGGCTCCAGTTGCCCGACTCCGTCGTAAAGGTTACCAAGGGTGTGCGCTTCGACCAGGATCAGAACTCGGCTTTCGACCAGACGGGTCTGGCCAATGAGCTTCGACTTACGGGAATCAGGCGCCTGTGGGTCGGGGGTCTGGCGGAGGACGTCTGCGTGCTCGCGACCGTCCTCGATGCACGCCTGAACGGCTTCGAGGTAGTTCTGATTGATAACGCGACCAGGCCGGTATCTGCCGATAGTGGCCGGAGGGCGCGCCGCCGCATGCGCGAGGCGGGTGCCCAATTTGAAAGCGCAGGCTAGTCAGTCCGAGATCCGTTTTACGAGTCAGCGGATGAGTAGTTACGTCGGCCGAGAAATTCGCCCGCCGCCCGAAATGACGACCGCGAGCACTCCTCTCCGTTTAGCCATACATTCGCTTCGCTTCCGCTCGGAGCTCGCCGCGAAAGTCCGGATGGGCGACCTCGATTAGCTCGTAGGCACGCTCGCGCAGCGATTTTCCTTGAAGCGTCGCGATACCATATTCGGTTACAACGTAATGGACGAATGTCCGCAACAAGGTCACCACCGTACCCAAGGGGAGTACTGGAGTGATGCGCGATACGCGTTGACCTTTCACGCTTGCGCACGAAGGCAAGACGATAATCGATTTTCCGCCGGCGAGTGATGCGGCAATGCCGAAGGCGGTTTGACCGCCGGTGCCCGTATACATCTGGTAACCGATCGATTCGCTGCCCACCTGACCGGTAAAGTCGATCGCAAGTGCATTATTTACCGATATCAGGCCCTCCTCGCGCGCGACCAGACGGATGTCGTCAGTGAAGTTGAAGTCATGCAACTGAAACGCCGGATTGCCGGCGGCGTATTCCAGCTCCTCACGCGGGGTGGCGAAAGCAAACGCGCTACCCACAACTACTCCCGGGAAAACTTTTTTGTATCTTCCGGTGATTACACCGTCGCGCACCAAGGGCGCGGTGCCCCAGGGAATCACCTCCGTCTGCATCCCGAGGTCATGATGGTCCCGCAGGTGCGGCATGATCATGCCCGAGGTCGAGCCGACGCCGATCTGAATCGTGGCTTGGTCGCGGATCAGTTCGCGCGCAACTGTTTCGCAAATAGTCGCGACCAGCCGCTTCTCCTCCTCGGGGTCGGGCGGCAACTTCAGCGGCAGCGCGGGCGCTGCGGGCGAGCGCTCGACGAACCAATCGATTTCGGAGATATGCATTGAATTGTCGCCGCCGATTCGGACCAGGCCCGGATCTATTTCGGCGATTACCAGTTCAGCGTTACGCGCCTGTAGTTTCGACATGATCTGGATATCGCCAAAATTGACGAAACCTTCCGGATCTGGCGGCGACACTTTCATTAGAAAGACGTTGAAATTGTCCAGGCCCGATGGCAACACACCCATGCGATAGTAGGCGACGGGAACAAAATCAGCCCGCCCGTCGGCGAAAAGATCCCGGCCGATGGGCGACAGATAAATCGATTCGAAGCGGTAGCGTTCACCGAGGCCGGGCAGCTCCCAGTTGAACAGCGAGGCACTGTGATTCAGCACCACATCTTCAATTTCCATCAGCCGCCCGGCGAGGGCCGCGCAAAGCGTGAAAGGGGTCGCATGCGAAATCGACATCGTAACCCGATCACCGGATTTGATATGGCTGACGGCCTCTTCGGCCGTCACCAACTTCGCCCCAAGCGCGGCGTGCCAGTCAAATGAATCGCTGATGTTCAATGCCGTCGCCATATTGTCTCCCATCGAAGAGGTGCAATGTGCCAGCCAACTGGTCGAAAAACCGCAGCCACCGAGGCCACACGACGTCTTCGCCGAAAACTACCAGAGAATGGCGAAAATCGGAAAGCCGCTGCCGACCTTTGTGTCATAAACATTGGAGATGTCCGGGTCATAAACATTTAAGGATGTCCGCTGGGTCGGCTAGAGCCGCTCGATGCACAATATCGAGCGGCAGGTGTGGCGGGAGGCGCGAGCCATGACGCGGCGGGAAGTGATCACCAAG
>Ga0306920_100001671_pt1 | contig 27619 bp, 28 predicted proteins | sample flu12Cox44000170_FD_204666 | JGI IMG/M metagenome (GOLD analysis project Ga0306920, IMG submission 204666) | Lab enrichment of tropical soil microbial communities from Luquillo Experimental Forest, Puerto Rico - flux4day.12C.oxic.44.000.170 (v2)... | ecosystem: Environmental > Terrestrial >... | reverse complement strand
GATCCGCAACGATGATGACGAGCGCCAGCAGGTAGCGCCAGCACAGTAGCGACCACGTCGACAGACCGTCAGCATACAGTCCGCGCGCCGCTAAAGGCACGAAGCCGAACATCACGCTGGTCGCCGTCGCCGCAAGCCCCGCCCATACGGGCTCAGCCGGCGCGGGTGCCGCCCCGGCATTGCCCTCGGCTATGATAGTGACCCTAGGTGCGCGCATCGTCCGGTCGAAGCGGGACTACTATGGCCGCTCGCAATGGTCTGCTCGAGCCAGGCGTCGATGAATTCCTTCATTAGCGGTCGCGGGCGAAGAAATGCCCTTTTTTCAGCCGCGTAAACGGTGCGGGCACCGGCATCCGGCCAACTCCGAGTGCAGCAAGCGCGGCGATTGATGATTGGTGAGAAGGCTTTGGATCAGGTTCTGACCGAGTTCACCAGCGCGCCGTCGCGCGGCCACCGGGCGCGATGACCGCGTCCGGCAGTGCCGGCTCTTCCGCCATATGCTCATAGCTCTTCCGGGCGAACCACAGCGCATAATCGCCCAAGCGGATCGGCGGGTATTTCGGCGGGTTGTCTGCCGAGCGGCAGTTCGGCAGGCATTCGATGACCGTGTCGTGATTGGGGTCGCAGAAGAACGGTATCGCGTAGCGCACTTGGCCCGAAACGTTGCGCACCCGATGAGGCGTCGACAGAAACCGCTCGTTCGTCCAGCGATGGAGTATGTCTCCGCCGTTCACGACATAGGCGGCGTCGATGCCGGGCGCATCGATCCATCGGCCGCTCGGCAGCAGAACCGACAATCCCGGCACCGGGTTCGGCGGCAGCAATGTCATGAACCCGGAGTCGGTGTGCGGCACCAAGCTCGTCAGCGTCTCGTCCTCGCCATCGATGATCGGATAGCGCGACATCCGCAGGATCATGTGCGGCTCGACGAAGCATTCGTTGAAGAAATCCCTCGGCAGTTCGAGTACCAGGGCGTAGAGCGGCACAAGGCGGCGACAGAGCGCCTCCAAGGTCCGCATATATTCGAGCGCCGTCTCGCGGAAACCCAGCAGATCGCGAGGCCATTGATTGAGGCCGTGAAAGCGCCGGTTGACGATCACGTCAGGATCGTCGGGAACCCGCTCGCGGCGCACGAAATAGGCCTCGTTCTGGCTCGGCTTCTTGCTCTGTGCGGCGGCCTGCGGCGCCGGAGCCTCTGAGATCGGCAAATAGCCGATATTATGCTCGTTGACCCTCAGCGCGAGCTTCTTCGGCATCGGCTGGGCATGAAACCGCGCCGCCGCCTCGTAGGTCCGGTGGATCAATGGTTGCGGCACGCCGTGGCCCACTAGGTAATAGAAGCCGACATTCTCGAAGGCCCAACATAATTGGGTGGCGGCCTTTCGGCTCGCCTCGGCGTCCCCGGCGAGGTGGCCAGCGACGTCAATCATCGGGATCGCGCCGGCGATCATCGGTGCCGGCGGCAGATTGGTCGCAGCAAGCGCCGTCGTTTGCGTCATCTCAAGCCTCATAGAATTCGTTAGTCCGGGCCGCAAAACACTTATACCCTGGGCAAGCCGGTTTTGACTCGTCGTGCAAACGCGCTGATATGGGCCCGGAACGAATGACAGATTTCGGCCCGACAACCAGTAAGAGGAACGGCTCCTGTGGGGCCAATTCTGAGCATTGACCGGTGGCCCGATTAACGTCGGAAAGGCGCCGGGAGTCGCCAAAGGGCCATCTGCCGATAGCAATGTTTCTTTTGGAAATAGGTACTACATTCGACATCTGCCAGCATCCGGATACGCGCTTCCGCCCTCACGCAATGCACCAGGCCGATCCATCATTCGCCCTAGAAATCCGGGGTCTGGCCAAAAGTTTCGGGCAACCAGCGGTCGACGGATTGGATTCGAGGGTTCGTACCGGCGAATTTTACACCTTGTTGGGGCCCAATGGCGCGGGCAAGACCACGACATTGCGAATGGTCGCGGGGCTGCTGAAGCCGGATCGCGGGTCGATTGCCGTCTTCGACATCGACGCACTGGCCGATCCGATCGGGGCCAAGAAAGTCGTGGCGTGGCTCTCGGACGAGCCGATGATCTACGACAAGCTGACGCCGATCGAATATCTGCACTTCGTCGCGGGATTGTGGGCGGTGGAGAGCGGCCGCGCCGAGGCAAGGGCGCGCGATCTGATCGGCTGGCTCGGGCTGGAGGCACAGGCGCGTGACCGCTGTGAAGGGCTTTCCAAAGGTACGCGTCAGAAGGTGGCGTTAGCCGGCGCGCTCGTGCATGAGCCGCGGCTGATCATGCTGGACGAGCCGTTTACCGGGCTCGACGCCGGTTCAGCGCGCTTGGTGAAAAGGGTACTGCGCGAGCGCGTCCAAGCCGGCTGTTCGGTGATCATGACGACGCACATCCTCGACGTTGCCGAGCGAATGGCCGATCGCATCGGCGTGATGGTCGCCGGGCGCCTCCTAGCCGAGGGGAATTTGGAAGAGTTGCGTCGGCAAGCCGGAGCGGGCCATGCCAGCCTCGAGGACACCTTTCTTGCCCTTGTCGAAACCGGCACTGACGAAGGGACGGCCGCGGCGTGAGCCGAGCGGGGACGATTTTCTGGTTCGCGCATCTTGAATGGCGGCTCGCGTGGCGCGATTGGTCATGGCTGATGTCCGGCCGTCGCCGGAGCAGGCGAAGAGTGGTGCTGGGACTAATTGCCATCGTGCTGTTCCTGCATGGTTTTGCTTACCTGGTACTTTATCGAAGTGCGGATTTGCCGCGCCCGCCGGACCAGCGAATTCTGGTGATGCTGACCGGCACGCTTGCGCTCTACGGGTCGATGATGCTGTCGCAGGCGATGGAGGCGGTAACACGCGCCTTTTACGGGCGTGGCGATCTCGATCTGATCTTGTCCTCGCCGGTCGCGGCCTGGCGGCTCTTCGCCGTGCGCATCGGTGCTATTGCGGTGACCATCGCGGCGATGTCGCTGGCGCTGGCAGCACCCTTTATCAACATTCTGGCTTGGTTCAGCGGATTGCGTTGGCTCGCCGGTTACGGCGTTATCTTGTCGCTGGCGATGGTCACGGTCGCGGTTGCAGTCATGCTCACGGTCGGGCTCTTCCGCACAATCGGGCCCAAATACACGAGGCTCGGCGCGCAGATCGTCGCTGCCGTGATCGGCGCGAGCTTCGCGATCGGCGTGCAATTGGCGGCGATCCTTTACTATGGCACCCCGTCCCGGCTTGCTTTTCTGCAATCCGAAGCGGTGACCCGATATGCCCCGGACAGCGGAAGCACCCTGTGGTTGCCAGCGCGCGCCATCCTCAGCGACATGCTTGCGCTGGTGGTTGTCTTCGGCCTCAGCGCGATCATGTTTGCCGCCGCCATCTGCATCTTCGCGCCGCGCTTCGGGCAGTTGGTGCTTGCAACCGCCGGCGTGTCAGGAAACCCGACCCGGCAGGGCGCGCAATCCTCCGGCTTCCGCAGGACATGGCCGACACGGTCATTGCGCGCCAAGGAATGGACTCTGTTGCGACGCGATCCGTGGCTGATGTCGCAAATCCTAATGCAATTGCTTTACCTTGTGCCGCCCGCCTTCATCTTGTGGCGAAATTTCCGGGAGGGCAGCGGCGCATTCACGCTGCTGGTGCCGATACTGATCGTAGCGGCCGGACAATTAGCAGGCGGTCTTGCTTGGCTTGCAATTTCCGGCGAGGACGCACCGGGTTTGATAGCTTCCGCACCGGTAACAAACGCCTGCGCGCTTCGCGCCAAGACCGCGGCCGTGATGAGCGCGATCGCTATCGTCTTCGGCCCCTTCGTCATTGCCCTTGCGGTCGTCGCCCCAATTTCCGCACTCGCCGCTGCGTTGGGGGTCACCACTGCCGCCGCTTCAGCCACGTCAATTCAGTTTTGGTTTCTGCCCAAGCAAAGCGCAGCCGCTTTCGGCGCCGCCAAACTTCGTCGCGTATCGCCACTTTTGCCGAGGCGCTATCGTCGTGTAGCTGGGCCGGCGCCGGCGGACTGGCAGCGGCGAACACTTGGCTCGCCGCCATTCCCGGATTTATCGCCCTCGCAATTGTCGCCGGCGCATGGATCATTAGCCCGGCAAAGAGTGCTTCGCGCCGGGCTGGCGCCGCCAGCAACACCGCAATGTAAAAAGTGCGACTTGGTCGCAATAGATGGCCGCCAGATCCGGGCGTCGATCGAGGAGCGCTCTCGCGTGACTGCGGCTAAGACGAGATGTGGGTTCCGGTTGGCAAGCAGCGGTACGCTCGAAGAGAGCCCTGAAAAGCAGGGTAGTCTTAGGGGTCACTGGTTTAACCCCAGTCGCGCCCACTACAGCCGCGGCAAGGGTAGCCCAAAGGCCGATGGGTTTGCCCCGACCCCGGGACTGCGAGCGCCTGGGTTCCGGGCGGCAGGCCTGGCCGCCCGGTGGTGCAGGTTACTCTCGGATAGTCAGCCTGCTGTCCGAACCCAACACCTCGATCAATTCAAGGAGAACTTCACGGCTGACCGCGATGCAGCCCTCCGTGGGCGAGAAGCCGGGCCGAGCGATATGGAGAAAAATGGCACTGCCAATACCCGGCTGCGTCGGGTTCATGTTGTAGCCGACGACGACCAACAAATCGTATATCCCGTCGGCTCGCCAGAGCTCTTCGGTGTGTCCGGGATAGGGCCGCTCGACTAGGTGGTTGTATTTCGGGTCATAGGGATCGTCGACCCAGCCATGCGCCTCGCGTAACGGCGTCATCGGCAGATCGGTCCTGGGAAGGCTGATGCGATCGGGCCGATACATCCCGAACGGCAATGAAAACGTGCCGGCGGGAGTGGCCCGATCGCCCTCTTTCTTGTTCCGGCTCACGCCGCCGGCTCCGATCGCCGCTCGGGCCGAACCGGACAGCCAATATATGGATCCGCCGCGGTACTCAATGTCCACATGCGTCGCAGCGTCTACCGAAGGACCTTGGCCCGTGGCGAGCACCCCGAAAACTCCGCTCAAGATGGCACGACGCGAGACCACTAGGTTACGCCGACTTAATTCTACTACCGCACCTTCCATGCTACCCGGTAATCTTACCTTGCTAAACTGGTGCCGGGCTAGATCGTCGGCCCCGTGTGCCGCTGCCGAGCCGTGATGCCGGGGCTGCCCGCCAGTTTCAAAATTTGGAAGGTTAGCCCGGGCTCTACCTCGACCGGTCGGCCCTTGATGGCGAATAACATAAATTGCCGGCCGGGCGATGCCGCGGCGATGCTCGCACTTTGGGTCTGCAGACGCGCGTATGACATGAATGTGTCTTACCCAGCTGTCGGACCCGATGATGACGCGCACCGGATCAGCATCTCACGGCATCCCCACCGCCGCTCTCCAGCGCGGCCAGCAGTAATAACCCGAGGATGAGGGAGAGGGCCTGCTCATGGTCCTCACTCCAGCCGGATGGCAATGGGTAGGCTAGCTCAAAATATTCCTTCGTATATTTTCCGTTCAGGACCTTACCGTCTTCCCGGTACGCTGTCGGACGCTTGCGCTGCCCCAGGAATAGCCAACGCAGCCCAGGCAAGCGAGCACAACCAGACCCCACCTTCGGTGCATCGAGCCGCTGCAATGACTACAAGGAGCGCAAGAAATCCAATAAAGCTTGCTGGTCCGCGGGCGACAGCATCGCGAAATTGGCGATCACAGTTTTGGCTTCCGAACCACTGCTGGCGTGAGCCGTGATCGCCTGGTAGAGGTCCGATGTCCGCCCGTCATGCAGGAAAAACAGCCTCTGACCGATCCCCCACAATGGAGCGGTACGGAACTCTCTGCCAGTGGCGTCGCCCTGCGAGATGCCGTCGGCCAGCCCGCCGCCCATGTCGTGCAGGGCGAAGTCGCTAAATGGAGAAAAGCTAACCTTGCTCTGGCCGCGATACTCCGATTGGCCGGTCGTTTGTGTCATGACATGACAAGCGTGACACCCGATCTTCTGGAAAACCTGTCGTCCTCGGGCCGTTGAGGCAGTGTCGGGAATCGGCGTGGGTGGCGCCGATAGGCGGGCGAACGCAGCGAAATTGACAATGTCGGACGAATAATCTGAAGCCAAACTGCCGCTATTAAAGGAATTCGCTAAATTCGTAGAGTCCTCGGGCAGCCCGTTATACTGGCAGCTCGGATCGGTTTCCCGTTTGTTGGGAAAGCCTTCGTTGGTCACCCCTTGTTCGACATTGTAGGCCTCGCCGGCAAAGATCAGCAGCGATTTGTTCTGCGCTTTCCAGCCGAAGCGCGTGATCGTGCCGTCATTGGCGCTGCGATTGAACACGCCGACGCGAATGCCCAAGGATTCTGCCAGAGCGCGATTCTGATCCTGGGCAGCTACGAGATTGTCGTCGGGAACATTTTCGACCAACCCGAGTCCAAACAGGGGTGTCGGGATGCGGAAGATCACATTGTCTTGGGCGAGCGCCGCGGCAAAGTTGGGCTGCTTCATGTCGCAACCGGATGCATCGCTGCGGCCGCTGATTACGAACAGGTCATGTACTCCGCCATCCGGTGTTCCGTCCGGGTTGCGGACAAAACGCGCCTCACGGACCGGGCCAGTCATAGTGATAAATGACGGCATGACATTCTTAGCCCCATCCAAAGTCGCCATTGCAACTTGCGGGTTCGTCGCCGGGCTGGAGCCGCCGACGGCGGGGAACGCATGACAGCCGGCGCAGCTATTGAGATTGAACCGCGGGCCGAGGCCGATGCCGGTTTCACCTTGGACCGTTCCAGAAACTGAATCCACCTCTTGAAATCGGTTCTTCGCGGCCGCAAAAAGTTGTTCTTCGCTGACGCCAACGCCGGTAAGCGGGCCGCCGGCGCCGGGAGGTCCGCCGCGCGGGCCAGGATCGACCGGCTTCCGTCCATCATGGGATGACGAGGAAAAATCTGGAGCGCCGACGCCTTGCGCGAGCGCAGTCCCCGACAATGCGATGGATCGGAACACCACGATCGCGATAGCCGTGACCAGCGCCAGCTGGTCCAAACGCAATTCTTGCATGTCTACCGTCTCTACCGTCCCCCAGCTTGGCTGAGGGCTATGAGTTAGATCGGGAGTTGACGATGAACCCGAAACGTCACCGGCGTATTAAAATTGCAGTGCGTCAACCTTTCGTCACGAGCGGCTTAGACCAGTGGGACGGTTTTGGGGACGGCTCAGCCGATTATTTCGAAGTGTGCCTCTGTCGGCTGCATTGCGAGGCCATTGACCGGCAGCAAATCCTGCGGGCAGGCGGAGAACGTAATCACACAGTCCATCGCGGCACGCAGCGCCACATAGCTGCCGGGGGTGCTGACCGGCGGTCGCACTTCGACCCGGTTGCCGTCAACAACCGGAATGTTCATGAAGAGGTTCAACGGCGCCGGGGTTTGCGGCGGCTGGAGCCCGATGGCGGCCAGCGCCGACGCGAGATTGTCGGTGCAGTTGTCGTGGTACTCGGTGCAGCCGAGCAGCTCGTAGCGCCAGCGGTCGCAGGCGGCGAACAACGTGTCGTGGACGCCGCCCGAGGTGTCCTCGACCAAAATCAGAATCGGTCGCCGCCGATTGGTGACGAGCCGGTCGCCTATCGCGGGAATGATGCGGCCGAGAGCGACACGGCTGTGCTCCATCGACATGAATTCGTGCAGGTCGTCATTATTGAACGCCCAGGCGTCGACGACCTGCTGCCCCTTCGTGTTAATGACTTTGACCGTTTGACCTTTGGAGACACGTGCCGCTCTTCCCCGGCGCGCCGGGATCTCGATCATCTCGCTCCTCCACCCTGTCGAGCGGTCGACGATCCTAGCCTCGCCTGCTAGGCTCCGCAAACTGCGCAGAGGAGACCCGCGTGACCGACCTTCGCTCGCTGACGGCTCGTGAGGCGGCTCGGCAGATCGCCGAACGCCGGCTGACCGCCGAGGCGCTCACAGCAGCCTGCCTCGACCGCACCGAGGCGCGCGAGGCGGTGGTCGGCGCCTGGCAATATCTCGACCGCGAGCATGCGCTCGCCGCCGCCCGCCGGCGCGACGTCGAGCCGCCGCGCGGGCCGCTGCACGGGATTCCGATCGCGGTCAAAGATCTGATCGACACCGCTGACATGCCGACCGCTTACGGCTCGCCGATCTACCGCAACCATCGGCCCGCCGCCGATGCGTCCTGCGTGGCGCTCGCCAAAGCCGCCGGTGCGGTGGTTCTCGGCAAAACCGTGACCACCGAATTCGCCGCGTTCACCCCCGGCAAGACCGCGAACCCGCGCAATCCGGCGCATACCCCGGGGGGCTCGTCGAGCGGCTCGGCGGCTGCCGTCGCCGATGGCATGGTGCGGCTCGCTTTCGGCACCCAGACCGCGGGGTCGGTGATCCGCCCGGCGGCCTATTGCGGCGTTGTCGGCTACAAGCCGAGCTTCGGGCTGATAAACCGGGCCGGCGTCAAGCCGCTCGCCGACAGCCTCGACACGGTAGGCATCCTTGCCGGCACTGTCGAGGATGCGGCGTTCTTTGCGGGCGTGCTGTCCGAGCGGCCGGCATTGCGCCATCTTGCAGTGCCAAACGAGGCGCCGCGCTTTGGCCTCTATCGTACGCCGATGTGGGACCAAGCCGAGCCGGAGACCGTCGCCGCCCTCGACGGGGTCAGAGCAGCTCTCGAAGGCGCCGGGGCCGCCGTCGCCGAGCTGGCGATTGCGCGCGAGCATCAGGGGCTCGCCGAAGCACAGAATACGATCATGTGCTTTGAGGCGGTTCGTGCGTTCGCATATGAACGAATAGAGCAGAGCGCGGAGCTATCCCCGCGCTTCGCCCAGATGCTCGATGCCGGGATGGCGATCGGAGCCGAGGTTTATGACCAGGCTCGCGCTCGCGCTGCGACAGCACGCGCCGGACTCGATGCGTTCTTCGGCGGGTGTGACGCGATAGTCGTTCCGGCGGCACCGGGAGAAGCACCGGCCGGGCTCGGCAATACCGGGGACCCGATCTTCAACCGGATGTGGACCCTGCTCGGCGTCCCCTGCGCGACCCTGCCGGCGCGTTGGGCCGACAACGGCTTGCCGACTGGCGTCCAACTTGTCGGGCGGGCGGGGGACGATGCGCGGCTGATGGCCTGCGCCGCCTTTCTCGAACGCGCGCTCGCCCGGCCGTGAGGAAGACCGCCGGCACGGTATGGCTTCTTGCGGCGCTGGCGGGCTGTTCAGCGCTCGAACCCTATGCGACTTATCCGCGCGCCGCGCGCCCCGGCGAGGACACGTCTCTGACGCGGGTGGCGATATGCTACGACACCTTTGTCAGCTCGCTCGATCAGGTTCAGGCGGCGGCCCAGCAGGAATGTGCAGCCGACACGGTCGCGACATATTCCAGCACTGATTGGTATTTACAGTTTTGCCCGTTGTTGCTGCCGGCTCGGGCAACCTACATGTGCGCACCTAAGAAATAGGGCGGCATCTCCGCGACATGTCGTCCGGGGGCCGGGTTCCGACGATGTGCTAAGATGAGGTGGTCTGGGTGACCGCGCGGGCGATGGATTACGAAGGCTTTTTCAACGCGCGCCTCGAGGCGTTGCACGCCGAGGGACGCTACCGTGTCTTTGCCGACCTCGAACGACGGTGCGGCCGCTTTCCGCGCGCCTTTGATCACCGCATCGGCGCCGAGGTCACGGTGTGGTGCTCAAACGACTACCTCGGCATGGGCCAGTACCCCGCAGTCCTCGCGGCGATGCAAGAGACGCTGCGGTCGATGGGTGCGGGTGCCGGTGGCACCCGCAACATCTCCGGCAATAACCACCTGCACCTGCTGCTCGAACGCGAGATCGCCGATCTGCACGGCCGCGACGCAGCACTGATCTTCACCTCGGGCTATGTCGCCAACGATGCCGCCCTCTCGACACTCGCGCGCGAGATGCCGGACGCGGTCGTGCTGTCCGACGCACTGAACCATGCCTCGATGATCGCCGGCATCCGCAACAGCCGTGCCGAGAAACACATCTTCCGCCACAACGATCCCGGCGACTTGGCGCGCCTGCTCGGCCGCGTGGCTGCCGACCGGCCCAAGCTCGTCTGCTTCGAGTCGGTCTATTCGATGGACGGCGACATCGCCCCGATCGAGGAATTGTGCGACGTCGCCGACCGCTTTGGCGCGATGACCTATCTCGACGAGGTACATGCCGTCGGTCTCTATGGCGCGCGCGGCGGCGGTATGGCGGAACAGCAAGGCGTCATGCACCGCCCGAGCGTGATCCAGGGCACCCTCGGCAAGGCATTTGGCCTAATCGGTGGCTATGTCGCGGGTTCGGCGAACCTCGTCGATTTTTTGCGCTGCCACGCGCCGGGGTTCATTTTTACGACCTCGCTGCCGCCGGCGCTGGCCGCCGGTGCGCTCGCCAGCATCCGTCATCTGAAGACGAGCCAGACCGAGCGCGAGCGGCACCAGGAGCGTGCCGCAACCCTGAAGCACCGCTTGGCCCAGGCCGGCCTGCCGGTCATGCCCAGCCCGAGCCATATCGTCCCGGTCATGGTCGGCGACCCCACCCTCTGCAAAGCCGCCAGCGACGAGCTGCTGCAGCGCCACAAGATCTACGTCCAGCCGATCAACTACCCGACCGTGCCGCGCGGCACCGAGCGCCTGCGCTTGACCCCCTCGCCATTGCACAGCGACGCCGATATCGAGGCGCTGGTCGCGGCGCTCGCCGAGGTGTGGACCCGGCTCACCCTGCGCCGCGCCGCCTGAGCGAGCTCAGCTCGTCCCGCGCGGCTTGGCGCCGACCATCGCGCCTTGGCCGACGCCTTCGCACTTCTTGCTCGTTAGTTCGTTCGCAACAATGGGCGAAAAAAAGTGTACCGAAGCCGCGCGCTTATTACAGAATATGTAGATAATCTACATACGGTTCTGATGTTCTCCCTGACAGGGTTGACCATCTCCTTGACCCTGATTAAAAGGGCGGGGCAGATCAGCGCGGATTAGATGACCAATCTCCTCGTGTTACTTTAATTCACCGGCGGAAGAGACCCTGGGCGCCCAGTTGATCGAAATCATGCCGCCGTCTCAGGAACCTTCAACCGTGTCGGGCAAGTACAAGGCCGTGCGACGGACTAATTGCCAATGCCAAATCCGCCGAGAGCCTTGGATACCTGGCTAAATCCTACGTCCGTCGCGAGCTTCGAGCCGCGGAGAACCGTCACAGTGGGATGCGGTGTCAACCAGTGCACAAACGTCGCCGCGCCCACCAAGTCCAAGATGAGGACCAGGAATATTCCCGCTGTCGCGAGCTTTCTCATTTCCCTTCGGGCCCAGCCACCGTCCCAGCCGCTGCGCAAGCATCTGGAACCTGCAACCTCACTTGACCGTGGATAATCCGCGCCCCGGACAGCGTCAACAGATTTTCCGGATTAACGAAAATTTAGGCTGGCGTGTCCTGGGATGGCGACAACCTGACCTGGGGCCGCGCACCGCCGGCGTGCGGCTCTACCGCCGAGGCACGCCCGCCATTTCCAGACCGTCGCCCAGCCGCTGCATGAAAGATGCCGTGAACGGCCATGCATGGCGCGCGACAGAGGCGGTCAAGTCGGAGTCCTTGCGCAGAAGCCTGCGTGCGCAGCGACGGGCTTCGCTCTTGGCGCCGGCATGCGCGGCAGCGGCAACGAGGACGCGCTCGGCCCAGAACGATTCGGGTCCCGCCGCGACGCCGTCGGCAACCCAGCGCGCGGCGCGATCATAACGGCCGGCGTTGAAATGCACGCAGCCGATGCCGAGAAACAGCAGGTGCCGTAGCGGCTCGAGCGGCATCAGCCGCAGTGTAAGCTGCAATTCGCGCAATGCGCCGTCGTCGTCGCCCATATAGGCCGATAGCCAGCCCGCCGCACCCAGCCCCAGGGCCACGGCTCCAAAGCCAACGACCGTTCAATCAGCCGATCAGCGTCGGTCAGCCGCCGCGCCGGTCAACACTCCACTGCACAGGCTCAGAGCGAGCGCATCCTGCGGCGCAAGCCGTGCCGCCCGGTCGGCGAGCCGCAACGCCTGCGCGCGATCGAGCTGCGGGGGTGGCGCCGAAATTGTGCGCCGCCCGTTGGCTCCAGCACCACCCGGCGATTGCCTTCGGCAAAGCCTGCTGCGGCGCCAGTTCTTGCGCATGTTCCGCGTTCGCAAGGGCCGTGCTGCACGACTTCGGTCCCACTATGAACGCGGAAGCTAGGGCGTGCCAGCTCAGCCGTAGTGCCTTATCGGCAAACTCGTCGGCCGTATGCGATTTGCCGCGCACTGCTTTGAGCCTCTGCGACGGTAACTCGCCGAACTGTCGGCGGTACTGCGCGGCAAACCGGCCGAGCTCGGTGAAGCCGTTGGCGACAGCCACCCCGGTGACGCTCTTCGCAACCCACGTAGCAAGCAGTTGCTGACGGGCCCGCGCCAGTCGCATCCGCCGTACCCAGCCGAGCGGCGTTGTCCTGAGATAGCGCCTGAAGTGGACTTCCAGCGCGCGCGGCCGCACACCCGCAACGGCAGCGAGCGTGTCGAGATGGATCGGCTCATCGAGCCGCTCCCTGAGCCAGCCGACAGCGCGCGCCAAGCCGGGAGGCAGAGCTTTGCACGGATGCAGACCCATATCTGCATCGCTGTTTGGCATGTCTGACCGCCGATCCATGGCCTCGCTCCGAGCCTGCTGCGGATTCTGCATCATCTTGCGGATGCTGCATAGCAGCAGCGAGCCAACACCATAAGATTACCAGACGACGGGCTACCGGGCTACCAGCCCTATCGAGGAGGTCAGCCATGACACAAATCCTGTCTGGTCGCGACAGTCTTAAAGCACGGCAGCATAGTGCTTGGTCGGCCGGCGACTACGCGGTTGTGGGCTCGACTTTGCAGACAGTCGGCGAGCAATTGTACGAGACGCTCGATCTTCGGGCAGGCCAGCGCGTGCTCGACGTCGCGGCAGGGAACGGTAATGCATCGCTTGCTGCGGCGCGTCGCTGGTGCGAGGTGACCTCGACGGATTTCGTGCCGGCCCTGATTGCGCGCGGCAAGGCGCGCGCCGCCGCAGACGGCCTCGATATCGCGTTCCAAGAAGCCGACGCCGAAGCCTTACCGTTCGCCGATGCGAGTTTCGACGCAGTCCTTTCGACTTATGGCGTGATGTTCACGCCCAACCAGGAAACCGCCGCCGCTGAAATGCTGCGCGTGTGCCGGCCGGGCGGCAAGGTCGGCCTCGCCAATTGGACGCCGCGGGGTTTCGTCGGGCAGATGTTCAAGATCCTCGGCAAGTATCTGCCGCCGGCAAGCACCAGATCTCCCGCACTTTGGGGCACGCGCGAGCGGCTCGTAGAATTGTTCGGCTCCGGTGCCGGAGCGATCCAAACCGAGCGACGCAACTTTATCTTCCGCTATCGCTCGCCGGCTCACTTCATCGACGGTGTTCAGGACCTATTACGGGCCGATTGTGAAAGCCCTGGCCGCGCTCGATAAAGATCGGCGCCATTCGCTCGTCGCCGACCTCGAGGCGCTGAGCGCCCGCCTGAACCGCGCCGATGACGGCACCATGGTCGTGCCCGGCGAATACCTCGAAGCGGTGATAGTCGGGAGATGACTGATGCGGTCTCGCTCATCGCTCTCCTCCGGCACTGGAAGGGACGGTGCCGGAGCAAGTCCTCCATGATTTGATCGCCAGTGTGATCTCGTTCACACCGAATAATCCGCAATCAACCTACACTACTTGCCGCGAGTGGATCGCGAACGCGGGAGGAGGGGATGTCCAGGCTACATTGCATCGCGCTGCGCAGTGTGCCACGGGATACTGCAGCAGCCATGGCGATAACGGCTTTGCTCGCCGCAGCCTCGGAGTTCGCAAAGGGCCAGAGCTTGCAAGGCGATAGCTCTGCCGTCGCAGGCGCTGTCGCGCACGCCCAAAAGATGCGGCGTCTCTTTCCGGATGTTGACGGAGATCCGCAAACGACACCCGCTGTTATTCCGCAGTTGGAGATCGACCCCGATCCAAGCGGCGCCATTGCGACCTTCCAGCCGAGAGGACCGATGGCAACATCGAAGAATCCCTTTTTCCAAGATCTGGGAACCAATGGGCGCACCTGCTTTACCTGTCATCAACCCGAGGATGGCTGGTCGTTCAGTACGCAGCATGCGCAGGACCGCTTTCATGCGAACGCCAACGAGCCGTTATTCCGGCTTGTGGATGGCGCCACTTGTCCGTCTGACGATGTCTCGACCCACCGGAAGAAGCGCAAAGCCTACAGCCTGTTGCTCGAACGGAGCCTGATCCGGATCGGGCTGTCCATACCCTCGGCTGGACTGGAGTTCCAGATCGCCGGTATCAACGATCCCTACGGCTGCAATACGGACCCGATAACCGGTCTGACCGGCCCTACGACCGGTACGGTGTCGGTTTACCGCCGGCCGTTACCGGCGACGAATCTCGGCTTCCTGAATACCATCATGTGGGACGGTCGTGAGCCCAGCCTGTTTCACCAGGCGATGGATGCGACGCTCGGCCATGCGCAGGCGACAACGGCGCCCACCGAAAAGCAGCAACAGCAGATCGTCACCTTCGAGGGGTGCACGCAAGCCCTCGACTCGGCGCTGTGTGCGAAGACTCCCGCCGGCGCCGGGCTTTTCACCGCTCAGATTTTCGACGACGCCGGCCAGTTCCTCTTTAGCCGGGGCGCGACTGGTGGCCCCGTCTCCCTCCCGCAGCAGGTGGCAAAGTTCTTTATTGGGGTCAACGATCCCTTTGGACAAAATCCGAACGGGGCGCCATTCAACCCCGAGGTCTTCGACCTCTACCGCAATCGGGGCGGCGTGCACGGACGCAGCCCGAAAAACGAGCGTCGTCAGGCGATCGCGCGGGGTGAGGCGCTGTTCAACACCACTGAATTCGACATCACCGGAGTCGGCGGGTTGAACGACGCGCTTAATCGGCCGAGCATCTCGGGTTTCTGCAGCACCTGCCACGACACGCCCAATGCCGGAAACCATTCGGTTCAGGCACCCTTGAACATCGGCGTTGCCGATGCGGGCGCTGCCAGCCCGCCAGCCCTCGATATTTCCGGATTGCCGGTATTTACGATCTGGTGCACGTCTGGACCATTGGCTGGGCAGGTCTTCGAGGTCACCGACCCGGGCCGCGCGTAGATTACGGGCAAATGCGCCGATATCGGCAAAGTGAAGGGACCGATCTTGCGCGGACTGGCGGCTCGCGCTCCCTACTTCCACAACGGCTCGGCTGCCACGTTGCAGGACGTGGTGGAATTCTAAAACGTCGCTTCGACATCGGGTTCACCGACCAGCAAAAGGCCGATCTGGCCGCGTTTCTGAGTGCGCTGTGAGAGGCCTGATTTCGAGAGGGTGTCAAATTGGCGCCGGTGATCTCGTCAATAGATGTGCTGGCCGCCGTTGACCGAGATCTCGGTGCCGGTGACATAGGCGGCGTCGTCGCTGCACAGAAAAAAGATCGTGCCGGCGACATCGGAGGGTATCCCGAGCCGGTTGAGCGGGATGCGCGGCAATAGCGTCGCGGTCTCGGGCGACAGCATCGCGGTCTCGATCTCGCCGGGGGCGACGGCATTGACACGGACGCCGAGCCGAGCAAAGTCGGCCGCCATCTCGCGGGTAAGCGCCGACAGTGCCGCTTTCGAGGTCGAATAGGCCGAGCCCGCGAATGGATGCACGTGGTGGCCGGCGATCGAGGTGATGTTGACGATAGCACCCTTGCCCTGCGCCAGTGCCGGGGCAAAGGCGCGCGCCAACGTCAGCGGCACGAAAAAGTTCAGCTGAAACACCCTTTGCCAGTCCTCGAGGTCACCGTTTAGAACACCGAGCCGTTCCCTGGTCGCGGCCTTTGGCGAGACCCCGGCATTGTTGACGAGCGCGTGCAGCGCGCCGTCGAAAAACCGCTCGGCCTCGGCGACAAAGCGCTCGAGGTCGGCGGGATCGGCGAGGTCGGCTGTGATGTGGTGGGTCCAGTTCGGGTCGCGCTTGCATTCGGGCGGCACGGCGTCGCGCGAGCAGGTGATGATGCGCCAGCCGGCGTCGCTGAAGCGTTTGACCGTGGCATGCCCGATCCCGCGGCTGGCGCCTGTCAGCAGCAAGACCTTGCGCGTGCGGCTCATCGCGCCGCGACCCGGCGCGGAAAGTTGGCGCGCGGCTCCTCGATCCCCTCCGGGTCCTGATGGATCATGATTTCGGCATGGGGATAAGCGGCACGCAAATTGGCCTCGACCTCATCGGAGATTTCGTGTGCGCGAACGAGGCTCAGCGAACCGGCCATTTCGATATGGATCTGGATAAACGCGGTCGGCCCGGCGACGCGGGTGCGCAGATCGTGCGCGGCGGCGACGTCCGGGTGCGATTGCGCGATCGCGCGGATCTTCTCGCGCTCGTCGTCATCGAGCTCGTGGTCCATCAGCTGGAAGAGCGAGAGGCGGACGAGCCGCACCGCGCTATAGACGATCCAGACGCCGATCGCCGCGCCGAACAGCGGATCGAGGAGCGGCTGATCCAGGGTGCTGCCGAGGACCAGGGCCAGGATGACGCCGATATTCAGGATAACATCGCTGCGATAGTGCAGCTCGTCGGCGCTGATTGCGATCGAGCCGGTGCGACGCACGACGTGCCGCTGATAGAGCACCAGCCCGACCGTCAGCACGATCGAAAAGATCATCACCGCGATCCCGGCCGGCGGGTTTTCGACTGGGACAGGCCAGATCAGCCGCCTTATCGCTTCGGCGAATAGCAGCATCGCGCTGCCGATGATGAAGGCCGATTGGCCGAGCACCGCCAGCGGCTCCGCCTTGCCGTGGCCAAAGCGATGCTCGCGGTCGGCCGGGCTCATCGCATGCCGCACGGCAAAGAGATTGACCAGCGCGGCGGCCGCATCGAGCAGCGAGTCGACGAGGCTCGACAACAGCGCGACCGACCCGGTTTCGAGCCAGGCTGCAAATTTGGCCGCGATCAGCACGGCCGCGACCGCGACCGAGGCATAAGTCGCCAAGCGGCGCAGCCGGTTGGCGGATACCCCGTGAGTTACGGAAACAGCCGTTCCCGACGCCATCCCTCGCCTTCACGAACAAACAACCACCGGTCGTGCAACCGAGACGCCCGCTCCTGCCAAAACTCGACGCGCTGCGGCACGACCCGGAAGCCCGACCAGAATGTCGGACGCGGCACTGTACCTCGATCGAAGCGACGGGAAAACTCTTCGACCCGGCGCTCCAGCAGCGCACGGCTCTCGAGCGCGCGCGACTGGTCCGATGCCCAGGCGCCGAGCTGGCTGTCGCGCGGCCGGCTGGCGAAATAGGCGTCCGCCTCCTCGTCCGCGACCTGTTCGACCGGGCCCTCGACGCGAACCTGCCGGTTCAGCGACTTCCATAGAAAGCACAGGGCCGCATGTGGGTTGGCGTCGAGCTCGTGCGATTTGCGGCTCTCGAGATTGGTGTAGAACACGAATCCGCGCCGATCGAGACCCTTCAGCAACACCAGACGCGCGGACGGGCGGCCCTCCGGTGTCGCGGTCGCCAGGGTCATCGCATGCGCGTTGGGCTCGCCCTTCCACGCCTCGTCGAGCCAGTGCTCGAAGAGCGCGAGCGGTTCGGCCTCGGCGATTTCGTCCATTGTCGATCCTGTGCGCCTGAGTGTCCCGGTCAACATAGCGCGCCGGGCGCCGATATGGTACCTGTTGCCCACGGACCGGTTGGTCAAAGAAACACAACGGCGCGCAAGTGGCGGCTGCGGCCGCATCGCGCGCCCTGGGCAGGGAGCGAGGCGATCGATGGCGAGCTCAAAGGTGAGATCGAGGCAGCGGTTCAAGACCTATCTCGGGTGGTTGCTGGCAACCGTCGGCCTGATCCTCGCGGCCTGCTTTGCCGTCAATTGTCTGGTCGATCCCCTCTGGTATTTGCGGGGGAATGTCCTAACGAAAATCAACTATCCGTTCAACGAACGCCTGGCCGGGATCATCAGGTTTTTGCCGCGGCTTGCCGATTACGATTGCGTCATTTTTGGGACGTCGCGCGCCAGCCTGCTGCCCGAGGAAAAGATCGAGGGGTACCGTTGCTACAATCTATCCATCTCGGACGGGGTCGCGCCGGAATACGTGCTCTATGCGAAATACTTAGCGGAGCGCGGTTATAAGCCCCGGCTGATCATCGTCGATGTCAAGCGCGCCGAATTCATCGGGCCGCAACAGGCGGCCGAGGTTCCGGACTTTGTCCGCACCGGGTCCTCGCCGCCGTCGATCTTCGCCAGCTATCTGTCGACCGATGCGCTCGATTTCTCGATCCGCACATTGCGTGGAGACGCGCCGCACCACCGCTATTACGATGCGAACTTTCGCGCCGAGCTCGAAGTCAGATCAAAAAAGCATCGCTACGATCCTAAAGGCCCGATCAAGCCGGAGCCGCCGCCGGTCGACGTTCACGCCGAGCGTGCGGCAGCCTATGTCGAGTTGCGCCACCTGTTCCCCGAGGCCCGCGCGATCGGCTATATCCCGCCGGAATCGGCTTGGCGCATCGCCGCCTTCAGCCTGAGCGGCGGGCTTGATTCCTATCTCGCCGCAATCCGCCCGATCGCCGCGGCCTATGACGAGTTTCTCGACTTTTCGATCCCCTCGGCGCTGACCCGGGGCAAGGAGGGCACCTATGACGGCTCGCATTACTCGCGTGCCGTCAACGCTCCCGTCCTGGCTGGCCTGATGGCGAACCAGAGCGATCTCGCCGTCGATTGGCGCAAGCAGGATTTGGCGGGGATCACCGAGCTCTACCATAAGCGCCTGGCGGAGTTCATGGGGACCATCACCGAGGCCGAAGCCGGCTCAAAGCGATAATTGCACCTCACCCCAACCCTCTCCCCGCGAGCGGGGTTCGGTGGGGACGCACCGGCTCCCGTGACCTACGCAGCCCCGTCACCCAGTCCCCGAGATGGAAAATCGCGCGGGCAAGTGCTATCTCTCGCCTGATCGCACGTTCGCAGCCGCGCACTCAAGAAATGGTAGTATCTTCGTTCCTTGTCCGCATCGTTGTCTTCTTCTCGGTGATCGATTCCGCGTTCGCGGCGGAACTGACAGGGCTGCCGAGCGGTGATCGTCAGAGCATCGAGCTTGCTTGTATCCTCGCCAAGGGCGAGGGGCCAGTCGCCTACCATACGTGCCTCAACGGCCAATTGGCGCGCCTTGGAAACAGTCGCGCTCCGGACCTAACACAACTGTCCAACAGTGATCGCCAGAGCATCGAGCTTGCTTGTATCCTCGCCAAGGGCGAGGGGCCAGCCGCCTACCATACGTGCCTCAGCAGTCAATTGGGTCGCCTTGGAAACAGTCGCGCTCCAGACCTAACACAACTGTCCAACAGTGATCGCCAGAGCATCGAGCTTGCTTGTATCCTCGCCAAGGGCGAGGGGCCAGTCGCCTACCATAGTGCCTCAACGGCCAATTGGCCAGTGTAGGCGAAGCGAAAACTGATTCGCCGCCCCGGCATCCCGGCACAGTTGGATCGCCTACAGCCAGCATTTCTGCCCCGCGCTCGCAGGTGAATGGCCGAGAAATCGTCGCTACTGGCTCGTGGGGCAAAGGCTGTTACGTCGTAGCGAATATTAACGGAAAGGTGTTCCGGCTGCTTTTGGACACTGGAGCCAGCGGCACGGTGACCTTCGGGCGCAATCACGCCGAGCAACTGGGCATTGAGTCGTCGGGGCTAAACTTCGATCATAGCTACACCTCGGCAAATGGCGAGGGGCATTACGCGAAAATCCGCCTGCGCGAGCTCCGGCTCAGCAGCTTCACCCTGCGGGATGTCGATGCGGATATTACGCAAGCGCCCCAGAGCGTGCCGCTGCTCGGTGTCGAGCTTCTCCACCTTCTCCACCTGCACCTCAAGGACGGCAACTGCATCCTCACCGTCCCACGAACATAATAGAAAAGATGTATTCCCACTACAAAACTGGTCGAACAAACGAAGTCAATTATGGCCAAAATCTATCTTGAGAGGCTTTTTAACCAAACTCATTATGCATTGGACTTTATCGAAAGGTTAAATTCTATAGAGGATTTTCTTGCGCTATCCGAGCACACGTTCGACTGGCAGCTTCGTGTTGAGCTTCAACGGATTCAGAAACTTGATGAAGACAAATTTCCCATTCCAAAGGACTTTGATCCGCGTTCATATCGTACTGAATTAATGGAGAATGCGAAGGAACGGTTCACTGTCACTCTTCCGACATTTCTGCGCCGTACAGCCCTTATGGCATTCACGAGCGCTGTAGAGATAGCTGCCATTGATCTCAAAAACGATACCAAAGCTAGCTTCAAACTTAATTTTAAACAGATCAAAAGCAAAAACGACGTTGTGATGATCATGAAAATTTTCAACGATCGCCTTTCGCTGAATGCAGACAAACTGCTGGCCGACTTCCGTAATCTTGTCACCGTTAGAAATTATCTTGTCCATAACCGTTGTGATCGGAAAAATAATATTGACGGCGCTGTAAATGCTTTAGGGCCACGCTTCCGTATCTTGCGAGGCAAGCAGGTCTACATAGAGCACGGTGCATTAGAACCCCATATTTCCAGGATGAAGGATTTCATTCCCAAACTCCGGGAGGCGTGTCATCTCAACGGGCTATGCTAGTGCGCTGAACCGAGTGGAGTGAGCCGGGCAATCGTGTTGAGTTCAGAACGTAGCAGGTTCGTTCATAAAGCGTCCGCGATGTTTGCGGCAACAGGCGGCTGGGTCTTGCCTCAGCTTCGGCGGTCGGGGCGCTACCACCGATCGCTCGATCGCTCAAACGTTCACGGACCTAGAAGCGGGATGAAGGCGCTGCCGAGGATCGGCGGCCAGATCTGAGATCCAAAATAGAAGACCGGTCGTTTGGTGACGGCGGCTAAACCGATAATCTTACTCTGTAAGAGCCGAAGCGCTTGGATCTCACTGTCGGCAAAACCAAGCCTCTGCCACGTTGGCTCGTCTCCCGACACCGCTTCAGGCGTTACCGTCAGAACAGCAATCTTCCCAGCGTGGAACTCACTCATTTTCTTTTGCGGCACTTCCACGAGAGGCTCTGAGTGATCTCGGAGGAAAGTTGCAATCTGTTCGTGGCTTGGCATGACATTGGACATTGTGACAACCTACCGCTCATGCGTCGCGGCCTCAGCCGAGAGCCCGGTGTCCCCAGTAGGGGTTCACTAGTAGCAAAAATCCAATTTATCATGTTTGCACCCCGTAAGGAGAGTGTCGGAATTCTAGTCAAGATTCCAAGTTTCTGGTCAGGAGTCCCTTTCGAGCCAAAGCCGCGAGCGGGGAGAGGGAAGGGCCCTCGCAGCGGGAGGGTGAGGGGCTGCCGGCAACGGCTCCGACCCGGGCGTCGCGTGCTCTTCGCAACGCGCGATTGATGATGGTTAGCCGCCGGCAAGGGCGATAAAGCTCGCGACGAGATGCGCCCGTCCGAGCGGAAAAAGGTCGAGGTTCACTGCCTTGTCCCGACCGGTTCCAACTGCCTCTAGAAAAACCCGACCACCGCGACGTTGAAGTCACGATGAAAGGCGGTCCGATCGAACCCCGGCGGGTCCTGACAGATCTCGGGCGCCCGCTCCGCGAGTGCCGTATTGCACGGGGCGATGAACGCGAAATGATCGGCACTCGGCACAAGGTGCAGCTCTGGCGGTGAAGGCAGGCTCGCCTTGACGTTCTCGGCGCTCCACCGGTTGGGCGTGATCCGATCGTCCTCAGCCTCCCAGAGCTGCACCGGCGCCGCGACCGGCGCGAGGCCGACGGCGGTGAACGCGTGGCCGGCCGCGGGTGCGGCGACGACCGCCGCCTTGATCCGTTCGTCATGGGCCCAAGCCGGGGCCGGCGGGTCGCCGGTCGGGCCGCGGGCCAAAGCACGAGCACGCTGGCAGCCCCAGTCGTCCGGATGCTCGCGGCAATATGCGTCCAGGCGGGTGAGCTCCGGGTTGCCGCCGATCGCGACGAGCACGGTAAATCCGCCGGCAGAATGGCCGAACGCGCCGATGCGCTTCGCCGCGACGTGATCGCGGCCGGACCACGCCGTCAGCATGTAGTCAATCGTCAGCTTGATGTGGCGGGCACGCTCGATAAAGTTTCGAGCAGTAAAGCTGTAGGAGCGGTCACGCCAATTGTCGCCGGTGTGGGTCACGGCGACGGCGATGAACCCGGCCTGGGCCAATGCCAACCCGATATCGTAATGCGTCTCGGCCGCACCGCCGGTTCCGTGCGAGATCACGATCAGCGGCAGCCCGGACCCCGCAATCGCCCCATCCACGGCGACGGTCTGCTCGAACGGCCCGAGCGGGTGTGGCGCCGTTGGCGCATCGCTCGGGTACCAGATGTCGAGCTCGAGCGGTTGACCCTGAGGATCGGGGGCGGCGGCCTGTTGGAAACCGACCGCGCCCGCGCCGCCAGAACTCGCCAGCAGGATCAGGCCGGCGACGACGCCGAGGAGCGTCGATGGCGAGCCGGCTGCCGTGATGGAGCCGGCGGTGGCGCTCCGCAGCTTCCGCCGGACCATCATCCGAAACACCGCGTATTGCAGTAAGAACGCGGCCACCTTGGCGCCGATCGAACCGAACGAGATGAACCAGGCCCAGACCCTGATGTGGAATTGCGTCGCGATGACGAGGTTGGCGAGGCCCAGGACGACCATCAGCCCCGCCCAGGCATAGCCCGCACCGACAATCATCCCCTCCGGGACATTCTCATGCACGATGGCCGGCAGATAGCGGCTCATCCAGCCGCGCCGCAGCATCACCGCTGCGACAGCGAAGTGGATGACGCTCGGCTTCAGCATCATGAAGCGCGGACTGTGGGTCAGCAAAGTCGCGCTGCCGAGCACCACGACAAACCCGAGGCTCAGCCACTGCATCGGCTCGATCGGCCGCCCCGCCAGCTTGAGACGGAGAAATTGCGCCACGCCGATGGCAATAGCGATGGCGGTGCCGGCTACGATGCTGCCGGTCAGGCTATATACAGCGAAAAAGAAGATCGCCGACAGAAAGTCGTTGAGGAGGTTCGATAGCGCCTGTCTCATCGGTTTACCTCTGGGTCCTGCGGTTTGTTGCCGGCGGCCGGCAGCAAGGTTTCGAGGTGGCTTACGTAGGCGAGCAGAGCCTGACGGCCGCGTTCGGTCAGCGAATAAAGGGTCTGCGGCTTGCGGGCGACGAAGCGCTTCTGCATTGCGATGTAGCCGGCGTCTTCAAGCTTGCGCAGGTGAATGCTGGCGTTGCCGTCGGTGGTCTTGGTCGCGTCGCGCACTGCAGTAAAATCAACGGTCTTGGCGCCGGCGAGAAAAGCGACGATGGCGAGCCGCACGCGGCTGTGCAGGATCTCGTCGATCGCCGCATGATCGAAATCGGTCATGCCTCGGCCTGGCGTCCGCGACGTGCCAATAGCACATAGCCGGGCCCGGCGAGCAGCAGCAGCATCAGCGCTGCCGCCAGCGGCAGTGCCTCGGCACGATGGCGCAGGGCGAACAGCGCCAGTTCGCCGAGCCACCAGGCGATCCCGACCCAGCGCAGCCATGGCAGGCGGACGAGCCAGGCGCTGGCGAAGACCCCGAACCCCATGACCCCGGCGACGACGGCGCTGACCCATCCGCCACGTGCCTCGCCGGTCACCATCGCCGCTGTCGCGAGCGTCGTCAGCACGATCGCGCAGCCGAGCCAAAGCATCGCCGCCGCCTGCGCCATCGGGCCGCGGTTCGTAACCCCGCGACCGGCGAGACCTCTCGCCAGCCGGCGCAGCGAGAACAGCCACGGCAGGCCCATGCAGGCGGCCCACAGCGCCCCTGGTGCCACCGGCGACCAGCCGCGGACAAAGCCGTAGGTGCCGAGATAGCCGATCGCGAGCATGATGCCCCACACCAGCATTTCTGGGCTCGAGGCGGTGGCGTAGGCGCCGCCCTCCTCGATTGCGCGGCGGATGAAGGCGATGTCCTCGCGTGCCTGGTCCTCGATCACCGAGCCCTCCAATTCCCAGTGTACTCTATTTTTCAGAGTACACTGGGAATTGGAATTATGCAAGCGGCTTTCAGCCGTTGCGGCTCTGCGAACCCGGCAAGCCGAACAAATGGAGAACCCTTTGGACATGTCATGGACACCATCGGCGGTATACTGGCCGAAAGATGGATGCTGCAAGGGCGGGTCCGGCCTGGTCGAGGAACGCGGAGCCCCATGCGGCGGGCGGGATGACTATCGGGTCGAAGTTTCCCTGCCGTTTCCCTGAGAACGCCTTGGGCGGCACCACACCGAAACTCGTATGCTTTTGATACAGAAAGGGTAATTGATGATGACCTCGGCGATTTGGGGCCGGATTCGATTTTTTTTCCTGAGTTACCCTGTGCGGCAGGGAAACTCGGGTACTGCTCGGTTATGCCGAGGGCTGACAAGCGCTTGGAAACGCTGAGAAAAGTCGCTTGCAGGAGCGTCGTAAGTCGTTCGAACAGCGCCCCTTCGGGCATTCCTCGCGATGAACCAAGTTAATGATAAGGTTACGAAAATCGGCTCACGCCTCGCGGCTCAGGATCGCGACCGTGCCCGCGGCGGGGTCGACCCGCAGGATGTCGCCGGTGTGGAAGAGTAGGGTCACATCGCCGGCGAAGCGGTCGACCAGCGCGATGCCGGCAAAGGCCGCACCCTGAGCGATGATCGGGTTGACCCGGTTGAAGATCAAAGCACGCGGCACGATCCCGCGTGCCTTCATGTCGTGCAGCATCCAGGCGGTGGCGACCCCGCCCTTGGCGCCGTCGAGGACGAGGATGCGGTCGACATAGCTGTGGCCGGCGAGCTTGTGGCTCGGGCGCACAAAGATCCCGCGATTGCGGTCGAGATCATAGCGCGCGCTGAAATTGTCGGCGGCGACGAGTGCGGTGCCGCTGACCGCCGGTCCGATGCCCGGGTGGCAGCGCAGCACGAGCGGCATCTACAGCACCCGCCCGGCCACCGCCGAGTCGATGCACCGCCCGAGGCTCGCCAGGCTCGAGCTGTAGCCGTAGCCGCCCAGAATGTTGACGAGCTTGGCCGAGTTGGTCATCAGCCGGGTCCAGCCGTTGGCCTCGGCCATCTCACGCGCATAGCTCTGGTAGAAGCAAACCCCCTCGGCGACGACGCCACCCGCCGCCTCGATGCGGGCGGTCAGACCCATGCGGTCGGCGGCATGCTTGATCTCGGGCGAGGTCGCAACGATCACCGTCGTGGCGTGGTGCACCCTGCGGCCGTCGAGCGCACCCGCGACTGCCGCGATCTCGAACAACGACAGCTGGGGTGCCGCGAAGACGACGACGTCGAGCTGGTCGCCGGCTGCGGCGTAGCGGGCGAGAAAGGCCGCGATGTCGGCCGCCCCGATCGGCACCGGCTCGGGTGGCGCGCCGGCGAACACCGCCTCCTCGGCGGTGATGCCGGGCATGTGAAACAGCGCCACCGAGCCAAAGCTCGCCAGTGCGGCGCCGAAATGCTTGAGCGCGTCCGAATTCGGGACCGTCGTCAGCTCCTCGATCACGGGGACCTGCCAATAGGAGCCACACGCCTCGCCGAGGACGCCGCCCAATGCTCCCCATTCGCTCAGATCGCGCGGCGCTGTCGCGAGCCGAAAGCGTCGGGTGGCGCAGCGGTGCGCGCCGAGGTGGTAGCCGTAGCGCGGGCTGCGGCCGGTCAGCGCCGCCGCCAGCGCGGAAGGCCCGCCTTCGAAATTGCTGCGCGCCCCGAGCACGCTGTTCGTATAGATGACTGAGCCGGTATCGCCGTAGGCGACATGCTCGCCGCGCAGCGGCGCCAGAACCGTCTGATAATTGATGCAGGTATCGGTCATCAGCACGCCGAAGGCGGAGAGTGCCGCGATCGCCCGGCGCTCGAGCGCGACCATCGCCGCACTCTGGCCTAGCCGGCGGTAGGTCGCGAAATCGATCCCGCGCGGGTCGGTGATCGCCGGCACCCGGACCCGCCGCTCCCGCTCGGGAGCGGCCGCGAGGGTTTCGAGAAAGCGCACCCCGGCCTCGCCCAAAGATTCGGTATCGGCCATGATGTGCGCCTACGACACCGCCACAAAATCGGCAGCGTCGAAGAACTCGCCGACGGCGATCTGGTGGGCGATCGCCCAGCGTCGCGGCGCGCCGAGCTCGCCGGCCAGCATCGCATGCTCCTCGTCGGTCAGCCGCATCAACCAAACCTTTATCCGTTCGGACTATGGTCGCCGCGATGGCCGCAGACGTGACATTCCTCTATCTCGGCTACGCCGCCCTGCTGCTCGCCGTGGTCCTGCTGCGGCTGCCGGGGATAATGCGCGCCGGGTTCTTTGCGGTGGTGATCCTTGCCGCGATCGGCGGCGGCCAACATCATCATGTCGAGCGTGTCCCGACCGCGGTCTTTGCCGCCGCCGATTGATTCGGCGCCGCTTCAATCGCGATCTTGCGGGTGAACAGGGCGTCGATCTCGGGTTCTGCCAACCCTGCCTCGCGCAGGATCGCCCGCGAATGCTCGCCGAGCCGCGGCGCCGGATGCCTGAGCGGGCAGTCGGCATCGCCAAATCGCACCGGCGGCCGCACGATGCGGATCGATCCCTCCGAAGGATGTTCGCTCGCTGGAAAGAAATCGACGGCGGCGAGCTGCGTGTCGGCCGGCATTTCGGCGAGCGGGTTGACCGGTCCGCACGGGATGTCGGCGGCCTCGAGCTCGGCGAGCCAGTAGGCGCTCGGCCGGTCGCGCACGCATTCGGCGGCCAGCGCATAGAGCTCGGCGACGTGGCGGCTGCGCGTCTCGGCGTCGGCGAGGCGCGGATCCTCGGCGAGCTCGGGACGGCCGGCGATGCGGAAGAAATCGCGCCAATGCCGGTCGGTGTAGGGGAGAATGCAGATATGCCCATCGGCGGTGCGATGGGGCCGTCGGTCGGGCGCCAGCATCCGCGCATAGCCCGGCGGCCCGAGTGGCGGATCAAAGCTCAGCCCGCCCATATGCTCGGCCATGACGAAGGCGGTCATCGTTTCGAGCATCGGCACCTCGACCGCCTGCCCGCGCCCGGACCGGGCGCGCTGCACCAGGGCGGCCATTACCGCATAGACAATGGTCAACCCGACGGTCTTGTCGCCGATCAAGGTCGGCACGAAGCGGGCCTCGCCCCCGGTCGCCATCTCCAGCGAAACCAGCCCGCAACCGCCCTGGATGATGTCGTCAAAGGCCGGCCGATCGGCGAGCGGGCCGTTCTGCCCATAGCCTTGAGCCGAGCAATAGACGAGCCGCGGATTGATCTTCTGCTGGCACGGCCGACTGACGATTTCGTCCGCTAATTAAATCAATCAGATAGCCGCCGCCGAGCGGCTTTTTTCATGTCGTGGGCGCGACAAAAAGCGACACGTAATTACAACGAGATACAAAGCGGGACAAATCGGTACGGTGACACGGACGCGACATGCCGCACGCCGTTCGGCTCGGGCGCGGGCAGTCATACGATTAAAATATATAGCCGGTAAGTTTAATGGATTGATTTGGTTCGCGCGCCCCTCATGGAATGTCACAGTATTGAGGCGTTTCGTGTTAGACGTGACGTCGGGCAGGCTATGTAACCGGAGCGGTTACAGCTGCACAGGCTGGTGTTGTAGACGCGCAACAACTTGACGCATTTTACAAACTTTCTTGACATGCATTGGCGGTTCCACAATA
>Ga0306920_100001670_pt1 | contig 27623 bp, 16 predicted proteins | sample flu12Cox44000170_FD_204666 | JGI IMG/M metagenome (GOLD analysis project Ga0306920, IMG submission 204666) | Lab enrichment of tropical soil microbial communities from Luquillo Experimental Forest, Puerto Rico - flux4day.12C.oxic.44.000.170 (v2)... | ecosystem: Environmental > Terrestrial >... | reverse complement strand
GCGAGCCGGACGAAACACCGACAACGGCAAAGCGGTCCAGGCTGAGCGCATTCGCGAGTTCAACGACATCGCTCGACCAATCGACCACGCAAAAATCTTTCTTGAACGTCGAGATGCCGATTCCCGGCCGGTCGATACCGATGACGCGCGCACCGACCTTCTTCCCGGCTTGGTCGTAGTTGGACGCCTCAAGGCGGCAACTTGGCCAGCCGTGGAACTCGAGCACCGGCTTGCCATTCGGATCGCCGTACTCGGCAAAGCCGAGTGTACGGCCATCCTTGAGAATTATGCGCTGCTCAGTGAGCGCGTGGCCATTGCGGGGAGCTGTGTGGGTGGAAGGCAAGGCATCTCCTCGCACTCGACGATGGAGCGGCAGACGTCGCATGCGCGAATACATTATGACAATTGTTTTTAGACGCGTCATGTGAATGCGGCAATGGGCTTCGGCGAAACTTACCAAAACCCATCGATCATTCTCATTCCTGTAGGCGACAGCTCACGCGGTTTCAGCGGGTGCCAGGATAGCGGGTTGGGTAGCTTTCCGAGTTCGGTGGCCCTACGATAGCCCCGTCATAAGGGTGGCTTCGTTGCCCCGGGGCACGCGCTCCCTGCTTGAGACTCGCTCGGAATGAATCCTTGACTGTCCCGCATGGCACGCAGCGGAGAGCAGGCCGTTTTCCGAAAGCGGCCGCCGCAGCGCATGCGGCGCATGCCACGCCGCAAGCTGATGATACCCCTGAGCCACTCATCGCCCTCAACGACCACCTGTTGCACCACTTTGAAACCGGCAACTACATCGCCACCATCGAGCCGACGCGACGGCTCAGCCACGCGGCCTTGGATGCGTTCTATGAAAAGACTCTCGCTGCGCTGCAGCGGCAAGTGCAGATCGCGGTCACCTTGAAGCTCTTTCAGCACGTCCGGGCAAACCTCGAATATTATGTCTCGTATTTTGCTATGAAGCCGCGAGTCACCTATTTCTGCACTGACCACGCTGAAGATGCGATTAGAATCCGGCTGTGCCTCGATCGACTTGATCGGCGTCAGAAAGTATTGCTGCTCTATGCTTCAGCGCCTGAGTTGGCCGCCCTATATGTCAAATACGGAATCGAGCCGTGTGTGTTCGATCCTTGGTGGATCGAAAAAGCGCTGCTGCATAAATCCAGCCTGACAGCCCCGCTGAAGATCCACCTGTGGGTGGATGTCGGCATGGCGAGAGAGGGCATATTGCCGACCGATATCTCAAGAATCTTGCCCTGGCTTGCGCACGACTCCATCGTTGTCGAAGGCGTTGCAACTCACTTCAATGCGGTCGCGCACGATCACGATGTTCAAAAGTCGCGCTTCGAGGACGTGCTGTGTGTACTGAGAGAGAACGATATTCGCCCCCGAATTGTGCACGCCGTCGCCTCGCACAACGGGCTCGGCTACAGCGATCTCACGATGTCGTTGTCCCCCGGCAAAGTGAAACTGGACGCGCTCTATGACATGGTTCGCCCTGGATGCGCCTTGGGTCTGGGCCCAAGACTGGATCTCGACGGTTCTGAAGGGGAGGTCTTGCGCATCGCGATCCCGGTTAGGCAAGCAAGGATAGCTCATATCAAGGAGGTTCCAGCGGGATGGAACCTGGGATATTGGAACAACAAATTCAAAATGAGAAAGCGGCTTGCAGTGCTCGAAAGCACGATGTGCAGCTCGTTGAGATATGAGACATTTCAACGCCGTCCCCCGGACGACTCTGGAATTCTCAAAACGCTACTGAGCCACGGTCGTATCGTCGCAGTTGAGCTTGCATCCGAGGAGGGGAAAGTAGGTGATGTGATAACGTGCCACACGACGATGTGGGTGAGCGTTTTCACCAGGGCATTCGACCGCAAGGAGGATGGAACTTGGGTGGTAGCCGTCAAAGAAGCCGCATCTGGTGAAACGAGCAAAGTCCGGATCGTCGTCGGGAAGTTGCCCAACGGGCACCTGCTGCACAACATCGAGCAATCCATGGCCTTGATGCTTAACCGTCAACTCGAATCCGCGGGGGGGAAAAAAAGAATGGGGTGGTTTGTGAAAAACTTGCTGACGCGAACCCTTTTTGGTTGTCTACTCCTGACAAGAAGAATGCCGTCTTTGGACGGCAAGGTACGTTCACTCCTCGACCCGATGGCTCCCTGTTGACCTATCTTGCATCACCACCAAACAGGTTCCGTTCCATTCTTGCGGGCCTGCAACATCGTCTAGCGTTTTCCCTAGCAGTGGACATCGTCTAGCATCACTGGGGCTCGGCATCACGACAGCCTCGGCGGAGGAGCTCTCCGTCGACGAGATGGCGTGCGCGCTCGATCCGCAATGCACTGCTCCTGTCGTCGACCGGCGGCTGCGCGGCATCACGACCACTCCGAGCGTGCGCACCCCCGGGTCATTTGATCGCACCGTGAACTTTGCGTTCGATTCCGCGGAGCTCACGGCGGACGCGGCAAGGAGCTCGATTCGGTTGCGGAGAGTCTCAACCGCCTCCCAACGTCGCCAGGTTCGACATCGTCATAAATGGACACACCGATGCGGTGGGGGGCCCCGAATACAATCAGAAGCTCTCCGAACGCCGGGCACAGGCCGTGCGGCAGTATCTGATCACACAGGGCGGGATTGACGCGGGCCGGCTCGTTGCCAGGGGCTACGGCAAGGATCATCTGCTGTTGCCCAGCGAGCCAAGCAACGAGCTCAACCGCCGAGTTGAATTCCGCAACCCGAATCACGCCGCGGCGTCCGCGCCGCAAACCAAAGCCCCGGTCGCCGCCAGGCCCGCGGCATCCCCCGCCGCGGGCAGCGACGGCTTCTGAGGTTTGTCGGAGTCAGAGCTATCGCATTTGCGGTGGTTGCGGTTTCCCCTCACCAATCTCGCCCAGAATTAGAACAAGCGCCGCCAATCTTGCGCAAGGCCGAAGCGCGAACCGCTGCAGGCATCTATCGAGAAATTCGCTTGTTCCTGCCGAGCCTTGGCGCCGAGGAATGTACGAATTACTTGAGACATGCGGGCTATACTTCCATATGAAGCGGGAGCCGCTTTAATGGGTGAAAAACGCGCCGAGGTAGTACAACCTGAAGCTGCGCTGTCATTTATTGTCGGAGAATGCAATCCTGCCAGTTGCGCTGCAAGATGTCAGACCCCGCAGACTGCCGGGCTCCCACACCGCCGCTCCGCCGTTTACGGGGCAACAGCGGAATGAGCCATCCTCGAATCGTCATCCGCTCTACATCTTTGTTTGAGCATGTCTTTTTTTTGCAAAACCGGTTCCACTTTTGCGGGACATGCTCTAGGCTCGCTCTCCACCCGTGATAGCGTCGCCCATCATCTGACAGAAGCGTCGGTTCATGGCGAGGTCAAGGCTCGTGTGGTATTCTAAGGAGCTTAGGACTAGGGCGCGCCGTGGTACGAGCTTTCAGACCAAGCAGGAATGTCGATGCTATTGAAGCTGTACGATACGCTGACGCGGCAGAAGAGGCTTTTCGAGCCCCTTGAGCGTGAGCGCGTGCGCCTCTACCTATGCGGCCCGACCGTCTACGATTTTGCCCACATCGGGAATGCGCGGCCGAACATCATCTTCGATGTGCTCTTTCGGCTGCTGCGGCTCTTCTACGGTGCCGATCATGTCATCTATGCGCGCAATATCACGGATGTAGATGACAAGATCAACGCGCGCGCAGCCCGAGAACATCCCGACCGTCCCTTGAATGAGACGATCCGTATTGTCACACGGACGACCGAGCGACAATTCCATGAGGATGTCGACGCGCTAGGCTGCCTACGGCCCAGCTTCGAACCGCGCGCCACCGAGCATATCGACGCGATGAAGCTCGTAATCGAGCGTCTTGTCGCATCGGGCAACGCCTACGTTGCGCAGGAGCACGTGGTGTTCAGCGTAGCCTCGATGTCCGACTATGGCAAACTGTCACGACGTTCGCTCGACGAGTTGATCGCGGGCGCACGCGTTGAGGTCGCGCCCTACAAACGCAACCCCATGGATTTCGTGTTGTGGAAACCATCCCGGGCCGGGGAGCCGGCTTGGCCGTCGCCGGCGGGCATTGCAGTCCAAGGACGCCCCGGTTGGCACATCGAATGCTCGGCGATGAGCTGGAAGCATCTCGGGGAGGTGTTCGACATCCACGGCGGAGGCATCGATCTTGCTTTTCCCCATCATGAGAACGAAATCGCGCAGTCGCGCTGCGCATTCCATACCCCCGTGATGGCCAACTATTGGATGCACAACGGATTTCTGCAGGTCGAAGGGGAGAAGATGTCGAAAAGCGTCGGCAACTTCGTGACCATTCGAGAATTGCTCGAGAGCTGGCCGGGTGACGTGTTGCGCCTGAACATGCTGCACACGCATTACCGGCAGCCCATCGATTGGACTGAAACGGGCCTCAACGCTGCACGCAATGAGTTGCTCTCCTGGTCGGAGTTTATCGCCGGTCGTTTCGACGAGAACTTGGATTTTGCCACAAAGGGAGGCCCCGTCGATGCTGGCGTGATCGATGCGTTATCGGACGACCTCAACACCCCGCTTGCACTATCGAGGTTGCACCATTTGTTTGAAGTTGCCAGACGCGAGGAGTACGCAGCCATTGAATTCGCGCGCGCCGCATCGTTTTTAGGTTTCAGGAATCTAACTAGGCCAGGCGTTTTCCGTACCGGTTTCGCGCGAAAATTGTTTGAAGATGGTCCGCAAATTGGCTCCCAAGAATCTCGTCAAATCCGGTTGTACAGAAGTGCAGTTGCAAACGACTTGCCGCTCATCGCCGATGCAGCCAAGAACAACCTCGAAGTCGCTGGGTTTAGTGTCCAGATCAACAGCGCTGGCGATGCGTTCGTTGGGAATAAGCGCACCGCACAGATGGCTGATCCTGGCGATGATACCGAATCAATGCTGAAGGACAAAGTTCAGCAATTGATTGCCTTGCGTGCAGTTGCTCGAAACGCAAGAAACTTCTCGAAAGCAGATCGCTTTCGCGACCAGCTTGCCACAATGGGAATAGGGCTGAAAGACAGCAAAGGATGCACCACCTGGGAAATTGCGAGATGGGCGCCCCCGAGCATTGATCCCCCATCAGCGCCAGGAAGCCATCGATCGGCTCGGGGAAGGAGCTACGCAATCCGCCCTCGCGCAGACGTGGCGTGTGAGCCAAAGTACGATATGCGCATATTTGAGCACATTGGTTCTGCCCGCACCGCCGTACCTCTGGCCGTACGCGTCCACTTGTTGCGACAATATGGAACGGCCTCGCAAGCTTATTCGGCCACCTACCAAGAGGGGCTCGAGCATTTCGGCGATGAGCGCGGGTTCCTCGCCTATAAGAAGGTCGGCCGCACGGCATTGATTCTGAGCGACCCAATTGCTCCGCACGAGAACATCCCTGATCTGATTTCCCGATTCCTGCAGGAGCATCCGGACGCCTGCTTCTGGTGGCTGTCGCACCCGGTCGCACAAATTTTCGCCGCGCGCCGGTGCACCGTCAACGCCCTGGGTCCCGACACCTGTATCGACCTGCCCACCTACACGTTCACCGGCCCCAAGAAGAAGCGCCTGCGCGAAGCCGTCAAGCGCATGGTCAGGCGCGGGTTCGTTACTAGAGAATGCTCGCTCGCCGAAGTCGGCATCGACAACATCAAGGCCGTCTCCGAGAGATGGCGGCGGACGCGCACTGTTCGCAATGAGGAGGTGTCGTTTCTCAATCGCCCAATGGTGCTGGCGGAGGAGCCCGACGTGCGCAGGTTTTTCACCTTCGACAGCCAGGGAAAACTGGTGGGCTTTGCCTTCTTTGACCCGGTGTACGAGAGCGGCAAGTTGACCGGCTATACCAGTCAGCACAACCGTCATCTGCCGGAGGCAGACAGTATGATCCATTTCGCCATCAAGCGTGTCGCCATCGAGACCTTCCAAATGGAGGGTCTCAAAGTGCTCCATCTCGGACTTGCCCCGTTCGCCGACGTCTTGACGGATGAGGAGTTCAAATCGAACAGGAGCTGGGTAACGGCGCGATACTTCTACTTGAGCTACAACAGCTGGCTGGTCAACCGCTACTTCTATTCGCTGCGGGGTATCGAAGCGCACAGGCGAGCATTTCGGGGCGAGCAGCGGCAGACTTACTGTGCCTTTACCAAGCGTCCGATCCTTCCACGCATTCTCAAGCTGATGCGGGCCAGCAAGGTCATGTGAGTGCGCAAGAAGTGGCCAGGCCGCGTGAGGGACTTAGCAGGCTTTCTTGCCAACTACTGGCGCCGTTGCACGGACTGATGCTGGCAAAATACGTCCGCCGGTATTCCAAAGGTCAAAAGAACGACTATCGCGACGCAGAAGCGAGCGCTGCGGGATTTCAGTTGAGCCGACGTCGGCTCAAGGTCTTGGTCATGTGATGATCCTCTGACGAGCACTAATTCGCTGGAAGGGGGTCTGCGATGTGGACGGCTGAACACCGCGTGGCTGCACGGCGGGATGGCCAGCGTTACCCGAGTGATTAACCGATGCTGAGTGGTCATTGGTTGAGCTAACAATCCATCCTGCGCGATGGGGTGGGCAGCCGCGTGATGTCAACGTCCGCGAGATTCTCAACGCCATCCTAAATTTCTGCGAGCGCTGGCGGCTGCAGGCGGTAGTAGTCAAACCAAGGGTACTTCAAGGCGCTCGATCGCCTTCATAGTCGCCTGGTAGCCGAGTTCGATCGCTCTATCGAAGGATGCGAAAGAGAAGATATCAATTCCTTCGAGCTGCGGCTGGATCAGTAAATCAACTTTCGAGTAACTCAGTGCACGTTGCGCTTCACTACCCACGGTAGCTGAGCGCAGTAGTATATCGAAAATCCCGGGGACAAGTTTTCTATGGTTACGCAGCAGCCACAGCAGTGATTTATCCTCGATATCGGTTGATGCGGCGACGAATGGCATTTGTGCCATTACCTCAATTCCGACCACTGATCCACGTGCAAATGAACTCATTACATCAGCGGGAAAATGGTTCATAAGCGCCCCGTCCACCAAGACCTGCCCCAGCTCAACGAATGGAGGAACGACGCCGGGAAGTGATGACGATGCGCGCAACGCCTGCCATACAGGCCCCTGCTGGTGAACGACGATATTTCCCGTGGAGAGATTCGAGGAGACGCAGAAAAAAGTTTTCCAGAGGTTTTCAATCGTGCTGGGACCGCAATACCGGCGTATGAGCCGCGTCAATTTCCGACCACGCGTAAGAGCGACAAGTGGCAATGTATAATCATTGGTGGGATTGCCGACAAGCGTTTGCGACAGCTTTTCGCGTGCTTCGGCAGCATTCAGGTCGAGTCCGGCACAATAGCCAACAACTGCGCCCATACTCGTTCCGCCGACCAGGTCGATGGGGATACCTGACTTTTCTAACGCACGCATTGCGCCGACATGTGCGAGACCTCGAGCGCCACCGCCCGAAAGGACCAAACCAATGGCTCGGCCGGTGGTCAGTCGCGCCACCCGGGCGTAATCAGCGCGTTTTCCTTTCCGCACATGGAAAATACGATCTGGTGGGAAGCGGCCGAGCCACCGCGTCGCGCCCTCAGGTTCAACTGCATCCGCGCGGTTAAGGAGCATAAGGTCGCCCGTCCGTTGCAGTCGTCGGGTTTCGTTTAGTTGCCGATCCGCCTCTTCATCGGGTTGTGACTCGGTATCTGCTAGAAAAATGAGACGATCGGCTTGTCGCACACAACGGTTACTCCAAGGAGAGCAACGGCGATCACCGAGATACAGAACTAAGTCGTGCTGCTCCTCGATCCGGGCAATCGCCTCGGCGGTCAAATCGCTGTCAATATGATCGACCAATCCAACGCGAATCGATAAGGAAGAGAATTCTTTGTGGAGTTGGTTGCCGAATTCTCGATCCAAAGGTTGGTTGTCGACGGGGACGACAGCTATCGTTTTCGTTGCCTGTGACAGGGCCGGGCGGTGGGAACGCTTCAACCGACTAACCAACAAACGGACGACGTACGCCGTCAGCTGTGGGTTGCTGCTCATAAGTCGTTCGGCGCAGTCACGTGGAATGCGCACGAGTTCACTATCGCGAAGCGCGACCACTGTAGCCGAACGCGGCTCGCCCGAGATCAGCGCCATTTCGCCGACAAGCTCACCAGGTCCGATCTGTGCGATCAGGCGTATGCCCCGTCCTGCATCAACGTAGGCGCCGAGCCGTCCGGCCACGAGCATGAAGGCATCATGGGCGGCGTCGCCTTCGCGAAACAGGATTGTGCCGCTCGATATGCCGTACCATTCAAAATTTGCCTCAAGGTCAGACAAGCCGAGTGCATCGAGGCTTTCAACTGTTGGCTTAAGTTGTGGCAATGACCAAAGCATGCGAGCAATGGGACCCAACGAAGGTGACACGACAGTATCGACGAAGGTGCTCGTTTCGTCATGAATATCTGGCATCGCATGGCTCCACACACGTCTAGGCTGCGTGCGTTGGATGGCGACTGGTGCCGTCCGTTTTTCCGGCCCCCGTTCGGGAGCGGGAAGACTACCGACCTCACCGGGTCTGTCAAGAATCGGGCCTCGCGGCGAACTGCAGTCGTTATCAACGAGTTTGAAGAGATTTGGGGAATTGTTGGGATCGGTAAAACCGGCAACTACTTTTCCACAACGAGGCAGCACCACATCGAATCAAAGCCACCGATGGCAGTGATGCAATTATCGGTTTGCCCGTTGCCGGATCAAGTGAATAGAAATGGCCATCGCCATTGGCGAAGTGCAAGGCGCCATTGCTATAGCAGCTCGGCATGTCTTCGCCGCGCGTGCCGAAGCGCCAAAGCTATATGCCATCCTTCGCGTCGAATGCGTAGACGCCAGCCCAAGCCGCGCACGAGGCTGGCGGTCTTACCAGCCTCAGCCAACGAAGACGCGCCCATCAACGACAAATCGGGTTTCCCAAGGCTGCGTGTCGACCCGGGCGCGCCACTTCATCCGTCCCTCACGGTATCGAGAGCGTAGACGAATCCTGAGTCGGATTCCGCAGAAACGGTGTCACCGACAACGGTGACGCCCACCGCATTGCCGAGGTCGGTGTCGCGTACGCGACCATGACAAGCATAAGCGAACCGCTGCGGAAGTGTCGTGATCCTTCCTCTGGGATCATTGCCTTCGGAGTCCGAAGACGAGCTGGCACCTTTCAGTGCGCACTTTCCGGTATCCAACGTTTCAGTGCACACTTTTCAGCAATGGCGGGCCAGCGGGGGTGGCATGTCAGCGAAAGCGGTTGACCTCTCCCCTGCGGGGAGAGGTCGCGAGCGAAGTGAACGGGTGAAGGGAAACCGCAAGCACCGCAAATGCGATAGCTCTGACTCCGACAAACCTCAGAAGCCATCGCTGCCGGCGGCGGGGGGTCCCGCGGGCCTGGCGGCGACCGGGGCTTTGGTTTGCGACGCGGACGCCGCAGCGTGATTCGGGTTGCGGAATTCAACCCGGCGGTTGAGCTCGTTGCTTGGCTCGCTGGGCAACAGCAGATGATCCTTGCCGTAGCCCCTGGCAACGAGCCGGCCAGCGTCGATCCCGCGCTGCGTGATCAGATACTGCCGCACGGCCTGTGCCCGTCGTTCGGAGAGCTTCTGATTGTATTCGGGGCTGCCCACCGCATCGGTGTGCCCATTGATGACGATGTCGAACCTGGCGACGTTGGGGCGGTTGAGACTCTCCGCAACCGCATCGAGCTCCTTGCGCGCGTCCGCCGTGAGCTCCGCGGAATCGAACGCAAAATTCACGGTGCGATCAAATGACCCCGGGGTGCGCACGCTCGGGGTGGTCGTGATGCCGCGCAACCGATGGTCGACGACCGGGGTAGTGCATTGCGGATCGAGCGCACACGCCATCTCGTCGACGGAGAGCTCCTCCGCTGAGGCCGTCGTGATGCCGAGCCCCAGTGACAGGCCGCAGAGCAGCAGGCAGATGTATCTTCGGACGATATGCGGGCTCGGTGCGGCGGCCGCGGTAGCAGGCTGTATGAACGCGGGATGACTGATCATTATTGTCTCCTTAGTGTGTTGTTAATGACGCGTGAATTCGTGTCTTGAACTCATGATATGCCTAGCGGCGTTCTCCCAGTCGCGCAGTGACGGCGGTCACGAAAATCCGCTTTGCAGCGACTTCACGCGCCGCTCACGAACCCGTATACGGGGCGTCATGTGCACGAATGGTTCGATGACGACTTGCCAACCGAAGGCGAGGTTTACGAACCTGTGACCTGTCTTGCATGTCAACGGGTCCACTTAGTCGATCCCAGGAGCGGCAAGGTGCTGGGGGCTGACGAGGAATAGACTGCCAACGCCATCCGGATCGGGACCGCCCACGGTGCCCAACTACATTTGCGATTTTGAGTGGTTGGATGGGCTGACTGCTTGGATTAAAAACTGTTCCCACTGCTAAGGAAAACGCTAGACGATGTTGCAGGCCCGCAAGAACTTGACGATGCGCGGCAGACTGGGACACCAGTTGGAGGATGCATAATAGGTCTGTCGCTGCACGCCGCGAAACAGCCTCCGATGAGCCGCGATGCCTTTGTTGGGATAGATGAAGCGATTTACCAGCCAGCTCTTATAGGCGAAGTTGAGGCAATGTGCCGTCGCCCAGCTTCTGTTTAATTTGAACTCCTTGTCCTGCAGGACGTCGGCGAACGGCGCAATTCCGAGATGGAGCACCTTGAGGCCTTCTCTTTGGAAGGTCTCGATCGCTACCCGCTTGACGGCAAAGTTGATCATTTGATCTGCCTCTGGCAGATGGCGGTTATGCTGGCTGACATAGCCCAGCAGATTGCCCGACTCGTAGATCGGATCAAAGAAGGCAAATGCCACCAGCTTGCCGTAGCGATCGAAGGTGAAGAACCTGCGCACATCGAGCTCCTCCGCCAGGACGGGCGGCCGGTTTAGAAATCCCACTTCGCCATGGCGAATGGTCCGGGTCTGACGCCAAACGTCGGAGACGGCCTTGATCCTGTCGATCCCGACTTCGTCCAGCGTGCATTCGCGGGTGACGAAACCGCGCTTGACCATGCGGTTGAAGCATTCCCGCAGCTGCTTTTTCTTCTCACCGGCGAAAGTGTAGGTGGGCAGGTCGATCCAGGTTTCGGGACCCATCGCGTTAACATAGAAACCGCACTCCGCCAGAATTTGCGCGACGCGAGGCGAAAGATGCCAGAAACATGTGTCGGGGTTCTCGTGCAAAAATCGGGAAATCAGATGGGGAATGTTCTCAGGCGGTGCGAGAGGATCTGACAATACCAGCGCCGTGCGGCCGACCCGTTTGTATGCAAGAAAGCCACGGTTATCGCCGAAATGCTCGAGCCCTGCCTGGAAGGTTGCCGAATAGGCCTGCGAAGACGTTCCGTGCTGTCGCAACAAGGCAATGCGGATCGCCGTAGGCACCCCGATATCGGTGCGTGCAAGCTCGCGTCCGCACGCGGTCCGGGCAAACCCAAGGTTCAACAAGATATCAGTCATAACCGTTTCCTGCAGTTAGGTTGGCCGTCCGGTTTATCCGCGTACGTTTTGGATGGCGCTGGCGGAAACTGAACCATCCATATTATCTTGGTTCAGTTTATTGCTCAGCACCGTGCAAGCGCCCCCCGCCCGCCGGATCTCCGTACACAGGTCGATTGCACTTTCAAATGTGTTGGTGCCGACGTGAACTTGGTAGAACGGCTGGGTACCACGGCTGCGGAAAACCGAACTCACTATCGCTGCATCTTTGTCTGCCAAAAGCGTGGCGTGACGGGTCTCGATCGCTGTATAGGCCGCAAGCACACGCTCGCGCGAAAATCCAGCGCTGAGCTGAACCCCCCAAGGCTTGAGCTTCACCCGATCGGTTCTGCCGCCGTTCAGTGGCTCCGCTGCATTTTGGGGGCCTCGGAATTCGGTACTCAGCTTATGGTGGAAGCCTTGATCTAGAGATTGGGCCAAAGTCGGAGCCGGGACCCAAGCGAGAAACACGGCGATCACCGGTGCTACGCGCAGACTGCTCATCAACATGGTAATTCTCCCTTGTCTTGCTCCCGGAGTTGCCTCCAGGCATCCAATTCGACCACCATATCCCCCCTTCGTATCGGCTCGATTTCACTCAGCGTCGAGTTAGTATCGTTTGTATCTGGCGCGATACAGCAAGGTACCTCCTGGTCACGCATTGGAGGCTAAATCAGCTCGCAGCCAATAGCTGTGATGGCCATCATGTTTTTGCGTTTTACGGGACGTGTTACGGAAAAACGGCGTTATAGCAATTTCCTATCTTCTCTCAGAGAAATATTTCTTCCAGAAGTCTAAGTACCGTTAGCGGATCGGGTCGGGCGCGACGGTACAACTAAAGTTGGCCAGATGAGTGGTTGGACGGGCGATGAAAAATCCGACTTTTTGTGATGCACATCACATTGTGAGAAAGACGGCTGCGATAACATGCCATGATGGGAGCCATCACTGACTTCCAGTCAGTATGGCGGGAGGCGCTTCTTTTCGACGGAAGGGCCTTATCAAAAGAGCTAGCATCGCAATCGCGGTCATCACTCTGACAATAGCAATGGTTGCTTTTGCAAAGGCTGTGTCAGGCCCTGCAGGCCGCCCGACCGCCCCCGGCGCTGGCGACGCGTCGACAAACAAGGGCCAGCTCGACCACCGGCAAATGAACACATTCCCGCGTGCGGGCGCTCCAAGTGACGTGTTTAATCCGAATGCCCGCGTCCTAAAGATACTGCCAGTGGTAACCTTTCGATAAAGCGCCTGCCCGCAAGAACGACTACAGATTGGCCACCTGCACCGGTTCCGAATCCACTCAACTTTGGTTGGCCTGCACCGCCCGCCGACGGGCGGCGGAACCATCACCGCACTTTTGTTGGCCTGCCGCACCCGTCCCACAGCGATCGGTCAGCTCATTACAGACAATACGCAATGGGTAGTGGACGACATTCCAGCATTACTGAAGGCATGTAGGGTGCGCGCTACAGGCACGACGAGCCCTCGCACTGACAAGTGTCCGTTTGGTATCGTGCTGTTTGAGAACGGATAACGGAGATTATCAATGTTGACCATATTCGTTCGGAAAGTTGAAGTTGCTATATCGCGCGTCATCGCAAAGCTCAATCGCGACCAAGCTAATGCTCGGCGTGAAAGGGGTATGCTCGTCGCTGGTGTGGTAGCTGTGGTACTAACAGGCTTGCTTGTTGGTGCGACAATGCCCCGGGCGGAGATTAAGACTTCCCCGAATGCGGCCCCCGGCTAGTCAATCCAGAGCTTGCAGCCCGTCTGGTGCCGGATCATTGCCGCCAAACCCCAGCGACCGGCTGGCAGCAGAACTTGCCAAAGTCATCCTTGGCGAGCGCCTCTCCTCAACATTCGATCGATTTTTGACATCCGTCGCAGGAGATGGGGTGCATTGGAAAGCATTGCCGGCGTGTTGATGCTCGGTGTCAGCACCGCGTACATGTTTTTCGTTATGCTACTTTACTTGCCAGAGATACACGCGATCCGGAGGCACTGAACGTCGACAGTCCATTTCGCGCCCTGGCGCGTTGCCGGCTTCGTTCAAAGATCTCTGCGGTTGGATGGACGTTTAGGTTAGACCGATGACTGTCGCATTAGCCGCGAGCCTTGGCATGGCCGTACCCTACGGCGCAATCTTCGACCAGAAAGCTTTCGGTCGTTAATAATAAATCTTCGACGCCGCTGCGTTCACAACGGTTCAGTTGTTACTGCCGCCGCGTCCGGGGTGATTGAGATGACCGGCAATCATCAACAAGATCGCAGTTGGCGTAAAACGCGTGGAAATCGCTATGATCCTGTTGATGAAACCTGAGATGATCTGAGGACGCCTGGCCTTAAGCGCTGCATAACCCTGGCGCGCCACTTCGGCGGCTGTCATCACCGGCAGTGGCCCTTCGAATAAAGCGACGCCTTGCATATTGGCGACCTCGGCAAATTCGCTGATCGTTGGGCCAGGGCATAAAGCCGTGACCGTAACTCCGGTGCGGCGCAACTCATGACCGATTGCGCGGCCGAAGCTCAGCACGTAGGACTTGGTTGCATAATATACTGCCATGCCAGGACCGGGCTGGAATGCAGCTACGGACGCAAGGAGCATGACCTTGCCACGATTGCGCGCCACCATCTGCGGCAACACCAGCCGGGTTAATTCAGTTAAGGCGATGATGTTAACTTGCAGCATCGACAAAATTCTTTCCGGATTTTCTTGATCAAACCGCCCGGTGTCACCAAGGCCAGCGTTGTTGATTAGCGTGTCGATGGCCAAGCCGTGTTGCTCCACAGTTTTCATCAATGCCGCAGCAGCACCTGGCGTACTAAGATCGGCAGGGATGACGGTGATTCCTACACCCGTTGACTTGAGTTCGGCGGCGAGTGCTTCCATCGGTTCACGACGGCGCGCGACAAGGATGAGATCGTGTCCGTCGTTTGCAGCCTCGCGCGCAAGGGCGGCGCCGATGCCGGCCGACGCGCCGGTTATGAGCGCAATAGGACGGGATGAAGTAGCCATGCTGATCCATCCTTTCTCCCGCTTGCACCAATATGTGACTTCCCGTGCAGGTTTTCACCCGCCGGCGCACATGAGGTTGAATGTGCGTACGCCTTTGGACCAATCCGGCGGTAAGGGACTCCGTCCGCGGACGAAGAGACATTACGCAAGTTTCCAGCGACTTGGGGTAGCAAGGCGGGTTCACATCGGTCGCAAGATTGCGCGCCCCCTTGGCGTGCCCGGCGGGGTTGGCGCGACTGCCCAGGGCGGAATCGGCTGTGCTGCGGCGGCTTCTTGTAGCCAACCATGTAATCCTTGCCGTCGCTGTTGCGCGATGGCGCGGAGCTGATAAGTCTGAGTCGCGCAGCCATCATGTTGTCACTCAGTCTTCCTGGTCGCGATGGTTTCGTCGTGCGAACGGGCGCCCCGTTTCTGCATGCCGCGCGATGCGGCCGGTGAACCGCTGCCAACGCTCGATGGCAAGGTCCGCTAACATTGGATCGAATGCGCCATGCACGCAGCGCGCCTACCTCGATGCACTGGCCGACGGATTGGGTCTTCCTCGCGCAACCCGTTATTTGCCTTTTTACCTCGCGTTCGGCTTGAGCTGGTTGGGCGAATACCTGGTCCGCGGCGGGCCCCGACGGGCGTGGCTGCGCCGTTCGTTCGTCGCCATCCTTGGCCTGCCGGCGAAAATCACAGGGGCGCATACCAGCGATCTGCTCGGATGGGCTCCTCAGACCACCTTGGCAGAAGGAATGAAACGAACGTTCGAATGGTATCGCGCCGAATACGGCAAGCCGGATCCGCAGCTGCTCACGGGCATGGCGCTCCGACCCGCGGCTGATGCGGGGTGCAGTCGTATCTGATTATGCCTGGCCGGCAGTTTCCGTGGGCGCCAGAGCGACTGCACCGGGAGCGGTGGTCGTTGCGCCCTTGACGGCGGCGAGCGCGGCCTCCAACGCACGCGCGACGCGCTCGGAGGATGCCGACGTGACGGAGCGCACGTCGAGGAACAGATCGAGCCCGGGCGTGTGCTCGGTGATCACCGGCTTCTCGGTCTCGCCGGCGGTCTCCGCGGCTTCGACCACGTAGGGCACGACCGGCCGGCCGATGCCCTTGAGCGTGAGAGGCTCCAGCGCGCGGGCGCGCACCATGTGGCTCACCAGCATGAACGTCTCGTAGCTCAGGACAATGCCTCCCGGCTCGGCGATGGATTGCAGGCGCGCCGCCAGGTTCGCTTCCGCGCCGATGATCGTGTAATCCATGCGCTCGTCGCTGCCGAAGTTTCCGACATTGCAATAGCCGGTGTTGATTCCCATCCTGGAGCGGAACGGTTGCTCGATTCCCTGCCTGCGCCATTTCACGTTCAATTCGGCAAGCCGGCGCTGCATCTCGAAGGCCATGCGCAGGCAGGCGCACGCGTCCTCGGCGGCACCCTGCGTTTTCAAATCGCCGAAAAAGACCAGAATCGCATCTCCGATGAACTTGTTGACGCTGCCGCCATGCCGGATGGCGATCTGCGACATTTCCGTCAGGTATTCGTTCAGCAGCGCGGCGAGCTCCTCCGGCTGCATGCGCTCGGTGGTGGAGGTGAAGTTCACCACGTCGGAGAAGAAGATGGTCAGCTTCTTGCGCTCGGTCGAGATCTGCACATCCTTCTCGCCGCTGAAAATGCTGCGGTAGTGCTGCGGTGAAAGATATTTGGCGAGCTTCTCGGCGACGCTGGCGAGGAACTCGTTGGCCTTTGCGAGCTGGCTGTTGACGCGGGCGATGATCGAGGATTGCCCGCGTTGCAGCAGGATGAAGCCGGTGCCGATGATCGTCACCAGCACGAAATAGATGAACAGATACTTGAACGCGAAGATGTTTGCAGCGAGCGGCTGCGAGATGGTGAACTCCTCGATGCCGCGCACGTCGCCGACTTTCCAGTCGCGTTTCGGGCTTTCCGGATGGGTGTTGTGGCAATTGACGCAGGTCTGCGCCATGACGATCGGAGTGATGAGGCGGACGCGTCGATCGAGCCAGGAGCCGGAAACCTCATAAACGGCGGTGTCCCGCTTTTCGCGCAGCGCCCGAAGCGCATCCCGCTCGAAAACATCGAAGGTGTGCAAGGAGCGGCTGACGAAGGGATAATCGGAGAAAAAGCGATAACCCATGTGGCTGGTCGCTTTCTGCTCGCCCATCGCGCTGCCGAGCTCGAGCGACAGCGTGGCCGGGATCGGAATGGCGCCGGGGACCGACTGGTAGTTGGGGAGCACCTCGGTGCGCCCGGGATGCGACAGCACGCGGCCGACCACGTCGTTGGCGTAGTAATCGCGGAAGCCATTGATGACGGCGGCGAGCCCATCCGTCTGCTGGCGCAACGAGTATTCCGAAATCTCCCGCAGATCGAGCCATACGGCGAGCGGCAGCCCGGCGAGCACAATCGCGACTGCCACGATGCTCGCGGTGAGGCTGTTGGCCAGGCGCTGCGTGATGCGCTCGATCAGCGAAGTTTGCAGCTCGCTGCTTTGAGCCGGGTATCCCGGCGAAACGACCAGGCGATCCAACATGGTCTGTCCTCGATCATGATCCCGCGCGAACGCCCCGGACGATGTTTTCCACGCATTTCTGCCGGCCCGCAATAGCCGACCCCGGTGCGCCCCGCAATCAATCTCGCGATCCCCAACTAAACAACTCGGACAAGGCGCACTATTTGCGCCCTCACTGCAACGATCGGAGCGCGTTTCAGCTCGGGCGGTTGCGCAGCACGATGCAGGCGCCGCCGGCGCGGCGAATTCCGGCGCACAGCGCGTTGGCGGCCTCGCGCGTGTCGGTGCCGACCCGGATCTGATAGAATGCGCGCGTGCCGCGGCTGCGGAACACCGAGCTCAGAATGGTGGGATCCTTGCCCTCGAGGAGGCCGGCATAGCGGCTCGCAAGGGTGGCATAGGCGGCGAGCACGCGCTCGCGCGAAAATCCGGCGCTGAGCTCGATGCCCCACGGGCTGTCCGCAGTGAGCTTCACGCGCTCTGTGAGCTTCTCGATGAACGGGTTCGGCCCGCGCTGCAGGAGCGCGGTGAGCTGCTCGCAGTTCGGCACCGGCTTGGCGGCGGGCTCGCGCGCGCCGCCCTTGGCCCATTCATCGGCGGAGATGCCCGTGATGGCGGCGACGTAACGGCGCGTCTCGTTCGGGAGCGTGCTCCGGCCGGCGAGCCAGCCGCGCACCCGCGCAGGACCCGCATTGAAGGCGGCGGCGGCAAGTCCAAGATTTCCGAACTGATCCTTGAGCTCGCGCAGGAACTGCGCCGACTTCGGCAGCGCCTGCACCGGATCGAACGGATCGAGCAGCCCGCGCTCGGCGGCGGTCCTCGGCATGAACTGGGCAATGCCCTGGGCGCTTTCGCCGCTGCGCGTGCGCGGCCCGACCGCATCGACGCGGAATCTGCTCTCCTGCCAGATGACCCGGCCGAAGAATTCAAGCGGCAGACCGTGGATGCGCGCGGCTGCCTCGATCATCAGGCATACGGAATCGCGCAGATCCGGTTGCAGGGCCGCCTTGCCTGCAGGGGCAGGCGCGGCAGCCGGCGCCGCATCGCGAGGCTCCTCAAATGCCCCATCCTGCGCAGCGGCGCGCAGGCCGAGCGCGAGCAGAGCGGCAGCCGTGACGAAACTTTGGACAAGGTTCATGACTGCGAGCGACGGGCGCGGCAACGCGGCTCGCAAGAGGGGCATTGCCAAGCCGCGCTGGATGGCGCTCAAATGGGGCAGGTTTCAGTCAATGTCCGGCATGGGAGCGAAGCGATGAGCATGAAGCAGAAACTGTGTCTGAGCGTGGCGGTGGTCGGTGCTTTCGCGTTGGCGGCTGGCGCACCCGCGCAGGTTCGGGCGCAGACGGCGGTCGCCATCGATAACGACGACATCGGCGGCGTGGTCACGGGAGCGAACGGACCCGAGGCGGGCGTCTGGGTGATTGCGGAAACCACCGATCTGCCCACCCGCTATGCCAAGATGGTGGTCACCGACGATGCGGGACGCTACGTCGTTCCCGATCTGCCGAAGGCGAAATACAAGGTGTGGGTGCGCGGTTATGGCCTCGTCGACTCGCCGAAGGTAGACGGCGAGCCGGGCAAGCGGCTCGACCTGCACGCCGTGCCGGCACCGAACGAGACCGAGGCGGCGAAGTACTATCCGGCGATCTACTGGTACGCGATGCTCAAGATCCCGGATGCCGGCCAGTTCGGCGGCAAGAGCGATCTTCCGGCCAACGTCAAGCTGCGCGATTACCTCAACCTGATGAAGAACAACGGCTGCGTCGGCTGCCACCAGCTCGGGCAGCTCTCCACCCGCACCATCCCCAAGTTCCACAGCGAGGAAAGATCGTCGAGCGAGGCGTGGATGCACCGGGTGCAATCCGGACAGGCAGGCACGCTCATGGTGAACATCGTGGCAGGCCAGCTCGCCGCAGTGCCCATCAAGTACTTCGCGGACTGGACCGACCGCATCGGCAAGGGCGAGTTGCCGCACAGCAAGCCGGTGCGGCCGCAAGGCCTCGAGCGCAATGTCGTGGTCACCACCTGGGACTGGGCGAACGAGAAGCAATATCTGCACGACCTGATCTCGTCCGACCGCCGCAACCCGACGGTCAACGGCTACGGTCCTGTCTTCGGACAGCCCGAGTACAGCATGGATACCATCCCGATCCTTGATCCCAAGGCCAATACCGTCACCAACTTCAAGGCGCCGGTGCGCGATCCCGATATGCCGGAATCGCTCGGACCGGGGCACGCCGCGATGGAGAAGCCGCTCGGTCCGTCGGCCTATTGGGGCGATGAGAAGATCTGGGATACCCGGATCAACAACCACAACTCCATGATCGACCAGAAAGGCCGGATGTGGCTCGCCGCCGCGGTGCGCGGCGTCAAGAACCCCGATTTCTGCAGGAAGGGCTCGGAGCATCCGTCGGCCAAGCTGTTCCCGCTGGAGGAGAGCCATCGCCAGCTCGCGATGCTCGATCCGAAGACCATGAAATACACCTTCGTCGACACCTGCTTCACCACCCATCACCTGCAGTTCGCCTACGACGCCAACAACACGCTGTGGACCTCGAGCGGCGGCGGCGGCGGTGTGGTGGGCTGGCTCAACACCAAGGTGTTCGAGGAGACCGGCGATTCCGCGAAGTCGCAGGGCTGGACGGCACTCGTTCTCGACACCAACGGCAACGGCAAGCGCGACGACTATGTCGAGCCCAATGCGCCGGTCGATCCGACCAAGGACAAGCGCCTCGGGCAGGTGTTCTACGCGGTCATGCCGAGCCCGGTCGACGGCACCGTCTGGGGGACGCTGCGGGCGAGCCCCGGCTCGATTGTGCGGCTCGATCCAGGACCCAATCCGCCGGCGACCGCGCTCGCCGAAATCTACAACGTGCCGGCGCCCGGCTTCGGGCCGCGCGGCGGCGACATCGACAGCAAGGGCGTCGTGTGGGTGTCGCTCGCCAGCGGCCATATCGGCAGCTTCGACCGCAGCAAGTGCAAGGGCCCGCTCAACGGGCCGACCGCGACCGGCGACCACTGCCCCGAGGGCTGGACGTTCCATCAGTACCCCGGGCCCGGCTTCGAAGGCATCGGCGAGAACAGCGCCGAATCGAGCTACTACAGCTGGGTCGATCAGCACGACACGTTCGGGCTGGGCAAGGACGTCCCGGTATCGACCGCCAACCTGATGGACGGGCTGGTGGCACTCAAGGACGGCAAGATGATCTCGCTGCGCGTCCCCTACCCGCTCGGCTTTTATGCCAAGGGGCTCGACGGACGCATCGATGATCCCAATGCCGGCTGGAAGGGACGCGGATTGTGGACCAGCAGCGGCGACCGCGCCCCCTGGCTGATCGAAGGCGGCAAGGGCATGAAGCCCATGGCCGTGCACTTCCAGTTGCGGCCCGATCCGCTCGCGAAGTAGCAGGCAACGCGCCACAAACACCACTGATACCTCCCCTGAAAGGGGAGGTCGGTGACCCCGGCCTTGAGCCGGAGGAGCCGGGTGGGGTCAACTGAGGTGATCGGGCCGGTCAACGGACCCCACCCGACCGCCTCACTTCGTTCGGCGGCCACCCTCCTCTTCGGATAACCGAGAGTGCTTCACGAATGGCCCGGCGCCGGGCTATCCATGGCGCCGCGGATGACGCGGCGAATGTGGTCGTTCGACAGGAAGAGGTCGTGGTTGATGAGGCCCCACCCTTCCGCCGATGCGTCGATGACGCGCAGGCCGAGCTTCTCGAGCTGGGATTTTTCCGCCGCCCCGACCCGTGTCGTCCCGCCGGCGAGCCAGCCGGCGACCGCGAGCGCGCGATCGTTGGTGGCCGTGACGACCGTGATCTTGGGCGCAAGCGGAGGAATGCGTTCGACCGACGAGGTGAACACATCCATGTCGATATCGGGTGAGGCGAAAATCACCGCCCCGATCTTGTCCGTGATTGCCATGCCGTGACGGGCGTAAATCTGGCGCAGCGATTCCATGCTCAGCATGGTGCCGACGCTGTGCGCGACCACATGGATGCGGCCGACGGCCGGGCTTGCGATGAGCAGCGACAGCACCCGCTCCAGCTCGTCGCGGGACCACATCGCGCTCTCGCGGTCATAGCCGTAATCGAACAGTTTCGCCTTGGAAGGCCAGGAGAACACCATGGTCTCCCCGCGAAACCGGATGCCGTCGGAGAGCCGCGCGGCATCGAGCGCGGCCGTCTCGAAGGTGGTGTTGAAGCCGTGGACATAAAGCAGCACGTCGCGAGGTTCGCCGCCTGGCGGCAGCAGATCGCTGAGCCTTGCCACCGGCTCGACCCCTTCCAGGCTCCAGTCACCGAGGCCGATTGAGGAGAGGGAGAAGCGACCGTCGTCCGGCGGCACCAGCTTGCCGCGCGCGAAGGTCAGTGCGGAGGCGCGCTCGGTGCCGAACCAGGGCCTGGCGCGCGCGCCATTGAGGGGCTTGCGGGTGGTTGCCACAATCAGCGTCGGATTGCGCGAGAGTTTCGCAGCATCGAAGGGAGCGGCGCTGGAAGTGAGCGAGGCGCATCCGGGAAGGACAAGAATGAGCAGCGCACAAGCGAGAAGAGCGCCAAGTGCCAAGCGCCGGCCCGACCCGCGGCCCAACGCGGCAGCCTCATGAGGTCTCACGCCCCAGCTCTGACGCACAGCTCGCATGGAACGATACCCTCTCCCGCCCCTTTTGGCTGGCGGGCGATCACGGCAACAGGAGGGCACCGAGACTTGGGCCGATCACGTTTAGCGAAGCAAAGCTCCAGCGCTGCTTCAATATTCCGGCAAAAGATGCGGATTTATTGAGAATTTTCCCCTCTACGACGAGCCGCGGCTGTTGTGGAATGCGGAAGGCATCGGGGCACGGTCTTGCTACCTGTGCGTGTGTTTGTAGGGAGCGGGACATGCCTCGCCCCTACGGCCCCTAGTTTGAAGTCATTAACCATTCGCTGCTTAGCAGCAGCAAATGGTGGCGAATCTTAACGCAGGGAATGTTCTGAAACTCCGGCGACGCGACGGTTACGGGGCACCGTCGCCGCCTTAACAGCTGCGTCGCCCCGGCGACTGATCATGCTTTCGCCGCCAAGCCGCATTTAGTCTTCGCGGCGGAGCGAGATGAATGGTATCCAATAACCAATCGCCACGGCCGCGCTTAAAGTTGTTGCTCATCGCTGCGACAGGCAAGGCCACGCTGGTCGTGGGGCTGCTCACGGCCTTGCTCGCGGGTCTCCTCACCTGCGCCGCTTCGGCATCGGATTTGATCACGGTCGAGGGCAATCGGCGCGTAGATGCCGACGCCATAAAAGCGCATTTCCATCTCGTCTCCGATCCTGCGGGAGAGCCGGCCGCGCTCGATGCCGCGCTCAAGGAACTCTACGCGACCGGAGCGTTCGAGGACGTCAGGATCATCCACGCGGCCGGCCGGCTGATCGTGCGCGTAATCGAGGCACCGGTGATCGGGCGGCTGCGATTCGAAGGCAACCGGGTCCTCAAGGAGGCCGATCTCGCCAAGGCGACCACCCTCAAGCACAACGCGCCGCTGACCAAAGCCGCGGTGCAGGCCGATGCCGCCCGCATTGTCGAGCTTTATCAGCATCAGGGCCGCTACGCCGCGCAGGTCACGCCAAAAACGATCGCGCGCGGCGAAGGGCAAGTCGACCTCGTCTTCGAGATCAATGAAGGTGCAAAGACCGGCGTCAAGCGGATCGTCTTCGCCGGCAACCGCGCCTATTCCGACAACCGGCTCAAAGCCGTCATCAGCACTTCCGAATCCGGCTGGTTCGCCTTTCTCAAGACCAGCGACATCTACGACCCGGACCGCGCGGCCGCCGACGCCGAGCTCATACGGAAGTTCTACGGCAAGAACGGATTTGCCGACGCGCGGGTGACCTCCGCCGCCGGCACCTACGATCCGGCGCTTGCGGGCATCGTCCTGCGCTTCACCATCGAGGAGGGCGACCGCTACGTCGTTCACGGGGTCGACGTCGAATCCCATGTTGCCGCATTGAGCGCAGCGGACCTGCGCTCGCTGATCCATATGGGGGCCGGCGAGACGTTCAGCGCCGATGCGATGGAGAATGCCCGGCGCGACATCGTCACGGCGCTCGGCAATCGCGGTTACCCCTTCATCTCCGTGCGCCCGCGACTTGTGCGCGACGCGCGCGCCAAGTCCGTCGATCTCGTGTTTGTCCTCGACGACGGGGCGCACCGCTATATCGAGCGCATCGTCATTCGGGGCAATCTGCGCACGCGCGACGAGCTCATCCGAGGGGAGCTAGAGTTCGCGGAGGGCGACCCCTACAACCAGGCTCTCGTGGACCGCGCCGAACGCCGGCTCAAGGCGATGGGCCTGTTCAAATCGGTGAAGATGTCAAACGAGCACGGCTCGGCGCCGGACCGGCTGGTGCTGGCGGTGGATCTCGAAGAGCAGAAGACCGGCGACTGGAATGTCACCGGCGGCTATTCCGCCGCCGAAGGGATCGTTGCCGAGCTCAGCGTCTCGGAGATGAATTTCCTCGGCCGCGGGCAATTCGTGAAGGTATCGGCGACGCTCGGCCAATATGTGCGCGGCGGCACGCTCAGTTTTGTCGACCCTTATCTGATCGGCAACCGCGTGTCGGTGGGGGGAGATATCTTCTATCGCGAGAGCCTGACCAACGCCTACCAGTCTTACGGCAGCACGACCTATGGCGGGGACATCAAGGTAGGCGCTCCGTTGACCGACAGCCTGAGCACGGAGATGCGCTACTCGCTCATCAGCCAGAATCTCTCGCTGGCGCCCGCGTTTCTCAACTGCACGCCGCCGGCCTGCATTGCCGCATCGGCCGCGGTCAAGCAGGCGGCGCTCAACGGCCCGACCTTCACCTCCGCCATCGGACCCACGTTGACCTACAACTCGCTCGACAACCCGCGCAATCCGAGCGACGGCATCCGCGCCGACCTCAAGCAGGACACCGCGGGGCTCGGCGGCGGCGCCCAGTTCCTCCGCGCGACCGCCGACGTGCGCGCATACAAGAGCCTGGGCGACGACGTCGTCGGGATCACCCGCCTGCAAGGCGGCACCATTGCGCCCTTTGGCGGCCAAAGCGTGCCTTTCCTGAGCAGCTTTTTCGGCGGGCCGCAGCTGGTGCGCGGCTTTGCGCCAAACGGCTTCGGGCCGCGCGATCTCACGCCCGGCACCACCATGGACAATATCGGAGGCAGCAACTACTGGGCGACATCCGCGCAGCTGCAGGCGCCGATCCCGGGGCTGCCGCCCGAAGCCGCCCTCAAGGGCGCGTTCTTTGCGGATGCCGGCAGCCTCTGGGGCTATCGCGGCGCGACCTCGTTTCCCGGGCTGTCGCAGTCCTTTACCCCCGCCGATTCCCGCACCATCCGCTCTTCGGTCGGAGCAAGCCTGATCTGGGCTTCGCCATTCGGCACGCTGCACGTCGATTACGCCATCCCCACCAGCAAAACCAACTATGACGTCACGCAGCGGCTGAACTTCGGCGTCGGCCCGTTCTGACCGGCGTCCCTGCCCTTCCCAAAATGATGTATGGTCGCCACTCGAAGTCCTTTGGCGGGATGGAGCATGAGGCGGCGCGACTTTGTCGGAGGACTCGGCGCGGCGATGGCCTGTCCGGCGCGCGCGCAGCAGGCGGGGCGCACCTACCGCATCGGATTTTTGGGTGTCGGCCCTGACCTGCCGTTGTTCGCCGTGGGTTATCCGGCGTTTCGCGATGAGCTGCGCAAGCGCGGCTTCATTGATGGCCGCAACCTGACAATAGAGCTCCACGCGACCCCACAGGCGGCGGAACGCTACTATGGCGACGCAACCGCGCTCGCGCGTTCCAACGTGGACCTGATCATGGCCGTTGGCGCCGAGATAGCGTTGAAAGCTGCTCTGGCGGCAAGCCGCACCATTCCAATCGTCATGTGGGCCGCCAATTTCGATCCAATCGCGCAAGGTTATGTGCAGAGCCTGGCGCGGCCGGGCGGCAACGTGACCGGCGTGTTCACGCGCCAGCCGGAGCTGGCGGCCAAGCAGGTGGAAATCCTGAAAGAGACGTTTCCGGACCGCACCCGCCTGGCCGTCCTTTGGGATGCGCTCTCGGCCGACCAATACGCCGCCGGCGAGCGTACCGCAAAGACGCTGCACCTGGACTGGCAGGGGCTCAAGCTTGAACATCCGCCCTACGATATCGCCGCAGCGTTTGAGCGCCTCTCCAAAGGGGATCCGCAGATGCTGCTGACCGCGTCAAGCGCGCTGTTCGGGCCCCATATCCAAAAGATCGTCGACGAGACGATCCGGCGCCGCCTGCCCGCGATGTTCATCTTCAGGATTTTTGTCGAGCAAGGCGGGCTCATGTCCTATGGAGCCGACATCAAGTCAGACTACCGCCGCCTTGCGGAATATGTGGCCAAGATACTCAATGGCGCACAGCCGGCCGAGCTCCCGGTCGAGCAGACAACCAAGTTCGAGTTCCTCGTCAATCTCAAGACAGCCAAGGCGATGGGCCTTGAGTTACCGACTTCGCTTCTGTTGCGCGCCGACGAGGTCATTGAGTGAGTGTGGAGAGGTTAGGGAGTTGCCCATGACTGCGATTGCGCTCGCGGCACACATATTCGGCGCCGTCGTCTGGGTCGGCGGCATGTTTGCGATCTATGTCTGCCTGCGTCCGGCGCTCGGCGCGCTCGACCCGCCGCAGCGCTTTCGCCTGATGCGCACCACATTCCAGAAGTTCTTTCCCTGGGTGTGGACGGCGGTTCTGCTGCTTCTGGTGAGCGGCTACTTTATGGTGTTCGTGACATTCGGCGGATTTTCCGGCGCGCGCCTGCATGTCCACCTCATGCAGGGCGTCGGCTGGGTGATGATCGCGCTCTTCGTCTGGCTGTTTCACAGCCCGTGGCTGGCATTCAAGCGTGCCGTCGATACCGAGAATTGGTCGGGCGCCGGCACGCACCTTGGCCGCATCCGCCAAATCATTGCCGTCAACCTGCCGCTCGGCTTGCTCGTCGTGATCATCGGAGCGAGCGGCCGCTACTGGGGCTGAGCCAATCTGGAACAAGAATTCGAGGTGGTGATAGCAGGGGGCGGCATCGCCGGGATGAGCGCCGGCCTGACCTCCGCGCGGCTGGGAAGACGGACGCTGGTTCTGACCGGAGATGTGCTCGGCGGCCAGCTCGTGAGCATTGCAAAGGTCGAGGGCTTCCCCGGCTTCCCCGACGGCGTTCCAGGTTACGATCTCTGTCCGATGCTCCAGGAACAGGCCGTTGCGTGCGGGGCCGAGGTCATGATGGGCAGCGTGGAGCGCATCCATCCGCAAGACGGAAAGTGGCGCCTGACAACCGGCGCGGGCGGTATCCTGGCGCGCGGCATCATCCTCGCGACGGGATCGACGCTCAAAAAGCTCAATGTCCCGGGAGAGGAGCGCCTCACTGGCAAGGGGGTGAGTCACTGCGCAAGCTGCGATGCTCCGCTCCTGCGCAACCGGATTGTCGCTGCCGTCGGGGGCGGCGACTCGGCAATGCAGGAAGCGTTGACGCTCGCCGAGTTTGCTTCAAAGGTTATCCTTCTGCACCGCGCAGGTGCGTTGACGGGCCAGGCCTGTTACCGCGAGCGCGTGACCGCGCATCAGAGGATCGACATTCGCTTCAACACCATCGTGGACGAGATCCTGGGCGAATCCACGGTGACGGGCGTGCGCACGCGAAACGCAAGCACCGGCGCCGGGTCCGATCTCGAGGTGGCCGCAGTCTTTGCCTATGTCGGCCTGCAGCCGAACACCGCCTTCCTGAAAGAGCGGATGGAGCTCGATGCGGCGGGGCGGATACCGACCGACGCCTCGATGCGAACCGGGCTCGCCGGCGTGTGCGCGGCGGGAAACATCCGTTGCTCGTCGCCTCATCGAGCGGCGAGCGCTGCCGGCGATGGCGCGACCGCCGCCGTCGCGCTCGACCGCTACCTCGCGGACGGCGTATGGCGTACCTGACGTGTCATTCCGGGGCAGGACCCGCTGATTTCGGGTTTACCCGAGATCAGCGCCATGGAAATTGGAAGCGCCGCTGGTTTTTGTGTATATCGGTTTCGCCCAACGCGCGCCGGAGAATTGCCGATGGATAAGCTATTGACGGTTCACGATCCGCGCGGCTACCCGCCGAAAGTCGCCGGCAAGGGTCTTGCTGCACGGCAACCCAGTCTCGACGGCAGGCTCCTCTACCTGGTCGACTGCCTGTTCGACAACTCCGCAGCCTTCATGGAGCAGCTGCGGCAGTGGTTCGCGGCGCACCTGCCCGCAGTCGTCACACGCATCATCACGCCACGCGAAAGCTGGGAAGACGACCCCGGCATGCGCGCAAGAATCGCTGCCGACGGCGCCGCGGCGATTCTCGGTGTCGGGCTTTGAAGCACCTGCTGCCCGACGGTCGTCGGGTTGGCAATGTCACTGGAGGCGAGCGGCGTCCCGAGCGTCGCCGTTCACACCCATGTGTTCGCGCGGCTCGCGCGCGCGAGCGCCCTCGCGAACGGCATGCCGCGGACGCGGCAGGCGTTCGTTCCGCAGCCGGTCGTTGACCGCACGCCCGCCCAGTTGCGCGCCTACATCGAGGGAACCGATCCGGTC
>Ga0306920_100001669_pt1 | contig 27628 bp, 28 predicted proteins | sample flu12Cox44000170_FD_204666 | JGI IMG/M metagenome (GOLD analysis project Ga0306920, IMG submission 204666) | Lab enrichment of tropical soil microbial communities from Luquillo Experimental Forest, Puerto Rico - flux4day.12C.oxic.44.000.170 (v2)... | ecosystem: Environmental > Terrestrial >... | reverse complement strand
GATCGGGCAGGTCAAGAGATCTCGGTGTGCTCACGTGCTGGCAGCCTACTTAGCATTGCGGGCATCCGTCTGCATATATAACGCTCGCGCTTCCACAGATATATAACGCTCGCGTACCGCCCGGTCATCCGCCGGGCCGCAATGCGGTCAGCCCTCGTTGCCAGGCGGGGGCGTGGTGCCGGCTCCCGTGGCCTGGCCGGCCGCGCCGCCTCGGCGACCGCGGCGGCGTGAGGGCCTACGACGACGGCCGGCGGGCTGGTACCGGCCGCCCTGAGCGGCCTCGTCGGTCGCGGCGCCCGGGGTCTCCCCCGTTGCGGTTAGCTCGCGCCCCGGCTCGCCGCCGCCGTCGCCGACGGCGGCCCCGGCCCGGGTCCGGCGGCGGACGCGCTGCCTGCGCTGCCCGGTCTCGCGGCCCCGGGCGGAGTCACCGTGGCCCGTCCGGGTGCGGCCGCGGCTCGTGCCGCGAGCAACCTGTGAGCGGTTGCGGCCGGTCTCCCCGATGTCCTCGAGATCCTCTGCCTCGAGGCCGAGGCGGTCACGCTGGGCCACGGGGAGAGTGCCGGTGGCATCCTGCGGGATCCCCAGCGAGGAGTACAGGTGCTCCGACGTGGAATACGTCTCGGCCGGCTCCGGCCGGCCCAGCCCCAGAGCGTCATTGATGAGCTTCCAGCGCTGCAGGTCGGCCCAGTCCACGAAGGTCACCGCCACGCCGGTGCGCCCGGCCCGCCCGGTCCTGCCGGTGCGGTGCAGGTAGGCCTTGTCGTCCTCGGGGCACTCGTAGTTGACCACGTGCGTCACGTCGTCCACATCCAGGCCGCGGGCAGCCACGTCGGTCGCGACCAGCACGTCAACCTTGCCGCTGCGGAAAGCGCGCATCGCGCGCTCCCGCTGGCCTTGCCCCAGGTCGCCGTGAACCGCGGCCGCGGCGAAGCCGCGCGTGCTCAGCGCGGTGGCCACCTGGTCGCTGGCCCGTTTGGTCCGGCAGAACACGATCGTCAGGCCGCGGCCTTCCGCCTGCAGGACCCGGGCCAGGATCTCGATCTTGTCCATCTGGTGCGCGCGGAACACGTGCTGCTCGGTGCTCGGCACGTGCGCGGGCTCGTCGTGGTGCTCGGCCCGCACATGAGTCGGCCTGCGCAGGTGGCGCCGCGCCAGCGTAACCACCTCGCCCGGCATGGTGGCCGAGAAGAGCATGGTCTGCCGCTGCGACGGGGTGAGCCGAAGGATCTTCTCGACGTCCGGCAGGAAGCCGAGGTCGAGCATCTTGTCGGCCTCGTCGAGCACCAGCCCGGTCACCTTGGACAGCTTCAGGTGACCCTGCCGGGCCAGGTCGAGCAGCCGGCCGGGCGTGCCGACCACGAGATCCGCGGTGGCCAGGGCCTCGATCTGCGGCTCATAGGCGCGGCCCCCGTAGACGGTGACCACCCGGGTACCCAGGCGCGAGCCGGCGATCCGCAGGTCATCGGCGACCTGGATGGCCAGTTCCCTGGTGGGCACGACGACCAGGGAGCGGGGTGCTGAACGCTGGTCGTCCGCCGCTTCACCGAGCCGCTGCAGCAGGGGGATGCCGAAGGCGAGCGTCTTGCCCGTTCCCGTTCTGGCCTGCCCGATGAGGTCTTGCCCGTCGAGCGCGATCGGCACGGCCAGGGCCTGGATCGGGAAGGCGGCCGTCATGCCCGCGGCCTCCAGGGCCGCGCAGATCGGCTCGGCCACCCCGAGATCACGGAATGTCTTCAGGCCCTCCTCGGGCTGGGCCTGGCTGTCGCGGGCCTCGGGCTGGGCCTGGTGGTCGAGGGACTCGGGTTGAATCTGGTTGTTGCTGAACGTGTCAGGCATGCTGCGCTCATCCTCTGGCGCTGCCGGCATGCCCCAGGTATCTGTTGTCAGGACTTCCGCCTCCATCAGCGGCCCGCGGTCCGCCGGGCGCGATTGCGCCCTCGGCCGACAGCGGGCAGGTATGCCAACCTCTCCGGCGGGACCTGCGTGCCGTCTGGGCGGCCCCGCGGCCACACACTCGCAGAGAGGAATCAGCGCGACGTCGCCAGGGCGCTCACCGCTCTCGGCAATCGCCGCGCCTTACGTTGTATGTAACGACGAGTAGGGTTACCGCATTCCTACTGCGGATTGCCGACAGTCTAGCAACACCGAGTGCGCTGGCCACAGAGGCATCTGGGGCCGGCTCCTGTGACAGCTTGTTAGGCTGCGCCCGTGACGCAGAACGGCCCGGACGGTGCCACGGCGCCGCGCGCCCCGGTCGCAGGCGCCGCGGGGCCGGCGGCTGCGGAATCGGCTGGTGACCCTCCGCAGGGAGTGATCGACCTGCTCGGCCTGCTGGCCTACGCATTGCTGGTGGCTTTTTTCCGCCTCGTCGAGGACGCGGCGCTCGCCGAATCGCTAGCCGATAAGGCGGCTCTGGCGCAGATGGCCGTCGCGGAGTTCAGTCACTTCCGGCTGTTGCGGGATCGCATTCAGGAACTGGACGTCGACCCGGACGAGGCGATGCGCCCATTCGTGGCCGCCATAGACGAATTCCATGCCAGAACCGCGCCGTCGGACTGGCTGGAAAGCCTGGTGAAGGCGTATGTCGGGGACGGCATAGCCGCCGATTTCTACCGCACCGTGGCCGAGTTGCTCGACCCCCAGACGCGAGACTTGGTCCTCGAGGTGCTTAAGGACACCGGGCACGCCGGGTTCGCGGTGGCCCGGGTACGCAAGGCCATCGAAGCCGACCCCCGGGTAGCGGGAAGGCTGGCGCTGTGGGCGCGGCGGCTGGTCGGCGAGGCGCTCGGGCAAGCGCAGCGGGTCGCCGCCGAACGGGAGGCGCTGGCCGGTCTCCTCGCGGGCGGGGAGGTCAGCCAGCTGGGAGAGATCGGCCGGATGTTCGCGCAACTGACCGACGCGCACGCACGCCGGATGGCGGCGCTTGGCCTGACCGCCTAGCGGGACGTATTGATCTTCCGCAGACTGGTCAGGCGGAATAGCCGGCCGTTACCGGATCCTTTCCGGCTGCGTTCATCCTTGCGCTAAATCCCCGTAAACCGGCATATGCCGGGAAAGACACGGTAAGCCTGACGGCGGCCGTCCGCCCGTGCGGCGCGAAGATCAGCTTAACGTCCGTGGTCACTCCCCGTATGCCTCTGCGAGGACGTTCGCCGTAAGCGACAAGAACGATCACCCGGTCGGCAGGCGCATACCCGGGTGCGGCGCGGGAAATGCGCCAGGCCTGATGTCTCGACATATCAGCGTGCCAGGCAGGAGAAGGCCGGCCCGGAGACACCTTTCGGTATTGCGGTGACAATCTGGTTCTGTCCGGAATCCAGTGCTCGCGTGCTTTCCCGGCGTGATCTGGCCGCCGCCATGAGCGTAACAAGTGCTTTCCGGGCAGGTTGAACCGGATCGGTTACCACGTCACGGTCCACTGAGATAATCGGTCGCAGCGGCAACCTCAGAGATAACCAGGGCCGGGCGGTCAGAGGGTGTTGCCGAACCCGATGCGGCGGGATTCCGTGCCGCCAGTCTCCAGGTAGGCAATCTTGTCCGCGGGCACCAGGACCCTGCCGCCCTTGTCATCGCTCAGGATGAAGACGCCGCCGTCGGCCACCGCAGCCGCCAGGAGGCGCTCTACCTCCTCGGACGAGGACTTGGTCTCCACGACTAGCTCACGCGGTACGGACTGAATCCCGATCTTGACTTCCACGGCGCTCCTCTCCGCCACCGAGGCTAGCTCGCGGCCGGGCCGGGCGGGTCCCAGGGCCAGCCGCTGCGAGTACGCCGCGAGCGAAATGCGACGTCAGCAGCTGCGCAGCGAGGGCCGGCGCTGGCCGGTGCGGGGCAGGCGCTGGTATCAGCCGGTGCGGGGCCAGCCGCTGATCCCGCGCCAGGCGAGCCTGGCGAGCAGTTGCTCGGCGGCGTCCTTGGGTATCGCCTTGTCCGTGCTCAGCCAGTACCTGGAACTGACCTGGGCCATGCCGACCAGGGCCATGCCCAGCAGGCGTGCCTCGTCATCGCGCAGGCCCGCGTCCTCGCGGATGAACTGGCTGATCATCTCGGCGCAGTCGCGCATCGTGCGGTCCAGCCGCTCCCGCACCGCGGGCTCGTTGCTCAGGTCGGACTCGAATACCAGCCGGAACGCCTCGCCTGAGCTGCTCACGAAGTCGAAGAAGGCCTGGAAGGTGGCGGGTACCCGCTGCTTGTTGTCGGTAGTCGAGGAGAGGGCCTCGCGCACGATCCTGACCAGCTCCTGCGCGCTTTCGTCGAGCAGCGCGAGATACAGCTCCAGCTTGCCGGGGAAGTGCTGGTACAGCACGGGCTTGCTGACCCCGGCCCGCTCGGCGATCTCATCCATGGCGGCCGCGTGGTATCCCTGCGCTACGAAGACCTCCTGCGCCGCGCCCAGCAACTGCCGTCGCCGGGCCGGCCGCGGCAGCCGGGTGGTGGCCGGCCCATGCGACCTAGCCTGCGGCGATGCGGTCACGATTCTCTCCGGATGTGTGATGTCACTGTGTGTGCTGCTGCGCCCCGTGCAATCTTACGGGTTCAGCGTCAGTCCTCACGGGCTCAGCGGTAGTCGTCTTCATCGAGGCTCAGAGCGCGCTCTTGCTCCGCCGCATCGGCCTCATCTACTTCCAGCGGCAAGTTATGTGGCAGATTGCTTTGGTCCAACTCCGCTCCGTTAGGGATGACATCCTGGTCCTGCTCAACGACATCATCCACAGGCCGCTCAAGGCCCATGTCACTCATGCATGCCTCCTTGTCTGGCGGGCGCTTCGAACATCTCGCCGATAAGAAATTTCGGCAGCGCTGTGTAGTATCAGTACCCAATCTCGCGGGGTAGGGAGACAGCATGCGCAGCATGTGGAAGGGCGCGATTTCCTTCGGCCTGGTCATGATCCCCGTAAAACTCTACGCCGCGACGGAGCAGAAGGATATTGCCTTCCGGCAGGTTCACCGGGTCGACGGCGGACGGGTCAGGTTCCGCCGCGTCTGCTCGATCGACGGGGAAGAGGTTCCCTACGAGGACGTGGCCAAGGGCTATGAGCTACCGGATGGCGAGATGGTGGTGCTCACCGACGAGGACATGGCCGAGCTGCCCCTGCCGACAACCAGAAGCATCGAGGTCCTGCACTTCCTGCCCGAGGAGCAGCTCGACCCGATCCTGCTCAACCGCAGCTACTTCGTGGAGCCGGACCCGGCGGGGGCGCGGGCCTACGTGCTGCTGCGCGACTCGCTCGACCGGTCGGGCAAGGTGGCCCTGGCCCAGGTGGCGCTGCGGCAGCGGGAGTCGCTGGCCACGCTGCGCCCGCGCGACGGCGTCCTGGTGCTCGAGACCCTGCTCTGGCCCGATGAGGTGCGCGTTCCCGACTTCAAGTTCCTGGACGATGACATCGAGGTGCGATCACAGGAGCTGCAGATGGCGGCCTCCCTGATCGACTCGATGACCGTGGACTTCGACCCTGACGAGTATCACGATCACTACCGCGAGGCGCTGCAGGAACTCGTGGACGCCAAGGTCGAGGGCCGCGAGATAGTCCAGCCGGAGGGCCCGAGCGAGCCGGCCGAGCTGACCAGCCTGGCGGACGCGCTCAAGGCCAGCCTGGCCGCCGCGCAAGGCGGAACCCGCCAGGCCGGAGAGGTCACGGCCTCGGCGTCGCCCCGGGCTCTCGCGGGCAGCAGCAAGAAATCACGTCCCGCCGCGAAGGACGGCGAGACCAAGAGCGCGGGAAGCAGGCGGGCCAAAGGCGGCGAGGCCGAGACCGGCGAGACCGCGAGCGGCGGAAAGACCGGCGCGAGGGCGAAGGCCGGGACCTCGAAGCCGGCCGCGGCCAAGGACGCCCAGCAGCCGGCGGCGAAGCGGTCAGCCAAGGGGACGGCCGCGGACGGCGCGCCGGCCCCGTCCAAGACCCGGCGCCGGGCCAGCTGACAGCGCGCGGTCCGCCGCCGCGGGTAAGCGCAAGGGCCGGTGGCCGGGGGTTTGCGGAGGTAGAGCCGCGCACGGTGCGGGCCAGTGGCCGGGGTCTGCGCAGACGGAGCCCCCCGCAGGTGCAGGTATTGTCTTCGTTCATGACCGATCCGATCGCCCCGTGGCCCGGCGAGCTCGTGGCCGTGGGCGCGGGCGAAGTGTTCGTGCGCAGCGCGCCGGCGCCGGAGGGCGCCGAGCCCGTGCTCTTCGTGCACGGACTCGGCGGGTCAGCGACCAACTGGACCGACCTGATGGACCTGCTGCGCCGGCCTCCCGCCGACCGCCCGGACGAGCCGGCCCTGGCCTGCGCGGCCCTGGACCTTCCCGGATTCGGCTTCTCGCCGGTCCTGGCCAGCGGTCCCCGCCCCGGCGGCGTGTACTCCATCGACGACATGGCCCGCACCGTCTGCGACCTGATCGACACGCGCGGAAACTGGCCGGTGCACCTGGTCGGCAACTCGATGGGCGGGGCCGTCTGCGTCCGGGTCGCCGCGCGGCGGCCGGACCTGGTGCGGACCCTCACCCTGATCGCCCCCGCCCTGCCGGACCTGCGGCCGCGCCTGCTCCCGATGCGGGTGACGGTGCTGTGCGTGCCGCGGGTCGGTCCCTGGCTCCTGAAGCGGGCACAGCAGCGGATCTCGGCCGCCGACCGGACCGCGGTCTCGATCAGGGATATCTACGCCGATCCGACCCTGATGGACCCGAAGCGCCTGGCCGAGGAGACCGCCGAACTCGTCCGCCGGGACGGGCTGGGGTATGCCGGCGAGGTGCTGCTCGCCGCCGGTCGCGGGCTGGTCGCCGAGTACGTCCGGCGCGGCCCGCGCTCGCTCTGGCGCGACGCGATCCGGGTGACCGCGCCGACCCTGGTCATCTACGGCAGCCATGACCGGCTGGTCCGCCCGGCCATGGCCGCGCCGGCGGCGCGGGCGTTCCGGCGCGGGCGCGTGGTCGTGCTGTCGCGGACCGGGCACGTGGCGATGATGGAACATCCCGGCCTGGTGGCGAAGGAGGTGCGGGAACTGTTCGCCGGCGCCCGGCGCCCCGCCCTGGCTCCGGCCCCGGCCGGCGGCGACGCCGCCCGGCGGTGAGCCACGGGAACGGCCGGAGGGCGTGACGGCCAGGTGACCCGCTGACCGGGCCCGGGACCGAGGCACTGATCACCGCGCCGCGGGTGATAACGGCCGAGCCCGGACACGCGATCCTGGAGCCCGGGTACGTGGCGGTGGCCGCGGGACGGGTGATAGCGGTCGGGCCGGGACGGCCGCCGCGAGCGCCCGACACCGCGCTGCCGGGCGGGGTGCTGCTGCCGGGATTCGTGGATCTCCAGGTCAACGGCTACTTCGGCGAAGAATTCCGGATCGCGGACGCCGACGGCTGGGCCAGGGTCGTGACCCGGCTCCCGCAGACCGGCGTGACGGCGCTGCTGCCCACCTTCGTCACGGCGCCGCCCGGCGCGCTCGGCGCGGCGTTGCGGGCCGCGTCGGCGCTGATCCCGGCCCTGCCGGCCGGGGCGGCCCGGGTGCTCGGCGTGCACGCGGAGGGCCCGTTCATATCGCCCGCCCGCAAGGGCGCGCACCACGAGGCCTGGATCACCGACCCGACGCCCGCCGCCGTGGACGAACTGCTCGAAGCCGGCCAGGGCGTGCTCAGGCTGGTCACCCTGGCGCCGGAACGCGACGGCGCCCTGGCCGCCATCGACCGGCTGACCGGAGCCGGGGTCCTGGTCAGCGTGGGCCACAGCGACGCGACGGCGCGGCAAGTGGCCGCGGCCGCTGACCACGGCGCCCGGATGGTGACGCACCTGTTCAACGCGCAGCGCCCGCTGCATCACCGCGAGCCGGGGGTGGTCGGCCAGGCGCTGGCCGACCAGCGGCTCACCAGCGGCCTGATCGCCGATCTGCATCACGTGTCCCCGCAGGTGTGCGTTATGGCCGTTCATGCGGCGCCCGGCCGGATCTGCGCGGTCACGGACGCGGCGGCCTGTGCCGGGATGCCCCCGGGGCGCTACCTGCTGGGCGGCGAGCCGATCGAGCTGCCGCCGGGGGAGGGGGAGCCTCCGGTGCGCGACGACGGCACCCTGGCCGGCTCGACGCTGCGGATGGACGCCGCCGTGGCGAACCTGGTCACAGCCGGGGTCGGGCTGGCCGAGGCCGTCGCCGCGGGCAGCCGCGTTCCCGCCGACCTGATCGGCCGGCCAGACCTCGGCCGGATCGCGCCGGGCGCGGCCGCGGACCTCACCTGGCTTGATGATGACCTGCGGGCGCGGGCCACGTGGATCGGTGGTGAACTGGTGTACTCGCGGGCCGGGCGGCCGGGATCGCCGGCCAGGGCGGAAGGAGGGTCCGGATGAGCGGCGCCAGGACCACGTACATGCGGGCCGAGATCGCCGAGCAGCCCGAGGCGCTGCGGGCCACGATCGGCGCGCTGCTGCCCCGCACGGACGAGGCGGCGGCGCTGGCCCGCGGCACCCGCCAGGTTCTCCTGATCGCGCGGGGGACCTCGGACAACGCCGCGGTCTACGGCAGCTACCTGATCCAGGCGCGCGCGGGACGGCTGGCCACCCTGGCCGCGCCGTCGATCGCCACCGCCTACCGGAGCCGGATGGACCTGTCCGGCGTGCTCGCGGTGGCGTTGTCCCAGTCGGGGCGGACCGAGGAGATCGTGCAGACCCTGGCCTGGGCGCGCGACTGCGGCGCCCGCGCGCTGGCCATCACCAACGGCGCCGGGTCTCCGCTGGAGCAGGCGGCCGAGGTCGCGTTCGTGACGCAGGCGGGGACCGAACGCGCCGTGCCGGCCACGAAGACGTTCACCACGCAACTCGCCGCGCTGGCCGTCCTGGCCATCGCGCTGGGAGCGGATGTGGACCCAGGGGAACTGCGCGGAGTCCCGGACGAGATCGAGGCCCTGCTGGCCCGGCCGACTGACACCGAACCGCTGGTGAGCGAGCTGGCCGCGGATGACGGCGTCGTCGTCTCCGGGCGCGGGCTGGCCTACGCGGCCGCGCTGGAGCTGGCGCTCAAGCTCACGGAGGCGTGCTACCTGCACGCGATCGGGCTGTCCTACGCGGACCTGCTGCACGGCCCGATCGCCGTGGTCGACCGGCGGACGCCCGCGATACTCCTGGCCGCCGACTCGGGCCCGACCCTGGACGGCACGGTGGACCTGGCTCGCCGGGTCACCGGCGCCGGGGCACGGGCCTACGGGATCGGCGGCGGCGACCGCCTGGCCGCCGCGTGCACGCGCGCGCTGCCCGGCCCGCGGCTGCCGGAGTGGCTGGCGCCGATGGGGCTGATCGTGCCCGGCCAGCTGCTGACCGAGGCGCTCGCGCGCAAGCTCGGGCTCGACCCCGACCGCCCCCGCGGCCTGAGCAAGGTCACCCAGACCGCGTGACAGAGGATCCATAACGCGCCGCGGCGGGCCGGCCCGGCCGCTAACCGGCGGTCTGGTCCTCAGGAGTCCCGGCACACCTTGTGCTGTGCGGCCTGAGCGCGCGGGCGCATCACCACCAGGTCGATGTTGACGTGCGCGGGCCTGGTCACGGTCCAGGCGATGGTGTCGGCGACGTCCTCGGCGGTCAGCGGCTCCGCGACCCCGGCGTAGACGGCCGAGGCCTTCGCCGCGTCGCCGTGGTAGCGGTTGAGCGCGAACTCGTCGGTCTTCACCATGCCCGGCGCGATCTCGATGACCCGGACCGGCTGGCCGCATAGTTCCAGACGCAGCGTGGCCGCGATCGCGTGCTCGGCGTGCTTCGCGGCGGCGTAACCGCCGCCGCCCTCATAGGCGACGAAGCCGGCGGTGGAGGACAGCACCACGATTGTGCCGTCTCCGCTGGCCACGAGCTTGGGCAGCAACGCCTGGGTCGTGTGCAGCGTGCCGAGGACGTTGACCTCGTACATGGTCAGCCAGTCCGCCGCGGACGACTTCTCGACGGTGTCCGCGCCGATGGCGCCGCCGGCGTTGGCGACCAGGACGTCGCAGCGGTCCAGGGATCCGGCCAGCTCGTCGACGCCGGCCCGGTCGGTGACGTCCAGCCGGCGGACGTCGGCCTGCCCGCCTCGCTCCCGGACCCGCTGCGCGACGGCCTCGACGCGGTCGGTCCGGCGGGCACCGAGCACCACGCGGTATCCGGCGTCGGCCAGCTTGACCGCGGTAGCCGCTCCGATCCCGCTGCTGGCTCCGGTGATCACGGCGGTTCGCTGCATGGGTGAATTGTGCCACCCGCGGGCCGGGTGCGGTCAGCGAGCGTCCGGCTCCGCGCTGACCTGACGGACGAGCTCGACGAGCTGGGCCAGGGTGTCGAGACGGGCGGCATGGTCGCCGCCGAGCTTGGCCTGCAGGGTGGTGACGCCCGCGTCGCGGTAGAGCCGCAGCCGCTCGGTGACCATGGCCGGTGTCCCGAGCAGGTTGGTCGCGCGGCCGAGCTCGGCAGGCACCCGGGCGGCGGCCTCGTCGCGCCGCCCGGCCAGCCACAGCCGTTGCACGGCCCGCACGTCATCGCCGAAGCCCTGCCGCCTCAGCGCGTCGTTGTAGAAGTTCCGGTCCGGGGCGCCCATCGCGCCGATGGTGAAGGCGTAGCCGTCGGCATGCCTGCGCGCCGCCGCGTCCGGGTCGTCGGTGAACTCCACGGCGACCGGGATGACCAGGTCCAGCCCGGCGAGCTGGCGGCCGGCCGCGGCCGCCCCGGCCGCCAGGTGACCGGTGAAGACCCCGGCGTGCTCCGGCATGAACGTGTTGCCGATCCAGCCCTCGGCCAGGGCGCCGGTCAGCTCCAGGTTGCGCGGGCCGAGCGCGGCCACGTAGATGGGTACCGGCGTCGGTGCCAGCGCCGACCGTAGCGCGCGGCCGGGCCCGTCCGGCAGCGGCAGCTGGTAGACCCGGCCGTCATGACGGAGCCGGTCACCGCGCGCGATGACCCGGACGATCTCGATGGTCTCGCGGGTCGCGGCCAGCGGGGCGCCGAAGCGCACGCCGTGCCAGCCCTCCATCACCTGCGGGCCGCTGACGCCGAGGCCGAGCAGGAAGCGCCCGCCCGACAGCAGCTGCAGCGACATGGCGGACATGGCCACCATGGCCGGTGACCTGGCGCCGAGCTGCGCGATCGACGAGCCGAGCCTGATGCTGGTGGTCTGGCCCGCCAGGTAGGCCAGCGGGGTCAGTGCGTCCTGGCCCCAGGTCTCCGGCACCCAGACCGAAGTGACGCCCAGCCGCTCGGCGTCGCGCACGAAGGCGGCGTCCCGCGGGCCCGAGATCAGCGTGGTCATCCCTACCTGCATGCTCGTGCCCTCCGATGGCGGCATGGCGGCCGGTCCGTGCCGGGCCAGTGAAATCCGGCGGGCTTACGCTGTCAAGGTAACGGCGGGCGGGGAGGACGAATGAACCCGGAGCTTCGCTATCGCGACTGCCCGACCACCCAGGCCGACCTGGTGATCGCCGCGCCGGCGGCGGTGGTCTGGGCGCTGGTCTGCGATATCCAGCTGCCGGCCCGTTTCAGCAGCGAGTTCGACGGCGGCCGGTGGCTGGACGGTGCCAGTCGCCCGGCGCTCGGCGCCCGGTTCGCCGGGCGTAGTTACCATCCGGCCGTCGGTCAGTGGCAGACCACCTCGACGATCTGCGAGTACGAGCCCGAGCAGGTGCTGGGCTGGGCGGTCGGCGACCCGGTCCGGCCGGCCGCCCGGTGGCGTTTCACGCTGGCGGCTCAGGCCGGCGGCACCAGGCTGACGCAGTGGATGCAGATCGGGCCGGCGCCGAGCGGCATCAGCGCGGCCATCGAGGCCAGGCCGGACAAGGAGTCCGCGATCCTGCACCGCCGCCTGGCCGAGCACCGGGCCAACATGACGGCCACGCTGGCCGGCATCAAGGAGCTGGCCGAGGCCCCGTCCTGAGGTACGGGCGGGTACGGGTCGCGGTGCCGCCCGCACGGCGCGGCCCGGCCGGCCCGCCCAGCGGTCAGGCGACCCGGCGCCAGCCCAGCTCCTCGGCCTTCCAGCGGGCGATGGCCCGGTACTGGCTGACCAGCTTGACCTGCCGCAGGCGCGGGCCGTGGCGCTGTATCGCCCGCTCGGCCTCGATCATCCCGCTGACCGGTGAGGGCTGAGGGATCTCGTGCTTGGCCCCGGACTGCTCGACCAGTATGAGACGGGCCTGCGGGGCATCCTCAGCCGTGTCATCGGGGTTCCTGTCCATACCGGTCAAGACTCCCGGCGGCTCCCGGTCATTCCGCTGTCCGGTATGGCCTGCGACACACCGCGGGGCGCGGTCACACGCCTAGCGATTGACGTACCGGCCGGCCAGGCCCGGCGGCGCGCAGGCCAGCCAGCCGTCGGTGACCGCGTCGCGCAGCGCCGTCGCGGAGACGACCCGCAACTGGATGAGCACCGCGGAGTACCCGTCGAAGTGCGGAATCGTGAAGAAGGCGTCCGGGTGCGCGGCGAGCACGGCCTCTTTCTCGCTGAGATCCTCGACGCGGACGGCGAGGATGGGCCCGTCGGGCGGGGTCTGCTCGCCGAACCGCCTCAGATCGGCCTGGCTGAACGGCCGCTCCCACGCGAAGGCCTTGCCCGCGACGGACCACGTCCGGTTGCCGTGGCGTTCACTCTCGGTGACCTCGGGCAGCTCCAGGGCCATCGAGGCCGCGTCATCGACGGTCGCCATGCCCGTACCGTACTGCGCGGCGGACCTGGGGCGGTCCGCCGGATCCATTGACCGCCAGGGGCCCCTGCGGCAGGCTGGCCCAAGGACGAGATCACCAGGGGGCGCTATGGCGTGGCAGCTGGACGGAACGTACTTCGAATCGTGCTCGTGCGATGAGGTCTGCCCGTGCACCTGGTCGGCATTCACGGCGGAGGCGACGCTCGACCGCTGCCGGGCGCTGCTGGCCTATCACATCGAGTCCGGCGACATTAACGGCGTCGACGTCGGCGGGCTGAGCTTCGCCCTGTTCCTGGACACGCCGCCGGTCATGAGCACCGGCAACTGGCGGGTCGGCGTCTATCTGGATGACGCGGCCTCCGACGCCCAGGCCGAGCAGCTCGGCGCGCTCCTGTCCGGGCAGCTCGGCGGGCCCCCGGCCATGCTCGGGCCGTTCATCGGCGAGATGCTCGGCGTGGAGAAGACGCGCATCGCCTTCCGCGACGACGGCCGCACGCACCATGTCGCGATCGGTGATGCCGTCGACCTGGGCGTCGAGGACTTCGTGGCGATAGAAGGCCAGGATCCGGTCCAGCTGACGAACGTGCTCCACCCGTCGAACACGACCCTCACGGTCGCCCCGGCCCGGGCCGCGCGCCTGTCGACGTTCGGGATCGACTGGGGCCGCGAGGGCCAGAGCGGCTTTTCCGCGCCGTTCTCCTGGGCCGGGTGAGCGGCTCAGCCGGGCTCGCCGGGCCGCGCCCAGGCCTGGCCGCCCGGGAGGTGGCCGTGCTGCTGGTCCTGGCGGCCGGGGCGTGGGCGGCGACCGTGACCGTCGCCCGCGGGATGTCCGGGATGACGGGCACGATGGGGCTGGGCCTGGCCGCCTTCGTGGCCATCTGGACGCTGATGATGGCCGCCATGATGCTGCCCTCGGTGGCGCCGACCGCCGCCTTGTACGCCAGGACCGTGCAGAGCCGCCGGACGGTGCGGCTGGCCGGGATGGTGGCGGGCTATCTCGCCGTGTGGGCGGTGGCGGGCCTGCCCGCGTACGGGCTGGCCTGGATGACCGGCTCGCTGACCGGCCAGCATCCGAGCGTGGCGCACGTCCTGGCCATCGTGACCTTCGCCGTCGTCGGCGCGTACCAGCTCAGCCCGCTGAAGGACCGCTGCCTGGCGCACTGCCGGTCGCCGCTCGCGCTGCTGCTGCACTACGGCTCGTACCGGGGCCGGTCCCGCGACCTTCGCGTCGGCCTGCACCACGGCGGATACTGCCTGGGCTGCTGCTGGGGCCTGATGGTGATCCTCATCGCGGTCGGTGTCATGAATCTCGTGGCCATGGTCGGCCTGGCCGCCTTGGTGCTGGTCGAGAAGACCTGGCGGTGGGGTGTGGTCGCAGGCCGGATCGCGGGCGTTGCCTTGCTGGCCCTCGCGGTCGCCGCGATCTGGCTGCCCTGGCTGGCCCCCGGCCTGCACGGCACCGCGCCGATGATGATGTCATGACCCGGGCCGCGGTCAGTCCAGGGCCGCCCCGACGCGTTCCCTGATCTCCTGCACGGCCCAGTTGTTCCCATCGGGATCGTTGAAGAAGACGAACTTGCCGCCATCCCGGGGGTCCAGCGTCTGGACCGGCGAAACCTCGATGCCCCGCTCGGCCAGCTGGGCGCGGGCCACCCCGATGTCGTCGACCACCAGCTGCAGGCTGGCTCCCACCCCCAGGTCGGCGTCCGCGCTCACCACGGTGGGCCCGACCACGACCGAGCAGGCCGACCCCGGCGGCGTCATGTGCACGACGCGCAGGTCCGGGGTGGGCCGGGTGTCGGCGTCGAGGTGGAATCCCAGCTTGCCGACGTAGAAGTCCTTCGCCCGGTCGACGTCGGTGACCGGGACCACCACGACTTCCAGCTTCCAGTCCATGACTGCTCGCCCTTCTCTTCGCGCGCCCTCGCGGCGCTCTCAGCCCTAGGACACTGCTGTGGCGCCCATTTCGACATCCACCTTTGTTTGTCTTCCCGGTTCGGCATTCGCCGATGGTGTCCTTCTGCTGTGCTACTCATCGCCGCAGCGGGCGCGTCATCGGAGCGCCCGGGGCGGTCATCCGGCGCGGCGGGGCCGTTAGCTGGTCGGCTGCCAATGGCGGTGGGGGCGGCGTACGCTACGTGCACGGTGGGGATGCCGCAGGAGGGCAGGTCAATGACAGACGAATGGAGCCATGAGGTGGCCGCCACCCATGGCGAGTCGCCGCCGTTCGACACCAGCGTGGCGCACGTGGCCCGGGTATATAACTACTGGCTGGGCGGGAAGGACTATTTCGCTGCCGACCGGGCCGCAGGCGAGCAGGCCATCAAGGCTTTCCCCGATATTGTGCTGTCCGCGCGCGCTAACCGGGCCTTCCTGGCCCGCGCGGTGCGCTTCCTGGCCGGACAGGCGGGCATCCGCCAGTTCCTGGACATCGGGACCGGCATTCCGTCGGCGAACAACACCCACGAGGTGGCCCAGTCGGTGGCGCCGGATGCCCGGATCGTCTATGTGGACAATGACCCGATCGTGCTTACCCACGCCCGCGCGCTGCTGACCAGCGACCCGGTGGGCGCTACCGACTACATCGACGCTGACCTGCGCGAACCGGAGCAGATTCTGGCTGGCGCGGCGCAAGTGCTGGATTACGGCCGCCCGGTCGCGGTCATGCTGATGGCTATCTTGCAGCATCTCCACACCGAGGACGATCCGTACAAGGTGGTGGCGGCGCTCATGGCCGCCATGCCGCCCGGCAGCTACCTGGCCCTGTCCCATCCGGCCAAGGACATCAACGCCGAGGCGATGGCGAAGATGGCCGAGACCCTGAACAAGATGATGGCCGAAAAGGTCACCTTCCGTGACCGCCCGGAGGTGGCCAGGTTTTTCGAGGGGCTGGAACTTGTGGAGCCAGGCATGGTGCAAGCCTCGAAATGGCGCCCCGCCACCGACGCCGAGGCGGCCAGTCCGGCGGCGCTGTGGGCCGGCGTGGCCCGCAAGCCCTGACCCGGCATCGCGGCGGAGGAGGCGGGTCAGATGCAGCCGAGCGGAGCCACGGAGTTACGGCGATCCGCGGCGCGTCGCCGCCCATCGTTACGAACGTGGCGCTTCTGCTCCGTACATGACCCTCGCTTTCCCGGGCTGACCGCCCCCGCGATGGCCAGCCCATCCGATGACCGGTGTTGGGATTGACCAACTGCGGTTAGCGTGCCCGGACCGCGATGCGGCCGTCTGTCACCCGGCTGACACGGCTGCTGTCAGCTGGCCGACACCTCGGCGCGGCGGCGGCCGGGCCGCGGCGGGTCAGGGCTTAGGCCTGGCCGCGCCCGGGCCGGGACCGGGGCCGCGCCCGGCGTCGCCCGTGCTCCGCGCGACGGCGATCACGCCGAGCAGCGCGGCCAGCGGGGCGACCAGCGCGATGAAGTCCGGAGCGGAGAGGTTACCCAGGGCCACGAGGGCTCCGGCGACCCCGACAACCAGCACCGCGACGACCACCAGCCCCCACGCGTGCAGGAACAGCCGTAGCGTGAACGGCGGCGTGGTGGTGGTCGCGTCCGGCACCGCGGTGATGGACTTCGTCTCGCGGCGGTCGGTCATGCCCTCGCGCACCCACACGCTGACCATCAGGTCACCCGGCTTGTCGGGGATCACCAGCAGCTCGTCGGGATGGGCCGGGTCGGGAGCCTGGGCCATCGAGCCACCGCCGGCGGCCCACGACACCACCTTCCGGTTGCCGGACGGCCGCACGCGATAGCGGGCCTGCTCACCGGCGACCACGGTGTCCGGCCCGTCGATGATCACCCTCGAGGCGCGCGCCGTGCCGTTGGTGCCCTCGAGCTCCTCGGCCACCGCCACGGGACCAGCCCCGTTCGCCGCGCCACCCGCCGCGCCCTGGCCGTTGGTGACGATGAACTGGCGTCGGGCCAGCTGCTCGGCGAGCCGGATCTGGCGCGCGTGCACGTTCCAGGCCATGGCCACCACCAGGCCAGCGAGCCCGGCCGCTCCGAGCCCAAGCAGGCCGGCGACCACGGGGTGACTGACGCCGGCGGTCACGGCTCCAAGCATGTCGTCTCCCTGGTGCGAGGTCGTAGTCCAGCCGGAGTCACGATGTTATTCAAACATAAAATCGAATCAGGCGAAACCCGGTCTGCCCAACTGAACACGGTGTGCACTTTGCTGGTGCCACCTGACCGTCCATGATCCGTTAGGGCGGACGATTCTCAGTCGTATCGACTGAGAATCGCCCGCGCTGGCCGATCAGCCCGGTGCCGCGCGGATAGGGTGGCCTGCGATGGCAGGCAGGGCAGGGCTTCTCGCCGGATGGACCCGACAGCACGTGCGCCATCTCGGCGAGATCGTCAGGCAGGACCGCAATCCCGCGGCGCGGGTTTACGAGAGCATCGGGTCGGACTTCTTCCTCGCGCTGGCGCCGGGCTGGCTGAACCTGGGGCTGTGGGAGGGCCCGGGATCGGAGGACGAGGCCGAGCAGGCCTGCCGCCGGCTGGTGCGGACGATGGCATCGGCGCTGCCCGCGGAGGGCGTGATCGTCGATGTCGGGAACGGCCTGGGCACCCAGGATCCGCTGATCGCCGAGGTGGCTAGCCCGCGCCGGCTGGTCGCGGTGAACGTTACCGAGTGGCAGTTGGCGGCCGGCCGTGACCGGCTGGCTGAGGCTGCGGCGGCGCCGGTGGCGGGCGACGCGGCCCGGCTGCCGATCGCCAATGGGGTCGCCGACGGGATCATCAGCGTGGAGGCGGCGTTCCACTTCCGTTCCCGGAAGGCCTTCTTCGAGGAGTGTTACCGGGTGCTGCGGCCCGGCGGGGTGCTGACCATCTCCGACATCTCCACCCAGCGGTGGCCCCTCGGCCCCGCCGAGCTGGTGTCCGGCCTGACTCAGCTGCGCGTGTTCGGGCTGCGCCCCGGCGCGGCGATGACGGCGGGGCAGATAGCGGCCGCGGCCCGCGGGGCCGGCCTGGCGGACGTGGAAGTCACGGCGTGCGGTGACCGCGTGATCGCCCCGGCGCTGCGCCTGGCCGCGGCGCGACTGTCCGGCCTCCCGGCCGCGCCCACCGGGCACCGCGCGGCCGCCCGCCTGCTGTTGTGGCAGGTCGAACTGCTGTGGCGGCGCCGGATCATCGATTACATCCTGCTGCGGGCCGTCCGGCCCTGACGCCGGGATCAGCTCCCTGGGTGGCCCGTGACCTCGCGGCTGGCCAGGCTCACGTTCGCGGTCTGCTGGAACAGCAGGCGCATGAACGACTCGAGCTCCGTCTTCTGGGCGGCTGTCCTGGGTGCGCGCAGATTCGCGAACTCGGCCCAGACCAGGACGAGGTAATGGCCCTTGACCTCGGCCGCCTCGAAGCCGTTGCCCTTGGTCAGGTTGCGGGTAGGCCCCTTGGCCGCCGGGAGCTGCGCGATGAAGTTGGAGGGGCCTGACGCCTTGCCGGCCTTCTCCGCGGCTGCGGCGGTGACCAGGTTCAGCACGCCGATGGTGCCCATCAGCTTGTGATCGGCGGACAGGTAGCTGGCGCGCATGGCCTGGGTGCAGCCCGCCTGGCTGACCGCCGTGACCAGCTGGGTGCCCATCAGCGCCGTCGCGCAGTGCGTCTTCGCCTTCTGCACAGTCCTGGTGTAGCTGGTGGCACCGCCGGTGTAATGGGCCGGGAACAGCTCCGCCACGGTAAGCGGCACCGGATCCAGGGCCCGTGACCCGATGTGTCCCCACGGGCCGAGCGAGGGCGAGGGACTGGGCGACGGGTTGGTCGGTGACGGCCGCGCCGACGCCGCCGTCTGCTGCGAGGCCGCGGCGGCGCCCGGGGACTTATGGTCCCGGGAGAACCAGAAGTAGGTCGCGCCGGCCACGACAGCCAGCGCCAGCGCGCAGGCCACGAGGACTCCGGTCCGCCTCTTGCGTCCGCGCGGCCGGACCCGCCCGCGGGTACCGCGTCCCGGCCCACCTGGCGCACGGCCCGGGTCGGTGCCTGGCCCGGCAGGATGTTGGCCGGGCCAGGCACCGATGCGCTGGCGGGATCCGCTGGCGACATGATCGGCGGGTCCCGGCTCGGTACCCGCCGCTCGGCCGAAGGGTGCCGCCTCGCCCATGGCGGGCCAGGGCGGCTCATCCCAGGCGCCCGGACGGCCGTCACCCGGCTCGGCCAGCCCCGGTTCGGCCAGCTCCGGTCCGCCCAGGCCCGGTCCGGCCAGGCCCGCGGCCAAGACCGCGCCGGCCGGCGTGTTGTCCTGGTCCGCGCCGGCGTCCGGCCAGCGCTCGGCCGTGGTGTCCAGGTCCGGCCAGTGGCTGGCGGGCGGGTCGCGGTCCACGGTCTCCCAGGCCTGCGTGGACGTGACGTCGGCGGCCGGCTCGCTGACCGCGAGGGCCGCGTACCCCGGCTCGGGGTACCCGGGCTCGCCATACCCGGGACCGGCCCGCGGAGGTCCGGGCTCACCGTAGCCGCGGTCATCGACGCCGGCATCCGGGTAGCCGTCCGCCGCCGGCCCGACGTAGCCCACGGCCCAGGTATCGCTCGCGCTCGAGTCATAGCCGTTGCCGCCCGGCCCCGGCGCCCGGTTCCAGGCGGAGAACTCGCCGGGCGGATAGAGCGGCGGCGGCTGGCCGGGTGCCGGAGGGAAACCGCGGATCGGGCCCTTGCCCGCGGCGCCGCTCGGTCCATACCGTCCGCCGCCGGCCAGGAAGCCACCGCGGTCCTGGGCCGGCCCGCCGTCCGCGGGGTAGCCGGGCGTGAAAAGCCATGCGTCACCGCGCGGAGCGTTGCCGTCGGCCGCTGCGGCCTCTTCTCCGGGCGGGCCCGTCCGCCCGGACGGGCTGTGCCGCCGCCCCGGCGATCGGCCAGCAGCGTTGTCACCCGGGTAACGCATGCGGCGAGCGTATCGCGGCGCCGGCGCGTAAGTTGGCCGTTGCGGGTGACCCGCTCCGGCCCGGCCGCGCTCACGTCGGACGGGCGGCTGAGGCACCGTTGGGCGTTTGCTTTGACCGCCATCGGTCGCGGCCGGTATCCTGCACAGGCGTCCGTGCGCACTGGCATGCCCGCACGGCCCGTTACGCGGGCAGGCAGCGGCGGCCGATGCCACCGGATTCTCCCCGCTGGGCGGGGAACCAAGTTTCAGCACTCACACGAAGGCCTACCACCGTGCGCACCTTCAGCCCGAAAGCCGGCGACATCCAGCGGCAGTGGCACGTTATCGATGCTTCCGACGTCGTACTCGGCCGCCTGGCCAGCCAGACGGCGATCCTGCTGCGCGGCAAGCACAAGCCGATCTTCGCGCCGCACGTGGACACCGGCGACTTCGTGATCATCATCAACGCGGAGAAGGTCGCCCTCAGCGGTAACAAGCTGGAGGACAAGCGCGCGTACCGGCACTCGGGGTACCCGGGCGGGCTGCGCGCGGTCGCCTACGGCGACCTGATGGCCAAGCACCCGGAGCGGGTCGTCGAGAAGGCCGTCCGGGGCATGCTCCCGAAGAACTCGCTGGGCAGGCAGATGCTGCGCAAGCTCAAGGTATACGCGGGCCCCGACCACCCGCACCGCGCGCAGCAGCCGGTCCCTTTCGAGATCACCCAGGTCGCCCAGCAGGCGAAGTAACCGACAAGGAAATACGAGGAACACATCGTGGCTGAGCCCACCGACGTGCAGGATCCCGCGACGGAAGCAGGCACTGACCCGCAGCCGGACAACACGGAGAACCTGTCGGAGTACTCCACGGAGACCGGAGATGCGACGGCGGCCGCCCCGGCACGGCCTGTGGCGCGCAGGCCGGTGGTGACCGGGAGCGCCATGGGCACCGGGCGCCGCAAGGAGGCGATCGCCCGGGTCCGCATCGCGCCTGGCACCGGAAAGTGGCTGATCAACGACCGGACGCTGGACGGGTACTTCCCGAACAAGGTGCACCAGCAGCTGATCAGCGAGCCGTTCGTGACGCTGGGCGCCGACGAGGCGTTCGACGTGGTGGCCCGGATCACCGGCGGAGGCGTTACCGGGCAGGCCGGAGCGCTGCGGCTCGGGATCGCCCGGGCGCTGACGCTCGTGGACCCAGAGAACCGCCCGAGCCTCAAGCGGGCCGGTTTCCTGACCCGGGATGCCCGGGTGAAGGAGCGCAAGAAGGCCGGGCTGAAGAAGGCCCGCAAGGCTCCGCAGTACTCCAAGCGCTGATCTTCCGCGTCCTTTAAAACGGGAGCATTCCCCTTCAACGGGGAAGAGTCGTCGTAGCGGAAGATTCGGGGAGCGGTTTCATGGGCCGTCTGTTCGGTACCGACGGTGTCCGGGGCGTAGCAGGTCGTGACCTTACGGCGCGGCTCGCCATGGACCTCGCTGTGGCGGGTGCGGGGGTGTTGTCCGGTACCGGCCCGTCAGCCACAGGGGCGGTAGCCGTCGGGCGGCCTTCCGGCCGGCGCCCGGTGGCCGTGGTCGGCCGCGACCCCCGGACGTCGGGCGAGTTCCTCGAGGCCGCCGTCGTGGCCGGGCTGGCCAGCTCGGGCGTGGACGTGCTGCGGCTGGGCATCATCCCCACGCCGGCGGTCGCGTACCTGACCGACGCGCTGGACGCCGAATTCGGCGTGATGCTGTCCGCCAGCCACAACCCGGCCCCGGACAACGGGATCAAGTTCTTCGCGCGCGGCGGCCGGAAGCTGCCCGACGAGGCCGAGGACGAGATCGAGCGAAGGCTCGCCGCGGCATCATCAACCACGGGGTCGTCAACCGCCGCCGGCGGGCTGCCCGAGCTCGGCTTCGGGCGCGTCACCGACGCGTCGGCGGAGCGGGAACGCTACCTGGACCATCTGCTGTCCACGCTGCCGGGCACGGGCGGCGCGGCCCCCCTGGCGGGGATGCGGGTGGTGGTCGACTGCGCGCACGGCGCCGCTTACGAGATCGCGCCTCGGATGCTGCGCCGGGCCGGCGCCGAGGTCATCTGCATCGGCACCGAGCCCACCGGGGACAACATCAACTCGGGCTGCGGCTCGACCCACCTGGACGCTCTGCGGGCCGCGGTGGTCGCTCACGGGGCCGACGCCGGCATCGCCCACGACGGCGACGCCGACCGGTGCCTCGCGGTCGACGCGGACGGTGAGGTCGTGGACGGCGACCAGATTCTCGCGGTACTCGCGTTCGCCCTCAGGGACGCGGGAGGCCTGCCCGACGACACCGTGGTGGTCACCGTCATGTCCAACCTCGGCCTGCGGCTGGCCCTGCGGGACGCGGGCGTCACCGTGGTGGAGACCCCGGTCGGCGACCGGTACGTGCTCGCCGCGATGCGGGAAGGCAACTTCGCGCTCGGCGGCGAGCAGTCGGGCCACATCATCCTGCTCGACCACGCCACCACCGGCGACGGTCTGCTGACCAGCCTGCACCTGCTGGCCACCGCGGCCGAGCGCGGCCAGCCGCTCGGCGAGCTGGCCAAGGTGATGATCAGGTACCCGCAGGTGCTGATCAGCGTCCCCGGGGTGGACAAGTCCCTGGTCGCCTCCTCGCCCGAGATCGCTCACGCCGTGGGGGCCGCATCCACCGAGCTCGGGGACTCCGGCCGGGTGCTGGTGCGGCCCAGCGGCACCGAGCAGCTCGTGCGGGTCATGGTGGAGGCGGTGGACTCCGGCCAGGCCCAGCGGCTGGCCGGCACGCTGGCGGACGTGGTACGGGGCCTGGCGTAATACGGTTCCGCTCCAGGTGCTCGCCTGCGAGCGCGCCGCGGCCAAGGAACACGACATGGACCAGCCGCGTAACCTGGCCAAATCGGTCACGGTCGAGTGATCATCGCAGCCTAGCCGCCCGCGCGGCCCCGGCGACGGAATCGCCTGCGCCACAGGCGATCCCGCGCGGCGCGCGAGTACCCAGCGGTGATGCTCAGCCGCTGTGGGTAGGTTTCCTCACCCTGATGACGGATGTGCTGGGCGAGCGCATCTGGCACTGTTTTTGGGCACGCGCCATGCCGGCATGGCCCGTAACACCTTCAGGGGGATCCAGAAGTGCTTGAAACCACGCCTGTGGTGGTGCTGAAGTTCGATCCGAACGTCATGCATCACGGCGGTCTTGGCGTGATCCGGAGCCTAGGCCGCATGGGCGTGCCGGTCTATGGGGTGCACGAAGGGCCGTGGGCGCCCGCGGCCGGCTCTCGCTACCTGCGGGGCCGTTTTTTCTGGCAGCCGGACCCGGAAGAGGCGGAGCGGGTCCGCGCCGGCCTGCTGCGCCTGTCCGAGCGGATCGGCCAGCAGGCCGTGCTGGTGCCCACCGACGACGCGGGCGCGATCTTCCTCGCCGAGCAGGGCGGCGGGCTGCGCGAGCGGTTCCTGTTCCCTGACCCGCCGCGGGATCTGCCGCGCCGGGTCGCGGGCAAATACTCCCTCTACCAGCTGTGCCGCGAGCTCGGCGTGCCCTGCCCGCAAGCCGCCGTGCCCGGGTCGCCGCAGGAGGCCCGCGAGTTCGCCGCCGCGGCCGGCTTCCCGCTGATCGCCAAGCTGACCACGCCGTGGAGCAACGGCCACGGAGGGCTGCGCAGCACCTCGGTCGTGACCGGCGCCGAGCAGCTCGACGACACCTACCGCGCCTGCGCCCGGGCGGGTGCCGGGCTGATGCTGCAGGAGTTCATCCCCGGCGGGGCCGGGCACGACTGGTTCTTCCATGGCTACTGCGACGGCCGCTCCGCGTGCCGGCCGGCGTTCACCGGCGTCAAGGAGCGGTCCTACCCGGCGCACGCCGGGCTGACCTGCCTGGGCCGTTCCACGCCCAACGAGCGGCTGGCCGGGGAGGTCACCGAGCTGCTCAAGCAGCTGGGCTACCAGGGCATCCTCGATCTCGACCTGCGCTGGGACGCCCGGGATGACCAGTACAAGCTGCTGGACTTCAACCCCAGGATCGGCGCGCAGTTCCGGCTGTTCCGCGACGCCGCGGGCACCGACGTCGCCTCGGCGTGCTACCTGGACCTGACCGGCCAGGCGGTTCCGCCGGGCGAGCAGGTGCCCCGCGGGTTCGTGGTGGAGAACTACGACCCGATCGCCGCGTTCAGCTACTGGCGCGGCGGCGAGCTGGGGCTACGGTCGTGGCTGGCGTCGTTGCGCACGGTGGACGAGACCGCATGGTTCGCGCGAGACGACCTGCGGCCGTTCGGCCTGATGTGCCTGCGCATGGGCTGGCGCATGGCCACCCGGCCGCTGGCCAGGGCGGGACTGACCCTGCCCCAGGGCCGGGCTCCCCGCGCCGATTTCCGGTTCTCCTGTGGCCGGGCGGGCAGAGGTTTCTCCCGTGACAGGGGGGGCAGAGTGGGTCAGCGACCGGCCACGCCGGAGATCACCAAGAATCAGAGCCTTTCTCATCCCTCGATCTCGGGCTCAGAGCATGCAGGCAGCCATGCGGAGGATGAAAGGGATTCTCAGACCAGGCGGCCAGCTGGGCCGCAACCGCGCAAGGAGGGGACGAAAGTATGAGCGATGCCGTCGAGGTGGCGATTGTCGGGGCCGGTCCTTACGGGCTGTCGGTCGGCGCGCACCTGCGTAAGGCGGGTGTGAGCGTCCGGCAGTTCGGCCTGCCCATGCAGCTCTGGCGCGGCTTCATGCCCGAGGGCATGTTCCTCAAATCCCAAGGCTTCGCGTCGAACCTGTCCGCGCCCGCGGGCACGCACACGCTGGAAGCTTTCTGCCAGGCGACCGGCCGCCCCTACGCCAGCTACGGCCTCCCGGTACCGCTCGACACCTTCGTCGCCTACGGCCAGTGGTTCCGGGCCGAGCTCGTCCCCGACATCGAGGAGGTGCTGGTCACCGACGTGACCCGGCGCGACGGCGGGTTCGAGCTCAGCCTGGCCCACTCCGAGCAGGTGCGGGCCCGCAAGGTGGTCATCGCCGTCGGCGTCGAGCACTTCGCGTACGTCCCCGAGCCGCTGTCCGCGCTGCCCGCCACGGTGTGCACGCACGCCTCGGCCCACACCGACCTGTCGGTCTTCCGTGACCGTGAGGTCATCGTGGTCGGCGCCGGCCAGTCCGCGCTCGAGTCGGCGGCCCTGCTGCACGAGAACGGGGCCAAGGTGACGCTGGTGGCCAGGAAGGACAAGATCCGCTGGAACGGCGCGCCGCTGAACCCCGACCGCCCGCTGCTGCAGCGGCTGAGGGAGCCTGAGTCCGGGCTCGGCTCGGGCTGGGCTACCTGGTTCTACTCCAACCACCCGGACTGGTTCCGGCACCTGCCGCGGTCCACCCGCGTGTACCGGGCGCGGACCGCCCTCGGGCCGGCCGGGGCCAGCTGGCTGCGCAGCCGGGTTGAGGGGCAGTTCCCGAACCTGACCGGCCTGTCGGTCAAGTCGGCCAAGGTGGACGGCAGCCGCGTGGTCCTGGGGCTCGCCGGAACCGGCGGATCCTCCCGCGAGCTGGCCGCCGACCACGTGATCGCGGGCACGGGCTACCGCACCGACCTGACCCGGCTGTCCTTCCTCGGCAGCCAGATACGATCTGGCCTGCAGACCGTGCCGGGCACCGGCAGCTCCGTGGTCGGGCGCGACTACCAGTCCTCCGTGCCCGGCCTGTACGTCATCGGACCCGCCGTGGCCCCGACCATGGGACCGGTCATGCGCTTCGTGTTCGGTTCCGAGCACGCCGCCACCACGGTGGCCCGGCAGCTGATTAGCGCTTCCGCGGCCGGCCGCTCCCGGGCGGCCGTAGCAGCAGGTCGCTAATGACTCCTGATCACGGGCAGCACGGCGCGGACACCGACGGCTTCCGGGCGGTTCCCGCTGCGCTATCCACCGGCGGGCGGCCCGGCGCGACGCGATGGCGCGCTCGCGTGGCCCGGCGGGCCGCCCGGGCCGCGCCGGCGATGGCCATGCCGCTCGCCGACGCGGTCGGGCTCGCCGTGGCGATCGGCGTGACCGGGCAGATCGGCCTCACGACGGTCCTGTACGCGCTGGCCGTGCTCACCGTGCTCGCTGCGACCGGGCTGCACCGGCTGCGGATCTGCCTGCGCGTGGCCGACCAGGCCGGGCGCGTCCTGGCCGCGGTGGCGCTGCCGCTGCTGATCCTGCTGCCCTGGATGCCGGCCGCATCCGCGGCCCGGCTGGCCCTGTGGTCGGCCGGGCTGGTGTTCATTTTCCGGGTGGCCGCGTCCGCGGCGCTGCGCGCCGCGCACCGTCACGGCCTGCTCACCGAGCCCGCGCTGGTGATCGGGGCGGGGACGTTCGGCGCGCACATCGGCGAGCTGATGCGCGCCCACCCCGAGCTCGGCCTCCGCCCGCAGGGCTACCTCGACTTCGGCCCGCCCCGCCGTGACCTGGCGCTGCCGTCGCTGGGCACCCCGGCCGATCTCGCGCAGGTGGTGGCCCGGCACGGTATCCGCCGGGTCATCGTCTGCTACGCCGCCTGCAAGGACGAGGACCTGGTCACCGTGCTGCGCGCCAGCCAGCCGCTGCGCGCCGACGTCTGCGTGGTGCCCCGGCTGTACGAGCTCGGCGCGGCCGTGCCCTGGTCGTGCCTGGACGAGATCTGGGGCATCCCGCTGATCCCGCTGCGGCGCCTCGGCCACTCGCCCGCGGGCCTGTGGCTGAAGCGCGGCTTTGACGTGGCGGTCGCCGCCGCCCTGCTCCTCGTCGCGGCGCCGGTGCTGCTGGTCCTGGCCGCCGCGATCCGCCTGCAGTCCGGCCGGCCGCCGCTGTTCCGCCAGGCCAGGGTCACCGGCCAGGGCCGGAGCGCCGAGATTGTCAAGCTGCGCACGCTCACCGACCCCGGCGACCCGGACACCTCATGGACCGTGCCTACGCAGCAGTGCACCGGGCTGGGCCAGTGGCTGCGGGTCACGCACCTGGACGAGCTGCCTCAGCTGGTGAACGTGTTGCGCGGCGACATGTCGCTGGTGGGACCGCGGCCCGAGCGGCCGTACTTCGCCGAGAAGTTCGCCCGCGAGATCCTGCGCTACGGCGACCGGACCCGGATGCCGGCCGGGATCACCGGATGGGCTCAGGTCCACGGCCTGCACGGGGACACCTCGATCTTCGAGCGGGCCCGCTTCGACAACCAGTACATCGAGTACTGGTCGCCGTGGCTGGACGTGGTGATCCTGGCCCGGACGCTCGCCGCCTCGATTTTCCGCCGGCCCGGGCGGCCCGGAGACGGGTCATGAGGGCGGCCGGGGCCCCGCCGGCGGCCCGCGCCGACGCCTGGCGCCGCGACGGCCAGTTCCGCCTGCGCGACCTGCCGATGATCTTGATGTACCACGGCGTGGCCGAGGTGCCCGAGGACCCGAACCTGCTCTGCGTGACCCCGCGCCGGTTCGCCGAGCAGATGACCTGGCTCAAGCGCCACGGGCTGCGCGGCGTGGGGGTCGGGGAGCTCGTGGACGCGATGCGGGCCGGCCGTCAGCGCGGGCTGGTCGGCATCACCTTCGACGACGGGTACGTCAGCGTGCTCGAGGCGGCCGTGCCCGAGCTGGCGCGGCACGGCTTCGGCGCGACGGCCTACATCATCTCCGGGCGGCTCGGCGACACCAACCAGTGGGACGAGGGCCCGTCCTGGCCGCTGCTGTCGGCCAGCGGAGTGCGCGAGCTGGCCGCTGCGGGCCTCGAGATCGGCTCGCACGCCGCCACGCACATGCGCCTGGCCGGCGCCGGCCCGGAGAACCTGCAGGCGGAGGTGGCCCAGAGCCGGGCCAGCCTGGCCGAGCTGCTCGGCCATGAGATCCGAGGATTTGCCTACCCCTACGGCTCGATGGATGCGGCGGCCCGGGAGGCCGTCCGCGAGGCGGGCTACGACCACGCATGCGCGGTGGAGTCCTCAATGGCCGAGGCCGGGCTCATGGCGCTGCCCAGGATGTACATCGGCCAGCAGGACGACGCCGCGCGGATGGCCGCCAAGCGACTGCTCTTCCGGGGCCGTATCGCGCTCAGATCCCCCCGGGGGGGACGACCCCCCAGCACCCCCCCGCCGACAGGGAGACGTTCATGAAAGTGCTTCACGTGATCACCGGTCTCGACGCCGGCGGGGCCGAGCTGCAGCTCGCGATGATACTGCGGCACACCCGGCACGAGGCGGACGTGGTCACGCTC
>Ga0306920_100001668_pt1 | contig 27657 bp, 27 predicted proteins | sample flu12Cox44000170_FD_204666 | JGI IMG/M metagenome (GOLD analysis project Ga0306920, IMG submission 204666) | Lab enrichment of tropical soil microbial communities from Luquillo Experimental Forest, Puerto Rico - flux4day.12C.oxic.44.000.170 (v2)... | ecosystem: Environmental > Terrestrial >... | reverse complement strand
CGCCGGTCTGCCGCAGGCGTGCGATCAGGCTTTTGAGCGCATGCGCCCGCTCGATGTCGCCGCCAGCAATCGCCGCGTTGATGCGGGGCAAATCCTGCAGCACGAGACGGCCGGCGCCGATGTTGAGGTGCCCAACCTCGGAATTACCCATCTGCCCCGATGGCAGGCCGACGTCCTCGCCCGACGTATGCAAGAAGGCGTGCGGGCAGGTCGCCCACAAGTGGTCGAAGCTGGGAGTCCGCGCCTGGCGGATGGCGTTATCGGCCGCCTCCTCGCGCCAGCCCCAGCCGTCAAGTACGACCAGCATCACCGGACGGCGCTTCTGCATCTCCACGGTCCCCGTGCCTCACCGGCGTTGCTGAAATTGCAGCCGCCCGCAACGACGGCGCGTCGAATGGTTGTGTGGGATTGCGCCACCATCGTCAACCAGCGCGGCCGCTCGCCGCGGATCGGTGGCGATGCGAAACCGTGCTTTTCGTGTCACACCGGCGCGATTTCTGCTCGGCGCCGCGGTTAATCCGCTGAACGGCGATCAATTCGACCTCGAGATGGGATAGACTGGCAGTAAATCGCTGTCACTTTCGGTCGGGGGGCTGAATTGACCGCCGGACGACTCGTCGCCGCAGTGGCGACGCTCGTGGCCTTTGGCGCCCTTGCGCCGGCGCAGGCGGGCGTCGATCGCCCGCCGCAATTCATCGTCATGGCGTTCGACAATTGCACCGAGCTCGAGCGCTGGCAGGAGCTCACCGACTTCGCTGCCGAGCTGAACAGGGACGGCGACCGACTTCACTTCACCTTCTTCGTCAGCGGCAGCAATTTCATCGCCGACGGCAGCAGGAACATCTATGAAGGGCCGCATCAGCGGCGAGGCTATTCCCGCATCAGCTTCGGCGGCTCGCCCGAGCAGGTTCGCAAACGCGTCGAATACGCGAACGCTCTTTACCGCAGCGGGCACGAGATCGCCTCGCACGCGGTCGGCCATTTCAACGGTGCTGGCTGGTCGGTCCGCGATTGGGAGAAGGAATTCGGTGCGTTCAACAACGTCTTGAAGAATGTCGGGCCGAACAACGGGCTCGCCGAGTCGAAATTCGAATTTGCTGTCACGGATGTGATCGGGTTTCGCGCGCCCTATCTCGCCACCGGCGCGGGCCTCTATGGCGTCCTCAAGGCGCACGGCTTCCGCTACGACACCAGCGGGGTCAGCTTTGCCAATGCTTGGCCGGAGAAGATCGACGGAGTGTGGCGGTTCAATTTGGCCATGCTGAAGATCCAAGGCTCAGGCAAGGGCACGCTGTCGATGGACTACAATTTTTTCGTGGCACAGTCCCGCGCTGTCTACGATCCGCGTCGTTACGAGGCGGTGCGAGAGCAGACGCTGCAAACCTATCTGCGCTACTTCAAGACCAATTACGCCGGAAACCGCGCGCCGCTGCACATCGGGCATCATTTCATGAATTACGGGGGCGGCGCTTATAACGAGGCGCTCAAGTCGTTCGCGCGCGCGGTCTGCGGCCTGCCGGAAGTGCGCTGCGTGACCTATGCCAAGCTCTCCGACTTCATGGATCAGCAGAACGCGGAGACGCTCGCGGCCTATCGCAAAGGCGATTTCGCGCGCGCGGCGACGCCGGCAGTCAATGTCGCAGAAGCCTTGCGTTAGGCGACGGCCCCGGCCGTTGCTTACTCCACGACTCCGTCCATATCAGTTTGCCACTATCACCTTGCGACTCTTGCCGCCTCCCAGCCCAGCATCGCGCGTTTGCGCGTGAGGCCCCAGTGATAGCCGGTGACGTCGCCGCTCTTGCCCAGCACGCGATGGCAGGGCACCACGAACGAGACCGGATTCTTGCCGACCGCGGCACCCACGGCGCGCGCGGCGTTGGTGGCGCCGAGCTTCGCCGCGATGCCGGAGTAAGTCGTCGCCCGGCCCATGGGAATCCGCAGCAGCGTTTCCCACACCCGCACCTCGAAGTCGGTACCAATGAGCACCACCCGTAGCGGCCGCTCCGCCCGCCACAGCCTGCTATCGAAGATGCGGCGTGCAAGCGGCGCCGTACGTCCGCGGTCCTCGACCATGTGCGCCTTCGGCCAGCGCCCTTTCATGTCGGCAAGCGCGGCCTCTTCCTCGCCGGGATCGGCGAACGCGAGCCCAGCGAGCCCACGCGGGGTCGTCATCACCAGCGCGCTACCGAATGGGGAGGGATGAAAGCCATAGGACATGGTCAGCCCGCTCCCGCCCGATTTCCATTCGCCGGGCGACATCGCTTCGTGCGTGACGAAGAGATCGTGCAGCCGACCCGGTCCGGATAGGCCCACCTCGAACGTGGTATCGAGCACGCTTGCGGAGTTCCGCAGCAGCCTGCGCGCGTGGTCGAGCGTGAGCGCCTGCAGGAAGGCCTTGGGCGTTATGCCCGCCCAGCGGCGGAACAGACGATGCAGATCGCTGGCGCTCACCCCGGCCGCTGCCGCGATGACATCGATCTCCGGCTGCGCGCGCCAGTGCTCGGAGACGAACGCGATGGCCCGGCGCACGACGTCGTAGTCCGCGGCGGCGGGGCTGAGCGGCGCATGATCGCAAACGCGATCGGGAGAGAGCATGGTCGCCTCCATCGTTTGCTCCCTACCTAGGCCGCGGTCGATGGCCCGACCACCCGGTTTCTGCGCGCGAGTTGCTTAATCGAATACCGTCCGGGTTGGTCCACGCTTGGCCTCGCCGAGCGCCGCCGAGAGCGCCAGCGCGAAGCTCTCCTTCTCCTGCGGTCCGAGGCAGCCCGCGATCGCAAGCCGCCGCCCGTGCGAAACCAGGAACAGCCGCTCGATGCCGAACTCCGCGTGCACCACGCGGTCGAGCCGAACCCAGAGCGGATTGAGCGTCCATTCGCTGATCCGGCCGCGGTGACTGACCTGACGCACGGTGAGCTCGGAGGGCGTGACGGTCACCTGCTCGTAGGCTTTGGCGCGGCGGTAGCTCACCTTGAACGCCCAATAGAGCAGCAGCACGTCGAGTCCGCAGAAGCCGAACACCGGCCAGGCGCCGGCGAGGAGAAACGTGGTTCCCAACACCAGGCTCGCTCCGCCCGCCACCAGCATCAAGGCGAAAAAGCCTTTGCGGCTGAGCGAGCGGTGCGGGGTGAGCACGGCCGAAAAGATCGTGGGTTCTTGGGTGGGGTCGTTGTCGGGTACCATGGAGCTCACTATACCGGAACTATGGCTCGCAAGACACCTCGCAGGGTGGCCCGCAGAACCGTCCGCAAGGCGCCTCGGAGAACGGCGCGGAGCCTGCGCCAGTCCCGCGCCCGCGCGCCGGCTAAACTCAAAAGTCCGGCTAAGCGTTCGGCCGCCGACCACGCGGCCGCGGCCGGCGCGCCGCCGCAATGGACAACCGCCGAGATCGAGGAAGCGTTCCGCCGTTTTCAGGCCGCTCGCCCCGAGCCCAAAGGCGAGCTTGAGCACATCGACCCGTTCACGCTGCTGGTCGCGGTGGTTCTCTCGGCGCAGGCGACCGACGCCGGCGTCAACAAGGCGACGCCCGCGTTATTCGCCGCCGCCGATACGCCGGAAAAGATGGCCGCGCTCGGCGAGAAGCGCCTGCAGGATTTGATCAAGACCATCGGCCTCTTCCGCACCAAGGCGAAGAATCTCATCGCCCTGTCGAAGAAAATCGTGCACGAGCATGGCGGCGAGGTCCCGCGCACGCGTGAGGCGCTGGAGGCGTTGCCCGGCGTCGGCCGCAAGACCGCGAACGTCGTGCTCAACGTCGCCTTCGGTGAGGCCACCATCGCGGTCGACACCCACATCTTCCGCGTCGGCAATCGGACCGGGATGGCAACCGGCAAAACGCCGCTCGAGGTCGAGATCAAGCTCGACCGCGTGGTGCCGGCGAAATACAAGCGCCACGCCCACCACTGGCTGATCCTGCACGGGCGCTATGTCTGCCTGGCGCGCCGGCCCCTCTGCGAGACGTGCCTGATCGCCGATCTCTGCAAGTGGCCGGGGAAAACACTGCTCAGCCAGCGCTCATCCGAGCACTGACGACTGCCCTCCTGGCCCGCCTTGCTGGCACCACGATCGATGGTCAAATAGATTCGGCCGCAATTGGGAGGACGTGGCCGCCATGCATTTGTCCTGGGGCAAGATCGCCGTCGGCGCCCTGGTCGCCATCGTCTCGTTCGGCGTCGCGGTCTTCGCATTGAACTGGCTTTCGCCTGGGCCGAAGGACCAGCGGCCGGCGCTGGTCGAGGTGCCGCCCTTGGCGCCGGTTGCCCGCAACTCGGTGATCGTGACGCCCGCGGCCATTGCGCTCTCCGCGATCCATAGCGCGCTCGAGACGGCGGCGCCGCGCAATCTCGCGGGCAAGCGCGACAACCCGCTGCCGCAATTGCTGTCGAACGCCGAGATCGATTGGACGGTTGCGCGCAGCCCGCTCGCCGTCAGCGGCCGGCCGGATGCGCTGGTGGTGTCGACCGCGCTCTCCGGAACGTTCCGGGCGACCGGGCAAATCTCCGGCGACGCGGGCAATCTTGCGGGCGCGCTCGGCGGCCTGCTCGGCGGCCGGCTCGGACAAGGGATGCAGAACCTGCAGGGAAAGACGCTCGATCAGCGAGCCGATCTCCATGGCAACGTCACGCTGACGGCGCGCCCGTCGCTGCTGCCGGCATGGCGGGTGGAACCCAACCTCACCCCTCAAGTTGCGCTCGCGGATGCCTCTCTGGCGATCCTGGGTGTGAAGCTGAGCGTATCGAACGAGCTCAAGCCGTTCATCGATCGCGCCGTCAACGAACAGGTGGCGGCGTTACAGGCGCGCCTGCGCGATGATCCGTTTCTCGAAGTAGCGGCACGGCGCGAATGGGCCAAGATGTGCCGCTCGATCTCGCTCGGTGCGACGGCGGCTGGCATGCCCAATCTATGGCTGGAGCTTCGCCCCACGCGGGCCTTCGCCGGGCAGCCGCACATCAGCGGCACCGCGCTCACGCTGACCATCGGCGTCGAGGCGCAGACGCGGATCGTGCCCAACGAGACCAAGCCCAATTGCCCGTTCCCGACGCAATTGGAGCTCGTCCCGCAGATCGAGCAGGGCCGAGTCAATATCGCGGTGCCCATCGACATTCCGTTCACCGAAGTGAATCGATTGCTCGAGGCGCAACTAAAGGGAAAAACCTTCCCCGAGGATAAGAGCAGCGCGTTCAGCGCCACGATCCGGAGCTTGAATCTGGCGGCATCGGGGGATCGGCTGCTGCTTTCGCTGCGCGTCAAGGCGAACGAGAACAAGAGCTGGTTTGGTCTCGGCGCCGAGGCAACGGTTCACGTGTGGGGTCGGCCGGTGCTCGATCGTGCCCATCAGACGCTGCGCCTGAACGACATCGCGCTCGACGTGGAGTCGGAGGCGGCGTTCGGCTTGCTGGGCACGGCGGCGCGCGCCGCGGTGCCTTATCTGGAGCAGGCGCTGGCGGAGAACGCGGTGGTCGATCTCGTGCCGCTCGCGGCGAATGCCCGCAAGAGCATCGACGCGGCGATCGCCGATTTTCGCAAGAGCGCCGACGGCGTTCGCGTCGATGCCGCCGTCACCGATCTGCGGCTGGTCGGCATCGAGTTCGACGCCAAAACGCTGCGCGTGATCGCGGAGGCCGACGGCACGGTAGGGGTCGCGGTGACCAAGCTGGCGGACAAATGACCGCCAACGGAGCGCAGCGGACAGCGGACGGGAAAAGGACAAACGCGTCTATCGCGCTTTTTCTATCGTGGGTCGTTTGTCGTCCAGCCTTGGTCGCGTGTCGCCCATGATCCGCTGATGCACGTGCACCATGAAAGCCATGGCGAACAGCGGCGTGGCGAGATTGACGATCGGGATCAACACGAAGGCCGCGATGAACATGCCGGCGAGAAAGACCGTGCTCTGGTTCATTTTGCGCAGTTCTTTGGCCTCGATGACGGGTCGGTGGCGCATGGCCGCCAACTCGAAATATTCGCGGCCGAGCAAATAGGCGCTGGCCAGGAAGAAAATGATCGCGCCGAAGCCGGCGAAGAGGAGGAACGGCAGCGCGATCAAATAGACCAAGACCGCGAGCAAGGCCGTTTTCACGCCTTCGGCGAGCGCGCGCGTCAGCGGCAGCGGCTTGCCGACAGGCTGTGTGGGATAGTGAGTGCGTTCCACTTCGAGCGCGATGTCGTCGACGAAGAAGCTGCCGACCAGCGCGGTGACCGCCGGCATCAAGAACACCGATCCGACGATGATGCCGAGGCCCGCGGCGATGGAAACAACCCAGATGAAGATCGAGAGCGGCGCGTGTGCGCTGATGCCGAATACGGTCTCGGCCCAATCTGCACCGGCGGTTGTGAGCCAGACCAGCAGCCGTTGGAGGGCTATAGCGATGAGCACGATCAGGGCGAGCGCAAGCCCGGCGGATTTCAACAGCACTGACCGAAACGGCGGCGAGAACATCTGAACGAGGGCTTTGACGGCCGCGTCGATCATCGTCGTCTCCCTGCCTTGGTTCCGGCTCCGTGGGCGCCGAGTTTGAATAAGGCATTGCTGTGGCGATACCGCAAGCATGGTGACGATGGGAAAAGATTTTGGACGTGCGCCGCACGCGTTCCGTGGTAGACCTCGCAACGCTTGACACTCCGTGTGCCATGAGACGTTTGAGCCGCCGATCGTTCCTCGCCTCTTCCGCCGCGGCCCTGGCGGCTGCGCCTGCGCTTGCAGCGCCGCGCCCGACGCCCACACCCGAGGCGCCGCGCTCCGGCTGGGTCGATGCCGTCGTCGTGGGGGCGGGCGCCGCCGGCATCGCCGCCGGGCGGCGACTTGCAGCGGCGGGCAAGCGTTTCGTCGTGCTCGAGGCGGCGGAGCAGGTCGGCGGACGCTGCATCACCGACACCAAGACGTTCGGCGTGCCCTACGATCGCGGCGCCCACTGGATTTACGCCGCCGACATCAATCCGCTCGCGAAGCTTGCGATGCAGTCCGGCTTCGACATCTATTCGGCTCCGCCCGGCCAGCGCATGCGCATCGGACGGCGCTACGCGCGCGAAGGCGAGATGGAGGATTTTCTAGCGAGCCTGGTGCGCGCCAACACCGCCATTGCGGATGCCGCGCGCAAGAGCGACGTCGCCTGCACCCAGGTGTTGCCCAAGGACCTCGGCGAATGGCGGCCGACAGTCGAATTCGTGCTCGGGCCCTACGGCTGCAGCAAGGAGCTCGCGGAGGTTTCGGCGGCCGATTTCTCCCGTTCGGGCGAGCGCGACAACAGCGCCTTCTGCCGTCAGGGATATGGCGCGCTGCTCGCGAAGCTTGCGGCCCCGCTCCCGCTCCTGCTGGCAACGCCGGTGAAAACCATCGAATGGTGGAGCCGCTCGCGTATCGAGGTCGACACGGCGAAAGGTCAGTTCAGGACCGAGGCGGTCATCATCACCGTCTCGACCAATGTTCTTACGAGTGGAAAGCTCAAGTTGGCGCCCGATCTGCCGAAGCGCCACCTCGACGCGGCGACGAAGCTCAAGCTCGGCAGCCGTGATCACGTGGCGCTGGAATTGACGGGCAATCCGCTCGGGCTGCGCGCCGATGAGCTGGTATTCCAGAAAACCGAGAGTAGACAGACTGCGGCGATCTTCGGCAACATGGCCGGCTCGACGATTTGCGTGATCGATGTGGGGGGCAATTTCGGGCGCGATCTCTCCGCCAAGGGGGAGGCCGCGATGATCGATTTCGCGATCACCTGGCTCGGCGGGCTTTACGGCACCGACATCAAAGGCGCGGTCAAGCGCCGCCACGCCACGCGCTGGAACAACGAGCCGTGGGTGCTCGGCGCCACCTCTGCCGCCGCCCCCGGCGCCCAGTCCGCGCGTAAGACGCTGGCGGAGCCGCTCAGCAATCGTATCTTCCTGGCCGGAGAAGCCACGCATGAGACGCTATGGGGCACCGTCAACGGCGCTTGGGACTCGGGCGAGCGTGCGGGCAATGCGGTGGTGAAGCTCCTCGGGGGCCCGAGCAAACGCGGGTGAGCGTTCACGCCCGCAACACGCCGCCGGTCCGCTTGCCGACCTCGGTGACGATCTTTGCGGCCACCGCCTCGATCTCCGCGTCGGTCATGGTCTTGTCTCGCGGTTGCAATGTCACCGCGATCGCGATCGACTTCTTGCCGGGCTCGATCCCTTCGCCCTCGTAGACGTCGAACACCGTGACATTGGTGATGAGCTTGCGATCGACGCTCTGCGTCGCGCGCAAGATGTCGGCAGCCTTGACCGTACGATCGACCACGAACGCGAAGTCGCGCTCCACCGGTTGAAACGCAGACAGCTCCAGAACCGGCCGCGCTCGCGTTGCCTTCGCCTTCGGCTCCGGGATTTTTTCCAGGATCACCTCGAAGGCGACCAGCGGGCCCTCGGCATCGAGCGTTTCGAGCGCGCGCGGATGCAGTTCACCGAAGTGCCCGAGCACGTTCTGCGGGCCGATCTGGATCGTGCCGCAGCGTCCCGGATGGAACCACGGCGGCCCGCCCGGCACGACTTGCAGCGCCTGCGCCGGCGCGCCGGCGGCTGCGAGCACGGCGAGCGCGTCGGCTTTGGCATCGAAGGCATCGACCTCGGCCGCAGGAGCCGACCAATGACGCCCGATGCCGGTCGCCTTGGCGAGCGCGCGGCGCACGCCGCTGGCCGCGGTCAATTGGTCCTGCGGACGGTCGCCGCAAAAGATCTGCCCAACCTCGAACAGCGCCACATCGGCAAAGCCGCGGTCGGCGTTCTTCTGCGCCGCGGCGACGAGCCCGGGAATGAGACTCGGCCGCATGTCGGACAGGTCCGACGCAATGGGATTGGCGAGCGCAAGCTCGGGCTTTCCGCCGCCGAACAGTTCGGCCTGCGGCTTGGCGATGAACGACCAGGCGACCGCCTCGACCATGCCGCGCGCGGCGAGCGCGCGCTTGGCTTTGCGCGTGCGCAGTTGGATGGGCGTGAGCACCGGTTTGCGCGGGGCCTCGCCGCGGTCGAAGGGCGTCGCAGCAATGCAGTCGACGCCAAGGATGCGCACCACTTCCTCCACCAGGTCGGCCTTGCCCTCGACGTCGGCGCGCCAGGTCGGAATGGTGACTCTCAGGGTCTTGCCGCTGCCGGCGACGGAGAAGCCGAGGCGGCCGAGCACGCGCTCGATCTCGCGCCGGTCGACGTCGAGGCCGGTAAGGCGCGGCAGTTCATCGAGCGGAAAATCGATGATGCGCGCGGGGACCTCCGGCGTGCCCGCGACCGTGATCTGCGAGGGTTCACCGCCGCAGAGATCGAGCACCATCCTGGTCGCAAGCTCGAGCCCCGGCAGCATGAAGGCGGGATCGACCCCGCGCTCGAAGCGGTAGCGGGCGTCCGAATTGATGCCGAGCTTGCGGCCGGTCTGCGCGATGTTGAGCGGATCCCAAAGCGCCGATTCGATCAGCACGTCCGTCGTCGTCTCGGAACAGCCCGTGGCCTCGCCGCCCATGATGCCGGCGAGCGATTCGACGCCGCTCTCGTCGGCGATCACGCAGATGGTCGGATCGAGCGCGTAGCGCTTGCCGTCGAGCGCAAGCAGGCTTTCGCCCGCCCGCGCGCGCCGCACCGTCAGATTGCCGTACACTTTGGCGGCGTCGAACACGTGCAGCGGACGACCGCGGTCGTAGGTGACGAAATTGGTGATATCGACCAGCGCGTTGATGGGTCGCAAGCCGATCGCGACGAGCCGGCGCTGCAACCAAGCCGGCGAGGGTCCGTTTTTCACCCAGCGCACGAGCCGCAACCCGAAAGCGGGGCAGAGCGAAGGCGTCGTCCCGAAGTCGAGCCTCACCGTCACTGGGCACGGGAATCGTCCTTCGACCGGCTGGATGCTTGTCTCCCGCAGCTTGCCCATGTCGGCGGCGGCGAGATCGCGCGCGATGCCGTTGACGCCGGCGCAGTCGCCGCGGTTGGGGGTGAGATTGATCTCGATCACGGGATCGTCGAGCCCGGCCCACTGCGGGTAATTCGCGCCCACCGGCGCCGCGTCGGGGAGCTCGATGATGCCTTCGTGGTCGTCGGAGATTTGCAACTCGAATTCCGACACCAGCATGCCGCGGCTCTCGACGCCGCGGATCTTGCCGATGCCGAGCGTCATGTTCTTGCCCGGGATGAAAGCCCCGGGCGGCACGAACACGCCCTTCATGCCTGCGCGCGCATTGGGCGCGCCGCACACGACCTGCACCGGATCGCCCGCTCCGGTATCGACCATGCACACGCGTAGGCGGTCCGCGTTCGGATGCTGTTCGGCCGAGATCACCCGCGCGATGGTGAATGGCGCCAAGAGCTTGCCCCGGTCCGCGACGCTCTCGACTTCGAGCCCGATCATGGTGAGCTTGTCGACGATCGCCGCAAGCGGCGCGTCGGTGTCGAGGTGCTCCTTGAGCCAAGCGAGGGTGAACTTCATCATTGCGCGGACTCGGGGGCTATTGCCTCTCCCATTTGGAGGAGAGGCGTGGCAGGGGCAGCCAGCCGGGCGTGACCGTCTCGAATGGCCATCGATCCACGGATTGGATCATAAGGACCTGCAACGGGAGCGGTCAGCTGCTCAATCCTCCCGCAAGCGTGGGGAAGTCGAGCGGGCGGAAGCCGTAATGGGAGAGCCAGCGCACGTCGGCCTCGAAGAACGGGCGAAGATCCGGCATGCCGTATTTGAGCATGGCGATGCGATCGATCCCCAGGCCCCAAGCGAAGCCCTGATACGCGTCGGGATCGAGCCCGCAATTGCGCAGCACGTTCGGATGCACCATGCCGCAGCCGAGAATCTCCATCCAGTCCTCGCCTTCGCCGAACCTGACCTCGCCCTTGTCGCGCCGGCATTGGATGTCGACCTCGAGCGAAGGCTCCGTGAACGGAAAGAACGACGGCCGGAAGCGCATCTTGACTTGATCGACCTCGAAGAACGCTTTGCAGAACTCCTGCAGGATCCATTTGAGATGGCCGAGGTGGGAGCCCTTGTCGATGACCAGCCCCTCGACCTGGTGGAACATGGGGGTGTGGGTCTGGTCGCTGTCGCTGCGGTAGGTGCGGCCGGGGATGATGACCCGGATCGGCGGCTTCTGCGCCAGCATCGTCCTGATCTGCACCGGCGAGGTATGCGTGCGCAGCAGCAGCTGCGAGCCGTCGGGCTTCGGATTGAAAAAGAACGTGTCTTGCATCTCCCGCGCCGGATGGCCTTTCGGGAAGTTGAGCTTGGTGAAATTGTAGTCGTCGGTCTCGATGTCGGGTCCTTCGGCGATGGCAAACCCCATGTCGGCGAAGATCGCGGTTAGCTCGTCCACGACCTGGCTGATGGGATGGATGCGGCCGATCTCCGCCGGCGGCTCGCGCACCGGCAGCGTGACGTCCACGGTCTCGATGTTGAGCCGCTGCTCGAGCGCCAGTTCTTGCAGCGCGTCCTTGCGCGCGGCGATGGCGGCGCCGACTCGGTCCTTGAGGCTGTTGATGAGCGGGCCCTGCTCCTTGCGCGCTTCGGGCGTCATCGTGCCGAGCGTCTTCAAGAGCGCGGACACCGAGCCGTTGCGGCCGAGCGCCGCAACCCGCACGGCTTCGAGCGCCGCTTCGTCGTTGGCAGCCGCGACGGCGGCGAGGAGTTCGGTCTCGAGCGCGCGAAGGTCGGTCATTGGTCCTGCTCAACTGCGCCAGCGCAGCGTCTTGGGTTCGAGCGGATTGACGAAGGGGCGCCCCTCGCTCTGCGCGGCGATCCATTCATCCTTCACGCGCATCCACCAGCGCGCCTGGGTATCGGCGTCGTTGATAAGCATCAGCCGGGGCCGATGTACAAGGCCTTCGCGCTGCTTGACCACGACCTGGCGGTCCTGATCGAGGAAGGTGTGCATGAACGGCTTGAGCAGCGGCGCGAGCGGCGCCACCCAGCCGGGGGAGGCCCAGAATATCTGGTGCACCTCGGTCGCCTCGTCGGTGATCGGAGTAATCGCGGTGAGACCGACGACGGCGTGGCGGTCGCCGTGCACCTCCTCGATGCGCAGCCCGGGAAGCTTGTAGGAAATCTCGGTCTCGACGTGGCGGCCGAGCAGCTTGTAGACCAGGTTCTGCGGCGGCAGCGGATGGCGCACCATCCGCCAGCCGAGCTCGATCGGCTCGAATTGCTTTTCCTTGGGGCGCAGCTTGGTCGGCTGGTGCTTGAACCACCACGACGTATGCACGAAACCGGCATGGGTCGGATCCATGAGACCGAACGCGGCGTGATCGGTCGAGCAGGGAAATGGCAGCATGATCGCAGCCGCGGGCGCAGCCTGGTCGGAAAAGACCGGCATGCGCGGCGGCTCCGCCGGCGCGCTCGCGGCTTTGTCCGTCGGTGGGAAATAGATCCATACCAAGCCCTGCCGTTCGACGCACGCATAGGCGCCGCAGCGGATCCTGCCGAGATCGATTTCCTGGCCTTCGCGCAACGAGGGAATCTCGACGCAGGTGCCGCTCTCGTCGAAGCGCCAGCCGTGGTAGCAGCACGTGATGGTCTCGCCGTCGAACCGGCCGTAATGCAGCGGGATGCCGCGATGGGGGCAGATGTCGCGCAGCGCGAAGACCCGCCCATCGCGCCCGCGCCCGATGAGCAGCGGCTCGCCGAGCAGCGTCTTGTGCACGAGCCGCCCGGGGCGCACGTCGGCGCCCACGAGCGCGACGTACCACAACCCGCGCAGAAGTTCGGCTTTGAGGTCCTGCATGGTCTCGTCCCTGGGTGCCGCGGACCGGCCCGGTCGTCACATCGGCAGGAACGGCAAATCGGTATCGCCGGGTTTACCGCCCGCCTGCGTCAGCATGCAATGCACCTGGCCGCGATGATGCGTCTGGTGGTTGAACATGTGCGTGACCAGGAGCCATTTCGGCTTGCGCAATTCGCGCTTGATCGCGCCGGAGTAATAGGCGAGTTCGCCCGCGAGCGATGCGGCGTCGAGCCGGTCCGCCCACTCGATCACGACCGCATCGAAAGCCTCGCGCTCGCGCTTGAGCTCGTCCCAGTCGCGATGGAGCGATACGGATTGCGGAATTCCGCCGTCGGGGCGGGGCGTGCCGGCAAGACGGCTCATCCAGATGCGATCGGCCCAGAGCAGGTGGTTGAGGGTGGCGTGGATCGAGCCGAAGAACGCCCCGCGATCACGTCGCCGCTCGGCGTCGGACAGCGTGTCGGCGGCGTCATAGAGGTTGGCGTTTTGCCAGCGGTTATAGCGCGCCATGCATTGCACATAACCGAGATCGATCATCGCTTGGTTCGCAGCGCGGACGGCGAAGGACGGATAAGGAAGGGACCATCGTCTCCGTCGTCCGTTCCGCGTCCTCTCATGCTCACGCCGCGATTGCGGCTTTGGCCTTCTCGACGATCGCCGCAAAGGCCGCGGGCTCGCGGATTGCCAGATCGGACAGCACCTTGCGGTCGACCAACAGCCCGGCCTTGCCGAGGCCGCCGATGAAGCGGCTGTAGGTCAGCCCGAACGGGCGCACCGCGGCATTGAGGCGCTGGATCCAGAGCGCCCGGAACGTGCGCTTGCGGCGCTTGCGGTCGCGATAGGCGTATTGGTTTGCCTTCTCCACCGCCTGCTTGGCGATGCGAATGGTGTTCTTGCGCCGACCGTAATAGCCCTTGGCGGCCTTCAAGACTTTCTTGTGTTTGGCGTGCCCGGTGACGCCGCGCTTGACGCGTGCCATGGCTGATCTCCTTAACTGATAGCGTGCAACGATTGGGTGCGGGTGGCCGCCGGCGGCAGACCGCTGGCGATCAGCCGTTGGGCAAATAGTACTTTTTGATCTTGTCGCCGTCGGTCTTGAACAGCACCGCGGTGCCGCGCAATTGGCGGATCTGCTTCTTGGTGCGCTTGATCATGCCATGGCGCTTGCGGGATTGCTGGTAGAGCACCATCCCACTCGCGGTCACCTTGAAGCGCTTTTTGGCGCCGGATTTGGTCTTGAGCTTGGGCATTTGGCTCTCCTTTGCGGCGGCAGCCATGGGCAAGGGCCCGGCCGGCCGGATTTTGCTCGGTTGAGCGTGCTGATTGAGCACTTCACCGTCGCCACGGCAGCCCTTTCGGCCGGGCGGCGGAAGGGCGGCGTTATGGCAGAGGCCAGCGCGAAATACAACCGGAACCCTGATTTGATCGGCGCAGCGGGCCTTCGCCGCCGGCGTGCCGCCGTCACCGCGGCGCCAGTACCATCACCACCTGGCGGCCTTCGAAGCGCGGTTCCTGCTCGACCTTGGCGACTTTGGAGGTATCGTCCTTGACGCGATTGAGGAGTTGGTAGCCCAGCTCCTGGTGCGCCATCTCGCGCCCGCGGAAGCGCAGCGTGACCTTCACCTTGTCGCCCTCTTCGAAAAAGCGCTGCATCGAGCGCATCTTCACGTCGTAATCGTGGTCGTCGATCATGGGCCGAAGCTTGATCTCCTTGACCTCGACGATCTTCTGTTTCTTGCGGGCTTCCGCCGCCTTCTTCTGCGCCTGGTATTTATATTTGCCGTAATCGAGAATCTTGCAGACGGGCGGGGACGAATTGGGGGCAATCTCGACGAGATCAAGTCCGGCCTCTTGGGCCTTGTCCAAAGCGATCTGGATTTCAACGGGCCCAAGGTTGTGGCCGGTCTGGTCGATCAATTGGACTTCGCGAACACGGATCTCCTCGTTGATGCGCGGGCCGTCCTTCGGGGCGGGCTGCGCGGGTCTTATGGGGCGACGAATGGCTCTGCTCTCCTCATCTTGTTGCAACGTCCCTGCTGCCGCAGGGTGACGAAGGATCAGGACAAACCGCGCATAAGTCAACGGCTTTCCGTCCGTTTCGCGGCCGAGCCGTCGAGCTCGCTTCCATTCGCTAGAGCTCGCGCGCCAGCAAGGCGCTATAGACGGCGTGGGTTGCGACCACGGCGCTCTCGGGAGAGAACATGTATTCGGCGAAGTGGCGCGCGCGCTCGGCCATCGTACGGTAGGCGGTATCGTCGAGGGCGAACGCCTCGCTGAGCGCGTGGGCAAAGTCGCCCGCATCGCCCGGCTTGGCCACCCATCCCGTGCGCACGTCCTCCGGCATTTCTGGCGGCGCTGCCACGTGCTCCGGCAAAATGCCGATATCGGACGTGACGACGGGCCGCCCCATGGCTTGCGCTTGGGCCACCACGCGGCCGAGCACCGGCGGCTCGATCGCGGGCACCACCACGGTATCGGCGGTGGCAAGCGCCGCCGGCAGGTCGCGGCAATGACCGGTAAAGCGAATGAACGCCTGCACGCCTTTGGCCTGCGCCTCCTTCGCGATGGCGCGCGCGTATTTGCGATAGCTGCGATGTTCGCCGGCGAGCACGAACACGAAGCCGCGCACACCGCGCTCGAGCAGGGCGCGCGCCACGTCGGGCAGAATGCGTTGGCCATTCCAAGGGGCGACGCGTCCGGGAACGAGCAGCACCCGTGCGGTTTGCGGAATTCGCCACGCCTGGCGCAGCGTCTCGATCCGCGCGGCGTCCACCGCCGCGGGATCGAAGGCGGCGATGTCGATGCTGCGCGGGACGATGGTCACCCGCTCGCGCGGGATCTTGTAACGCGCCATCACCGGCGCGGCGGCGAAATTCGATGGCGTGATCACCCAGTCGCCGCGCGCGAGCGCGCCGGCCCAATAGCCGCGCAGTCCCAAAGCCGGCACGTCGAGCAGCGTGGTGACGAGCCGGACCGGGATTCGCGCCGCGGCCATGTTGGCGATCCAGGCTCCGCCGACGCTTTGGGCGTGCACGATGTCGACCTGCTCGGAGAAGATCAGACGTTCCAGAACGCGTGCGCCTCGCCTGAGCTTGAACGGATTGACCGTGGCGTTCACGAGCGGCACCCAGTCGCCGCCGCACGCCGTGAGTTCCGAAACCAGCGGTCCATCCTCGGCCGCCACCAGCGCGCGCGCGCCGGACTGCACCAGCGCGGAGGCCACGTTGAGCGCGGCGCGGGCAACGGGCTCCTCGCGCAAGGCCGGCACGATCTGCAGGACGGTCGCGTCCGCCAAGGTGCGCGGGTGCGCATGGCTGTCGTCGTTGCTCACGGAGGCCATTCCCTCGACCCGCGTCGGCTTGTTTGCCGCTCGGGCATCCTTGTATTCAATGGCGGCAGGCGGCGAAACACGCCCGATGCAAACCGTGCGCCCAAAGCCGGGTTCCCCAAATGAGCGATCTTTGCCTGAAATTCTTGAACGTTGGAACCGATATTGCGGCCCGCGGCATCGCGGTGCGGCGGCGCGAGGGCGCCGCGCCCGGCCTATTCTGGCTCGGCGGCTTCAAGTCCGACATGAAGGGCACCAAGGCCGAGGCCCTTGATCTGTGGGCGCGGGACAACGCCCGGGCGATGACGCGCTTCGACTATTCCGGCCACGGCGAATCCGGCGGCAATTTCACCGACGGCACGATCGGCCGCTGGTTCGAGGAGACGCTCGCCGTGTTCGATGCCTTTTGCCGCGGGCCGCAAGTCGTGATCGGCTCGTCGATGGGAGGGTGGCTGGCGCTGCTGCTGACGCGCGAGCTCATACGCCGCACGCAGCCGGATCCGAGCGTGGCGCGCCTGGTGCTGATCGCGCCGGCGGTCGACTTCACCGAAGAGCTGATGTGGAAACGGTTCCCGCCCGAGGTCAAGCGCGAGATCGAGCAAACCGGCGTGTGGGCGCGCCCGTCGCAGTATTCCGAGCAACCCTATCCGATTACCCGCGGCCTGATCGAGGAGGGACGCAGGCACCTGCTGCTCGACGGCCTGATCGAGACCGGCTGCCCGGTACGGATTCTCCAGGGCGTGCAGGATCCCGACGTGCCGTGGCAGCACACCGTCGAGCTGACCGCTCGCTTTGCCCGCGACGACGTCGTGCTCACGCTGGTCAAGGACGGCGACCATCGCCTGTCGCGCCCCGAGGACATCGAGCGCCTGATTGCGGCCGTCGCCGAGTCTTGAACGAGCGCAGCCGTCAGCCGTGCTTGGAACGGCTGTCGGCGGGAACCTGCGCGCGCTCGGACATGCCGTAGTCCCGGATCACGCCGGCAATCCGCAATCGATAGTCGGAGAATATTTCCGCCCGCCCGAGAGCCTGCGCATGGCGATGGGGTTCGAGATTTCTCCATGCGTTCACCGCCGCTTCGTCGCGGAAGAACGAAAGCGAGAGCATCTTGCCGGGCTCGTAAAGGCTCTCGAACCGCTCGATGGAGATGAAGCCGTCGATGGTGTCGAGCAGCGGGCGCAGCTCGGCGGCCAGGTCGAGATACCGTTGCTTGTGGCCGGGTTTGGGCCAAACCTCGAAGATGACGGCGATCATTTTGAAGAGACCTTCTCGTTGAGCGCGCCGCTGCGTTCGGCCGTTCTTCTGCGGCGAAGCGGACAGCCGTTGCGCCGAAAAGCTTGAGCCGCCGAGGCGGCGCCGGCATGCCTCATTTCAACAGAACCGGCGGCTCAGGTCACGGGCCGCAGGAACGTGCGTTCCTCGCTCAAGATGAAGCGTTGCTCCTGCGCAAAGCGGAAGTTGGCCGCGCCTTCGCGATCGGCCTTGAGCCGCGCACGGTAGGCTTCGTAGGCGGCGAGGCTATCGAACGAAATCAGCCCATAGGCGATGGTGTTGGTGCCTTCATGCGGCATCCAGTAGCCGAGAAGATTTCCGCCGCACTTCGGAATGATGGTGAGCCAACGCCGCGCGTAGTCTTCGAAGGCGTCGCATTGAAACGGATCGAGCTGGTAGCGGATGAAGACCGTGATGGCCATGGCAGCCTCCGGGGATCGCCAGCCCTATCCTGCCGCGTTCCGTGGAGAGCATGCTTCGGATATCATCGAACTATGCTTGCTGGATGAGCGCCGCCCGTCGCGCGCGTTGCCGCCCTCGCCGGACAGCACGACCGAGGCTAGGCCGGTGCCGCCGGCTTGGCGACGGCGAGGTGATCGCCGGCCGCGTGCAGGGCGCGCAGGCCGGCGCGGTAGGTCGGATAGCGCAACTTTACACCGAGCACGGCCTTGAGCTTGTCATTGCGCGCCCGAATGCACCCCTCGTAGAAGCTCAGCGTCATGGGCGAGACCGATTTGCGGGCCTGCGCATAGGGGATCTCCGGCGGTGGATCGATCCCGATGAGGTGCGCCGCAAACGCGATCTGTTCGCTCGGCGAGGCCGGTTCGTCGTCGACAATGTTGAATACGCCGTCGGCGCGGCGCGCGAAGGCCGCATCGATCGCCTGGGCGATGTCGTAGACGTGGACGCGGTTCGAGACGTGGCCGGGCTTCGCGATGCGGTGCACCGTCCCGCGCAGGAGCCGCACCATCGCGTTCTGCCCCGGACCATAGATGCCGCCGAGCCGCAGGATCGCGACCGGCAGGTTTCGTCGCGCCCCGAGCGAGCGCCAGTTAAGCTCCGCGTCGATGCGCGTGCGCCCGCGGCGGGCGAGCGCCGGAATGGTCTCTGCGCTCTCGTCGATCCACGCACCGCCGCTGTCCCCGTAGACGCCGAGGCTCGACAGATAGACCGCGGACTTGAGCCGCCGCGCCCGTGCGATCTCGTCTTCGAACACCGCGAGCACGGGATCGCGACCGTCCGCCGGCGCGGCCGATATGAGCAGCGCATCGGCTTGCGAAATTGCGCCAGCGAGCTCGCGCGACGGCGCCGTCCCATCGAACACCAGCATCTCGGCCGGTCGACCGCCGAGGCGCTCTCGCCCGAGCGCGGCCGCGCGTTGCGCGCTGCGCGCGGTTCCGACGACGCGATCGAAGCGCTTGCCGAATTCGCTGACGTAATGCCGGGCGCAGTAACCCAGCCCGAGACAAACGAGCGTCGCCATCAGCACGCCGTCGCCGCGAGCGCCGCCGTCCATTCGTCTGCGACCAGCGGCTCGCTCTCGTGCGCGCGGCGGTCGATCGCAAGCGCGGCGAGCTGTTCCGCCGGCAAGAGGCGGCTCACCGCCCACACCGCCGCGCCGCGCACCAGCGCCGAGGGATCGCCCAACAATCGGATGGCCTCGGGTGTGAGCGTCGCATCGCCGGAATTGCCGATCGCGATGAGCACATTGCGCACGAAGCGATTGCGTCCGGTGCGCTTGATCGGCGATTTTGAAAACATCTTCCGGAATGCCGCGTCGTCGAGGCGGGCGAGATCGGCGAGACGGGAGGCCTGCAGTTCATGCCGCGCCGACAGCTTCAGCTCGTGGCCGGCTTGCGCGAACTTGTTCCACGGGCACACCGCCAGGCAATCGTCGCAGCCGAAGATGCGGTTGCCGATCGCGGCGCGCAGCTCGCGCGGAATCGGCCCCTTGTGCTCGATGGTGAGGTACGAGATGCAGCGGCGCGCATCGAGCCGATAGGGCGCGGGAAACGCCGCCGTCGGGCAGATGTCAAGACAGGCACGACAAGTGCCGCAGTGATCGATCTCCGGCGCGTCCGGCGGCAGATCGAGCGTGGTGAAGATCGCGCCGAGGAAGAGCCACGAGCCGAATTGGCGCGAGACCAAATTCGTGTGCTTGCCCTGCCAGCCGAGGCCGGCGGCGGCGGCGAGCGGCTTCTCCATCACCGCCGCGGTGTCGACGAAAACCTTCACGTCGCCGCCGGCTTGCGCGGTCAGCCAACGGGCCAGTGCCTTGAGGCGGGACTTGATGACGTCGTGGTAGTCATCGCCGCGCGCGTAGACCGAGATTGCGCCGCGGTCGCGCCGCCGCAAGATCGCCAGTGGATCGCTGTCGGGGCCATCGCCGTAGTTGAGCCCGAGCATTATGACGGAGCGCACCTGCGGCCAGAGCGCGCCCGGGCGCTCGCGCCGCACCGCGGTCGTTTCCATCCAATCCATGTCGCCGTGGGCGCCTTCGGCGAGGAAATGCCGCAGCCGCTCAGCCGCTTGCGGGATCGAGTCCGGCCGCGCGATGCCGACGGCGTCGAAGCCGTATTGGCGCGCGGCGCCGAGGAGCGCCGCTTTGAGCGCCGGCGGATCGTCTAGAAGTCGAGGTCGGCGTAGGTTTCCGACGGCGGGATGCCCGCCAGCGTCTCGGCCAGGATCGGACGGAACGACGGGCGCGACTTTATCTGCGCGTACCAGGTCTTCGCGGCCTCGTCTTCGTTCCATGGCACGTCGCCCAGGTAGTCGGCTGCCGAGAGGTGCGCAGCCGCAGCGAGATCGGCGTAACTCATCCGCCCCCCTGCGAGCCAATCGCGCGTGCGCACCAGCCAACCGATATAGGCCAAATGATAGCGCATGTTGTGGCGCGCCGCGCGGATCACTTCGGTGTCCGGCGATCCGCCGCCCGCGCTCGTCGGCATTTGGCGCTTATATAGGCGTTCCGTGGTGAGAGGGCCGCTGACCTCGGCAAAGAATTTGTCGTTGAACCAGCTCATGAGCCGGCGCACTTCCACCCGCGTCCCGATTTCGCGCGGCAGCAGGCGCAGTTCGCCGAGCTTGTCCCCCCGCGTCTCGTCGAGGTATTCGGCGATGACGGCCGCCCCCGGGATCGCGGGGCGACCTTCCTCCACCACCACCGGAGTCGTGCAGGCGGGATTGAGAATAAGGAACTCCTGGCGGCGCTCCCACACGCGCTCCTCCACCGTCCGCGCATCGATGCCGTATTCGCCGAGCGCCAAGCGTACGAAACGCGAGTGCGGGCAGAACGGGTGGTGGAACAATGTCAGCATGCGGCCTTAAGGATTGCGGCGGTCTTGGGGCGCGCGCGCGCGGGCCACGCGGCGGCGGTCACGTTAGGTTGCTCTCGGCCCTTTGGATAGGGGCGGCCGGGAGCAACCTGTGCAATGTTCGCCCTTCCCCGTTGCTCCGAGGTTAATGATGCGGGAAAACCGCGTCTCCCGGACCTTCCGCGCCCGGTGCTGCGCGGCGCTACTCCCTCTTTGCCCGCGGAGCCCGTCATGTTGTTCGATCTTTTCAAGGCCTTCGTCCTCGGCGTCGTCGAGGGCCTGACCGAGTTCCTGCCGGTGTCCTCGACTGGCCACCTGCTCCTCGTCCAGCACTTCTTCGGCTTCGACGATGACGATTTCGGCAAGACCTTCGCCGTGCTGATCCAGTTCGGCGCCATCCTCGCGCTGTTGTCGATCTATTTTTTCCGCATCTGGCAGATCGCCACCGGCATGTTCAGCGATCCCGCGGCCCGGCGCTTCGTCCTCGGCGTGCTGATCGCGTTCCTGCCGGCCGCGGTCGTCGGCGCGCTCGCCCACGACGTCATCAAGTCCGTGTTGTTCAACGTCTGGATCGTCTGCTTCACCCTGATCGTCGGCGGTGCGATTCTGCAGTGGGTCGATCGGATGGATCTCGACACGCGTTACCACGACGCCACGAAGTTCTCGCTGCCGATGTATTTCGTCATCGGCTTGGCGCAGTGCGTATCGATGATTCCCGGAGTCTCGCGCTCGGGCGCAACCATCGTGGCCGCCATGCTGCTGGGCGCCGACCGGCGCTCGGCGGCGGAATTCTCGTTCTGGCTCGCAATGCCCACCATGGCCGGCGCCTTCGCCTACGACCTCTATAAGAGCCGCGGGCAGATGAGCATGGACAACACCATCATCGTGGCTTTCGGATTTGCGGTGTCGTTCGTGTGCGCCTGGATCGTGGTGAAGACATTTCTCGACTACGTGCAGCGCCACGGCCTTGGCTTGTTCGCCTGGTGGCGCGTCATCGTGGGAGCGCTCGGGCTGATCGCGCTGGCGCTCGGACACTGAGGACGCAGGAGAGACGAGGCAGACGCTCGGATGCTCGGCGGTCGGTGACCGAGCGGTTGGCGCCGGTTACGGCCCACCGACCGCCGTCGCGTTGAATTGGCCGGTCTTGCGGAACCGCCACAGATAGGAGGGGACGATGGCAGCCATGGCGACGGGTTCGATGCCGAATCCTTCGAGCGTGCGCCCTTCGCGCTTGGCCTTGTCCGAGACGATGACGTCGCCACGCAGCAGCTCGACCTGATCGGGCGTCAACACCGGCTTGGGCAGCAGCTGGAGGAAGGCGGCTTGGAACTTGGCGAGCGCGAACGGGACCGGCACCAGCAGGCGCCGACGCTCGATGGTCGCGAGCACGAATTGCATCAGCTCCTTGAAGCTGCGCACTTCCGGGCCGCCGAGCTCGTAGACCTCACCGTCTTTGGCGCGCCCCTCGATCGCCGCAACGACGGCGTTCGCGACGTCGCCGGCGAAGACCGGTTGGAACCGGGTGTGGCCGCCGCCGACCAGCGGAAGAGCCGGGGAAAAGCGGGCGATCGCCGCGAACTTGTTGAAGAAGTCGTCTTCGGGGCCGAACAGAACCGAGGGCCGCAGGATGACGGCCGAGGGCACGGCGGCGAGTACCAGCTTCTCGCCGACGGCCTTCGAGCGCGCGTAGCGCGAAGGGGCTTGCTCGTCGGCGCCGATCGCCGAGACGTGGATCATGCGCGCGCCGAAGGCGGCCGCTGCGAGCGCCACCGCTTCGGCCCCGAAGGCCTGCACCGCGTCGAATTTTTGCCGCCCGCGCTCGAACAGGATGCCGACAAGATCGATCACCACATCGGCATCACGCGCGGCCGCCTCGACCGAGGCCGGATGGCGCACATTGGCCTGCACGGCATGGATCTGTCCGACCCGGCCGAGCGGCTGCAGGAAACCGGCAAGCTCAGGGCGGCGGACGGCGACGCGAATGCGGTAGCCGAGCTTGGCCAGCGCGCGCACGACGTGGCGGCCGAGGAAACCCGAGCCGCCGAAAACGGTAACGAGCGTTTCGAGCGGAATGGCGGTCATGCTCGCTCACGTGCCTTAATCGCCGAATACAGGATCGCTTTGACACTGTACAGGGCGCGGAGTGCGCCTATTTGACAACCATAGGCCTGCTCCGTACCTAATCGCCATAAAGCCCAGGTGGCGGAATTGGTAGACGCACTAGTTTCAGGTACTAGCGCCGCGAGGCGTGGAGGTTCGAGTCCTCTCCTGGGCACCAGATTTGCGGCATCGCCGGGGGCGTGAGCCGTCATGACTGTCCGCTTGCATCGCGGCGATCTGCCCGACCTCTCGCGCTACCGCGGCGGCGCGGTGGCGGTCGACACCGAAACCATGGGGCTCGATCCGATCCGCGATCGGCTGTGCGTGGTGCAAGTGTCGCCGGGCGACGGCTCCGCCGACGTGGTGCAGATCCCGGCAGGCGCGAGCGCCGCGCCGAATCTGACCAAACTTCTCGCCGACGGGACGATTCTCAAGATCTTTCATTTCGCCCGTTTCGATCTCGGGGTGCTGCAGCGGCGTTTGGGCGTTATGCCGTCCCCGGTCTATTGCACCAAGATCGCCTCGCGGATCGGGCGCACCTACACCGACAAGCACGGCCTCAAGGACCTCGTGCGCGAAGTGCTGGGCGTCGACCTCTCCAAGCAGCAACAGCTCTCCGATTGGGGCGCCGAGGCGCTGACCGACGCGCAACTCGCCTACGCGGCGTCTGATGTGCTGCACCTGCACGCGCTCAAGGAGAAGCTCGACGCCATCCTCGTGCGCGAGGGGCGCGCGGACCTCGCGGCGGCGTGTTTTCGCTTCCTGCCGGACCGGGTGCGGCTCGACCTCGCCGGCTGGGCGGCCGAGGACATCTTTGCCCATTCCTAGATTTTCCGGCGCGCGGAACCGTATGGATTGGGTAACTTATCCGCGCTATCTCCTTCAATAAGCCTGCTTTTCCGGCTGAATCTGCGACCCTGGTCTTAAGCGGCCGTGCCGCGCCCGGGCCATATTTGGGAGCGACCATGGGGGGCCAAAAGAGGCTAATATCGAGTGGGGCCGCCTGATTCTCTCTTGGGCGGATGGGGCTCGGGGATGAACTCTTTCACGGCTGTATCGGAGGTCACCCCGGGAGGGCCGCGCGTCGTTGCGCCGTTTGGTCGCGCCGATAGGGATCGGGCCTTCCGCGCCGCCGCGCGTCACAGCCGGCACGTGCGCATCCTGCGGGTGGCGGTCCCGGTGACCGCGGTCGCGGTCTTCCTCTCGGGAGTGGCCTTTACAGTTCTGATGAAGCCGTTGCGCGCGCTTTCGGGCCTGCCCGTCGACGTCGGCTCGCTGGTGGTGTCCGGCACCAAGATCAAGATGAATCAGCCCCGCCTCGCCGGCATCACGCGCGACAATCGCCACTACGACATGGTCGCCCAGGCCGCCGCTCAGGACGTCACCAAACCGGACATGCTCGAGCTGCACGGCATTCGCGCGACCATGGAGATGAGGGACAAAGTCATCTTCGAAACGACCGCGAAGGACGGATTGTACAACACCAAGACGGAGCAGCTCACGCTGACCCAGAACATCGTGGTGACGTCTTCGAGTGGGTATCAGGCATTCCTCAACGAAGCAGTGGTGGACGTTCGCGGCAGCCATATCGTCTCGGACAAACCGGTTGAGGTGAAGACGGCGACATGGACCATCAACGCCAATCGCATGGAGGTCCGCGACTCCGGCGATCTCATGCGTTTCGAGCGCGGGGTGTTCGTCACCCTGATATTGGACAACACCACCTCCGGCGCGGGCGGGGGACGCAAGCCATGAGTGCAGCGCGAACGCGGCATTGGCCGGCGCTGGTCGCGGCGACGGCGATCGTCGTCGCCTGCGCGATCTGCGCAGGCAATGCGACGGCGCAGAAAAATCAGGGTCCGCCGAACGCGCTGCAGGGCTTCTCGCAGAACCGCGACGAGCCGGTGAAGATCCGCGCGGCGGCGCTGGAGCTGCGCGAGAAGGACAAGATGGCGACCTTCACCGGCGATGTGTACGTGCTGCAAGGCGACACCGAAATGCGCTGCAAGCAGCTCGTCGTTTTCTACGAGCAGGAAACGGAGACGCAAACCGTCAAGACCGTCAAGGCAGCCGATCCGGGGCCCGGAGGCGACCGGCAAATCCGCCGGATCGAGGCGAAAGGCAACGTCGTCGTGACTCAGAAGGACCAGAATGCGACCGGGGATGCCGCCACCTTCAACATGCGCGAGAACACGGTGACGCTCGTCGGGAACGTCGTCGTGACGCGGGGCGCGGACGTGCTGCGCGGGCAGCGGCTGGTGGTCGATCTCACCAGCGGCGTGTCGAAGATGGATCAGGGCCGGGTCGAGGGCCTATTTCAATCGGGACCACGAAACCCTCCCGATTCGAAAGGCAATCCCGCGGAGAAAAGCAATACGGCGGAGAAAAGCAGTACAGCGGATAAAAGATGACCCCCGTGGTTGGATCGCGGTTCGCCATAGCTGCGCCCGCTGCCACCGGGCCGAGTTGCGTGGGCAAAACGGTTGAAAGCAGTTTGAGATACGACGATCGGTCGCTTGTAGGCTTGATCGGCAACGCCGGTATCGTGTCATGGAGTTGACAAGGCGGTGCGGTCCATTCCCATCGGCGAGTTCTCGCATCGACATCGAACGATTGGATTGAACCCCGGGGCTTCGAGGACACAGGTTTTGCTCAACATCCTCGCGTTGTTCCGACACCGCCGCGCGCCTCGGCCCCGACGAAAAGCGGGCAACGGCGCCTGGGGGGACATCGACCTGACCTCGCTGGGCGGGCCGATCCCGCCCGCCCGCGCCAAGAAGGCGGCCCCAACCCGGCCGCGACCGCGCCGGGACGCGCCAGCAGCCCGGCAGGAGCCCGTCCGGGGCTATTTGGCCGCGCATAATCTTGAAAAGACCTACGGCGGACGCCGGGTGGTCAACGGGGTCAGCCTCTACGTGCGGCGCGGCGAGGCGGTCGGTCTGCTGGGGCCGAACGGCGCCGGCAAGACCACGGCGTTCTACATGATCACCGGCCTGATCAAGGCCGAGCGCGGCAAGATCGAGCTCGATGGCCACGACGTCACTTATCTTCCGATGTACCAGCGGGCGCGCCTCGGCATCGGCTATCTACCGCAAGAAGCGTCGATCTTTCGCGGCCTCAACGTGGAAGACAATATCCGCGCGGTCCTCGAAGTGGTGGAGGCGGACCGTCGGCGCCGCGAGGCGGATCTCGATGCGTTGCTGGAGGAGTTCGAGATCACCCGCCATCGCAAGACGCCCTCGATCGCGCTTTCGGGCGGAGAGCGCCGCCGCGTCGAGATCGCCCGCGCGCTCGCGAGTCGGCCGAATTACATGCTGCTGGACGAGCCGTTCGCCGGCATCGACCCCAAGGCCGTGGTGGAAATCCAGAGGCTCGTGCGGCGTTTGACCGGCCGCGGCATTGGGGTGCTCATTACCGACCACAATGTCCGCGAAACCCTCGACCTCACCGACCGCTCTTACATCATTTATTCGGGCCAGGTCCTGATGGAGGGCCGCAAGGACGACATCGTGAACGATCCGGAGGTCCGCCGGCTCTATCTCGGCGAAGAATTCCGCGTCTAGTGATGCGAACTTCGGAATGGGGACACTAGCGATTGTCCCCGCTATTGTGGGCTCTCTCTGCTGCCCCTCTTAACGACAGCGTCCTAGACCTGGTATACACCGGGTCAAGAACCCGATAAGCAAGAATTGGACCAATTGATATTGCGCGCTTGCGGGGCAGCGTTGATCCCGTTCAGGCCAGCCCGGCAAGCCGCACGTTAAGGGCGACATGGCGCTTACCCAACGACTCGAGATTCGCCAGAGCCATGCGCTCGTGATGACGCCGCAGCTGATGCAGGCCATCAAGCTGCTGCAGCTCTCCAATCTCGATCTTGCCGCTTACGTGGAGGGGGAGCTCGAGCGCAATCCGCTGCTCGAGCGGGTGGGAGAGAGTGACGGGGAAGGGGAGCGGCGCGTGGCCGAGCCTGAAGCCTCACCGGAGGCTCCCGTGGCGGATTGGGCGGCGGACGGGCGCGACCGAAGCGACGGCGCAGCCCGGGAGCAGCCGGGCGCCGACCTCGACGATGTTCCCCCCGCCGACGCCGATGCCGCGACCTCGCGCTCGAACAGCGAGGCGCCGGCGGGCTATTCCGAGTGGGCCAGCACCGGCACCGGCGGGCGCGACAACAGCGACTACAATCTCGAAGCCTTCGTTTCGGTCGAGACCACGCTGGCCGATCATCTCGCCGAGCAACTCGCGCTGACGGTCGCCGATCCTGCGCGGCGCATGATCGGGCAATATCTCATCGATCTCGTCGACGAGGCCGGCTATCTCAACGGCGATCTCGCGCTGGTCGGCGAGAAGCTGGGCGCGCCGGCTGCCGAGATCGATGCCGTGCTGGCGATCCTGCAGGGTTTCGATCCGCCGGGCGTGTGCGCGCGCAATCTCACGGAATGCCTCGCCATCCAGCTCAAGGAGCGCAATCGCTTCGATCCCGCGATGCAGGCGCTCGTTGCTCGTCTCGATCTGCTGGCCAAGCGCGATCTTGCGGCCTTGCGCCGCATCTGCGGCGTGGGCGAGGAAGATCTGGCCGACATGATCGGCGAAATTCGCAAACTCAACCCCAAGCCCGGCCTCGCCTTCGGCTCGACGCTGGTGCAGCCCATCGTGCCGGACGTGTTCGTGCGCCCGGGGCCGGATGGCGGCTTCATCATCGAGCTCAATTCCGACACGCTGCCCAAGGTTCTGGTCAATCAGAGCTACCATACCGAGCTCGCCAAGACCACGAAGAACGAGAAAGATAAGAGCTATCTCGCCGATTGCCTGCAGACCGCGACCTGGCTGATCCGCGCGCTCGACCAGCGCGCCAAAACCATCCTGAAAGTATCCACCGAGATCGTGCGCCAGCAGGACGCCTTCTTCGTCCACGGCGTGCGGCATTTGCGGCCGCTCAACCTCAAGACCA
>Ga0306920_100001667_pt1 | contig 27666 bp, 27 predicted proteins | sample flu12Cox44000170_FD_204666 | JGI IMG/M metagenome (GOLD analysis project Ga0306920, IMG submission 204666) | Lab enrichment of tropical soil microbial communities from Luquillo Experimental Forest, Puerto Rico - flux4day.12C.oxic.44.000.170 (v2)... | ecosystem: Environmental > Terrestrial >... | reverse complement strand
AGATTGCGTGAATTCGTCCTTGGCGGGGCCACTCGCGGCATTCTCGCCACGATGACGGTTCCAACCTTCATGTCGCATTGAATGGCTTTGCCGCTCGTGCGAACTAACAGCTTCCGGGGCGCGATAAAAGACTTGGACCGGGCTAATGCGCCAACAGTACGGCGATGCTGGCGTGTTGCATCACGTGTCGGGTCACGCCTCCAAACAGGAATTGCCGGTAGTGCCCGTGCGTGTAGGCGCCCATGACGATGAGGCCTGCTTTTTTTACTTTGGCTTGTGCAAGCAGACTCACGCCGATCGGGCGCGACTCTTCGACCGAAATGCGCTCCGCGGTGATCCCGTGCCACCGCAAGTAACGCAGCAACTCTCCGGTTGCAGTATGGTGCTTGGGTTCGGGAGCGGCGAAGACGTCGACGCCAACCTCGCATTCGGTGAGGAACGGCAAGGCAAAACCGACCGCCCGTGCCGCCTCAAGGCTGCCGTTCCATGCGATGAGAGGGCGATGGAAGAGATTTGCGGGTTCGCTGTTTGGCACCATCAAGACCGGTCGGCAGGTGTCAAACAAGGCTGTTTCAAGTGCCATTACTGAGGAGCTGGTGGAGCGTTCGTTTGGCCGTGCGATCACGAGGAGATCGCAAAGTCGGCCCAACCGCGCGACAACTTCGTTCTCGTATCCGACGATTTCGCGCCACAGGGTGGAGGGGGTCGGGATCGCTAGTCCGCTCTCGCGCAGCGGCAGGTTGTGTTGGAATTGCCATTCCTCAAAGTGGCGATGAGCGTGCCTGGCCGCTTCGGCGATTACGCGCTCAACGGGGATGTCAAGGAGATGATCGACGTATCGCTCGTATCGGGTGCCCGCGGAGACGCCGTGGACATCGAACCGAACGTGCAAGACGTCGATGTGGCTGACAAAGCGCTGTGCAAGCTGCAGCGCATGGTCCAGAACGGCCGAGTCGTTTTCGGTCCCGTCAATATAGGCAAGGATATGCTTGATACCCGTGTACCGTGCGGGCGTTACGTTGGACTCCGCAGATAGATCGGGACACGCTGACGTATGGCTGCGCCCTGAAAGGTCGGCACGAATTAAGGCCATAACGCTTTCTTTCATTAAGCAACCGATATCTTTCGATCCCTCCCGTTTCCGCGCTTTGCGCTAGATCAAAAACCGGTGATTTGGCGCGAAATCGCGCATGCCCAATTTGACTTACATCACGAAAAGCTAGCGATCCTGCGACACACTAAAAGCTTACGAGGCGGTGCCTAGATGGACCAAACGGATCAGATCGCTGCCGATAGAGTGCACATTGCCTAATCCCGGCAACGCGTTGATCCGAAAAAGGAATTGAAAGCGCAGCCGATTTGCTGCGCCGGTCGCAAACGCTACTGCTCCGGGCCCGCAAGGCTTTATTACGGCTGAGCCATGCTGCATCGGAACCCGCTCCGCCAGCTGATCAGCCTGTCACTGGCCAATCTCCGGGACGATTGCCCGGCGACACGAACTGCTGGTCAAGCCAGATTGTACTGCGAAATGGGAAGACGGCGGGAGAGCAGGCATGTCCACGATCAGTCCGGTCAGAACAGGTTTAGTGCTCGGCGTGGTGTTCGGGCTATGGCATTTGTGCTGGTCGGTGCTTGTGGCGATTGGTTGGGCGCAGCCGTTCATCGATTTCGTATTTTGGATGCATTTCATAAAGCCCGTTTACGCTATCCAGAACTTCAATGAGATAACGGCGGTCATCCTCATCGTCGTGACGACACTTCTTGGATTTGTCGTCGGCAGTGTCTTCGCGCTGCTGTGGAATTGGATTCACAGAGCTTAGTCACCCGACCACTCCGGCCTGTGCAGAATCTGAGTTGCGCCGGGAATGCCTTTAGAGACAATCGATGTGAAAACCGCCATCGAGATAATGCAACTGACATTTCTCGGCACTCGCGGCGAAATCAAGATCCGTTCGCGCCGGCACCAACGCCATAGTTTTCTCTGCTTGTTCAGCGCGGTAAGAACCACATTATGATCGACTGCGGCGCGGATTGGTTGGGACGGCTGCGCGCGATTGCACCGACTGCGATACTACTGACGCACGCACATCCCGACCATGCCGCAGGTCTCGCCGAAGGCGCTCCGTGCCCGGTGTATGCGCCCAAGGAAACATTGGATTTGCTGCATCGCTATCCGATTCACGAACGACATAGGCTTCTGCCGCGAAAAGCCGCGATAATTGGTGGAGTAACATTCGAGACGTTCCCGGTGCGCCATTCGATTCGCGCGCCGGCGGTCGGATATCGGGTGTCGATAGGCAACTTCCGCTTCTTCTATTTGCCTGACGTCGCCGCGCTCCCTAATGCTTCCAGGGCACTTCGCGGTATCGACGTCTACATCGGCGATGGAGCGACCGTGCGACGTTCGATGGTGCGCAAAAAGGATGGAACCTGGATCGGGCATGCTCCAATCACTTATCAACTCGGTTGGTGTCAAAAGGCAAACGTTCGCTCTGCCATCTTCACCCACTGTGGCTCGTCGATTGTGCGCGGCGACCCACGTCGAGTCGAAGCAATTGTGAGGCGGCTTGGTTTCGAACGTGGCGTTGAGGCACGCATCGCCTACGACGGGCTCACGCTGCCAATTGAAAGCTCGAAAACGAAAAGAACTTGATCTGGACCCGAATCTGGATGACCAGATTTGATTGGGGGTCAATTCCACGATACATCTACGGGTCCAAGATTTTCATTCTTCGAATACCGGTGCCTCCCGGTCATCCGGTTCAATACGTTCGATCGCCGGGGTGTCTTCTGAGGGGATTTCTCTTTCGATCTCCACGGCTTCCTGTTCGAGAAGCTTTGCCGGTTCGTCGACGCTCTCATCGTAAGAGTGATGTTTTTGCCGTTTTTTCGGAGCGACGCAAACTCCCTTACTGTCTCTTTCCGCCGCGCTGATTGCTTGGAGGGCAAGTCCATCGCGTTTTGTATCCGCGAACTTTGCGCTAGATCAATGTTGGTCGAAGGCCGAGGGGGTGTGATGAAAAATTGGACACAAACCCGAGGGTCATGTCGGCTTTGGTGCGTCGTTCCCAGGATCACATCTCGGAGAGTTTAGTGCCGTTCAAGGATCGGTCGGATGCAGGGTGCAAGCTGGCTGCAGCCCTGGCGAAATACAAAGACCAGCAACCAGTTATACTGGCGCTTCCGCGCGGTGGCGTGCCCGTTGCCGCCGAAGTGGCGGGTGCACTGAACGCGCCACTTGATCTCATCCTCGTGCGCAAAATTGGCGTGCCCTTTCAGCCCGAGTTGGCGATGGGTGCCATCGTCGATGGCGGCGCGCCGCTCATAGTCCGAAACGAGGATGTGATTCGGCTTGCCCGTATCGAGGAGGCAGATTTCAAAGCTGTCTGCGACCGGGAGCTTGTCGAGATCGAGCGGCGGCGTCAGCATTATCTGGGTTGCCGCGAACGCGTGGAGGTCGCGGACCGAACCGCGATCATTATCGACGATGGCATTGCGACGGGTGCGACGATCCGTGCGGCCCTGCAAGCGACCCGAAGGCGCAATCCAAAGAAACTTGTTCTGGCGGTGCCGGCAGCGCCGACCGATAGCATCGCTGTGATGCGAGGGGAGGCCGATGACGTCGTCTGCCTCGAGGATCACCCGGACTTCGGGGCGATCAGCTTATACTATTACGACTTTCGGCAGATTTCAGACGACGAAGTAATCGAAATTCTCCGCCGTGTTCCTGGCAAAGAGTGTGGCCAGGCACGCCAGCCCGCTGCCTGAAGAGTCTCCGAATGCCAGATCCCTTGAGAGAAGGGAGGGTTCCGTGAAGGCCTTAATCATCATCAACGATCCGCCCTACGGCACGGAGCGTACCTACAATGCTCTTAGGCTAGCGCATGCCCTCCTCAAGCGAGCAGAATCCACCGAAGTGACGATTTTCTTGATGGCGGACGCGGTACTCGCGGCTAAGGCGCAGCAGAAAACGCCTGAAGGCTATTACAACCTTGAGCGCATGCTCAGGCGGGTGCTCACCAGCAAAGGAGCGGTGCTTCTGTGCGGCACGTGCATGGACGCACGCGGCATGAGCGAAGCGGAATTAATGGACGGTGCACGCCGTAGCACCATGGACCAGCTGGCAAATTCAACGGCTGAAGCCGACAAGGTGCTGGTATTCTAACGATGCCAAAAGACCCCGGGCTGGTGATCCGGCGCGGGAAATCGGCGGGGCGGGCGAGCACACTCTCGAAAAGATCGGCAAAGATCTTCGGCGTGACCCGCGAACGCATGCGCCAGATCGAGGAAAAGGCACTTGCATAGCTGCGTCACCCGTCCCGTGCGCACAAACAGATCACATTCGCCAATCGATTCAGCCCGCTGGGGAAACGCGGCGCATTATCCGACTACTGGCCCGTCAGTGGCGGTTCGTCCTCATCCACTTTGAGAATGTCAAAAATCTCGGCGACGACGCCGTCCAAAGGACGCTGTTCCTTGCCGAGGACGTCACCTTCCCCGTTGAGCCAGACGCGAGCTTCTTCGAGCTGTGCGACAGTTGGATGCAGCGCAAGGATCGCGAGGACCGTTCGTCCATATCCCCCAGGATCTGATGCAAATCGCCTCCCGTTGCTTGCTGGCTGTGCATGGCCTGACCAGAATTCAGTTTTGGCATTTTGTAACTCCACCATCTGGTGCGAAACTTGTGAACGACGAGAAGACGTGCCGGTTTGATATGTATCAATTTCGCAGTTGACCCCGGTGGCTAATTTAACGACCCAAGTAGGCACCAGGGGTATTGGAATGAGCGAAGCTACGACTCCGCTGCTAACCGATCTCTATCAGCTCAACATGATCCAGGCCTACTTGGATCATGGCCGCACGAAAACCGCGGTATTCGAGTTCTTCGTCCGCAAGCTGCCGGCTCGTCGTGGTTTCTTGATTGCCGCCGGGCTCGAACAGGCGCTCGCTTTCCTTGAAAACCTGCGATTCTCGGCCGAAGAGATCGATTGGTTGGCACGCAGCGACCGATTCGGGAAAAAACTGCTGGACTATCTTGCCGAGCTCCGCTTCACCGGCGACGTGCACGCCATGCCGGAGGGGACGGCATTCTTTGCCAACGAGCCGATCCTGCGCGTTACCGCGCCATTGCCGCAAGCTCAGCTCGTGGAGACGCGGCTCATCAACATTCTGCACTTTCAAACACTCATTGCGTCCAAGGCCGCCCGTATGACGCTTGCCGCTCCAGGCAAGCTGTTGGTCGATTTCGGATTGCGCCGCGCACACGGCTCGGAAGCAGGCATCATGGCTGCCCGCGCCAGCTACATTGCAGGCTTTGCCGGCACGGCCACTATGCTGGCCGAGAAAGAGTTCGGGATACCCGCGTTCGGCACGATGGCGCACTCATTCATCCAAGCCTATGACGATGAAACCGCCGCGTTCGACGACTTTGCGCAGTCGCGCCCCGAAAATCTGACCCTCCTGATCGACACGTATGATACCGAGGTGGCCGCGCAAAAGGTTGTGGAGCTGGCGGCGCGGCTCAAGGCGCGCGGAATCGCGATCCGAAGCGTGCGTTTGGACAGCGGGGATCTGATTGCGCTGTCGAAAAGCGTGCGCCGCATCCTCGATGAAGGCGGGCTTACCGCTGTAAGCATTTTTGCAAGCGGCGGGCTCGATGAAGATAACATCGCTGAGATGCTTCGGGCGCACGCGCCGATCGATGGTTTCGGCATCGGCACGAGCTTGACGACGTCCTCAGATGTGCCGGCCTTGGATTGCGCCTACAAGTTACAGGAGTATGCCGGGCTGCCGCGGCGCAAGCGTTCGACCGGGAAGGCGACGTGGCCCGGGCGCAAGCAAGTCTGGCGCCGATATGGACCGGACGGCCGTATGGTTGGCGATGTCCTTTCGATCGAGAGCGATGATCAGGTCGGCGAGCCGTTGAGCCAATTGGTCATGCGGGGCGGACGTAGCGTCGCGCCGGCACCAACGCTTGCGCAGATCCGCTCGCGCGCCGCCCGCGACCTCGCGCGGCTGCCGGAGCCGCTGGGCCAGCTACAACCGCAGGCGTCATATCCGGTTCAAGTAGCCGACGCACTGGTGCGACTTGCGAGCGAAGTCGACAGCCGGTTGGCGCGGCAGGGTAGCCGTCTGGGGCATGAGGCCGTGCCGGCATGAATCGAAAGCTAACTACCGGCGACCGAGACGTCCTCTTGGTCGTCGACATTCAGAATGACTTCTGTTCCGACGGTCGCCTCGCCGTTCCGCGCGGTAACGAGGTCGTACCGGTCATCAATCGGTTGGCAACGAACTTCAAGCACGTGGTGCTAACCCAGGATTGGCATCCCGCAGGTCACCTCTCGTTTGCCTCGGCGCATCCCGGCAGAAAGCCATACGACACGATCGCGGTGGCCTATGGCCCACAAATCCTTTGGCCTGACCATTGCGTGCAGGGAACGCTCGGAGCCGAATTCCACAAGAACCTGCGGGTCGCGCACGCGGAGCTGATTCTGCGCAAGGGCTATCATCGCGAGATCGATTCGTACTCGGCGTTCTACGAAAACGACCGCAGGACTCGTACCGGACTGGCCGGCTATCTGCGGGAGCGCGGATTCACGCGCGTCTTTGTTGCCGGGCTCGCGTTCGATTTCTGCGTGCGCTACTCGTCCGAGGACGCCAGGCATGAGGGCTTCGAGGTCGTCGTGGTCGAAGACGCGTGCCGTGGCATCGATATCAGCGGCTCGATGCTCGCGACGCGGAGGGCTTTGGATGCCATCGGCGTTCGCTTCAACTCTGACCATACCGTTGGCTAATTCGTGATCGCACGCGATGGAAAACTGTTCTTCACTTTATTCACACGACTTCGTGCGAATTGCTTCCTGCGTCCCGCGCACGAAGGTGGCGGATGTTCCAGTAAACCTTGCGGAGACGATCCGGCTGGCCAAAGCCGGCCACGCGGCTAAGGCCGCAATCATGGTCTTCCCGGAACTTGGCCTGTCGTCATACGCGATCGAGGACCTGCTATTTCAAGACGCGCTTTTGCTGGCGGTGGAAGCCGCGATCAATGAGCTCCTCGATGTCTCACGCGAGCTTTATCCGACGCTGATCGTGGGGGCACCGCTCAGGCATGGGGGCGCACTATTCAACACGGCCGTCGTGATCCGCCAGGGTTCGCTGCTCGGCGTCGTGCCGAAGACGTACCTCCCGAATTACCGCGAGTTCTATGAGCATCGGCATTTCACCCCCGGTGCGGGTATTCACGGACGGCAAATCAAGGTCGCCGGCCGCCACACACCGTTCGGTGTCGACCTTCTGTTTCGATCCACCGGATCGCTCGATGTCACGTTCCATGTCGAGCTATGCGAGGATTTTTGGGCTCCGCTGCCGCCTTCGACTGCGGCGGCACTGGCAGGTGCCGAGGTGCTGATAAATCTGTCGGCGAGTAATATCACGATCGGGAAGGCGGATACGCGGCGACTACTATGCGCCAGCCAATCGGCTCGCACGATCTCGTCATACGCTTACTCCGCCGCGGGCCCAGGCGAATCGACGACCGACCTCGCCTGGGATGGTCATGCAGCGGTGTTCGAATACGGCGAATTGCTCGCGGAGACTGAGCGATTTGCGAAAGATTCCACGTTGATCACTGCGGATGTCGATCTCGGCCGCATTCGTCAGGAGCGCATGCGGTTCAACACATTCGGTGATTGTGCGCACGAGGAATCGCGGCGAATGCCCGAATTTCGCACCATATCGTTTCAACTCGATGTGCCGGACGATCCGGTCCCGCTGCAACGGACGATCGAGCGCTTTCCGTTTGTGCCCTCCGATCCGGCCAAGCTGCACGAGCACTGCTATGAAGCCTACAATATCCAGGTTCAGGGGCTGGCAACCCGACTGCAGGCGTCCAACACCGAACGGGCCGTCATCGGCGTCTCCGGCGGCCTCGATTCGACACAGGCGCTGATCGTGGCGGCGCGCGCGATGGATCGGCTGGATCGTCCGCGCAGCAATGTTCTTGCTTACACGCTGCCTGGCTTTGCCACCTCCGATCAGACGAAGCGAAATGCCTGGACGTTGATCGAAGCGCTTGGCGTGACCGGCGGCGAAATCGATATCGGCGCGGCGGCGCGACAGATTCTGGCCGATCTCAAGCATCCGTTTGCGAGTGGCGAACCCGTCTATGACATCACATTTGAGAACATCCAAGCCGGACTGCGCACGGACTACCTCTTCCGGCTGGCGAACCAGAACCATGGCCTAGTGGTTGACACGGGAGACCTCTCCGAGCTGGCGCTCGGTTGGTGCACTTATGGCGTTGGCGATCAGATGTCGCATTACAATGTCAACGCCTCGGTCGCGAAGACATTGATCCAACATCTCATCCGCTTTGTGGCGGACTCGAGCGACGTCAGCGAGGAGACCGCACGCATCCTGCATGCGGTTCTCGAAACTGAAATTTCTCCTGAGCTTGTTCCCGCCGACACGAGCGGAATTCAGTCAAGCGAACAGGCCATTGGCCCTTATGCGCTGCAGGATTTCAACTTGTTTTATTTGACTCGATACGGTTTCAGGCCATCAAAGATTGCCTTTCTGGCGTATCATGCGTGGGGTGATGTCGCGCGTGGAATATGGCCGACCGACATCCCGCTCGCCCGCAGACGGTCTTATGACCTTGATGAAATTCGCCGTTGGCTAGCGCTGTTTCTGCAACGCTTCTTTGCCAATCAATTCAAGCGCTCGGCATTGCCGAACGGACCGAAGATTTCTTCGGGCGGCTCGCTATCGCCGCGTGGCGATTGGCGGGCCCCATCGGATGCGGACGTGAGCGTCTGGCTTGACGAGCTTGCCGACAACGTACCCAAAAAGTGAATGGTTGGCGCAAAAATGGTGGCTCGATTACAGCGAAAGAACCGATTGGTGAAGGGAGAAAGCGCAGTTCGCTCGCCGACCACTTCATCGAAAGCTGTTTCCAACCATCAATTCCGGCTGTTTGCGCTGCAAGCAACTGCCGATCTCGGCAAATCGGTCGCGCAGGCGCTCGGCTGTAATCTGGCTGCACATGAAGAGCGGGCGTTCGAAGATGGCGAGCACAAAGTGCGTCCGCTGGACGCAGTCGGCGGCTCCGATGTCTATGTCGTTCAGAGCCTCCACGGTGGTCCCTCGGAAACGGCAAACGACAAACTCTGCCGTCTATTGTTCTTCATCGGAGCGCTCAAGGACGCTGGCGCCGCCCGTGTCACGGCCGTCGTGCCATATCTCTGTTATGCTCGAAAGGATCGCCGCACCAAGCCGAACGATCCCGTTACCACCCGATACATTGCCGGCATGTTCGAAGCCGTTGGGACCGACTGCGTTGTCACGCTCGAGGTCCACAATCCGGTCGCATTTGAGAACGCCTTCCGCTGCCGCACCGTGTCACTCACCACGACACCGCTGTTCGTCGATTATGCGTGCGCCTTGAAGAACGAAGAACTGAGCGTTGTGTCGCCCGATCCCGGTGGGGTCAAGCGGGCGGAGTTGTTGCGCGAGGCGTTGGAGGCGGCGCTCAAATGCCCGGTCGGCAAGGCATTCGCCGACAAGCATCGCAGCGCCGGCATCGTCTCGGGCGATCTGTTTGTCGGGGACGTGGCAGGAACCAGCGCATTGGTTGTCGACGACCTGATCAGCACTGGGGGCACGCTGCTCCGTGCCGCCCGCGCCGCACGGCGGGCAGGAGCGCACCGGGTGATCGCGCTGGTCACCCACGGCCTTTTCATGGCCGGCGCGGCCGAGGTTCTTGCCGATCCCGCGATCGAGCGGCTCGTCGTTACCGACGCGGTACCGCCATTCAGACTGGCAAATGAGCCCGTGCGCGAGAAGCTCGACATCCTGCCGGCCGCGCCGCTTCTCGCCGAGGCGATCCGGCGCCTCCGCGACGGGAGTGCACTGGCCGACCTTCTCGTCTTCTGAAGGACCGCTCGAGCCGAACGGCATCCGCTGCCGCGATCGCGAGGTAGGCACGGGCAAGCGGCGGCCACTTTTCCGGTGTGCGCGGGTTGGGCTCAATGAGATGCGCAATCGCCAGACGCGCCCGCAGCATGGCGCGATGGCAACGGTAGAAGAGAAAAAGCTCCTCGGAGAGCCCGTCACGCAAGCCGCGCACGAGGCCGCGCTTGATGTATTGACCTGCCCATGCGGCGCCAAGCCGCTCGCATTCGAGGCTCAAGAACGCGATCTCATCGAATGGATCGACCGCCCGCAGGCGCGGATTGAATTCGAGGCAGTCGATGATCCTCACGGGATCGCCGAGCCAGATGTGCTCGGGACGCAGGTCGCCGTGTCCGTCGACGATGCTGCGCTTGCGAACGCGCGCCGCGAGCGCCGTTGTTCGAAGGAAGAGAAACCTTCGCTGGATGCCAGCGATCCGCCTGGCGAGGCCCGAAGGCAAGCTGCGGCGTGGATCAAGAAGCACGCGCCGGTTATCCGATAGGCTTTGCTGCCAATCGCGCAGATGGGCAGCGGGTAAGAGGAAGACCCGTGCCGTTCGGCGATAGAATTGTACGAGGGTGGCGATGAGTCGATCGAGCTGCCACGGTTTGACGCAACGCTCCAAGATGACATGTTCCAGGGTCTGCGCTTCGTCGAGGCGCCGCATGACGACGAGCCAGTCCGCAATTGGTCCGTTTCCACCAATCGTCAGCCCGCTTGGCGTTAGTGTCAGTGGCACCACGTCGAGATAGACGTCGAACGCAAGCCGGCGATTCAGACGCAGTTCAGCCCCGCATGCGGCCTTACGACGTTCCAGACTCGAGAAATCGAGATAAGGAAAGCGGACTGGCTTCTTGAGTTTGTAGACCCGACTGCCCGCGAGAAACACCCACGACATATGCGTCTCGCGGCGGATCACACCCATCACGGAATGTGCATAGGCTCTGGAGCGGCTTAGGAACTCGACCTTTTGCTCAAGCGTCGGCTGGTCAACACCGGAGATGCGGACTTCATCACGCGGCGCAGGTTTCCGGCAGGTGTGGGCGTCAGTCGCGTCCGGGGCGTCATCCACGCGGCGCTGCTGGTCGCTCTTGCGGAGTACGGTGCGCATCATGCTTTCGAAATGCCGATCTGTGCCCCGTGCAATTCATCGAGAACGTTGAGCTGATCGAAAAGTGCGCCGATACTGGTGGCTCTCGCGAACGTCCGTTGGTGCAGTTGATTCCAGAGGTCGGCGCAGGCCTTTCCGAAGCTGTCCGCATCGGAAACATCATAAGTGCCCTCATACAGTGCCGCCCCATCCTTCTGAATTCGCAACTTGACCTTCATGCTGACCTCCCGGGTAGCGGTCAATTCATGCGTCCGCGGTCGCAAGTGGACTTTGATGCAGGTCAACGACCGACCGTAATTCACGACAGAGCGCGAGAGCGGTCATGCAAGCGAACATTGACCCGGTTTGACCTAAATCAAAAACTTGCCAATCGGTGTTTGCGAAAAAGAAAAAGTAGGAAAGCTCATGGATCGCTTACCCCGTGGCTGGCCATAGAGTCTCGAATCCGTATCGGCGGCTCAACCTGGAATAGCGAGGCTGAGTTCTATGCCTATACCCATTGCCTCGCTTGCGGGAATGTCCACCGACGGTGTGCCGAGGACGCTACCCTTTGTGATGAGGTCGACGCGGCGCGTTCCAAAGCGATTCCTTTAGCGAACGTTATCGACTTTGTTGTGAAACCGTCGCGTCGTGGTGCGTTAGCATTGGTGTCTTCGGTTGATGTCAAACCTCCTCTGTGACTCGGTCCTCAATCTGGATGGGTCGGCTCAAGTGGACTTTTATAGAGGTCAAGGAAAGCCGGAACGCTATCGTTACTGTTTTTAGAAACAGAATAAGAACGATAGGAGAGTGCCTATGACTTATCGGGTGAGTTTTTTCAAAAAGCTGCTCAGTTCCGACGGACATCCATTTAAATGTATCCAGCTGGCGATCGAGGTTCGCCACGCGCGGAGCGCCGATCGTGCAGTGAAAGCTGCGGAGCTGCGGTACGAGCGTCTCCACCGCGTCCATGACTGGACCCTTTATGCAGACTGTCTCGAGCTGGAACTCGATGGCAAGAAGGTCGATTATTACCCGACGGCGTAAACGCAGCTCAATCCAGCTTCCTCGACTACTCTGAGCGAATATGCTCCGCTGCGAGCTGAAACAGCAGCATGACGATCACGACCGCCGCGAGGGCGGCGCCCGCGACGAAAGCATCAGCCGGACCACCAAAGGTCCACAGCAGGCCGGCGCCGGTGCTGGCAGTAAAGGTCGCAAGACCGACAGCCAGATCGAAAATCCCAAACGCCGTGCCACGCAGGCGCTCGGGCGCGGCGTCCGCGATGGCAGCAGAGAGAAGACCTTGCGTGACTCCCATCTGAAGACCCCACAGGGCGGCGCCCGATGCAGCCATCCAAATGGTGCTCGCACTCGCAAGTGCAAGGTTTGCATTGACAAGAATCACGGCACCGATCCCGAGTTGCAGACGTCGATCGATGTGATCTGCAAGAATGCCAAAAGGGTATGCTGCCGCAGAATAGATCGAGTACATGATCACAAATATGATGGGTACGAATGCAGCGTCGATACCGATATCATGTGCTTTCAGCACGAGGAATGCTGGACTGAAACGAGCGAGCGAGAAAATTGCGGCGATCGCAATCGCCCACCAAAACGGTGCTCGCAACAATGCCAGATCATGCTTCCGGATTGGGTGAGTCCATTCATCACCAAATCGTTGATTCGGCGGCTCTTTGACGCCGATCAGCAGGACTACGATCGATGCAAAGCCGGGCAGCAATGCAATCCAAAACACCAGCCTAAAATTGTCGCCGCTCATCGCCATCAAAGCGATGGCGACGAGAGGACCGGCGACCGGCCCGATGGTGTAAAGCGCGAACCGCAGGCCGAAGCCCGAGCCACGAATTATCGAGGGCGTCATGTCCGCGAGCAGCGCATCGCGCGGGGCATCCCGAACGCCCTTGCCGACCCTGTCGGCAATCCGCGCAATCAGCACGGTCGACGCGGACTCGGCGATCGGGAACAGCAGCTTGTTCACAGCCGATAATGCATAGCCGAGTAGGACGAGCGGTTTCCGACGACCGATCCAGTCACTGGCCGCACCTGAAAAGATTTTCGTCGCAGAAGTGGTCGCCTCAGCGATTCCTTCGATCAATCCGACCGTCGTCGTGCTTGCCCCCAGCACCGTGACCAAAAACACCGGGAGCAGCCCATAGATCATGGCCGACGACATGGCCATGAGCAGACTGACCACACCGAGCACGGCCACGTTGGGGGACAGGCACGCGACCTCCTTTTCAGGCGCGATGCGGACGCTGTCGTGCTCGTCGGTTGTCATCTTATCGGTTCGGTAGCTTTCTGCGTCGGTTTGATCAGCTCGCCGCGGTACATCAAGTCGGCGGGCTGCAGGGAACACACATTAAAGAACCGCCAGGCGATTTTGAAAGCGGAATGTCCGACGTTGGTCGTGCCCGAGGCAGCGAGCTCGCTGCGAGCAGAGAATGTCGTGATCGGCTGGAAGGATGCCCGCAGCGCGCCGTGCCGGTGTAATGCGCTTCCGCTCCTGCAACGAGCGACGAAAGCCACTATTGTTGAAAGCGTATGGCCCGGATGAAGAAGGCAGCAGCATGGCGTCTCGACAACGTGGCTGGCGCGCCACCGCATCGAGAGCGGACCCATATTCGAGCAAAAGGGATGGCTGGAAGGATGGCTGGTTAGTTGCGCGCGCAATGGCGCAACTAACCACCACTCGCTTGGCGATTGCTTCGCCGGTATTCGCGGCTCTTTCAGGCGGCAGCCTTTATCTCGACCTTTTTCTCCGGCTTCTGCGCCGTCTTCGGCAGCGTCACAGTGAGCACCCCGTTCTTGAACGTCGCTTCGATCTTGTCTGCCTCGACTTCTTCAGGGATGGGCATGCGGCGCTGGAATGATCCGTAACGTCGCTCGGAGAGATAGTAATCCTTCTTCTTCTCTTCCTTTTCTTCCTTCTTCTCGCCCTTGATCGTGAGCATGCCGTTCGCGGCTACCACCTCGACATCGCTTTCGCTCATGCCCGGCAGTTCCGCGGTAATCTCGTAGGCTTTGTCCGTCTCGGCGACATCCATCGCCGGGCTCGTTTCCCAGGTCAGTTCACGCCGCCACAACGGCTCCAGCTCGGATGCGGAGCGACCAAACGGAAAGCGCCAAAATCCTCCGTCGAAGTTATCGAACAGGCGGTCGATTTCGCGGTGCAGGGCCTCGAAGGGTCGCCATTCGCTCAACGCGGGCATCCGCTTGCCCCCGGTCTTTACGGTCAGTTTGGCCATGGCCAAATCCTCCTTTTTAGGTTGCAGCTGAACCGCCTAAGCCGGTCCGACGTGCCCGATGTTGACATACGTCAAATTGCGAGAACGGCGCCTGTGCTGGTTGTTCCTCAGCTTGGCCGCTTCCCACATGGCGATCGTGAACCGCTGGAGGATGTATGTCTTACACATCCCTTATGGTGTACATCGAGGCTGACGCGACGCCGGAGCAACGTGTACGTCTCGCCGCAAGCCTTGCCGATCAATTCAATGCATTTCTGATCGGACTGTCGGCTGTCGCCATTCCGCCGCCGATGACGACCGATGGCGTGATCATGGACATGATGCGGACGAAGCTTGCCCAGCAGGGCGACTGGTTTCGCGGCGTCGCGGGCGCCAATCAGCGAAAGATCGACTGGCGTTCGATGCTGGACTTTCCGGCCACGGCACTCCCGTGCGAGACGCGCAGGGCCGATCTTGTGATCGTCGGACAGGTGAAAGCGCCGGCAAATGCCTACCGAGCACTCGATCCGGGGCTAGCGATTCTGAAAATGGGACGTCCGACGCTGGTTGTGCCCGAGGGAGTGAGCGCCCTGCGAGGAGAGCATATCGTGATTGGATGGAAGGATACTCGCGAAGCGCGCCGCGCCGTGGGCGATGCGCTTCCATTTCTGCAACGGGCGACGCGGGTCACCATTGTTGAAGCGTGTGGTCCGGGCGAAGAGAAGGCAGCGGTAGGGGGGCTCGACGATGTGGCCCGTTACCTGGCGCGCCACGGCGTGGAGGGTGGGCCCAAGATCATGCTCGAGCAAAAAGGATCCGGTGCGGAGCAGTTGATCCAGAACGTCCAGGAAGAACACGCTGACCTGCTAGTCACGGGTGCCTACGGACATAGCCGCCTCGGCGAGTGGATCTTCGGCGGCATGACGCGGGAGCTGCTAGAAACAAGTCCCGTCTGCTGCCTCATGTCGCACTGATTTTTTGGGAGAACTCCTTGGAGGACGATGACCATGCAAACACCGGTTCAAATCGATTTCCAAGGTATGCACGGCAGACCGGAAGTCCGCACTTCGATCGAGAAGCATGTGGCCCAGCTGGAGCAGCGCTATGGCCGCGTAACGGCTTGCCGGGTCGTACTGAAAGCGCCTGGCGGACATCACCAAACCGGCGGTCTCTATGAGGTCAACATTCATCTCGCGCTCCCCAACGGCCGCGAAGTCAATGTCGGGCGTACGCCGCCAGTGGATGAACGCCACGCCGATATTTGGTTTGCCATCAATGATGCCTTCAAGCACGCGCGCCGACGCCTGCAGGATCATGTTCGCCGGCTGCAGGGACAGGTGAAACAACACGAAAGTCAACCAGTTGCGATGGTGAAAGCAATCGACCCGTCCGGCGAGTTCGGATTCCTTGAGGCCGCCGACGGTCACGAGGTCTATTTTCATCGAAACAGTGTCCTCGACGGCGCATTCAGCCGTCTTGCCGTGGGCACGCACGTCATGTTCGCCGAAGAGATGGGCGAGAAAGGACCCCAGGCGACCACGGTCAAGCTGCTCGGAAAACACAGATTAAGGCTATGACCCGCTGTGCTGCGTCGTTCGAGAGCAAAACTGGATGGAAACATTTGCCGCACGATGCCGACGTCGGCGTGCAGGGATGGGGCACGACGGTGGCGCAGGCGTTTGAACAGGCGGCCCACGCGCTAACGGCGGTCGTCACCCATGCGAAGGTCAAGGCGCAGCTCTCGGTCCAGGTGCGCTGTGAGGCGCCTGACCTGGAGCTGCTGTTCGTCGAGTGGCTCAATGCCGTTATCTATGAAATGGCGGTGCGAAAAATGCTGTTCGGGCGCTTTGCAGTGCGGATCGATGATGGATGGCTCGAAGGGACGCTGTGGGGTGAGCCGGTCGATGTCGCGCGCCATGCTCCGGCCTGCGAACCGAAAGGAGCAACCTATACGGCTCTGAGGGTGGCCAAGAGTCCCGATGGCATTTGGTCTGCCGCCTGCATCGTCGATGTGTAACGGAGGCGGCCATGGATCTCGCTCGTTTCACTGAGGTCGACCCCACGACGTGGCGGATCGAGCCGCGCGAGGCCATGCGGGTGCCAGCGATTATCTACGCCGATGAGAACCTCATCCGTGACATGGATGACAAGGTCTTCGAGCAGGCCGCGAACGTCGCGACACTTCCTGGAATTGTGCAGGCCTCATACGCCATGCCGGACGCCCACTGGGGTTACGGGTTTCCGATCGGAGGTGTTGCCGCGTTCGATCCTGATCATGGCGGCATCGTATCGGCCGGCGGCGTCGGATTCGACATTTCGTGCGGGGTGCGCACGATGCTCACCGGCCTCAAGGTTGCTGACATCATCCCGGTGCAGAAATCGCTGGCAGACTCGCTATTTCGCCAGATCCCGGCCGGTGTCGGCAGCAAGGGGACAATTACGCTCGATACTATCGACATGGACGCGATGCTGTCCGGCGGAGCGCGTTGGGCGGTCGAGCGTGGCTGGGGCGACAGGCGCGACCTCGAACGGATCGAAGAGGAAGGCACGATGGTGGGCGCTAAGCCCGACCATGTCTCCGAGCGCGCCAAGGAACGCCAGCGCCGGGAGATGGGCACGCTCGGCTCCGGCAACCATTACCTCGAGGTCCAGGCCGTTGCGGAAATCTTCGACGCGGCGGTCGCTCGGGCGTTCGGGCTCGCACTGGACGATGTCGTGGTCACGGGGTCGCGCGGCCTCGGTCACCAGATCGGGACCGAATTCCTCAAGGAAATGGTCGTGATAGCGCAAGCTTCCGGCATCGAGCTCCCTGACCGCGAGCTCGCCTGCGCACCGATCAACTCGGAGGTCGGCCAACGATATCTCGGCGCGATGCGCGCTGCGATTAACTGCGCCCTCGCCAATCGCGAGATTTTGGGCCAGTACGCGCGACGCGTTTTCGCGCACTTCTTTCCGAATTGCGATCTGCGTCTGCTGTTCGACGTATCGCACAATACCTGCAAGGTCGAACCACACGCGGTCGATGGCAAACGGCGAAGACTGTTCGTGCATCGGAAGGGCGCAACTCGGGCGTTCGGGCCCGGTCACGAAAGCCTACCTGCCGCACTGCGTTCAGTCGGTCAGCCCGTGCTGATCGGCGGCAGCATGGGGACGGGCTCGTACATCCTAGTGGGAGAGACGAGCAGCGAACGGAAAGCATTCTCGTCAGCATGTCATGGTGCCGGCCGCGCGCTATCCCGCCATGCTGCGCTCAAGCAGTGGAGCGGCCGCAAGGTGATTGACGACCTCGCGGCGCAAGGAATCCTGATCCGCAGCCCGTCGACGCGCGGCGTCGCCGAGGAGGCTCCCGGCGCCTATAAGGACGTTGCTGCGGTTGTGGCTGCCGCCGAGCGGGCCGGTCTGGCCCGCAGCGTCGCACGGCTAAGGCCGCTGATCTGTACCAAAGGATAACTCGGGTGTCATACGGCACTCGAGCATCTGCGGCCCTACCTTAGTATCTTAGCGATCTCTCGCCGACACACCGCTTGTCCTCCACCCTGGAGACTCCTCTGGGGCGCTCGGAATGACGGCTGCGGGTCCTTCCGCCATGACTCATCGGCAGATTGTTCATCGCATACCCCAGATAAGCACCTCGCGATACTTCACTACCGTACTTCACCAATCTTGCCTCCGCACGACGGTGCTGCATCAAACCACATGAGGTGATGGCGTATTTTGATCTCGATCAATAAACGCCGGCCGAATATCGACTGGCATGTAAAGTAAACGGTGGAGCGAGCCATGAAAAAATTGCTGCTGATTGCTGCGGTCGCTGCCGCAATTCCATATCCCGCAAATGCCGATATGCCTGCAAAGGAATTGAAGGATTTCTGCCAGGACTACCCCCAAAAGGGCGAAGCGACCACTATGTGCATCGGATACATCTGGGGAAGCTTCGATGCCGCGCGCGCCCTGAAGGCGGCTTGCGAGCCAGCAGGCATCTCAAGCAGGCGACTTATCAATCTAGCCATCAAACGTCTCAAGGCGCAGCCGGAGCAGTTGAAACTTTCCGCGACCTCGGTGATCCTCGATGCATACAAGAGTGAATTCCCCTGCCCGCAAGAGCCAGCGCGATGACCTATCAAAAACTTGGCGGCCCAAGCGTCCAATCAGTGGAGTTAGGATTGAGGAGCAGCGCCCGCAGCAAGAGACACACCACAAGCCGAGGGGATGCACATGCAAACAGCATCGAGCCGGACTGAAATGCCATCAGGTGAGGATATGGCACCGCTAACGATCTCACCTGAGAAAGTTTGCTTCATCATCGTCAAGGCCCGGGAATTCGACGCCAAGGATGAGGTTACCGAGCCGGATCCAGCATCGAATCCCTCCGATGACCGGGACGCTGCGGTGCTTGAGGATCATAGCGACGATCCAGTCGTCGAAGAGCTCACATCCCTCATCAATTCCTTGTCGGAAGATGAGCAGATCGATCTCGTGGCGCTGACCTGGCTGGGCCGTGATGACTATACCGCCACTGACTGGCCGGAAGTGCGCGCGGAGGCAGCCCGTGCTCACAACAAACGCACAGCCGAGTATCTTCTCGGCACGCCGCTGCTGGGAGACTTTCTCGAGGAGGGCCTTTCACTCCTCGGCCGCTCCTGTGAAGAGTTCGAAATCGATCGCCTGTGAACTGCGAGCAACAGCCTTGGCGACCTATCCGCAGGCTCTCCTAACCATCGAACTTTGATGGCTCGTATCGCGGGGCTTTGGATCAAACGCAAAGGACATGAGATATGGCACGCATCGCAAAATCAAGATCACCAAAGCGCAGCACCCGCGATAAAGAGACTCGACGCCAACGCCTGGAAAGGCAGCTGGACGAAGGATTGCAGGAAACGTTCCCAGCGTCTGATGCATTGGCGGTGACAGAGCCGGCACCGACCCCGCCTGGTAATGGCGTCGTCAGCCGTTCCAATTCGCCGCATAAAGGTCCGCCCTATGGCTGAGTGGTGGTTCTATCTTTCGCAATTCTTTTCAGCCCACTCCCGTAGTGGACCGCCTACCGGTGATGTGCGCTACATCCCCATCTCAGCTTCTAATGCGGCTTCCTTCTTCGGCTGCTCCGGTATCTCAGTCATAGTGGCTTCGGTCAGCAGCAGAACGCTGGCAACCGATACCGCGTTTTCAAGGGCTATCCTTATGACCTTCGTCGGATCGATGATGCCCGCCTCCACCAGATCGACATATTCCTTGCGACTCGCATCGAAACCATAGTTGCCTTCTCCAGCGAGCATCCGCGCCACGACCACGCCGCCGTCCACGGCGGAATTTTCGGCGATCTGACGCGTCGGGATCTCGAGGGCGCGCTTGAGGATCTGCACGCCGGTCCGTTCATCGCCGCTGCAGTTCGCTTCCTCCTGCTCCACCCGCCCAATGCAGCGCAGCAGGGCCAATCCGCCGCCTGACACGATTCCCTCGGCGACCGCTGCCTTGGTCGCGCTGATGGCATCGTCGAGTGCCTCCTTGCGCGATTTCATTTCGGCCTCGGAAGGGGCCCCCACGCGGATTACCGCCACGCCGCCAGATAGCTTGGCCAGCCGCTCTTGCAGCTTCTCGCGATCATAGTCACTGGTGGTCTTTTCGATTTCGCGCCGGATCTGTTCGATGCGTCCGTCGATTCGCTTGCGATCACCGCCACCACCAATAATCGTCGTGTTGTCCTTATCCACGACCACGCGCTTGGCGTGCCCGAGCTGCTCGATCGTGACATGTTCAAGAGAGAGGCCCAACTCCTCAGAGACGAGCTGTGCACCGGTCAGCTCGGACATGTCCTGTAGCATGGCCTTCCGGCGATCACCGAAGCCCGGTGCCTTGACCGCACAGCTCTTCAGCGCGCCGCGAATCTGGTTGACGATCAGGGTGGCAAGTGCTTCGCCCTCGACATCCTCGGCGACGACCAGCAGCGGCCGGCTCGTTTTTGCGATCTGCTCAAGCAAGGGGATCAGGTCCTTGAGGGCCGCGATCTTGCGATCGCAGAGCAGCACCAGCGGATCATCCAGGACGGCCTCCACCTTCTCCGGATTTGTGATGAAATAGGGCGACAAGAAGCCGCGATCGAATTGCATGCCTTCGACCACCTCGAGTGCGGTCTCGGTGGTCTTTGATTCCTCGACCGTGATCACGCCTTCACCGCCGACCTTCTCCATCGCATCGGCAACCAGCTCGCCAATGGCCGGATCGTTGTGAGCGGAAATCGTGGCGACCTGCGCCTTCTCCTTGCGTGTGGCCACAGGCCGCGACATCTTGCGCAGCGCTTCGATGGCGACCTTGGCGCCGCGATCCAAGCCGCGCTTGAGGTCGATCGCGCTAGCACCGGCGACGACGTTGCGCACTCCGTCGGCGAACATGGCATGGGCCAGCACGGTCGCCGTGCTCGTTCCGTCGCCGACGAGGTCGCCGGTCTTCTCGGCCGCCTGCCGCAACATTCGCGCACCGAGATTCTCGTCCGCATCCTTGAGGTCGAACTCCTTGGCAATGGTAACCCCATCGTTGCAGACGATCGGGGCGCCCCATTTCTTCTCGATCAGGACCGACTTCGATCGCGGCCCCAGCGTCACCCGCACGGCATCGGTGAGTTGGGTTGCTCCGCGCAGGATTTTCTCGCGCGCAGCAGAACGGAACAGGACATGCTTATGTGTCATCGCTGCTCTCGGATCGTTCGATTTTATGCTTCGGCGAGGTGTCGCCGGTACACTACGAGATGGTCGTTGACGGCGTGCACTCCTGCCATGCTTTCGGCTGCGACGCGGACTGCTTTTCTCTCGGTTTCGGAAGGCACCATTCCCCAGAGATCCACCACTCCACCGCTGACGGTGACGTTCAATAACGCGGTGTGAGCCCACGGCTGCGCATTCAGATGAGCCAGCAGCTTGTCGCGAATTGCCGCATCGACGCCCTCAACCTCGAGTCCGATGCGCTTCGATGCGACCGCCTGAATCAGATTGGCGCGAGTGACAATTCCGACCAGCTGTCCATCGCGCACGATCGGTACCCGCTTGATCGAATTCTTCTCCATCAGGGTAGCGATCTCATCAAGGGGAGTATCGGGCCCGGCAGTGACGACCTCGCGCACCATCAGGTCCCCGACTTTGTGGGCATGCGCCTTGATGTATTCGGCGGCGAGTGTCTGTCCCCCGCTCAGCAGCAAGCGATACCACGGGCGTTGATGTTCGGTGCCCGCCTCCGATCGCCGCAGCAGGTCGCCTTCGCTTACGATTCCGATCAGCTTCTCTTGATCGTCGACGACGGGGACTGCGCTGATATGGTGCTTGAGCAGGGTTTGAGCGAGCTCTCTCACCGAGGAGTAAGGCTTGACGGTAATCACGGGGGAAACCATTACGTCGCGGGCTTTCATCGTTCGACTCCAAGGGCCAACGCAACAACGCATGCTGGCAAAGCAGGCCTAATCTCTCAGGGAATCGGCAGCGCTCTTTGACGCAGATCAAGTTCCGATACCGCCGACAAATCGAGGCTGCCGGTCTTCGACCGCCATCGCCGGGTTCGCTACTTTGATGTTTGATCCCGTTCGATGGGGAATTGATCAGGCCGAGACGATCCTGAGGCGCCTCGGAACGACGATAGTCCATGATGAAACGGTGGTCGGTTGAATCGTAAGACCGAAGCCTGGGTCGATGTTCCGTCTCCGATATCCCAGGAGCCGGTGCTTGCACTGCTTGCCGATCCGGCCACTCATGGCAGGGCGCCGGTCAAACGGATCGATACCCACGCAGCTTCGGTGTTTCTTGCCGGCGACCGCGCCTTCAAAATCAAGCGCGCGGTGCGGTTTCCGTTCCTGGACTATTCGACGCTCGACCTCCGCAAGCAAGCCTGCGAGGCGGAGCTGGCGATCAACCGGCCGCTCGCGCCGCAGATTTACCGACGCGTGGTGCCGATCACGCGCGAGCCGGACGGGGGTCTCAAGGTTGGCGGCGCCGGCGAGCCGGTGGAATGGGCGGTCGAGATGGCGCGGTTCGACGAGAGCGCAACGCTCGATCACGTGGCGGATGCGGGCAAGATCGACGCGGCGCTGGCCGATGCGCTGGGTCGCGCGGTGGCGCAGGCGCATGCGCATGCGCAATCCGCCGAGCCGGAACCTTGGATCAAGGCGCTCGCCGACTATATCGAGGAGCACGTCGAGGCGTTCGGCGCGCGGCCGGATCTGTTTCCCGCCGCCGAGGTCGCCGCGCTGGCGCAAGCAAGCCGCGCCGCTTACCGGCGCATCCATCCGCTTCTGCTCGAACGCGGCAGCCGCGGTCTCATCCGCCGCATTCACGGCGATCTCCATCTCGGCAATATCGTGCTGCTCGAGGGCCGTCCTGTCCTGTTCGACGCGATCGAATTCAGCCCGCTAATCGCCTCTGGCGACGTGCTGTACGATCTCGCCTTCCTGCTCATGGATCTCGCGGAGCGCGGGCTCAATACTGCCGCCAACATCGTGCTCAATCGGTATCTTGTCGAGACACGACGCGGCGCGGACCTCGATGCGCTCGCGGCACTTCCATTCTTTCTTTCCATGCGCGCCGCAATCCGCGCCAAGGTGGCGGCGGCGCGCCTCGAACGCGCCGGCGCTGAGACGCCGGGTGCCGAGCGCAGCGCACGCAACTATTTCGCATTCGCGCGCGGTTGCCTCGATCCGCCTCCGCCCATGCTGATCGCGGTCGGTGGCCTTTCCGGCACCGGCAAGTCGCTGCTGGCACGCGCGCTCGCGCCGGATATTGGGGCGCTGCCCGGCGCCGTCGTGCTGCGCTCCGATGTCGAGCGCAAACGCTTGCTCGGCCGAGATGAGCACGACAAGCTGCCGCAGGACGCCTACGCGCCAGAAATCACCGCACGCATCTACGCCACGCTTGCCGACCAGGCGCGCCGCGCGGTTGCCGCCGGCCATTGCGCCATCGTCGATGCGGTGTTTGCGAAACTGTATGAGCGCGAGGTGATGGTGCAGTCCGCGGCAATCCTCGGCGTGCCGTTCCGTGGGCTCTTCCTGGAGGCCGACCTCGCGACCCGTATGACGCGGGTGAGCATGCGCGGTCCCGATGCTTCCGATGCGGATACAAGCGTGGCCCGCGTTCAAGAGAGCTATGGGCTCGGCGCCATCGACTGGACGCGTGTCGATGCCTCAGGCACGCCGCAGGCGACGCTTAGTCGCGCGCGCAACGCAATCAATGTATGACTGTGCGGTCCCGTCGAGCGATTTGGCTCAAAAACAGTCTCATCGAAACAACGGCCAGTTCGCAAATCGACCTATCTCAACTTCCTCAAGATGTTGGCGGCCAACCGGATCGATCATCGGAATTTGATCTCCATCAATTTCCTGCCCCGTATCTCAACTCATCTTTCGGGTAATCGAGAGAAGGAGAATGCTCATGAGTTCTGTCGGCCTGGAAGGCCTCGAACACACCGTCCAACTCACCCACATCTGGATCAACGAGCTAGATGACCGGCTCGGCTGGAACAACAAGGCGCGATCCTATCGACTGCTCAAGTCGGTGCTGCACGCCTTACGAGACCGGTTACAGCCAGCCGAAACCGCCGATCTCGCCGCGCAGCTGCCGACCTTGCTGCGGGGCGCGTATTACGAGCAATGGCGACCCGGTGCACCGCGCGCCAAGCATCGCAGCAAGGCCGATTTTTTGGCGCAGGTCGAGGACGCCTTCAAGGCGGACCCGCTTCCCCAACCCTCGCGCGCGGTCATGGCGGTATTCGAATTGCTCTCGTCGAAGATTACTGCTGGCGAGATCGACGATGTACGCCATGCGCTGCCCGAAGAGATTAGAAATTTGTGGCCAGAGCGCTACGTGCGCGCGTGAACGTGGCCGTCGCTTGTCCGTGATGTCGGAGAGGCGAAGGACGAAGCTGCCGCAAACATGCGTTGTTATTCGTGTGGCGCTGACCTCGGGGGTTTGATCAGCTCGCCGAGATCCGGTTCACCACAGCTAGCCAAGATGATACTACGCGCGGCATCGCGAAGTCCTACCATGGAGGCCAGATCCGTTCCCGTGGGCTCGATGAACTGCTCGACGACCACGCTGATCGGGCTCCATCTTGGGAACCACTGCTCGCCGCGCAGCATCGAGCGCGTTCCGCGCAGGATAATGGGAATAATGGGAAGCTTCGCCTTAGCCGCGACCTGAAACGCGCCGAGATAAAAACCGGAAAGCCCGGTCCTGCGCGTGAATGTGCCCTCGGGAAAGAAAACGAGCAGGCGCTGCCGCTCTGCCGCGGCGGTTACGCTTTCCAGATCAGCAAGGCTGTCGCCAAGCTCGTAGCGGTCGAGAAACAGAACACCAAGCCGCCGCAAAAATCGCCCGGCGAAAACCTGGCTAGCGAGTTCCTTCTTGGCGACATAGCTCGGCTCGCCGGGAAGAAGCGCCGCTGTGACGATCACGTCCATGTAGCTTGCATGATTGAGCACCACAACGCCGCCGCCATGCGGAAGCCGCTCGATGCCGCTCACCGAGAGCGGCACTCCAAGCGCTGAGAGCGCGGCGCGGGCCAACCCGCGGATTGCACCCCAACGCCATCGAAGCGTCGGTACGATCATTGTGGCGAGCCAAGCCAGCAGGAAACCTCCGGCGATCACCACCCACCACCAACCGGCATAGAGGAGCGCGCCGGTTGATCGACGAAAATGCGCGATGCGCGGTCCAATGCCCGCCAGCGATAACCGCGCGAGCTGCCACCAGATCGCGCGCGGCGGCGCCCGATCCTTTCCCAAATACCAGTCCCTGGCGGCCGCCCGCCGAATCTTGCCACTCGCGGTCTTCGGTACCGTTCCCGGTTGCACCAGGACAACTTCGTCTGGCGGCCCGCCGACGATGCGGGCTGCGGCCTGCTGGGCACACGCTTTCAAAGCTTCCCGGGCGGAGGGGCTGCTCTCATCGGTCTCGGCCAGAACAACAACGCGTTCCGTTCCCGACCTTGGGTCACTGACCCCAAAGGCCGCGACGCCGTTCTTGCGCACGCCTGCAATGGTGCTGACTGCTTGCTCAATTTCATGGGGGTGGATGTGCTGGCCGGCGCGGATGATGATGTCCTTCACCCGGCCGGTGACGTAGAGATCGCCCCCCGCCATATAGGCGCGATCGCCGGTATCGAGCCAGCCATTGTGGAACAGCTCGCGCGTCTTCACCGCATTCTGGAAATAACCGGACGTGGCCGATGGGCCGCGAAATTCGAGCCGCCCCTCCTGCCGCTCGCCCAGCTCGCGTCCGAGGTCATCGACGATGCGCACCTCATGGTCGGGAATCGGCTGTCCACAGGCAACGATGTCGACGACGTTGGCCTCTTGTGCGCCCGCGGGCTCGGCGATTCCGCGCGTGCTCAGAGCAGAACGCTTGACGCGATCGACGACCGGAACGCGTCCCGGCGGCGGCAAGGTGACCGCGACCGCATTTTCCGCCAGGCCGTAGACCGGGGCCATCGCGCCCGCGCGAAATCCATAGCGCGCGAAGCGCTCGGTGAAGCGACGCAAGGTCTCGACGCTCACCGGCTCAGCCCCGTTTGCCAGCAAGCGCAGCGAGCTCAGATCCAGTCCGTTCAAATCAGCGTCGTGGATTTTATTGAGACACAGCTCGAACGCGAAATTGGGCCCAGCAGAGATGGTGCCGCGAAAGCGATGGATCGCCCACAGCCAGCTTTGCGGGCGTGCCAGAAAGGCGAGCGGCGACGTGACGTAGAGCGGCGCGCCGTAATAGAGGCAGCCCAACCAGGCGCCAATCAGCCCCATGTCGTGATAGAGCGGCAACCAACTTACGAATACATCGGCGGAGCTGGCGCCGACTGCGCGACCGATGGCGCGGATGTTGGCGAGCAGATTAGCATGGCTGAGAACGACGCCCTTGGGATCGCCCGTGCTTCCGGACGTGTACTGAATAAGTGCGGTGGCGGAGGCGTTCCGCGCGTTCGGCAATGGAATGCCTGTAGCATCGATCGAAAGGCTCGCAATGCTCTCGATCGAGGAAACGGAGGGGGCCAGCCCGTGCATGAGCGAGCCTAATTTGAATCCCTCGGGTACCGTGATCAGCATCCCGGCACCGGCATTGCGAAGGATCCCGGCTTGGCGGCGGACGTAATCCTCGATTTGCGAGCGTTGCATCGGCGGATAGATCGGCACCGGCACCGCACCCGCGTAAAGAACACCGAAAAAGGCAGCGAAAAAATCGGAGCTGGTCGGCAGCATGAGGGCCACCCGATCTCCTGGCATGACATCCCGTTTGATCAATCCTGTGGCGACCGCGTGCGCCGCCTTGGCGAGTTCGCCATAGCTCAGCGTGGCGAGGATGCTGATATCATCCTCGATCACGGTGACATGCGGACGATCTGGATGTTGAGCAACGTGCCATTCCAGAACGTCGACCAACGTGCTTGCCTCGCTTGCGGCTGCGACGAGGCTCAAGGCCGGTGTAATCGGTGCAGCGGCAATCGTCGCGCCCGGTTGCCCGGCCTGCTGCAAAGCGCGAAAGAGATCGCCGACTGTGTTCGCCTCGCCGACCTGCCTGATCGGCAGACGAACGCCGAACGCACGTTCGAGGCGAAGAACGAGTTCGGTCCTGCCGAGACTATCGATGCCAAGGTCGCGCTCGAGCCGGCTTGACAACGAAGTATCGCCGCGCCGGACATGCCGCGGATGCAGCTCGCGCGCCAATTCGTCCACCAGGCTGGTTAGTTTATGCTCTGCGCGGTCGATAAAAGATGTTGTTGCGCGATCGATAAAGGCCTCCATGTGCAGTAGTCGAGAGTCCAATCATGCTGTAGGCGAACATTCGTTCAGACGAATCCGCTTACTGCTTCAAGCCATCACCAAGCGATCTTCCACCGACTTGACGCCCGGGGCAGACCACGCGGCGGTTTCAATTGCGTAGCGCTCGTCCCAATTGTGGACTTTGCCTTCGAGGATGATCTTGTTCCCGCCTCGCACCGTTACCTGAATTGCCTCGGCTTCGATCTGGGCGTTGCGCTTGAGAGCATCCTCGATCTTCCGCTTCACGTCCTCTCCGCGTACGCGCGGGACGATGGCGATATTGTTGGTCACGCCGCGCACTCCGGAAAGCTTGCGCACGTCGTCTTCCGCTGCGATCTTTTGAAAATACCAATCGACATTGCCCGCCAGCGTTACCCAGCCATCGTGGACAGTGATCTGTATCGACCCTTTCGGCACGAGCGCGTCCCACTCCAGAATATCTGCCGTGCGCTTCGCGATCTCGTCGTCGGCCGTTTTTTTGCCATTGGGGAAGCGGACCTCGATCTCTTCTGCGATCGCTCGCACACCCTTGACGCGACGTGCCGCCTTAACTGCTGCAAGCTTTTCGGTATAGCTGGACACGTGACCGGTCAGAG
>Ga0306920_100001666_pt1 | contig 27666 bp, 31 predicted proteins | sample flu12Cox44000170_FD_204666 | JGI IMG/M metagenome (GOLD analysis project Ga0306920, IMG submission 204666) | Lab enrichment of tropical soil microbial communities from Luquillo Experimental Forest, Puerto Rico - flux4day.12C.oxic.44.000.170 (v2)... | ecosystem: Environmental > Terrestrial >... | reverse complement strand
CTTTTAATTCCTTCTTGGCATCTCGGAAGTTTTGCGTCTTCGTGAAAGCTGCATGCGGGAAAACTGCACGTGCAGTTTGAGAGGCGGACGGAGGCCAGCGTGCAAACGCGCCTCCTCCGACCCGACTAAGTCTGGTAGCGTTCCGGGCTGGTGCCTAGCAGGGTCCTTTCTAGGGTGGTGGCCGCCGCGGGTGACGGCGACGCGGGGCCAGCGAACGCGGAGAAATTTCGGTTTCGGTTTCGTTTTGCACCGAAACGTGCTTACCATTCGCCTCACTGGGTAAGAAATTCAGCGCTTCGATTTGACAACAAAATTCTTGCTAACTCGATTTCAAGGGAATCAAATACTTGCTTCTCCTCTCGCCTCGAAGGCAGAGAGCGTTCCGCTATTGCCGCGTCACTTGGAGGCGATCATGAACGCATTCACACCAACGCCGAACGCCAAAATCTTGGTGGACGGTGGCGATCCTGAGGAGACGGTTCGAGTAATCGCGAGATTCAATGGCGTCAGGAGGAAGCCGACAGAATTCGGCCGCTCGTGAATCATCTGCAATTCATCACGGCTGTTCCTTTGAATGTCCGTCGAGGCAGCGGATGTTACGTTGGAACTCGCACTCTGGTTGAAGGCCTTGGCCATCTCGGAACGAATGTGACTATGATCACGCCGGGTATGACTACGCCGGTCTATACAACCACTCGTATACTCTTTAATGAAACATTGCGCTGGCGGCGGTTCAGCGGAGATGCAACGGTTGGCATTGACGCCGATGGATACGCCATCGCCGGCAGACGCAAATCGGCACCCCACATCGCGTGCATCAAGGGAGTTCTCGGAGACGCCGTCCCTTTTGAGAGCGGTGCCACGCGACTGAGCATGTCCCTTCAGGCGCGGCTTGAAGCCAAGCATGCACTCCGCGCTGCGTTGGTCATAACGGTAAGCCGGTACTGCGCCGAGCGTCTGGAAGAACTCTATGGCGCCAAAAACGTGGTGGTCGTGCCGGAATTGATAGAACTCGACGCCTGGCGGCAGTTGTTCCGCGCCAACGCCGCTGCTGACCCCGGCAAGTTCACCGTTTTGTCCGTCTGCCGGTTTTATCCGCGCAAACGCCTGGAGGTCCTTCTCCGGGCCGCGGCGCTCCTTCGTCGGACCCTTCCTGAGATGGAGATCCGCGTTGTAGGAAACGGACCGGAATATAGAAGACTTCGCCGGATTTGCCATCAATTACGTCTTGAGCCGATGGTGCGCTGGCTTGGTGATCTTTCCCGTGCGAGACTAGCCGCGGAGTACAATCAAGCGAATGTCTTTTGCCTGCCCAGCATTCAGGAAGGATTCGGTATCGTATTTCTGGAAGCGATGGCGGCCGGCAAGCCGATTGTGGCCTCACGCGCCGCCGCTGTACCCGAAGTGGTTCACAACGGAATTCTCGTGGAACCTGAAAACCCAGAGGCGCTTGCCGAGGGTCTGTTTCGCCTTTATCGCGATCCGGACCTCTGCCAACGCTTAGGTGCGGCTGGTCTCCGAGACGTCGAACAGTTTGAGATGCACCGCGTCGCGAGACAATTTTTGACGGAGGTCGCGAAAGTCGCGCCAGGGATAACGGTACCCGAGGGGGTTGTGCATGCGAACTGATTCAAAACAGAATCTATGGAAAGGTTTCCTCGCAGGAGCCTTGGGAGGCCTTGCCGCTTCTTTTGCAATGAGCCAATTCCACGCTCTGTTCCAGAATCTTGGGTCGGCGGCGCTGCAAAGCGGGGAAGATTCAACGGTCAAGGCCGCCTCTGCAGTTTCGAGGACTGTTTTTCATCACAAGCTGACGCTAGAGCAAAAGAAGATCGCCGGAACCATAGTGCATTATAGCTTCGGAGCCAATGTAGCGGCGATTTACGGCTCGACGGCTGAACTCGTCCCCCTGGTGAGCACTGGGTGGGGAATACCCTTCGGCGCGGCGGTCTGGCTGGGTGCTCACGTGATTACCGTACCGGCTCTCGGATTGTCAGACCCCATCACTCATTCGGCGCCGCGGGCAGAAGCCGTGGAATTTGGAGCTCATCTCGTGTATGGAGCGGTTGCAGAGGGCCTGAGACGTTTTCTGCGCCGACGCCTGCTTCGTTGATCGGATCGACAGAAGCATGCGCAGTTGTACTCTCGTTCTTTCAGTTCTCATTTCAAGTTCAACCGGCTGCGATGGACCGCCATAGCGTTGCCAATCGATGCAGAGAAAGCTTTCATAAAGGAATGTCTGGTCAAATGGAGAAGACGGCGGCTCTTCAAGACGCTAAGCGCTCTCCGGTGGAGGCCACTGGGAGTAGACTTTCGGATCATTGGCAGGCCAGAGCAAAATTCCGGACCGTATGCGATGCGACGATATAAATATCTCGACACGCTGGTGGTAGCCTTTGTTGTTGTGCTGTTGGTGTCAAATCTCGTCGCCCAGAAAATTTGCCAAATCGGCCCGTTCAAAATCAGCGGCGGTCAATTGTTGTTCCCTATCACTTACATCTTTGGCGACGTCTTTACCGAGGTCTACGGCTACGCTGCCTCGAGGCGGGCGATCTGGATGGGCTTCTTCGCCATGGCGCTGGTCTCGATTCTCGGCGCTATCATCGTGCTGCTACCGCCCGATCCCGATTGGCACGACCAGGCAGCATTCGCAGAAATCTTCAAATTTGTACCGCGGATCTTCGCCGCCAGCCTGATTGGCTACTGGACAGGCGAGTTCGCCAATTCGTACACGCTGTCCAAGCTGAAACTGCTCACCGGAGGCCGGTGGCTTTGGACTCGCGTCATTGGCTCGACGGTGGTGGGTCAGGCGGTGGATACGACGTTGGTGGTGGTGATCGCCTTTTCGGGCCGGACCTCCTGGAGCACAATGGGCCAGCTCATTCTTTGCGCTTACCTGGCTAAGGTCCTCTACGAGGCGGTCGCGACACCGCTCACCTACAAAGTGGTTGCCAAACTCAAGCGGGTGGAGGGCTCCGACCCCTTCGATCGTGATGAGGACTTCAGCCCTTTCATCTTCGCGGCACCCGCAGCACCATCCAGTGTTCCAAGAGTCTGATGACCCAAATTAATCTTCCCGTAGGCGGTGGGCCTACTTACCTTCGCATGTACGATCTTTGTCCACGTGCTGCCTGTAGGTGCGACGGACACCAATGTTCGCCCCAGGTCGTTCCCTTGCCGTTATCTGTAACTGTTTCATGAGAGCGCATCACAGGCCAATAACTATTTCAGCGCTTTCGAGGGGGTGGTCCCTTCTTCGCGTGCGACGCATACCCCGCGACACGTTGACCGGCTGGGCAAGGGGCTTCATCCTCGGCTGGGAAGTGCAACACCTCAAAGCCGTGGCAGCCTGGCTTACGAAAGAGGGTTGCCCTGGAGAAATATCCTTTTGTTAAAGATCGTGAGCTCGGGATTTGGTGACGCCCAGACAAGGTAGGGTAGAGTGGTTTAGGGATCCTGACGGCAACATCCTCTCGATAAGCCAGCACTTCACGGAGCAAGTGAATAAACGAGACTCCGCAGCGTCAACGCACGGGCAGCAGAACCGCGCTGGACAACGAGCGTCGAGTCCCTGGTGGATGGTCGGCCATCCGGAAATTGTCCTGGCGTGTCCCTCTCCAGGTCGGCATTCGAAAGCTATTCCGAGAGATTTTGATACATCTGAATGGAACGTTGAACGGTACCCAGGGACGTTGAGAATCGTCTCGCAAGCTGTCGAAGACTCGCGACTCCGTGCTTATGAGCCTCCCAGATTGCCCGCCGCGCATCAGGGTTCAAGTGCGTCTTTGCGGGACGGCCGATGCGCTTCCCTTTGGCCCTGGCGTTGCGCATTCCTGCTCGGACGCGCTCGACAATCAAGCTGCGCTCTAGCTCGGCAACAGCGCCCAAAACAGTGAAGACAAGCCTGCCGGCGGGTGTCGATGTGTCGAGTTGCTCCGAGAACGAGGCAAACTCGATGCCGAGCGCTCGGAACGTTTCGAGGGCACGCAGAAGGTGAGACACCGATCGGGCGAAGCGGTCGAACTTCCAAACAACGACGGCGTCAAAGCGGCGCCGGTGGGCATCGGCCATAAGGCGATCAAGCTCTGGACGTTTCTCCTTCGCACCCGATATTCCAACGTCCACGTATTCGCCGGCGAGGTGCCAGCCGCGCCGCTCGCAATAGTCCTTGAGCTCCGTGGTTTGGAGAGATGGGTCTTGCCCACTGTTGGATGTGCTGACTCGCGCGTAGATTGCGACTCGGAAGGACTGCTGTAAACTTTTCCCAGCCATTGCGACCTCCTCGTAGGTTGCTCCGGTTAGGGGCGCTTTCGGTCTGACCACCGAATGCGTCCCGCTCTTTCTAAACGTCAGAATTCTTCTTCTTCGGCCGCCCTGTCGGAACTCGCACGGATTTCAGTTTGGTGATGTCCGAAGCAGTCCAGAGCCTCACAGCTCGACCGAAGAGAACTTGGAGTTTCGGTGCCCGCACAACTCCTTTTCTGATCCAATCCTGCAGGGTAGCACGGGTGATTCCAGCTTCCCTTGCGGCCTGCCTCGTGTTGTACAGGCTTGCTCTCACGCGCCATTTATACAAAAAGTCTTGACACGTGTCAAGGTAAACGTTAAACGTTTTGTGGGGAGTTTTAGGGAACTATGGCGAAGAGAGGAAAAAAAGAAACGAATCGGGAAGAACCCCATCTTTACAAAGTGATTCGAGGAGAAGCTCCAAGCATCTTCGATTACCCGGCCAAGGCCATTGAACGGAGAGAACTAACGCCTGAAGAGGACGAGAGTATCACCAGGCGTGCAGTATGGAATGTCTTCGGGTGGAGAAGGCTTGAACGTTTGGAAGCCCAAGTAGAATCATTAGACTGGGGCGAATCCGTTGAGCTTCCGACACTTCACGAGTTCCGCTATGAACTGGGCACGTTGACACAGAAACTGGCGGCAAAATACTTGCGCTGCACGACCCGGACGATTCGCACTTACATTCAGAAGGGCAGATTGTCGAAGACAAGGGGTGGAAAGGTAGTGTGCAGCGATGACAGATGGGCCCGAAAGATCAGAGAAGTACATCCCCAGGTCCGGTTGAAGTGATTCTGCCTTCCTTGATTTTCCTTATTTCTTCCGCTTTTGCAAAAAGTTGATGCTGCTTTGTCGTCTCTTTCTTGCGTTAAATAGCGCCTCCTTGCAAGCATGAGGACGCGCCGAAGATCAGGGCGAGTCTGAAATGCTGCTCTCTTGTTCGTTCACATTTTTGCTTCCAGGTTACCGGTGTGCGTAAACCCATTATTGGCATCGTGGCCGAATATGGCGCTGCACATGCCCTTCATCGAGAGGAAGGCCTTTCCTGGTCAGAAATCTTTGACCGGCTTGCTGTCACATATACAACGGTGCCACTTTCAGAGGCTGAAGCAAAAGCCTTCTGTGAAAACGGACTAGCCAATCGGGCCGGGCGCGGATCGGGGTATTCCCGCTTGGTAATCACGGCACGATTTGAAGCACGGGCTCGGTTCCGGGATCTGTCCTCACGAGTTGGGTTCGATCGGGCAGGGACTTCCGTATTAAGCCACGAGACGGGTGAACAGGCGCGGGCACGAACAGGGCGAGCACAAGGACCTTGTCTCGTGAAAATCGACAGAACCCGGAATGTTGATTGGATAGGGCCATTTATCCGGAGTCAATTTCTGAAGTTAGAAAGAAGCAATCGGCAGGAGGGTTGCAAATGCCAGAGCTCTTCATGAATCGCGAGGAGGCTGCGAGGACTCTTCGCATCAGCTTACGAACCTTGGACACGCTAATCGGTCAAGGCCAAATCGTTATTCGACGCATTGGCCGACGTGTGCTCATCCCCACGGAAGAAGTACGGCGGTTCGCCGAACCGAAGCCATCGCGACCTCGACTCTTTGAGGGCGAAACGACCGCAGCCGTGGTGCGCCCGGAATGACCTCGCAGACGCTGTATCGCACGTCGAGACAGGATACCGGAACGTGCAGACGGGGTCGGAGCTCAGTCGGTGCTGGGATCGGGGGATGACGATGAATGAGCGTGGTGAAGTAGCACAAACCGAGAAAACGAGCAGAGGACGCCGCTCAAAAGCTGAATCGCGTGCCAACGAGTTCCGGCAAAGGCTTCTGCACTGGGAGAACCAACCCGAATCATTTCGCCCTTCTCTCCGCTCTCTTGCGTCAGAACTAAACACCTCTCACCAACTTCTAAGGCACTACCTGAGCGGCCTTTCGAGGTGGCGGGCTGGGGAACAATGGAAGGTCGCAAAAGAGATACGGGCGCAAGCGCGCTCTGAAGGCCGTCTGCTAACCCCAGTGGAGGAGGAGCAGGCACGGCGACTTGATCGAAGTGCACTTCGAATTTTCATCGAAGGCTTTTTTGAAGGGATGTAAAACGTCGGGAGCGCGAGATTGAAGATGGGATCTCACAAGGAAGAGCTCCAACTTGGCACTTAAAGCGGATATTGGACCTAACCGCTTCGTTACGCGGAGATGGAGCTGCGGACCGTGCAGCCGAGCGAGCGAAGGCACTCCTCAAGAAATATTTCTCTCCTGAGGGACAAGCGGCGGTACGTGAGCGCCTTCGGACGGTAAAAAGAACTGCACCGCCCCGGCCGAAACTTTCGGAGGCGCAGGTCCGTGCTCTTTTCTTGCCGAAGCTGGTCCAAAGGTCGAGGAGATTGGCGGAGTGCTGCTACTGGATGCCGGCAAAGTCTGCTACCTAGTGTCACAGGAAAGCCCAGTATCGAGAGTGCTGATCGGAGAGCTCACAAAATATCGGGAAGACATAGGGCGTCTCCTCGAATCGAAGTCGGGGACCGTGGATTTCGCAAAAATCAAGGCGGAAATTTGCCAGCGATTTCCCAATATTCCGCTAAGTCCTTTAGATTCGCATTGAGGAAAGCGGACGGGGGCTGGCAACTCTACGGGAACCGAGGAAGGAGAAGGGGAGAAACATGCCGTCATTGTACCAACCATGGTGTCGCGTGGACCCCTATGACGCCCGGATCAGAAACCTGGTGAAGGCGCGAAAGAGTCCGCGCTGGCATCCACCGCTCCCATGGCGCTGCGCCGATGAGTCGCAACTTATTCGGCGATACGCTTTTTACTGGTTTACATGCCGGGACCGCACCAAGCCGTCCGGACGTTCATGGGCCAGGCAGCTCGGCATCAGCCACACCTGGTTGCAGAAACTAGTCCGCGAATTTGTTGCAAACCCGACCGAAGAGTTTGAGGTGCTGAGGAATACAAGGCGCTCCGAAATTCGCAGAACTCAGCCGCGCCCGAGAGGACAGCGGTGAGATGAGAAGGTGTGGGGAATTGCGGCCGCTCCGAATGAAACGAGTCTAAGAACGAATGCCCCGCGTTGCGCGCGGGGCGGGACCCCAAAGAAACTTGAGATGCAATCCCCGGTGATCAGACCGGAGAAAGAAGCATTTATGCATGCCTGAAAACAATAATAAAGTACTTTGCTATGCGAAGTCAACTACAAATTATCTTCGTCCGTTCATTCCGGCTTGGGTTCGGGAGATTCTGAGCGATCTTAAAGGCGCACCTCTCTCAGTTCTGGTGGCCTATTGGAGCCATGCTAATAAAGAAGGCGTCGCATGGCCGTCCAATCGATTTCTCGCACGAACAACAGGCTACAGTGAAACAACGGTCAAAGCAGCGAAGAAGCATCTCCGCAAACTCGGCCTGCTGAGCGCCACGAAGCAGATCCGCGCTGGTGGGAAATTTGGACGGAAGGAGTTCTCAACCGAGGTCAAAAAACAAGACCGCGGTACCGACGTCAAAAAACCTGCCGACGGCGGGAAAACCGACGTCGGAAAACCCGACCACAAAGGTTTTCCATCTGAAGGTTTTCCATCAAACACAAGAAAAGGTAGACCAGGCGGTTCGGCTTCGCCTCACCGTAAGACGGCTTCCACATCTACAGGAGATTTTGAAAAACAAAAGACTTACAGCGTAGACGAGGTGATCTATGCCTGACTGCCTGAAATGCGGAGGATTCCACACCAGCGGCGTCTATGACGCTAGGAACTTTGCGGAGCCGTGGTGCCGGGAATGCATTCGCAAACACCGAAGCGAGTACGCCCCGATTTTTGCAAAATGGGTGATGGAACACCCCAGCGAGCTACTCGCGGAAATGAGAGTGCCACCAGCGTATCAATCGTGTTCGTTTGAAAACTTCGCGACAAAGACGAAAGAACAGAGTCAAGCCCTCCGAGTGGCGCAAGAGTGGGTCAGATCCTCAACGCTTGGCCTTTTTCTCTGTGGCCGAGTCGGGACGGGAAAGACTCACCTTGCCGTAAGCGCTCTCCTCGCCATGAGGGGAAGGCGTTTTATTGGGCTGTTTGTGTCAGCACTTGAGCTCCTGTTCGAGTGCCGCAACTCGTTCCGTGACGGAAACGGTCCGGAAGAACTAATGGAAAGGTATTCCCGGGCAGATGTGTTGCTTCTCGACGATTTAGGCGCGGAAAAGCCCACCGAATTTTCCCGCGCGACCCTGGGGTTACTTATTGACCGGGCCTACCGGGACGACGCCTACATCATCGTGACGAGCAATTTCGATTTCCAAGGTTTGGCCGAACGAATAGACGAGAGAACCGCTGATCGCCTCGTTGAGATGTGCCAGGCGATTAAGCTCACCGGAGAGAGCTACCGGAAAAAACGCGCGGTCGAACGAGCAAGTCTGCGCGATCTTCCGGCTTCGGAGCGCGTCCAGTAGTGAGCGGAGCACCTTCCAAAAACCCCGCTGAGGAGTCTCCGTAAATCGCTGATTTTTTTGGGTGCGCTCGACGCAAGTTGGAGCATTCGGAAAAGGCATGTTTTAGGAGAGGCGTGAGCAAGATCCTCAAACTCGGTTCGGAGCGGAAGGTCGAGGCACCCCTTCCGGATTCGCCGCTCACGCCCGAGTTGAAAGACTTCATCGACCGCGCGATCGTGCCGGCCCTGGTGAGACAGTACCTCGCCGAAATGGATGCGCAGAACGAACTTGCGAAAGTTGACGAGCACGTGGCAAAGTGCGATAGCAGCACTGCCACAGCGACTCTGTTAGGAGCGAGAGAGTGACCGAGCCCGCACGTTGCGCAATCTACGCGCGATTCAGTTCTGAAAAACAGAGCGCCCTTTCCATCGACCAACAGGTCCGGAAGTGCCGCGAGTACGCGGATCGCCACAGCCTTCGGATCTTGGAGGAGCATGTCTACGCGGATGAGGCGATCTCCGGATCGGCCGACGACCGCGCAGGTCTGCGAAGGATGCTGGTCGCAGCCAAGCAAAAGCCCAGAGTCTTCGATGTGATCTTGTGCGATGACACCAGCCGGCTGAGCCGCAAACTGGTCAGCTCACTCCGAATCTTCGAGGAACTCCAATTTGTCGGCGTCCGTGTTGTGTTCGTTGCCCAGGGAATCGACACTGCGAGCGACCAGGCGGATCTTCTCGTCGCGACACACGGAATCGTTGACGAGCTGTACATCAAAGACCTGGCGAAGCGCACGTTCCGCGGTGTCGAACAACTCGCCTTGAACGGGCTGCACACCGGTGGCCGTGTCTTCGGTTATCGCCGTGTGCCGATCGAGAGCGCGACAGAGCGCGATAGCTTCGGCCGGCCGGTCATTCAAGGCGTGAGGCTCGAAGTCGATACGGAACAGGCCCGAACTGTCCGAAGAATCTTTGAACGTTACGCCACCGGCCACTCCTTGAAACGCGTCGCGATTGACCTCAATCAGGAGGGCATCGTCTCGCCGCAACCACAGAAGGGAAGGGTCGCACGGAGCTGGTGTCCATCATCGGTGCGTCACATCCTGCACAACGAGCGGTACCGCGGCGTAGTGTTTTGGGGCAAAACTCAAAAGGTGCGATCGCACGAGACCGGAAAGCGAATCTATCGCCGGAAGCCCAAAAGCGAGTGGCGACGAAACGAGATTCCGGCTCAGCGTATTGTCTCGGACGAGCTTTGGAATGCAGTACAGCTGCGAATGCAAACAGTGAACGAACTGTACGCCCTCGAGGCACGTCGGCCGGGAATTCTTCGTGCTCGCGCGGCCAGTTCGCCTTATATTTTCTCGGGGCTGCTCAAGTGTTCTCTCTGCGGAGCAAGCATTACGATCGTTTCCGGCTGTTCGCGGAAGCGACACGACGTGCGCTACGGGTGCTCGATGCATTACAACCGCGGCCATGGCGCCTGTCCAAATACACTCCTGGTAGCAAGGCGCGCTCTTGAGAGGCAGTTGCTCGAGGGCCTGCAGGCGAAGGTCTTTCACCCGGACGTCATCGAATATGCGTTTGCTCGCTTCGAGGCTCACTTGAAACGCGCTAGGGAGTCTCGCCGTGCCGATGTGACTGCCTGGCGCAGCCAGGAAGCTGCGATCGAAAGGAAAATTGGCAATCTAACGCGTGCTCTTGCGGATGGCTATTCGCCTTCGATTACTGCGGATCTCGCGCGGCTCGAAGTAGAGCTCGCCGCAGTTCGGCAGAATGCAGCGGCTTTGCGACCTGACGCTCTTACGCAGCAAATGCGAGACACGCGACGATTTGTCGAGTCTCGACTGAGTGGCTTGGCGACGCTCTTCAGCGCCGAGGCGGTTATAGTGCGGGCGGAGATCACGAGGCACGTGCAAAAAATTACGTTGACGCCCGAAGGAAGGGCTTACATTGCGTCTGGAACTTGGGATTTGCTTGGGGCGTGGCAGCATGGATGGTGCCGGGGGCCAGAATCGAACTGGCTACGCCCGCCTTTTCAGGGCGGCGCTCTACCAATGAGCTACCCCGGCATCTTCAACAAAATCAACGATTTATGAAAACCTCACGTGCGACTAAAGCCCGATGTGTCAGTTTTTGTGTCAGTTTCGGACTGTAAGACTGACGTTTGGCCGTCCAGAAGCTTGGCAGCGGTCTCCAGGTCACGTTCATTGGTAATGTTGTACCTATCGAACATGCTTCTCGTTTTGTGACCGCTGATTGCCATACAAACCTTTTCAGAAAGGCCCCTACGCACTAGCCGTCTCACCGCAGAGCGCCGAAGGTCGTGCATCTGCAGGCCCGTATAACCGCCATCCTCGCTGAATTTACCGACGCCGGAGACGGCACACAAAGAATACCAGTTTTTTCTAGGTTGCGAAACCCGAGAGCCGTCTTTGTGGGTCAGCACGAAATCATCTGGTTGCTTTCCGCATATGCACTCAGCAAGAAGGGTTTTGATTTCGGCTGTGAGCTTGACCCGACGGCCCTCATCGTTCTTGGAGGTGTCCAAAGTGAGCCATCCGTCGAGCAGATCGACGTTGCGCACGCGAAGTGAGAGCATTTCGGATTTGCGCCAGCCGTAGCTAAAGCCGATTGCCAGAAGGGTCCGCAACCACAACTCACTTGCGTTCTTGCAAAGTATCTTGAATTGGCTCTCTTCCAGGAAACCCTGGCGCGGCTTTGGCTCTTTGAGTTTTTGGGGGAACTTGGGGAGGCCCTCGATCATTTCAAGATCTGCCCCTACCCGATAGGCGCTTTTCAGGACGGCCAGTTCCCGGTTGCACGTCGCAGGCGCTATTCCCGCCTCGCGTCTGGCCGCAATGTAATCGGCAATCTCACGGGGCTTGACGGCGCTCGCTGGCCGAATGCCAAAGACAGGCTCTAGGTGCTTCCAGGCGAGAGCGAGCCTGTCCATGCGTTTGACTTCGCGTGTCTCGCAATTCTTTTTGTACGCCACCCACAGAACGGAGCGTGCGATCGAGCGGGAGACGATGCTGACCCAGACAGGCTTTCGGTGAGTAACTGCGGTCACTTGCAAGAATCGTAAGGTGGCTTTGTTACCGAGGCCGTCAATTGCCTAAACGCTTTCACGGGACGGCGTTCAACCCCCCGCTTCCATTCGGCCTTGAACCTAATTCCCTCCATATATTGGGCATCAGGTCCTGAGATTCTTTCTCTTTTTGTGAAAGGCCCAATGATAAAAACAGTGAGTGTCACGCGGTCAGGAAAAAATCGGACTTCACTAATGTTATTGCGAAAGACGGTTCCGTCTTTTGAATCAACAGACCGCAAGTTGTCAAAGAAACTAGCAGGTCCAATCTGCCCCATTATTGCGACAGAATTTCCGTTGATTTCGCCAGCGCCTGCAAAGGCCATTCTTCGCGGCTCGGTCGTGTCCTGGCAGGTGCCACCGGTCCCCGTTGTCGTCAGCAGCAAAACAAGGGCAGCGGCTACTAAGCGCGTGGGAAACATGTCGTTAGTTTTAATAGACGATTCTCGGGGTGCGCGGTCACGTATAAATCGTTCAGCGAATCAGCCCGGTCAAGTGCCTGGGAAACGCAAAATCGGAAACTGACGGCAACTTTCCGGTAATCTGACTACACGTCCAAGTGACCGCAGCCACGGCTACGTCCGGCGGGGCGCCAAGGATTGCTCCTTTTTGCCGTCACTCCATCCTGAACCGCTGCGCTGATGCAAAAGTCGTTGTTTCGCGTCTAAAGTGAATTGGATCGTGTCGTCTCGTTATCACTTCCATTAGAGGATTGATTAGGTGAAACCCAAACCGTGCATGCTCCTAGCGGTCATACTTGCAATCGCTGTCTCGAAGGCCGAAGCGTCTCCGGGCCCTGATACTCCCGAAGCCGCGCTCTTGCGAATTAAAGCCCATGTCGAGGCGTTGCTCAGTAAACGCCAACCAGACCTGTTTACGAGACATCTAAAGTCTGTGCTTGCTCTGAGTGAAGAGGAGGTCGTGAAGCTGGACTTTGTCAGAAGCGGCAAAGACGAGCGAGCAAAAGAGGTATCTGGGTACCTGAGCACTATTGAAGCAGGCCTAAACGGCGATGCCGAAAGAGCTGAAACGTATCTCGTGGAAGGCAGGCGTTCTCTGACGCTAGCGCGGCTCTCGCAAAGTGACGGAACCCTTCAGTTCTATACGGTGAGTCTCCCGCCGCATTGGGATCCGCGAAGAGCTTATCCGCTCCACATACATTTGCATGGAAGAGGCCCAGACATCCCACTTGCATATGTCGGTGATACCTTTCAGCCGCCAAAAGAGGGCGAGACAAAGAACCGAGATCTGATCACTATAGTGCCCTGGTTACGGGGTAACGGTGAGTGGAGAAATGAGAACGGATCTGAGCCTGACATATGGGAAGCGATCGACGACGTAAAAAGCTTTGCGGCAGTTGACCGGGACCGTTGCTATCTCTCCGGCCATTCGTGGGGAGCCGACGACGCGTGGTCAATTGCCCACCGCACGCCCGACCTATGGGCCGCCGTTGGACTTATGGCTGGCAACCCGGTTGGTGTTCCGTATGCCTTGGGCTTGGCAGCCAATGCGAGTATCGTGCCTTTCTATCTTTGGGTCGGCGATGAAGACAAAGAGCGGAGGGCATTGTTTAATTCGTTTCGTACTTACCTGACTGCCGTTGGTAATTCACCGAAGGTCGTGGTGGCGGCAGGTGTCGGACACAACTACCGCCCGGAAGACGCAGCTGCGTTAGAGGCTTGGTTGCTGCAACACACTCGAAGGATCCCCAAACATTTCTCGTTTATCGTGGACACGCCCCAGCACCGCGGCGTCTGGGGCATATCCATCCCGAGAATTTATCCTGACGCATATCCGCAAGCAGAACCGCGCGTACAGTTCGAATGCTGGACTGAGGGCTCTACCATTCGCATCCGAACATGGCAGGCGAAGCAGATCGAAGTGAATCTCGGCCCTACCGGTCTAAACCTTTCAGGGAACGTAGAGTTGATCATAAACGGGAAGAACCGGTTTAGTGGCGTTGTGCCTGCGAAGCCGCTTTCATTGAATCTGTAAGTCCTAGACACCCGCTTGGACGTATAACGCGAAATCGGAAAGTTGGAGTACTGGCCGCCAAATGGACGATGATCGGGTGTTCGCCTAAGGCGTATTTTCGATTCGTTCGAGCTCGGAACGCATCTTAGGTTCAAACTCATTGAAGCAACCCGAGTCCAATGCCCCCTCGAGATGTTCCTTTGCGAGCCTTATCTGCCCCAAAGAAAGCGCCACAAGTCCGGTGAAAAAATGACGGATGGGCGAAGACTTCGCGCCAAATCCATGAGTGCTTTCGTTGCTTTCGGAGTCTTCGAGGAGCGTTCGCAGGACCTCTGCTGGATCGCTGTATCGGTTGAACCAAGTCAAACCAGTTTCTAAAATGGCCTTCTCAGCATCTGCGATTACAGCTTCTAGATTCTTTGCCGTGGGGTCAACATACCAAACATCCGTTCTCTTCAAATTTGTTTGCTCAATGGACTTTTGAAGCGTCAATCGAAATTGACATTGGCACTCCTCCGGCCGGGGATGTCCGTTCTTCTTCTTTACCTTATCGCTCTGGGGTATGGCGTCAAAACAGCATCCGAGCCTGACGCAGAAAGAATAAGTCGTACATCCGATAGAATTTGCAAGATAAGAGTGGAAGGACTGAAAATTAATGACATCTATCTGCCCGCGTGAATAGCGCCAAGCGGTTCGCGGGGTGAATTGTGTAAACCCAGCCTCTTGGAGCAACGGGCGGATTAAAGATTTGATTTCTTTGTTGACGACCGAACTGTTCATCGACCTGCCGTATACCGACAACTACCAAAAGACACAGTCATAATGCGCTCAAAGTCCCGGTAAACGGGCCAGACGAGGACACAAGATTTCCGGTAACCGGGAGTTGAGAACGGTGTCCAGCTTGCCGTTAGCGGTAGTACTTTACAACAGCTCAACTTCGCCGCAGTTTGAGCACAGGCGTGCAAGGGGAAGATGAAAGGAAACTGCCGAACCTTACACCAGCACGGGTTCTTTCGCCATTCTCACGTTGCCGTTGTTGTAGTTCTTCGCGCACGAATCACAGAACAGCGCCCGGTACGTAGTGCCGTCCTTTGCGCTGGCGTTCTGGAACGGATTCCAACCCTTTGCCTTCGTTAGCTTGCCAGCCTGTGTCAACACCTGAAACAGATGCTCGCAGATGTACTCCATTCCGTCTGCATCCGCCTTCTTCGTGTCGGAAAGCCTGTGAATCCAGATCGTTTGCGCCATGTAATTCCTCCGGTGTCAGGCTTCACTGTGGCACACACAAAGGAGCGCAGAAACCTGCCCGAAGGAACAGATGTGCCTCACGGGCAACCAGAGCCTCAGCATGGCCGTCCGCTAGGGTCCTAATGTCCGATTTCGCGACAAACTAGGCACTTTCCGAGTTGCTCGTTACTTGCTCCAGAATCTGACGCCGATTCTTTTTCTGTCTGGAGTAAGCTCGGTTTGAACCTTTGAATGCTCTCCTTCGACATAAGAGATGAGATGAGCGTGCCGGTTGGGCCGAGCCGAACTCTGGACGAGTGGATCGCACTCCGCTGCCAGGCCGGTGATAACACCGGCTTCGAGGACCTGGTCGCGTTAATGGAGCGGCCTCTTCTCTACTACGCCGCCAAGCTGACCGGGAACACGCAAACGGCGTGCGACGTACTGCAAGACGTATGGGTGAAGGTGTTTAGCGGAATTCGTGGGCTCAAGAACGCCGCTTCACTGCGCCCGTGGCTTTACCGGATCACCCACGGGTTGGCGGTGGACCGTATCCGCCGGCACGTCTCCAGGGAGAAAGCAGAGGAAGCCCACGTGGACGGACTCCAGGAAGCGGGGAATATTTCCTTCACGAGAGATGACGCTGCTGCGATCCATGAAGCGCTAAATGATCTCGGACCGAGACACCGTGAGGTTTTAGTCCTGTATTTTCTCGAGGACTTTTCGTTGTCCGAAATTGCCGCGGTCGTAGGGTGTTCGGAAGGCACGGTCAAATCCCGTATCCACTACGCAAAGAGAAGGATGAAGGAAATTCTGGGAGGAGGTGGTTATGGAATCAAATGAATCGATCAGCGAGCGGCTGCTGTCGCGTCTTCCGCAGTCGGCGAACTTAGCGGCTTACCAGAAGGAAGTGACGTCGCTATTGGCGGAGAACGAAAAGAAACTGCGGCGAAACAAGTCGACGGTGGTGCGCGTGTGGATCTTCGTCGTCGCAGCTTCCGTGCCCTTCCTCTGGATGGCCGGAACGCATTTCAACACGGCCGAAGGGAACTGGTTCCTGGGGCTGGTAGGCTTCTGGGTCCTATTGGGCGCGATTGAGATTACAAAGTATGAACACAAGCAAGGCAGGGTAGAGGTTCTCAAAGAGCTTAAGCTAGTCCAGCTCCAAATTCTCCAGCTCCATGCTCTGTGCAGCACGAGTGGAACGATTTCCGGGAGACCCTGATAGGCGGGAGACTTCATTGGACGTATAGTCGGCAACCCTTCCGTAACCGGATTAGGGAAGGGTTGCCCGTAATCCGTCAACTCGCTCGCCGAACTGCTGAGCCCCAGTGTGAGGAGAACGCCTCACGCTGGGGCTGAGCGACGGAATGAGGACTAGTCGTGCTTCACATAGCTCGTCGGGATTCTTCCGATCGGACTATTCTCCGGGAAACTGCTTCTTCCCGACAGTGGTGAGGACAATCCCTGGATCTGTGTTGATGGCGCGAAACTCGGTGCCGCCCCGCACGATCACGAGATCCGCATGGTTTGTAAATGTCTCCGAGCCGGCGGAACCAACCAAAATCATCGATCCTGTACAGTCTGAATTCACGACATACGTGCCCGTAATGGTGGCATGGTAAACGCTGCCATTTACACTGACCGTGGCCGTCGCTTGGGTGTTGCCTTTCCCGTCGAAGGTCTGCCTGCCCACGCCGCCGAAGGGGCCAGCGTCAGGCCCGGTAAGGATTGTTCCCGTGTTGGTGTAGCCAAAGCTTCCGCTCAGGCTAGCGTTGGAACAGCTGGGCTGAGCTTGCAGGTTCGGCGCGATGCCCAAGAACAGAGGGACGGAGAAAAGAAGAGTTGCAAAGGCCTTTGCTAGAAAGTGTTTCATGGCTTGTCTCCCTTTTTCACGGCTGTTTTGCCGTGTGGGAGGAGAGTGCACGCTCGCGTACAGGGCTTTGAAGTACGCTTGGGTAGTGGCGAGGTATCATACGCGTACGTACGCTTGAAATTCAGCGGGTTAGCGGAGGCTTGCGGGCCAGGCGGTGGCGATGGTGATGGGAGGTGCGGTGGCGCCTTCCACGGTGCGGTTGATGAGAAAGCGGCGCCCGTCTTTGCTTACCGCATATGAGCTTGTGGGAATCTCGGGAGGACCTTCCCAGGGCGGAATGCCAGTTTGGAATAGGGGGTGAGGCGGACGGGATTGGAACATGCCGTCGTCCTTGACGTCCGAGGCCATCAAGGTCCCGTCGAGGGTAACGTAGAACAATTCCTTTCCGTCCTGGCGCCAGTGTGGTTGCCATCCACCGGCGGTCGAAACGAGCCACTTCTGGTCGGCGGCCGGGAAAGTTCGCACATAGACCTCGTCACGGCCAGTTTCATCGGAGGTATAGGCGATCCAGTGAGGGGCACGGCCCCCAATGGATGGCGAGAAGGAACTGCCCGCTTCGCTATAATCACTGGTCCAAGCCCGGCGCGGGTTTTCGTTCCCGGCTGGCTGGGCGATGTCGGCCAAGAAGAGATTCAGCTTTTTCCAATCCGGCCAAGGCGTGAAGTAGGACACGAATCGCCCATCAGAAGACCAGTCGCTTAAGAATTTGGGTCCCTTGGACTCGAGCACGCTTACCGAGGCGCGCGCGTTCAATGGTTGGCGCTGGAGACTCGCTGCCTGTTCTGTGCCCATGGCGAACAGTACCGCGTCACCGTCCGGTGACCAGATGGGCGTAAAGACAAAACCCGAACCGGTGGTAAGCCGCGAGGACGCTCCGCTGGCTAGCTCCATAATCCAGATTGACGAGCCTGCGCCGCTGGGATCACTTATCATCATGGCCACCCGCTTCTCATCCGGCGAAAGGCTCCAGGCATAATAGTCATTGGGAGAGCCGACATTCTCGAGCAGTCTTCCCTCACGGTCGAACCAAGCTAATTGTCGGTTCGCAGAGGTGCCCGCTCGGTAGGCCAAAACGCCGTTTTCGGAGACCGAGAAATCTGCATGCCCAATACGAAATAGGATTTTGGGGACCACCACGCTTCGCTGGCCGTTGAGGTCGAGCCGGCGCGGGTCGAAGGGCTGAGCGAGTAAAGCGCTTCCATATACAAAGAGCAGGAATCCCCGTTGTCCACCGGGCTGAGGCGCGTAAGCGCCACTTGCTTCGGCGCTTACCAAGAATTTCGAATCCATCGAATCCAGAGAGCCGACGCGAATCGATGACTCGCCCGGCCGCGAACTCACCGCGAAGTACAGGAAATGGCGGCCATCGGGCAGGAATTGAGGAAACTCGTGGGCAATTTCGCCACGCGCGGGATCAAGGGCCGTGACAGGTTTGGGCGAGCCGCCGCTGGCGGGAATCTGGTAGAGATTGCCAAGCGGGTGCGGGCCGTAGACAATTACGCCCGCCACGCCCCATGCACCCCCACGAAACGGGCCGACATTGCACAGCGTCTGTGCTGGTCCCCCGGAGGCCTCAATCTTCTTCAATGTGGTCCGAGAAACGAATCCTAGCGAGCGACCGTCTGGTGACCAGAAGGGATAAGCCGCATCCTCCGTGCCCGGCAGGACTGTCGCCTCAAGCGAGTTCAGCGGGCGTATCGACAGCTGCAGTTTGCCTGCAGAGATGACGGACAAGGCGATTCGCTTCCCGTCTGGAGAAATTGCAGAGTGTTCGATCACCGCGCCTGACGGCGGAAGTATGGAAAGCCGCAGAGTGTCCACGGATTCCGGAGCCCGTCGAAAATAGAACAGCAAAAGCGACGAAACCGCGAGGCCCATCAGCGCTCCGGCAATAAGAAGCATCGCCGGATGCCAGACTTTCTGAGTCCACGTCGCAGATTTGTTCTCGGAGAACTCCGGCATGTACCCGCCCTTGGGCAGGGAAATCAGGACCGGATCAACTCTGCCTTCGCCCTGATAGTAAGCGTTAAGCCGTGCGCGTAATCGCCCAGCTTCGACGCGCACGATGGGATCTGTCTTTGGATCAAACGACGGACTGCGACCGAGCACTTCCACGCCGATGACGGACTCCTTGATCTCCCCCGTGCGTCTCTCAATTGCTGCCTCGACAACGAACCGCAGAAATCGGCTTCCGCGCTCGGCATCGGCAAATGCTGAGCTGCCCAGAATCCGCTGGAGTTGCACGCGCACGCGCTCTGAGTCCATGGTGCGGAATCTTACCATCCGGTTGCAGCAGTAGCGTTTATGGGAAGGGAAAAGCGAGGTTCCGAGCGGATGGTCAGCAACTCTTCCCTTATCCCATTACGGAAGGGTTGCCCGTGATTCGGGGGCAAGAGAGAGAAAGCCGCTTTTTGTCTATAATCCCACTATGGCTCTCATTGTATCCTCCGAGGAGTCAATGTTGGCGGACACAGGACGTTCCGCCCAAGCGTCTTCGCGAGAGAACTGAGCGACTATGGTGTCGTGAATGTGGGTGCGGCAGGCACGTTTGTCGTTCACAAACCCGGACCTCAAGCAAAGTTCCGCGCTGAACTGCGCCGGAAGCTGCCATTCGAGACCGAAGTTGTGCTCTGCGACGGTCGCGATCTGATCCGCCTAGAGATGGAAAATCCGTTTGGAGCGTCACGCGCCGGTATTGTTCGATTCGTGAGCATACTGTCGAAAGCCGGCCGCGGCCTGATTTCCACTCCATTGACACTTCCGCCGCGCGGGAAGTGGTTCGTGCGAGTCATCGCGTCAAAGAACCGGTTCGTCTTCGGTGAGTACCGTCGCCACATGAAAACGATCGCCTACCTTGGCCAGGTTGACAAATTGTTCGGTGTACCTGCGACGACACGAAATTGGAACACCATAATCGCCATCGTGCAGATTTTGAAAAGCCAGGGCAAGATAGGCCGGGGCGATGGAATACTCCCTGTAGTCGTTCGGAATAGCGCATGGGCTCCGCCCGATGAGTGTTAATCGAAGCGACGCCTACTCCCGAGTCGTCGGCTACTCTGACTCACCTTCTCAATCTACGGTTTGCCCGTCATACGGCTAAATGGCTCTGATTCGCTCCAAGGACTGCCGTCGTTGGAAATCTCAGGCAGCGTGCTGACACAGCCGGAAACCAGCAAAAAACTGCGCGTACCCCTTCAAACCGAGCACCGAAAACCCCGCTGGACAATTGAGTTCGGAAGCGATTACTGTTCGCTTGGCGGTTTGTTTCGTATTCAAAATGTAATCGCAGTCGAAGCCGAGCGAGGGATGGGCTTGTGATCCGCGCCTGCTTTTTGATCTTCAGCTGCATAATGCTTGACGTAGGCGGAGCTTTCGGCCAGCACGAACACGCTGGCGACGGCGAAGCAATTGGCTGGGTTCCGCGCGAGATTCTCGAGCGGCCAGTCACCTTGCGCGACGGTATCGGTAAGATCAGCGATCCGGTTACCACCTCCTCTCAAGAAGCCCAGGCTTTCTACAATCAAGGAGTCGCGTATTTGCACTCCTACGTCTGGATCGAAGCCGCGCGGTCCTGCAATCAAGCCCTGCGTTCCGACCCGAAGCTAGGCCTTGCCTACGTCTGTCTGAGCCGCGCCTATTCCGGCCTCGAGGATCAAGCAGCCGCGCAGGCGGCTTTACAGAGTGCTCGCTCCCTGGCAAGCAATCTAAGTGAGCGCGAGCAACTGAGAATCTCGCTCCGAGCCAAGCAACTGGAAGCCATCAAAGACATTCAAAATGCAGCGAAGCACGAAGCTTACAAGAAGGCCATCGACGAAGCCCTTACCAAATATCCCGGCGACTCCGAACTTTGGCTGTTGCGAGGCAATGCAGAGGAGCCCAATGCCGCGGGTCGCGGCCAGCGTGGACGCATTGGCGCCGTTGCCTACTATGAGGCGGCACTCGCAGTCTCTCCCAACAACCCTGCTGCAGAGCACTATCTGGTCCATACCTACGAAACCATCAGACACGCAGACGAAGCCGTAAACCACGGAGAGATTTACGCGCGCCTGTGTCCCGCCATTCCGCATGCTCAGCACATGTACGGCCATGATTTGCGCGTCGTGGGACGCACGGACGAAGCCATCACTCAATTTCGCAAAGCCGACGCCCTCGAAAAAGCGTATTACCAATCGGAGAGTATTCCGGCCCGCTACGATTGGCACCGCATTCACAACCTCGACCTGCTGGCAGAATCGTACGAGTTCAACGGGCAGCTCAAGCAGGCAGAAGAACTGCTAAGAGAGTTTTTCTCGCTCCCCCCGAACGACGGTCTCTGGGCGAGCTATCAAGCCGATTGGCCCCGCTTCTTGCTCTCGCATGGGCGCTACCAGGAAGCGGAAGCCGCTGCTCGCGAGATGGCCCAAGGTAAGTTCGTTCTCCAGCGCATGGCTGGCCATTTGTTCACGGGACGTGCTCTTGTCGCAGCGAACCGGACAGACCAAGCTCGCCTGGAGTTGCAGGCCGCCGGAAAAGAACTCCAGAACGTTCCTGAGTCTGATCCGGAACCCTTGATGCCGCGGCCCCGCGACGTGCTGAGTAGCGAGATGGCGGTTTTGCAAGGCGAAATCTCTATGCGCGACCAAAAAACGGCCCAAGCCAACGCACAGCTTGGTGCCGTGCTTCAGCGCTACATGGCCGCGAAAGGCTCAGCCGACACGGTTGGGCATCTCTTCACCATGCTGTATTTGGCCCAGCAGGCACGTGCTTATACGGACTGGGACTTGGTTGAGAGTATAGGGCGAGAAATGCTGCTTTTCGATCCGACCTACGCAGGCGGGCATCTTGTCGCCGCGCTCGTAGCCGAGCACAAGGACGATTCTGACCTGGCGCGGCGCGAACTGGCTTCTGCTGAAAAATTATGGAGCGAGGCCGACTCGGACTTCGCCGAGTTGGTAGAGGTGCGAACCAAGCTGGCCAAGTTCCAGTGAGCCCTGTAACACAGTCATAGTCGGGAGACAATTTGCTTGCTTGACTTCAATGGAGAGTTCCATGCGAGCCGCAATCCTGAAAGAAGCAAAAGGCAGACTTCAAATTGAAGATCGCGCGGTGCCAACGCCAGGCTATGGTGAGGTGCTCATCAAAGTCCACGCCTGCGGCGTGTGCCATGGCGACTTGATGGTTAGGAATGGCGAATTTCCCTTCGTTCGTTACCCGATTGTTCCGGGACATGAAGTAGCAGGCGTGGTTGAGCGCCTGGGCCCGGGGGTAAATCATCCGAAGGTGGGCACGCGCGTAGGCGTTCCCTGGCTCTATTGCGCTTGCGGACACTGCAAGCAGTGCGTGCTGGGCGATGAAGTTCTGTGCGCGGAAGGGCAATCCACTGGTATGACGCGCGACGGCGGATACCAAGAGTTCATGGTAGCGCAGGCTGCTTATGTCCTGCCGCTCCCGGACGCGCTGAGCTTCTCCGACGCTGCGCCGCTGATGTGCGCAGGCCTGTCGGTGTACAGCGGTTTACACCATGCCAGAATGAAGCCAAACGACAAAGTTGCAGTTCTCGGACTGGGCGGGCTCGGAGAGATGGCCCTGCAGTTCGCGCGCGCTATGGGCGGGCGCGTGGCCATCGTGTCGTCGACGAAGCAAAAAGAAGCGCGGGCGCGCGAACTTGGAGCCGAGAAGTTCATCCACCAGGGGAGCGAAAGTGTTGATGAGGCGCTGCGCTCTTGGGACGGTGGCGCAGACATCATCGTTCACGTTACCCCTTCACCCGATTCCCTTGATGCAGCGCTTCGAGGTCTCGCGCCCGATGGGACGTTTGTGCTGTTAGCGCCGGTTCCGATTTCTGTGGATTCTCTCAGCCTCGCGTTGCGAAGACAGCGGATCATGGGATCCTCGTCGGGGTCGCGCAAGGAATTGCGCGCCACCCTGGACTTGGCCGCCGCCCACGGGATCCGTCCACATACTCGGCGGTTTCCCCTCGACCAAGCCTCTGACGCTCTCGAAGAATTGGAGAACGCGCGTCCAGCCGGCCGCGTGGTTCTCGTGATGGACGAATAGGTCGTTCAATGGCTCGACGTGGATTCATGGACCTGCTGGTGATCCCTGGGTCGACAAGACCATTGCTATCATAGCCTCTCTGCCGTTTGCTTTCGAGTTATACCGCCGTTGGGCGGTCGGCCATGTGAACTTCCCGCGCGCCGTTCTCGGCTTGCAGCTTCTGATTATCATTGTCATGATGGTGCTGCGCACAGCCCCCGTTCGTGTAACTCCGAATCGGCAATTAATAATAGAATGCCACGGCAAGAAAGCCCTGGGCCGATCCTGTTCATGCGGGAGGCAACTTGGCAACCGTAGCGATCCCCAAGAGCAAACTTCGTTTTGAGAACCTGTTTTTCTCAGGTATGGCCGTGGTGATTTTCGTTTCCGTTTTCGTGGGCTTCGCACCCAGCTACTACCTGGCCAGTGTGTTCAAAGCTCCGCCGTTGAACCTGCTCATTCACTTTCACGGAGCGGTCTTTACCTCGTGGGTACTTTTGCTGATCGTGCAGACCTCGCTGGTCAGCGCCGGTCGCACGGATGTGCATCGCCGTTTGGGCATGGCGGGATTCGGTCTGGCGTGCCTCGTCGTTGTCCTTGGCACGCTCGTCGCCACCGAGAACTTGGCCAATAACTATCCCTCCACGCCCAGCGAGCAAGCGAATTCCAGGGCGTTTTATGCGGTTGCGCTCGCAGACATGCTAATGTTTTCGACGTTGATTTACTTTGCGTTTCGCAATCGTTTTAACCCAGCAGCACACAAGCGGCTTATTCTGATCGCCACGTTAGCGATCTTAGATGCTGCATTTGATCGCTGGAAGGTCCCAGTGCCGTGGTGGGGTTACCGTGTGTCACCGCTGTTCTGTACCTACCCGCTGCTGCTGTTGCTGATGGGCTATGACAGGTGGTCTACGGGAAAAATTCAGCCCGTCACACTCTCGGCAAGCCTTTTCCTCGTTGTCGTACAGTATGGGAGAATTCTACTAGGGCATACGGTTGTCTGGCAGCGTTTTGCGGCGTGGGTGTATGCACACTCAAGTATCTTTCACCGACTGTCGGCGTGCTTTCTCCTGCGTTACCCGACCCGCTGATGATTCGACTCTCTCTTTTTGGCCGAGCCGACAGGCCCGCATAGCGTTCATCCAAAATTTTTTGGGTCCGCTGGCTGGCTCTGGCGCGATTGCCGAGGGGTGGGAGGGGTGACCTGCCCCGAGCCTGACCTCTCAAAGAATTCCTTTCTCCGAAGAAAGAGTCGGAACCTAACCAGAGTGCCTAAACGACGGCCTATCCCGGTGCTACTGAGGTGCTATTAGCCCGGTAACTTGGTGCGGCAACGGGCCATGCTGCGCGGTTGGAATCTTTGGCATGCCAACGCGCCGACACGAAATGGCTGGTGTTTATGCGCCCTGTGGCTCGCTGCGGAATGCTTGCGCCCCGTGCTCGACCACGGAACTACGCACTTAGAAGGAACTATGCGTGTCACTTTTTGTGTTAGTTGGGAGTTCGCTTCCTTGCGTTGTGCTGCGCACTCCTGCGAAAGAGCGATTCTCGCAGAATCCATATAAACACAGGCGATTTCGCACTGGTGCGTTTTGGCACGTCTCACTCCGCAGTGCTTGAGATGGCCTTTTCAGGGCGGCGCTCTACCAATGAGCTACCCCGGCAGAAATGCAGCCTTAATAGTTTAGAGAGCGCTCGGCGCCGAGTCAAATTTTCGGTGTCGAGCGCTCTTTCTGTGTGCGGTGGACCTAGGGAATAACTGCGGTCACTTGCGATGACTGCTGGCTCTCCACTCCCGCCGAAGTCACGGCCGTCACCGCGTAGGAGTACGTTGCCCCTGACTGTACGCTTCCATCGGTGTATTGCAACGATGCCGTCGGCGTCGAGTTGAGCCGTGTATAAGAGCCTGAGCCCCCTGACCGATACACGTAATACCCTGAGATGCCCGTGGATGTGCTTGCTTGCCAGTTTAGTGCCACAGAATGGCTCGTGTTGCTTACGCCCGTTCCCGACACCGCGATGGCGGGAGCGGTGCTCGTAGCGCTGCTTACAACCGTCACGGTTCCGCTCAGCGTGCCTGTAGTTTTCGGCGCAAACACGATGTTCATGATTGCGTTTTGTCCCGGCGCGAGAGTGGCTCCGCTGATGCCGCTGGTAACGCTATATGCCGCAGAGGGTCCGGTGATGCTTATCCCCGAAATCGTTACGCTCGATGTCCCGTTGTTTGTCAGCGTGACCGGTAACGTCGTGCTCTGGCCCACTGTTTCGTTGCCAAAACTCAAGCTTGACGTGGACGACACCAGGCTGCTGGTTGCGGTTGAACCGGTTCCACTCAATGGCACCGTTACCAGCGCGGCTCCGGAGCTGTTTTTCAGCGTCAGGCTGCCTGTGAATCCCCCCGCGGCGGTCGGTTTGAATCCCACCGCGAAATAGTTGGTTGTTCCGGCAGCAATCGAAAACGGCACGGTCAGCGAACTGATGCTGAACGCCGGATTGCTGATGGAGATGCTCGAAACGGACACGCTTGAGGAGGTCACATTCTTAATCGCGAGAGTCTGTGTCAGCTTGTTTCCAACCGCGACCGACCCGTATGACACCGACGATGGCGTGGACGTTAGAGGCGGTGTCGATGCGCTCGACGTGGACCCTGAACCGGATCCTGTTCCGCTCAATGAAACCGTTAACAATACCGCCCCGTTGCTGCTTGTCAGGGTCAAAGTGCCTGTAACCGTACCGGATGCCGTCGGCTTGAATCCGATTGCAAAGTAGGTCGTCGCCCCTTTGTTCACTGAAAAGGGCAGTACCAGCGAGCTGATGCTGAACTCCGCATTGCTCATCGTCGCTTTCGAAATTGTTACGCTAGCGGTCGCCACACTTGTTATGGCCAGCGTCCGGGTAACCTTGTTTCCCAGGGGCACTGTTCCGAACGACACCGACGACGGCGACGAACTCAGAGAAGACGCTTGTGCGTTGCACGTTGCAAAGGCAACGGCAAGTAAAGCAAGCAAGAGGATGATTGCGTGCCGGCGGGATGGGCCTCCGGGTTGGGGGTTATTCAAAAAGGTTTGCTGGACAACCTTACCAAAACCATTATGGGCTACCGAGTACCGGGTCCTGTGGAAGTTCATACCAGACACAGAGTACGGGCCACATTCAGCGCGAATCTACTGAACAGGAGCGAAGATTGTGTTCGACGGTCTTAGTTAGAACTGACGGGAAGGACAGTCCTGTACCGAGGTACAGGTATAAGAAAAACAAGGACTCACTCTGGCAAAGAAATGATAACGCTTGCCGTGCTCGTCGGGAAACCGGGGACTGTGGTTACGGGTTAGTCTTCGGTGCAAAGCGCTGCAAAAACGTCTTAAACAGCGACTGGCTGGTGCCCTTGCCATCTTCCGGTTCAGCGCTCGATTGCGAACGAATCAGCACTTCTCTGGTGGTTGAAGGTCGCGCGTAAAGATCGGCCGACGGTAGCGCAATAAGCGAAGTATAAGTCCTCAGGCGATTGCTGCGCGTCCTATTGCATGGATTCATCAAATTCTTTCATCCAGCTCTTGCCCTTGAGCACTTCGCGCGGCCGCGTACCGTCGGGAGGCCCGACAATACCGTCTTTTTCCATCAAGTCAATCAGGTGCGCCGCGCGGCCATAGCCGATGCGCAGCCGTCGCTGCAGCGTGGAGGTTGAAGCGCGGCCCATTTCGCAGACCACGCGCACAGCGTCCTGATAAAGCTCATCGTCGGCCGCTTCGCCGCCACCTTCGCCGTCCGCACCCGCCTCCGCCTTGCCGGTTTCATCCTTCGGCGCCTCGAGCAGCTGTTCGTTGTACTTAGCTTGTGCCTGCTGCCGCCAGAAATCGCACACGCTCACGATTTCATCCTCACTCACCAGCGGCCCGTGGATACGGTGCAGCCGCGCCGACCCGGCCGGCAGATACAGCATGTCGCCCTTACCCAGCAGTGACTCCGAGCCGTTCGAATCCAGAATCGTGCGCGAGTCCACCTTGCTGGCCACGCGAAACGATATGCGGGCGGGGAAGTTGGCTTTGATCAATCCCGTTATTACGTCCACACTCGGCCGCTGCGTCGCCAGGATCAGGTGAATGCCCACCGCGCGCGCCATCTGCGCCAGTCTGGTGATGGATTCTTCCACGTTGTTGGTGTCCACCATCATCAGGTCGGCCAGTTCGTCAATGATGATTACCAAGTAGGGAAGCGGTTTGTGCTCGCTCTCTTCGACGTTTTCAAACAGGGACAGCGACTGCTGCTTCTGGAAGGTGCGATTGTACTGGTCAATGTTGCGCACGCCCTTTTGCGCCAGCAGCTTCAACCGGCTTTCCATTTCGCGCGTGGCGTTGCGCAGAACGTTGGACGCGACCTTGGGGTCGGTAACCACCGGCGCGATCAAGTGCGGTATTCCTTCGTACAGGTTCAGCTCCAACCGCTTCGGATCGACCAGCACCATCTTTACGTCGTCCGGGGTCGCCTTGTACAGGATGGACATCATGAGAGAGTTGATGAACACGCTCTTGCCGGTGCCCGTTGAGCCCGCTATAAGCAGGTGCGGCATACTCGCCAGATCCGTTACGCGAATGCGGCCATGCAGGTCGCGTCCCATTGCGAGCGTCAGCTTGCTGGGTGACCCCACAAACTCCTGGGCCTCGATAATTTCGCGCAACGCAATCGTTTGGCGGTTCAGGTTCGGCACTTCAATGCCGATCGTCGACTTGCCGGGGATTCGCTCGATCAGAATCGATTCCGCTTGCAGCGCCAGGCATAGGTCTTCGGTAAGG
>Ga0306920_100001664_pt1 | contig 27674 bp, 29 predicted proteins | sample flu12Cox44000170_FD_204666 | JGI IMG/M metagenome (GOLD analysis project Ga0306920, IMG submission 204666) | Lab enrichment of tropical soil microbial communities from Luquillo Experimental Forest, Puerto Rico - flux4day.12C.oxic.44.000.170 (v2)... | ecosystem: Environmental > Terrestrial >... | reverse complement strand
AAGTTCCATTCGAGTGGTTTCGGCTGGCGCGATCTGCTAAAGCGCGGCGTAAAAACAAGCGGCCGGGAATCGCTCTATGCACGCCCTGCCCAGTCCGGAGACACTGATGATACCCCGCTATACCCGCCCGGAAATGGCCGCGATCTGGCAGGCCCAGACCCGCTTTAAAATCTGGTTCGAGATCGAGGCGCATGCGGCTGATGCGCTGGCGGAACTTGGGGTCATTCCGAAACAAGCGGCCAAGGCGGTCTGGACCAAGGCGCGGGACATTACTTTCGACGTCGCCCGGATCGATGAGATCGAGCGCGAGACCAAGCACGACGTCATCGCCTTCCTGACGCATCTGGCAGAAATCGTCGGGCCCGAAGCGCGTTTCGTGCACCAGGGCATGACCTCCTCCGATGTGCTCGATACCTGCCTCAACGTGCAGCTCACGCGCGCCGCCGACCTGCTCGTCGAGGACATCGACAAGGTGCTCGGCGCCCTGAAGAGACGGGCGTTCGAGCACAAGATGACGCCCACCATCGGCCGTTCGCACGGCATCCATGCCGAACCCGTGACTTTCGGACTGAAACTCGCTTATGCCTATGCCGAATTTACGCGCGCCCGCGAACGGATGGTCGCGGCCCGCCATGAAGTGGCGACCTGCGCGATCTCGGGTGCGGTCGGCACGTTCGCGCAGATCGATCCGCGCGTGGAGGAGCACGTCGCAAAGGCGATGGGATTGCGGGTGGAGCCGATCTCGACCCAGATCATCCCGCGCGATCGCCATGCGATGTATTTTGCAACGCTTGGCGTGATCGCCTCCTCCGTCGAGCGGCTTGCAACCGAAATCCGCCACTTGCAGCGCACCGAGGTGCTGGAAGCCGAGGAATTTTTCTCCGAGGGCCAGAAGGGTTCTTCCGCGATGCCGCACAAGCGCAACCCGGTGCTTTCGGAAAACCTCACCGGCTTGTCGCGCATGGTGCGCGCCTATGTGACGCCCGCGATGGAAAATGTCGTGCTCTGGCACGAGCGCGATATCTCGCATTCCTCGGCCGAGCGCATGATCGCGCCCGACGCCACAGTGACGCTGGATTTCGCGCTGGTACGCCTGGCCGGCCTGATCGACAAGCTCCTGATTTATCCAGCGAACATGCAAAAGAATCTCGACCGCCTCGGCGGGCTCGTCCACTCGCAGCGGCTTTTGATCGCGCTGACGCAAAAGGGCTGCAGCCGCGAGGACGCCTACAAACTCGTGCAGCGCAACGCGATGCCGGTGTGGCGCGGCGAAGGCGACTTCCAGTCGCTGTTGAAGAAAGACGCCGAGGTAAAGAAGTTTTTGACCGATGCCGAAATCGATGAGCAGTTCGATCTCGGCTACCACTTCAAGCACGTCGACACGATCTTCAAGCGCGTATTCGGGACGGCTTGAAGAGCGCAGGCGCCACCTCGCGGCGAGCCCGTTCGATCAGCCCGGCGCGCCGTCGATCATCCGTGCGGTCACCCGGTCGCGCTTGATGAAATGATGCCATGCCGCGCCGGCAAGGTGGATCACGATCAATGCCAGCAGTACATAGGCAAAGAAGATGTGTCGTTCTTCATAGGCGTCGGCGGCCGCCTTGTCGGGCGAGGTGATCTGCGGCACGTGAAACAGGCCGAACCAGCTGCTGTAATCCGGCGTGCGCGCGCCGGAATGGGCCCAGCCCAGCATGGTGACGAGGATGATGGCGACATAGATCGCGCCGTGGCTGATATGCGCCGCGATCCGCTGCCAGCGCGGCATATCGGACGGCAGCGCCGGCGTGGGATTGATTCCTCGCCAGATCAGGCGAAGCACGGTGAGCAGCAGCACCACGTAGCCGATGTCGGCATGGATCGAGCGGTAGAAGAAGCGATCCGGGCGCGCCGGGATATGGTTCATCCACCAGCCAAACGCCAGCATGCCGAGAATCGTGAAACCGAGAATCCAATGAAACGACCGCGAAATGCTGCCCCAGCTTGAGGTCGTATTCCTCACCATTTTTCGCAATTCCCTATCAAAACTCGTCCGCGTCGCCACGGAGTTGCCGCTAGCGCAGCGTTAAAACCCGGGCCAGTCGAAATATTCCGAATGGAGGCATTTACTATCTCATGGGTTTACGCAGCTCATTGATGCCGCGCAAACAAGTCCCGCTTGCAGTGAAGTCGCGAAATGTTCTCAAATCCGCTATCAGGATCGACAACCACTGTGAAGGCAGGGTGTAAAGGGTAGGATCAGACCGCCACGCGGCGAAAGCAACTGAAAGGTAACTCCGGTTCAGCTAGGATTATTTCGTGCCTGCACCTGCGACGATCCTTGTTTTCGACTCCGGCCTCGGTGGCCTCACGGTTTTGCGCGAGATTGTCGCGGCGCGGCCGGACGCACATTACGTGTATGTCGCCGACGACGCCTTCTTTCCCTATGGCCAATACGGCGAGGACGAAATCATCGCCCGCGTCGTGCCCTTGATCGGCGAATTGATCGCGAGGCATCGGCCGGACCTGATTGTGATCGCCTGCAATACGGCATCCACGCTGGTGTTGTCGCATCTTCGCGAACGATACCAGGTGCCGTTCGTCGGCACCGTGCCGGCGATCAAGCCGGCCTGCGCCGCTTCGAAGACAAAGCGTGTTTCGGTGCTCGGTACCAAGGGCACCGTCAAGCGTGAATACACCAGGGCCTTGATCCGCGACTTCGCGCAAGGCTGTGAAGTCACCCTCGTCGGCTCCGCAGATCTTGCCGCGCTCGCTGAAACGGCCTTGAGCGGCGGTGCGGTGAGCGATGCGCAACTATCGGCCGAACTTGCGCCCTGCTTCATCGGCGCGAACGAACATGCGGCATCGCGCACCGATACGATCGTGCTGGCTTGCACCCACTATCCGCTGCTGATGGACCGGCTGGTAAAGCTTGCACCCTGGCCCGTTGCCTGGATCGACCCGGCGCCCGCCATCGCAAGACGGGTGACGAACTTGCTCGATACGCCGATTTCCAGCACCGACGAGGCCGGAGCAGAAATGATCTTCACCTCCGGGCGGCCACATCGGCTGAGCGGGACTTTGATACCGTTTTTCGGCGGCCGTGTTCCGGCCTGAGGGCGTCGGCCGGGCCGGAATCCTGGCCTTTCGGCAGCCAGCATCCGCAAAACAGTCCAAGCGACGGCCGCTGGGACTTCAGCGGCCCCTCAAAATCCCGCCCGTTCTGATTGACAGGATAGCGGTTTCTGCCTAGAAACCGGCTGCTCGCGGGCCGGTTTTCGGCCCGCGATGCGTTTCGCGACCCGTGGTCCATCCCTTCGACGCGAGGCTTTGGGGCTGGACCTGTCGGCACCGGAAAATTCCGGTGCACAGGAGGGCGCGTTTCCTCAAGAATCCAACTTTACGAGAAGAGGACGCGATGACAAAGCGCAGTGAGGCGAAATACAAGATCGATCGCCGTATGGGCGAGAATATCTGGGGCCGCCCGAAGAGCCCCGTGAACCGCAGGGAATACGGCCCCGGCCAGCACGGTCAGCGCCGCAAGGGCAAGCTTTCCGACTTCGGCGGCCAGCTTCGCGCCAAGCAGAAGCTCAAAGGTTATTACGCCAACATCAGCGAGCGCCAGTTCCACGGCATCTATGTCGAGGCCGGCCGGATGAAGGGCGACACCGGCGAAAACCTGATCGGCCTGCTCGAGCGCCGTCTCGACACCGTGGTCTACCGCGCCAAGTTCGTTTCCACCATGTTCGCCGCCCGTCAGTTCATCAATCACGGGCATATCAAGGTGAACGGCCGCAAGGTCAACATCGCCAGCTACAAGCTGAAGGTCGGCGACCTCGTCGAGGTCAAGGAAGCCTCAAAGCAGCTCGTCACCGTGCTGGAAGCAAACCAGCTTGCCGAACGCGACGTGCCGGATTTCCTCGAAGTCGATCATACCAAGATGACGGCGAAGTTCGTCCGCATTCCCGCGTTGTCGGACGTGCCCTTCCCGGTACAGATGGAGCCGCATCTGATCGTCGAATTCTATTCGCGCTGATTTGATCGGTCGCGTTTCAAACGCATCGAGGGCCCCGGTTTTGCCGGGGCCTTCTTGTTTTGTCATGCCCGGGCTTGTCCCGGGCATCCACGTCTTTATGGTCGTCGGAAACAATTCGTGGATGGCCAGGCATAGGCGAGCGGAAGCGACACCGTCTTTTCGGACGGCTATGCCTGGCCATGACGCGACGGTGGAGACCACGCCATGACCTACACCCCTGCCCCGCCCAACCCCAGGGCGCCAATTGTGCGCATCAACCTGTTGTCGGACACCCAAACCCGCCCGACGCAAGGAATGCGCGAGGCGATGGCGCACGCAGAAGTGGGCGACGAGCAGGTCGGCGATGATCCTTCGGTGAATCTGTTGTGCGAGCGCGTCGCCGATCTGCTCGGCAAGGAGGCCGCCGTTTTCATGCCGTCCGGTACCATGTGCAACGTGGCGGCAACGCTGGTGCATTGCCGGCCCGGCGATGAAATTCTCGCTCACGCCACCGCCCACATCATCGCCCGCGAGGGCGGCGCACACGCAGCCCTCGGCGGTTTCCAGATCACCGCGCTGCCGGGTGCCAACGGGCGGTTCGCCCCTGAAGCATTCCGCGCCGCGCTTCACCCGCGCACCCGTTACCAACCGCCCCAGACGCTGGTGAGTGTCGAGCAGACCGCCAATATCGGCGGCGGCACCATCTGGAAAAAGGCTGATCTCGATGAGATCGTCAAAATCGCCCAAGCGAGCGCGCTCGCCGCCCACATGGACGGCGCGCGACTGTTGAACGCCACGGTAGCGACCGGCATCAGCGCGCGCGACATGGCCTCAGGCTGGGATTCGGCCTGGATCGATTTTTCGAAAGGGCTGGGCGCGCCGATCGGAGCGGTGATTGCGGGCAGCCGCGAATTCATCGATCAAGTCTGGCGCTGGAAACAAAGGCTGGGCGGCTCGATGCGCCAGGCCGGAATTTGCGCAGCCGCCTGCACCTACGCGCTCGATCACCATGTCGACCGCCTGGCGGAAGACCACGCCAACGCGCGGGCACTGGCGCGCGGACTGGCGCAAGTTTCCGGCATCGAAATTCAAGAGCCGGAGACCAACCTCGTCTTCTTCAAGCCTGACGGCGCGGGCGTCTCCGGCGATGCCATGGTGGCCGCCTTGCGCAAGCGCGGAGTCATGCTCGCCATGATGGACGGCCGCATTCGCGCCTGCACCCATCTCGACGTCACGGCCGCCATGGTCGAGGAGACGGTCGGCCTGGTGCGCGACATCGTGCGCAAGGCCTGAACAACCGATATTGGCTTGGCCCTCAGCGATTGGTTTCATCGGCCGCGAGCCGCAACGCCGCCAGCATCGATGTGAAGAACATCGTGAACAGCATGGTCACGACCGTCGCCTCGCGCAGATCATGAATGCGCCAGACATGCCCGGCTGCATCTGCTACCTCGCCGCTCTGACCGATCAGCCACGGCGTCACCTGGGTGAGGCCTGAGGCGAGATACAGCAATATCGCCACGAGCCGAAGCGTGCGCCCGTGTTGAAGCGCAAACCGCGATACGTCACGGCTGCTCAGATAGATCGCGAACGCCTGATAGAACAGCCAGGACGTCAGCAGCCAGCCGAGATAATTGGACAGCGGAACGCCGAAATGCGCACCGCCATCGTGCCAGATCCAGATCTTCAAGATCGTGGATTCGGGCGGGTCCATCACCACATCCCATTGCGTCATCACGAATGCCGCGACGATCGGCAAGACAATGAGCCGGAATCGACCGCTCAGCCGCCCCTCGGCGCCGCCGAGCAAGGTTTCCGCCAAGACCCACGAGAAGTATCCCATGCCGAACCAGAGCGGACCGACAATGGGGGGAATAGCGCCGACATGCGGCAGGTTCGGCTCGATCTCGAAATGGTAGCGGCCGAAGGGCCAACCCGTGGCGACGCCGATGTTTTCCATCCCGAAGGTGATGACAACGCAGATCGTCATCAGCGCGAGCGCACCCCTCCAGCCATAAGTCAGGACGGCGTGGGTACAGGCGGCGAAAATTCCAATCGCTGCCAAAACTTCCGCGAGCGGGGTTCGATTCCAGGCAAAACCGACCACCAGGGCGAGGTAGATCGCCAGCACGGTCCAGAAAGCCGCCTCGCGCAGCGGAAAGAAGCCGCCGCGCTTCGCACTCTGCGGCCCAGATGCAGCCTCGCTCACCTGTTCAATGCCCCATATACAAGCGTCTTCAGCCCGATCCGGATACGATCACTCTGCGGGGGCGACTGCATCATGCAAATCGCCAGCACATCGTCCTTCGGGTCGATGAAAAAGAAAGCGCCGCCGGCGCCGCCCCAACGGTATTCGCCTGTCGGCCACGACGGCGTCTTCGCGGGCACCGACGTGCGCACGGCAAAGCCAAGACCGAAGCCGCTGTTTTCGCCTGGAAAGTAGAAACGGTCGCGGGCGATTTTCGTCTCCGGTCCGATCCGATCGGACGTCATCAGCGCGACGGTTTTTTCTTTCAGGTAACGCCTGCCGTCGAGCGTGCCGCCATTGAGCAGCATTTGCGAAAAACGCGCATAATCGCCGATCGTGCCGATCATGCCCGCCCCGCCGGATTCCCAGCGGCGCGGCAGGATCGGATCATTCAGTCCCGCGACCGGACCCTTGAAGCGATCAGCGGGGAGCGGCTCGGCGACCCGCGAGCGCTTGGTGTCATCGGCAAGGTAAAAGGCGGTCTCGTTCATGCCAAGCGGATCGAGCAGCCGTTCCTTTTCGAATTGAAACAGCGACTGTCCCGACACGACCTCGACAACGCGGCCCAAAATATCGGTTGAATGGCCGTAATCCCACAGCGTTCCCGGCTGTTCGGCGAGCGGGAGTTTGGCGATCCTTTCGGCGAACAACGCATTGTCGAAATCGCCGTCGAACAGGCCTGAGGTGTCGTACATCTTTCGCACCAGGCTGTCGCCGTAAAAACCGTAAGTCACACCCGAGGTGTGACGCAGCAGGTCTTCGATGGTGATGGGGCGGGCAAGCGGCTCGTACTCCAGCACCGTGTTTCCGTTGTCGTCGCGCTTTTCGACACCAACCTTCACGTCGGCGAAGGCCGGAATGTATTTCGAAAGCGGGTCATCCAGCGACAATTTGCCGTCGTCGACCAGCACCATTGCAGCGACGGACGTGATCGCCTTCGACATCGAGTAAAGCCGAAAGATTGTATCGGCGGTCATTGGACGCTGGCTGTCGATGTCTCGCACGCCGAAGCTTTCGAACAGCGCTGGCCGACCATGCTGCTGGATCAAAAGCACTGCACCGGCAATTTTGCCGGAGTCGACCTCGTTCTGCATGTAAAGGCTGATACGCGCGAGCCCTTCCAACGAAAAACCGGTGGTGACGCGAGACGGCTGTTCGGCCCGGCCAATGCCGAGCGCCATCGCGATCAGGATGAGCGCGAGCGCCGCAGTTGCCTGAAAGCGCGCGACGCCGATCCCCAAAACCTTCATGGTCTTATCCACCGTCTGCCGGACCGCCGGACCGCCGGAGTGTAGCGGGCACTTCAATCGTTACAAGGCTCGCCAAACTCGGCCATCACCTGCGCATGCAGAACGGCGCTTTCACGCGAGAAGCAGCAGAAGATCACGCGAGCAATCGCAGGGGCCGCTTTCAGCGCCTCGGCCGTGGTGGAAACGGCAATCTGCGCGGCGCGATCGGCGGGAAACCGATAGATGCCGGTGGAGATGGCAGGAAAGGCCACCGACACAAGGCCGTGGTGTTGGCAGAGCTCGATCGCGCGCGCATAGCAGGAGGCCAGCGCCTCGTCTTCACCGCGGCGACCGTTGTTCCAGACGGGACCGACCGCGTGAATCACGTGACGCGCCGGCAAACGGTAAGCGGAGGTGATTTTGGCGCCGCCGGTCTCGCAACCCTTGAGCGATCGACATTCCTCGAGAAGGTCGGGTCCGGCGGCGCGATGGATAGCCCCATCGACGCCACCACCCCCGAGCAACGTCGTGTTCGCGGCGTTGACGATGGCGTCAACGCGCAAGGTCGTGATGTCGGCGAGAATAACTTCCAGCCGCGCCGGGCCAAGGGTCCGGCATTCGAAATTCGCTTTAGTCGGCCGGCGCGAAGCCAAGCTCAGGCGAGAGTTGAGACCGTCACGCCCTTGTCGGCGAAGAGCTGCTGCAATTCACCGGCCTGAAACATTTCGCGGATGATGTCGCAGCCGCCGACGAACTCGCCCTTGACGTAGAGCTGCGGAATGGTGGGCCAGTTGGAATAGGTCTTGATGCCGTTACGAAGCTCGGCGGACTCAAGGACGTTGAGACCCTTATAGCCGACGCCGATGTGGTCGAGGATCTGCACGACCTGCCCCGAAAAGCCGCACTGCGGAAACTGCGGCGTACCCTTCATGAACAGCACCACGTCGTTTGATTTTACTTCGTTGTCGATGAATTGCTCGATGCTCATCTCTTGTTCCTCTTGGGGCGCTCGCGCGATGCCTCACCCCCTCGCAGGCTCCGGCCTCATGGCCATCAGCCCATCAAATCAATGATTGTCATATATGTACCCCAAACGATTGTGCATCCATAGCAAATTGGCGTGGAGCTGGCATGCGTTGCGCCCGCCCGGGGGCGCATCGGAGCATTCTATCCCCCTCCCCGTAACAAGTTCGGGGCATACGCCGTACCTGAGAGGCTTTTTTCCCAAACGGGAGCCCCTATCTAGGACAGGCTGTGCTCTTGGAACCCTTCAATCGGGGCAACGTTATCCGCCGAATCGGAGACATCCGTGACGACACCCGCATCCGCCGCGCTCGCCACCATCGACCCGTCTTTATTCTCCGATTCAGGCAGCCTCGCCCAGGATCTGGCCGAAGCTTTTCTTGCGGTGCGAAATGAGACTGAGCGCCGCGCCGCCCCGCTTTCCCCGGAAGATCAATTGATCCAGTCGATGCCGGATGCCAGCCCCGCCAAATGGCACCGCGCCCATACGACCTGGTTTTTCGAGCAATTCCTGCTTGGCAAGCATTCGCCGGGGTACCGCCCCTTTCATCCCGACTACGCCTTCCTGTTCAATTCCTATTATGTCAGTGCCGGCCCTCGGCATGCTCGCCACCAGCGCGGCCATCTCACCCGACCGAGCGCCGATGAGGTCACTTCCTACCGCCGCCATGTCGATGCGGCGACGGTAAAGTTTTTTCACGAGCTTTCGACCGACGGACTTGCGGAAATTGCGCCACTGGTGGAGGTCGGCCTTAACCACGAGCAGCAACACCAAGAATTGATGTTGACCGACATACTACACGCCTTCGCGCAGAATCCGATTTCGCCGGCCTACGATCCGTCGTGGCGCTTTCCGCCCTCTGCGCGAAGCGGTGACGAATGGGCTGATATCAACGAGGGCATCCACAGTATCGGACACGCCGGGAATGCCTTCCATTTCGACAATGAGAAGCCGGCGCATCGCGCGCTGGTGGGCCCGGTTCGACTGGCGCGCAATCTCGTCACCAACGCCGAATGGCTGGCCTTCATGGCGGACGGCGGCTATTCGACGCCGACGCTATGGCTGATGGACGGTTTTGCGACCGCAAGCGCCGAGCTGTGGCAGGCGCCGGGTTATTGGCGCAAGATCGACGGCGAGTGGCAGGTCATGACGCTTGCCGGATTGAAGCCGATCGATCTCTCCGCCCCCGTCTGCCACGTCAGCTACTACGAGGCGGATGCCTTTGCCCGCTGGAGCGGCAAACATCTGCCGAGCGAAATGGAATGGGAAGTCGCGGCCCGCGCCGGCACCCTCAACGACGCTTTCGGGATCGTCTGGCAGTGGACGCGCAGCGCCTACTCGCCCTACCCCGGCTATCGCGCGATCGAGGGCGCGCTCGGCGAATATAACGGCAAGTTCATGGTCAACCAGCTGGTGCTGCGCGGCTCGTCACTGGCAACGCCGTCCGGACACAGCCGGGTCACCTACCGGAACTTCTTCTATCCCCATCACCGCTGGCAATTCACGGGGCTGCGCCTCGCCGACTACGCAGACCAGGATTTCTGAATTCAACCGCGCCGGGAGAGCGCGTTCGGGAGAGTGTCATGAATGTGCACGCCACTGCTTTGGCCGAAGCGCATCATTTCGACGAGCAAGCGTCGGCGTTCGCGCGCGACGTGATCGGCGATCTGTCGCGGAATCCGAAACGGCTGTCGCCCAAATATTTCTATGATGCGGCCGGCTCCGAGCTGTTCGAGCAGATCACGCTATTGCCGGAATATTATCCGACCCGCACCGAGCTTGCGATCCTGCGTGACTATGGCGGCGCGATCTCGGCCATCATTCCGAAAGAGGCGGCGCTGATCGAATTCGGCGCAGGCTCAACGACCAAGGTGCGGCTGCTGCTTGGGGAACGCGGGCTCGGCGCCTATGTCCCCGTCGACATTTCCGGCGAATTCCTCAAGACACAGGCCGAGGCCCTGCGCGCCGATTTCCCCTTGCTTCAGGTTTTTCCTGTCACGGCCGATTTCTCCGCCCCGTTCGAATTGCCCGAGGCCGTTCGGGCGATGCCGAAGGTCGGCTTTTTCCCGGGCTCGACCCTCGGCAATTTCGAGCCGCACGAAGCCTGCGCGTTCCTGCACAGCGCGCGTGAGATCCTCGGGCGCGGCGCGCGCATGGTGATCGGCGTCGATCTGGAGAAGGACGAGCGCGTGCTGTACGATGCCTACAACGATTCCGCAGGCGTCACCGCGCGCTTCAACCTCAATGTGCTTCACCGCATCAACCGCGAATTGGGCGGCGATTTCGACGTCGGCGCATTCATCCATCGGGCGATCTATAATCGCGACAAGCATCGCATCGAGATGCACCTGATCAGCAAGAAGGCGCTTACCGCGCGCGTCATGGGTCGGAAGTTCTCGTTCCGCCCCGGCGAAAGCATCCACACCGAGAACAGCTATAAATATAGCCTCGAGCGTTTCACAGCCCTTGCTCGCGGATCTGGCTGGAAACCGTTTGAATCATGGACGGATAAGGCTGGCATGTTCTCGGTTCATGCGCTGGTCGCCTCAGACTGAGTTTGCCTCGGCCCTCTATTTTTTGGCCGCGCCCGAGCGCAGCGAGATCGATTCCCAGGTCGCAACCGCGATCATCAGCGCCGTGGTCAGGATCGACAGCGTCAATGGCGACCATTCGCGCCCCAACCAGCCGATTACGCAAAGCGCGATGATTCCGACGCCATGGGAGAGCTGCAGAAAGCCGCGAACGGTGTGCTTGAAGAGGCTGGTCCCGATCAAAAACAGCAACGGACCGCCGACCGCGCTCAGTACCGTCCTAGCGTCGGGCTCCCCGAGGGGATGCCACAAGACCAGGTCATCGGCGACGGCAGAAAGAATGATGCCGGCGACGATAGGCAGGTGCAAATAGGTGTAGGCAAGCCGCGCCAGCCGCCCCGGTTCGCTCGAATTGGAGATCAGCTCGGAACCGGCCCGCGCGCCCTTGTCGAAATAAATCCACCACATCGCAAGCGAAGCGACGAAGGACGACAGGAAGGCTACGACCACCTCCCGGGTCCAGTTCAGATCGGCGAAGGTCGCGCCGGTCACGACGATGGATTCGCCGAGTGCGATGATGATGAAGCCGGCGCAGCGCTCGGCCATGTGGCCGCCCTCGACATACCAGTCCGCCACCGAAGATGCGCCGTATTTCGGAATCCAGAATCGCACCGCGGGCGAGATGTATTCGATACCCAAGGCCAGCGCCCAAAGCACGAGCCGCGCGTATCCTTGCGCGAAGCCGCCCGCGATCCAGAAGATCGCCGAGGTCGACAGCCAGACCAGGATGCGGACCGCATTCATCCGCGCCGAGGCTCGCTCGCGCGGCGTCGATACCAGCCAGAACAGGGTCCGACCGACCTGCATCGCCGCATAGGCGAGCGCGAACCACAGCCCCCGCGAGCTGAACGCCATCGGGATCGACGTCGACAGCACCAGCCCGCCGAGCATCAACACGAACAGAAGGAGGCGAACCGGCGTCAGCTCGGGGTTGAGCCAATTGGTGATCCAGCACGTGTAGACCCAGACCCACCACACGCTCAAAAGCAGCATCGTCGTCTGCAGCGCACCGAGCGGGGTGAATTTGGCGAGCAGCGTGTGCGAGACCTGCGTCACCGCGAAGACGAACACCAGGTCGAACAACAACTCGGCATAGGTCACGCGGCCGTGCTGATGCGGCACGATCGGGCGAAACAACCGGCCGCGTTCGTTATCCCACGCCATGGCGCCACCGCCCCGATCTGCTGCCGATTTCCGAGTGCTCAGCTTTGCGCGGGGCGCGGATGGTCAAGCTCTTCGGTCAATCCGGAACCCCGGTCTGCAGCGCCAATGCGTGAAGCAGGCCGCCCATCTGCCCCTTCAGCGATTGATAGACGATCTGGTGCTGCTGAACGCGAGACTTGCCGCGGAATGATTCCGAGATCACGGTGGCTGCGTAATGGTCACCATCGCCGGCCAGATCGCGGATCGTTACCTCGGCGTCAGGTATCGCTGCCTTGATCATCGATTCGATATCGCGGGCGTCCATCGGCATCCCAAATTTCTCCCATTCGGCCCCCTGGTGCCTGGCCGCGACCCGGCGACCGCGAGGCTTCAATTTAGCGCGAACGCCCTTCTGGGTCACGCGTTCTCGCATTATATTGACAATACAATCCAGCAGAGCCCCGACGATCGCATTTTTGGCGATTGCAACCGGCTGACCAAAAGGCAGGCACCATGAGACTTCCAGGCCCCGACCACCCGATCACCATTACCGAGAATCCCAAGCGCGTCCGCGTTTCCCTGGATGGTGTGGTGATTGCCGAAACCACCCATGCGCTGAAGCTGAAGGAGGCAAGCTATCCGGCCGTGAACTACGTGCCGCGTGAAGATGCCAATATGTCGCTATTGGAGCGCACCGGGCGGGTGACGCACTGTCCGTACAAGGGGGATGCGAATTATTTCAGCGTCGTCGCGGGCGGCAAGACAGCCGAGAATGCGATCTGGACCTACGAGACGCCATTCCCGGCGATGTCGGAGATTACGGGCCATCTGGCGTTCTATCCCGATAAGGTCAAGATCGAGGAAGTGACGTGAACTGCAAGCCGGTATTGCGGTGAACGGGTCAGCCGGGCCTCGGGTCATTCCGGGAACAGGTCTGGCGGATCCGGCCGAAATCGACTCTGGATTGCGATCCTGCCCCTTGATGAATCGCTCCTGCACCGGCAACATCCGTGCATTAACATGCCGGATCGCGCATGACGTCCATTTTCGGCACGGCGACGTCAACTGAGGTGAAGGCTTCGCCCATTGTCTCGACGCGCAATGCTGCGTATGACCGCGCCCGCACCTTCATCGTCATGCTGGTGCTGGTACACCACTCGGTCATTCCCTACAGCTATTTCGGCCACATCGATCGTCAGTCCTTCTTGGGATTCGACGCGGTGGCCGTTTTCAATGACAGCTTCTTCATGTCGGCGATGTTCCTGCTGTCGGGCCTGTTCGTCTGGCCGAGCCTGCAGCGCAAGGGCATCGGCCCTTTCCTGCGAGACCGATGGTGGCGTCTCGGCCTTCCTTTCGTGATCGCAGCTGTGATTTTGATGCCGATCGCCTACTACGCCGTCGAGTTGCGCCTGCATCCCGGCAGCAGTTTTGCCGCCTATTGGTGGAGGACGGTCACGGTCGGTCCGTGGCCAACCGGGCCGGTCTGGTTCATCTGGCTACTGCTTGCCTTCGACGTGCTGGCCGCAGCCGTCTATCGCACCATGCCCGGATGCGTTGAGGCCATCGGGCGCCTGTCGCTTGCCAGTTTCAAGCGGCCAGGCATCTCATTCTGGGCGCTGTTGACTGCATCGATCATCGTCTACGTTCCGGCTGATCTTTATTTCCGTGAAGGGCGCTGGTTCACGTGGGGGCCGTTCGCGATTCAGGCGAGCCGGATTCTGTTGTACCTGCTCTACTTCTTCGCGGGCGTCGGCATCGGCTCCATGCGGCGCGAACAAGGGCTGTTGTCCCGCGAAGGCGAACTCGCACGCCGCTGGCCGATCTGGCTTGCGGCCTCGGTACTCACTTACAGCTGCATCATCGTGCTCCTCTTCGTGAAGCACAATCTCATCGCCAACATCGATGATCCGCCGCTGTGGTTCAGGCTGGCCTACGCCTTGACGTTCGCAAGCTTTTCCGCCGCGCAGACGTTCAACCTGCTCGCGCTGTTTCTGCGTTTTGACGGTGACGGCCGGAGCGTTCTGGATCCGCTGCAGGACAGCTCCTACGGCATCTACCTTGTGCACTACGTCCCGATACTCTGGATGCAATACGCCTTGCTCGGCATCTCGCTTGCGCCGATCCCGCAAGTGACGGCGATCGTCAAGGCGCTCATCGTCTTCGTGGTCACGCTGGCGCTGAGTTGGGCGGCAACCGCGGGCTTACGCCGGTTACCCGGCGCCACGCACGTGTTGTGAGGCGTCTCACCTGGTGGTCTGATTCTAACATTCGCTTCCCATTGCAGCGGGCACGTTTGCGAATAGCGAATGTCAAATCCACTCCGCTAGCCGTTCATGTAAGCCGGAAACCAGCTTTCGAAGCCGTCCTTCAGCGAAGCCACGGAGACGGGCTCCTCGCCGGCAATCGAAATCGCGTCTCCGCCCGTCGTTCCGATCCGCGCGCAAGGCACGCCGGCGCCGTTCATTTTTGCCAGTACCAGACCGGCCTGCTCGGCGGGCACGGTGACTATGTAGCGCGCCTGATCCTCGCCGAACCAGTGCGCATGCGGCACGATCGACGCGGGGCTTGCGAGCAGGCGCGCCCCGATTCCGCCGGCGATCGCCATCTCCGTCAATGCGATCAAGAGTCCACCGTCGGAAACATCATGCGCTGATGTGGCGGTGCCGGCGTGGATCATGCCCCGCACGACATCGCCATTGCGCCTTTCGGCTGCGAGATCAACCGGAGGCGGCGCGCCCTCCTCGCGGCCGCAGATGTCGCGCAGATAGACGGACTGGCCGAGCCAGCCATGGGTTTCACCGATCAGGAGAATCGCCTCGCCTTCGGCCTTGAACGCAAGCGTCGCGGACTTGGCGAAGTCGTCGAGCAATCCGACACCGCCGATCGAGGGCGTCGGCAGGATGCCGCGACCGTTGGTTTCGTTGTAGAGCGAGACGTTGCCTGACACTACGGGAAAGTCGAGCGCGCGGCACGCTTCCGAAATGCCGTGCAAGCAGCCGACGAACTGGCCCATGATTTCGGGGCGCTCGGGATTGCCGAAATTGAGATTGTCGGTGATCGCCAGTGGCCGGCCGCCGACCGCCGTTATGTTTCGCCAGGCTTCTGCCACCGCCTGCTTGCCGCCTTGATAGGGATCGGCCTCGCAATAGCGCGGGGTGACATCGACGGTGAGCGCGAGCCCCTTCGGCCCGTCCTGCACGCGCACCACGGCGGCATCGCCGCCGGGCCGCTGCACGGTATTGCCCAGGATCACGTGATCATATTGCTCCCACACCCAGCGTTTGGAGCAAAGCTCGGGCGTGGCGATCAGTTTTTGCAGCGCCGCCGTGATGCCGACCGGCGGCTCGACGTCGCGCGCGTGCACCACCGGCAGCAGCTCTTTCGCCACATGCGGCCGGTCATAGACCGGCGCTTCGTCGCCCAGTTCCTTGATCGGAAGGTCGGCCATCACCGCGCCGGCGTGCTTGACGACAAAGCGCTTGCTCGGCGTGGTGTAGCCCACGACGGCAAAGTCGAGGCCCCATTTGCGGAAGATCGCCTCCGCCTCCTGTTCTTTCTCGGGCTTGAGCACCATCAGCATGCGCTCCTGGCTTTCCGAGAGCATCATCTCGTAGGCGCTCATGCCGGTTTCTCGCGTCGGCACCGCATCAAGATCAAGATCGACACCGAGATCGCCCTTGGCGCCCATCTCGACCGCCGAACAGGTCAGGCCCGCCGCGCCCATGTCCTGGATCGCGATCACGCAATCCCTGGCCATGATTTCGAGGCAGGCCTCCAGAAGCAGCTTTTCTGCGAAGGGATCGCCGACCTGCACTGTGGGGCGTTTCTCGGCGGAGTCCTCGTCGAATTCAGCCGACGCCATCGAGGCGCCATGAATGCCGTCGCGACCGGTCTTGGAGCCGAGATAGACGATCGGCATGTTCACGCCGGAGGCCGCGGCGTAGAAGATCTTGTCGGCATCGGCAAGACCGACCGCCATCGCGTTGACAAGAATGTTGCCGTCGTAACGGGTGTGGAAACGCACCTGTCCGCCAACCGTCGGCACCCCGAACGAATTGCCGTAGCCGCCGATGCCGGCGACCACGCCGGAAACGAGGTGGCGGGTCCTGGGATGCTCCGGCGCGCCGAAGCTCAGTGCGTTCAGGCAGGCGATCGGCCGCGCGCCCATCGTGAACACGTCGCGCAGGATTCCACCCACGCCGGTGGTCGCGCCCTGATACGGCTCGATGTAGCTCGGATGGTTGTGGCTCTCCATCTTGAACACCACTGCAAGGCCGTCGCCGATGTCGATGACGCCCGCGTTCTCGCCCGGCCCCTGGATCACCCAGGGCGCCTTGGTCGGCAGGCCGCGCAGATGGATGCGCGAGGATTTGTACGAGCAGTGCTCGTTCCACATCGCCGAGAAGATGCCGAGTTCGGTGAACGTCGGCTCCCGGCCGATCAGCCTCAGGATGCGCTCATACTCGTCAGGCTTGAGGCCATGACTGGCGACGAGTTCCGGGGTGATCCGGGGTTCGTTGGTCTGCATGTCACGACGCCCTTGCCGGGATTGCATTCCCTTCCCCCTTGTGGGGGAGGATTAGCGACGGGGGTAAGCTCCAGATACGGGCGTTGGTATAACCCCCCTCTCCAACACTCCCCCACGAGGGGGGAGAGAGCAAACCGCAACAAGCGGAAAGATCGTCACCCAACATCCAGAAAATTTCCGCTCTCTTCGCTCACGCCGCCCTCTCCATATGAGCAACGAGGCCCGCGAACAGGCCGCGCCCGTCGGTGCAGCCCATGATGTCTTCGACGTGATTTTCCGGATGGGGCATCATGCCGAGCACATTGCCGCGCTCGCTGACGATGCCGGCGATGGAATTTGCCGCGCCATTGATATTGGCGCCCTCGTCCACGACGCCTTCCGCCGAACAGTAGCGATAGAGCACCCGCCCCTCGCCCTCGAGCCGCTGCAAGGTTTCTTCATCGGCCTCGTAATTGCCCTCGCCATGGGCGACCGGCACCCGAATAACCTGGCCTGCATTGTAGCCGCGCGTGAACGGCGTGTCGGAACGTTCAATGCGCAGATGCACGTCGCGGCAGATGAATTTCAGCCGCGCATTGCGCATGAGAACGCCAGGCAGAAGCCCCGCCTCGCAGAGGATCTGAAACCCGTTGCAGACGCCGAGCACGAGACCGCCCTTGGAGGCAAAAGCACGCACCGCATCCATCACAGGCGCGCGTGCGGCGATCGCGCCGCAGCGCAGATAATCGCCGTAGGAGAAACCGCCGGGCACCACGACAAGATCGGTGCCTTCCGGCAGCGATGTCTCGGCATGCCAGATCATCGCAGGCTCGCTGCCGGACGCGAGCTTGAGCGCGCGGGCCATGTCGCGCTCGCGATTGATTCCGGGAAAGACGAGAACGGCGGATTTCATTTAGCTAATCTGCGCCTAGCCCAAAACCTCGACCCGGTAATTCTCGATCACCGTGTTGGCCAGAAGCTTGTCGGCCGCCTCCTTCAGCGCCGCCTCGGCCTTTGCCTTGTCGGCACCTGCAAGCTCGATGTCGAAAATCTTGCCCTGGCGGACGCTGGCGACGCCATCAACGCCGAGCGATTTCAGCGCGCCTTCGATGGCCTTGCCTTGCGGATCGAGAATACCGGATTTTAGGGTGACGGTGACGCGTGCCTTCACGAGATAACCTTTAGCTCTTCACGAGCACCGGGCCCGAGCCCGCGGGCCGTTCGTTTTCCATCAGAATGCCGAGCCGTTTTGCGACTTCGGTATAGGCCTCGAGCAATCCGCCGAGATCCCTGCGGAAGCGATCCTTGTCGAGCTTTTCGTTCGACTTGATATCCCACAGCCGGCAGGAATCCGGCGAGATCTCGTCGGCGACGATAATTCGCATCATTTCATTTTCAAACAGACGGCCGCATTCCATCTTGAAGTCGACAAGGCGGATGCCGATGCCGAGAAACAGCCCGGTGAGGAAGTCGTTGACGCGGATGGCAAGCGCCATGATGTCATCGATCTCCTGCGGCGTGGCCCAGCCGAACGCTGTGATGTGCTCCTCGGAAACCATGGGATCGTTGAGTTGGTCGTTCTTGTAGTAGAATTCGATGATCGAGCGCGGCAATTGGGTGCCTTCCTCGATGCCGAGGCGCTGCGACAGCGATCCCGCCGCCACATTCCGCACCACCACTTCCAGCGGCACAATCTCGACTTCGCGAATCAGTTGCTCGCGCATGTTGAGGCGGCGGATGAAGTGGGTGGGCACCCCGATATCGTTGAGGTGCTGAAACAGGTATTCCGAGATGCGGTTATTGAGGACGCCCTTGCCCTCAATCACCTGGTGCTTTTGTTTGTTGAACGCGGTCGCATCGTCCTTGAAGTGCTGGATCAGGGTTCCCGGCTCCGGCCCCTCGTAAAGAACCTTGGCTTTGCCTTCATAGATGCGGCGTCGACGGCTCATAGGGATGTACCGTGTGTTGTTAAAATCCATGAATTTGGTGTGCTCCGGATGCCAGAAGGAACGACCCACGACGGAGCTGCCGTGAAGGCCAGGGACAGGAAACAGAACGAGAACCGAGCCCGGAATCCAACCTATCCGATTGGCCTATCCAGTACAATCGACCCGGCCTTGGAGAAGCGGGTTTTACCGTGTTTGACAGCAGCGTTTGAGGGCTCGCTAACTCACCGATTCGCCGTATTATTTAGGCATGCAGGCTCCCCGCCGCAATGCGACCGGGGCGGCCGAAACCGGCACCGAGGGGAACCCTTGCCATGACCACCTTCGACAAGCGCGAGGAAGCCTTTGAGAAGAAGTTTGTGGTGGATGAGGAGCTGAAGTTCAAGGCTCTGGCACGACGCGACCGCCTCATCGGACTTTGGGTGGCGGCAAAGCTCGGATTATCGGGCGAACAAGCCATCGCCTATTCCCGTGAAGTCGTTGCGGAAGAGTTCAACGAAGGCGGCGACGTCGCAGTGATCGCCAAGCTGAAGAGCGATCTTGCGGCCAAAGGGATTGCCATCACCGAAGACGAAATCCGCTCCCAGATGGGCGAATTTTTGCTGCAGGCGATCGCACAGGTGAAGGCGGGGATCTAGCGCGCTTTGCTCGACGTCATTCCGGACGCCGCGCAGGGGCGATCCACAATCTCGAGCAAGCAGCAAGGCTGCGTCGAGATCCCGGGTTCGCATCTTCGATGCGCCCCGGAATGACACTACACAGAGAACTCCGGAGTCCTTACCCTTCCTTAAATCCGTACTCCGGCACGTTGCCGCTCGCGCCGTAATATTTGTACGGCAGGAATTTGCCGGACATCGTGATCTTGACACGATCGCCCTTCGGATTGGGCAGCCGCTCGATCAGCATATCGAAGTCGATCGCCGACATGATGCCGTCGCCGAATTCTTCTTCGATCAAGGCCTTCCACGCCGGACCATTGACCATCACCAGTTCGTAGAACCGGTAGATCAGGGGATCAGTCGGCGGCATCGGCGTGCCGCGCACCGGGACCTCATTGAGCATCGCGGTTTCGGCTTTGGAAAGACCGAACAGCTCGGCGGCGTTGGCGGCCTGCGGCTTGGTCAGCTTCATCTGGCCGAGGATCGCCCCCACGATCAGCACTTCGGAATAGCCGCCGATCCGTTCGCAGATGTGTTTCCAGGTCCAGCCCTTTTCGCGTTTGATGTCGAGCAGTTTTTCGGTGAGGTCGGATCGCTTCATGTGAGGTCTCCCTTCTCTTCGCCATGCCCCGCTTTTGCCGGGCGTACTTTCTTTGATCGGTTCAGCAAGACGTGGATGGTCGGGACAAGCCCGGCCAGGGCGCCTGCCTTGGTCCCTCATCGCTCGAAGCGATCATAAGGTCCGGCTTGCCGATCCGCACCACCGCCACGTTGCGCGGATCGTGACCAGGCGTTTCGGATGCAAAGCTCCTGCTGCGGCTGACCAGAAAATCGACGATGTGATTGCGTAGCGCATAATAGTGGGGATGGCGGTGCAAATCGGTGCGGATGCGATCCTGCGGCAGCGGATTCTCCACGATCTCCGCGAGAACGGCATCAGGACCGTTGGTCATCAGGAAGATTCTGTCGGCGAGGTAGATTGCCTCGTCGACATCGTGGGTGATCATGAACACGGTCTGCCCGGCCTCCAGACAAAGGCGGCGCACTTCATCCTGCAAGGTGCCACGCGTGAGCGCATCGAGCGCCGAGAAGGGCTCGTCCATCAGCATGATCTTCGGCGTGATCGAAAGCGCGCGCGCAATACCGACGCGCTGCTTCATGCCGCCGGATAGTTCCGAAGGACGCTTGTGCTCGGAACCGGTGAGGCCTACCAGGTCGATGAAGATCTGCGCATGCGTTCTCACCCGGGCGCGGTCCCAGTGCCGCCATTTCGAGGTCACGGCGTAGGCGACGTTGCCGAGCACGGTGCGCCACGGCAAAAGTGCGTGGCTTTGGAAGATTACCGCGCGGTCGAGGCTCGTGCCCTCGATCGCCTGCCCGTCGACGATCACGGTGCCTTCGCTTGGCGCATCCAGCCCCGCGAGTATGTTCAGCACTGTCGTCTTTCCACAGCCGGAATGGCCGATCACGCAGGCAAATTCACCGCGCTGCATCGATAGCCACAGGTTTTCGAACACCGCGATCTGCTCGCCGTCGGCACCGGGATAGCGCTTTGCGATCGCCTCGACGGAAATGAATTTTTCGATCATCGCATCATTCCGGAAACGTGACCATCCGCGTAAAGCGCGCCAGGATCTGATCGAGCAGCATGCCGACGACGCCGATCAGCAGAATGGCGATGATGACATTGGTGATCGAAAGGTTGTTCCACTCGTTCCAGACGAAGTAGCCGATGCCGGTACCGCCCACCAGCATTTCCGCCGCGACGATCACGAGCCAGGCGATGCCGATCGAGATTCGCATGCCGGTGAGTATGGTCGGGGCAGCCGCCGGCAGGATCACGGTGAAGGCGCGCCGGAGCATGCCGACTTCGAGCGTGCGCGCCACGTTAATCCATTCGCTGCGGACCGAGGCGACGCCGAAGGCAGTGTTGAGCAGCATCGGCCACACCGAACAGATGAAAATCACGAAGATCGCCGACAGGCTGGAGTCCTTGATCGTATAAAGCGCGAGCGGCATCCAGGCGAGCGGCGAGATCGGCTTAAGGACCTGGATGAAAGGATCGAGTGCGCGGCTGAACAGAGGCGACATCCCGATCAAGAATCCGAGCGGGATGGCAATCATGACGGCCAGCAGATAACCGACCCCGACCCGCGCGATGGAATAGCCAAGCTGAATGCCCAAACCCTTGTCGTTCGGGCCATTATCGTAGAACGGCCGCTTCAGATGCTCCCACAATTTGGCGCCGACATCGAGCGGGCCCGGCATCACCGACTTGCCTTGCGTCGCGGTCACGCCCATCAACCTGGCATATTCCGGGCTCATGCCCGCGACCGTGCCGGAGCCACGCGTGGCGATGTGCCAGATGCCAAAGAACGCAGCAAGCAGCGCGATCGAGACGATCGCCGCACGAAAGCGAAGCGAGGAGATCATCGTCCTATTCCCGGGTGCGGGAACGCAACGAGCGAAGACCGCGCTGAAAGGGTTATACCGAGGGAAGATTGCCGGGAATTTACGTGGAAAGTCCTCTTTGTCCCGATCGCGCATGGTTGCGCACTATCCGACCTCTCCGCGCAGGTGGGAAGGGGTGCAAACATGAAGCCCGCCGTCACCTGCCTCACGACGATTTCCTGATCCTGAAACTGTTGAGATAGTCGTCGGGCTTGGTGGGATCGAAGATCTTGCCCATCAGCGAGAACGATTTGTAGGAACTCGACGGCGCCACCAGACCCATCTCCGCCATGGTCTTGCGGGCGTCGGTTGCGAGATAAACCTGCTCGGCGATAGATTTGTAATCTACATCGCCCTTGATCTGACCCCAGCGCTTCATCTGCGTGAGCATCCAGATCGCAAAGGATTGCCAGGGGAACGGATCGAAATCGACGCGCTTGGGATCGGTCTTGATGCCGCCGAGGCCGTCGGCATAGGTACCGGTGAGCACCTGCTCTAGCACGGTAACAGGCGCGTTGATGTAGTTTGCAGGCGCGATCGCTTCCGCAATCTGCTTGCGGTTCTCCGCCTTGGACGCGTAGGCGGTGGCGTCCAGGATCGCGCGCGTCAGTGCGGTGAAGCTGTTGGGCGAACCCGTAATGAACTCGCGGCTGGCCGCGAAGCTGCAGCAGGGATGGCCGTCCCAGATTTCCTTGGAAAGAATGTGCATGAAGGCAACGCCGTCATAGATCGCGCGCTGGCAGACGTTGTCGGGCGCCAGAAATCCGTCGATGTTGTCGGCGCGAAGATTGGCGACCATTTCCGGTGGCGGCACCGAGCGCAGCTGCACGTCGGCATCGGGGTCGAGGCCGTGTTCGGCAAGATAATAGCGCAGCAGATAATTGTGCATGGAATAGTCGAACGGAATGGCGAATTTCATGCCCTTCCAGTCCGCAGGATTCCGCCTGTCCTTGTGCTTGATCGCAAGCACAATGCCTTGCCCGTTGATGTTCTCGATCGCAGGAACCGCGAACGGGATCGCTTGTGCACCCAGCCCAAGGGAAATCGCGATCGGCATCGGCGCCAGCATATGGGAAGCGTCGTATTCCTTGTTGATGGTCTTGTCGCGGATCACCGCCCAGCCCGCGGTCTTGACCACCTCGACGTTGAGGCCATGCCTGGCATAGAAGCCGAGCGGCGCTCCCATAATGATTGGCGTCGCGCAGGTAATCGGGATGAATCCGATTTTGAGATCCTTCTTCTCCGGCGCGCCGCCTTCGGCAAACGCCTCGGTGGCCAGCTTGAGCGGGAAGAATTGGGAGACGGCAGCAAGCGCAGTCGCTGCCCCAACCGACTTCAGGAAGGCCCTCCGCAGGGCATCCTTCGGAAACATCGCCCGCATGACGGCCGAGGCGACGACGCCCTCGTAACGCTTTTCGCGGCTTTCTGCAGGCTCGCAAGCGAGCGCCAAAGCGGCCTGCTCATGTTCGCTCGCCGAGTGATGCTGCCCGCACACGCAGCGGACCCGGCTAAGCGAGCGATCGGCATCAAAGCGATTGTCGAAGGTGGACATGCTTGCATTTCCCCGCCACAAATTCACCGCCCAGCCGCGAAAAGCGGCCGGGCGGTGAAAAAACATGCAGGTTTCATGCCGCTTTTTCGGTCAGCTTCGGCTCGATGGGCAGGCCTTCCTCGATCGGAAGCGACGGGTCGCGCGACCATTCGTTCCAGGAGCCGAAATACATACGGACATCCTTCACCCCGGCATTTTTCAGCGCAAGGAAGGTGTTCGAGGCTCGCGCGCCCTTGAAGCAATAGAGAAAGACTGGGGTGTTCTGGGTGATGCCGACGGTGGCGCATTCGGCGAGAATCTCGTCCTTGGACTTGAATCGCGGCCCCTCCGCGGTCGGTTTCATCATCCGGTACCATTCCAGCCACACCGCTCCTGGAATCCGTCCCTTCCGCGGGCAGAAATCCCTGCCGTAGGGCGAAGAGCTTTCGCCGATCCACTCATCGACGTCGCGCACGTCGAGAAGTGCGACGCCGGGTTTGCCCACGACTGCCAGCATTGCCTTGTAGTCGATCAGGATGTCGCCCGCTTCCGGAACGATCGAGAACGATGCTGGCTTCGGCGTCGGCGCCACGGTCGTGGTCGGCAATCCCTTGGCGACCCAGGCATCGTAACCGCCGTGGAGCACCTTGACCTTGGGATAGCCGAGCATGGTCAGGAGGTAATAGCCGCGGCACGACTGGCCGAAGCCCGAATTCATCGACTGCTCGTAGATGACGGCGGTTTCCTTGCCCGACAGGCCGGCCTTTCCGAACGCGTCGGCAAATTTCGTCTTCAACTCGTGCATGCCCTCGGGGGTCGAGGTGGCAAGATAGGTGAAAATCTCGTGCACGTTCACGGCATTGGGGATATGTCCCGCGCCGTATGCATCGGGATTACGCGTGTCGACAATGACACACGGCTCCTTGGTTAGAAGTTCGGCGAGTTCGCTGGCAGAAATCAGAACGTCCGTCATGGCAGCCTCTCCTGTTCTCGGGATTTACGTCCGGGGTCTCTTTGGAAATTCACATGTCGGCCAACATCTTGCGCAGCTGTTTGGTAGCGGGCGTGACGATGGCGAGGAAATAGGCTTCGCGGAGCCTGCGTTGGGCGCGATGGCTTTTTACGTAGCCGCGCGCGCCACAATGAAGCATCGCTGCATGCGCAGCGGCGACGCTGGCATCACCGGCTCGCAGCCGCACAGCGACCACCTTGCGCCAATAGCTCTCGTCCGGATTGAAGGGATCGCGGGCAAGAGACATCGTCTCCCGTTCAAGTTCGAAAAACAGTTCCTTGAAGTTCGTGGGTTGCTGCGGCAGGTAACGATTGACGTGGCCTAGGGGAGTCGCAACCTCGTCCATGATGTTGATGCAGTCTTTGATCAGGCCCAAGCCCATGCCGAGCTGCAGCAGGATGAAGCCCGCGCGGATCTTCTTGACGAAAGGTTCTGCCCGTTCGGCCAGGATCAAATCATCAGGCACGAAGGCGTCACGAAACTGCACCCCATAGGTACCGGTGCCATCCATCGCCAGAAACGGCTTGCAGGCCTGCAGCGTGATCGCGGGATCGGAACAATTGGCAAGAAACATCACGATTTCGCCGGGCGCATCTTCACGCTCGAAGATCGTGCCGAAGAAGTGGCCCTTGCCCAAATTCGACACCCAGGGCAGTGCGCCGCGGACGACATAACCACCGTCGACCTTGCTGCCCCTCAGTTTCAGCTTCTCGATCCCGAAAAAGCTCTTCATCGGGTTCGAAAGACCCGTCCCGCCCAAAACGGTTCCGCTCGAAAAACTGTTGCCGAAGCGCGCTGCGAGTTTCAGGTTGGTCGAATTCGCCGCGTACCAGACCAGCGTATTCTGGCACCACGCCATGAAGGCAGTGGCACCGCAGACCTCGCCAATTGCAGCCATCGATTCGATGGCGCAGCGCAGATCCGCCGGGCCGTCATACGGGACATGGCTGCTCCAGGCACCGACTTCGCCAAAACGCCGCAGTAGCTTATCCGGATAAACGGAACCGGCATCGATGGCGGCCGCGAGCGGCGCCAGCTCCTTGCGCGCAATCGCGGCAACCTCTTCGGCGATCGAAGGTGCGGACTGATCGACAGCTTCGACCCCCGATAGTGCCAGCGAACCCATGACAGTCTCCGCGCCCTTTGCGATTGTCGCGTTCTGCTAGATGCCCACCTCGAGATTGACGGGACGGGTGAAGGTGTTGGCGACCGGCGACCACTTCTTGACATGGGCGACCAGCGCGTCGATCTCACTCTTCGGAATTCCCTCGCACTCCATGTCGACCTTGACGCGGATGTCGGTGAAACCGACCGGCTTTTCGCTGACGTCGCCAGTGCCCCAAACTGCGGTGATGTTGAGATCGCCCTCAAGTTCGAGCTCGAGTTTGTTGACGATCCAACCGCGATGAACCGCGTTGGCATGCAGACCGACGGCAAGACACGATCCGAGCGCTGCGAGCGAAGCCTCCGAAGGATTGGGCGCGGTGTCGTCGCCAAGAAGGCCCGGAGGCTCATCCACGATGTACGGCGCGAGGTTGCGGATGTAGTTGGCGTGGCGGAACTTGCCTTCGGCCACCGTCTTGCATTTCAAGGTCTTGATGACCTTTGGATTCGCTTTGCCGTTGGCGATCAGCTGCTCGAGCCCTTGCTTGTCGATTGGGGCGAGGCAGCCGGTAAGTGCTGTTTTCTGGGCGACCGCAGTCATTGAATTTCTCCCTAGGGCAGGATACCGAACGGTCTGTTTCCTGCATGAAGCGTGCCAGATGACCCCCGTCAAGAAAACGCGAAGTGCCAAAGCCGGTTAGTCCCTCCGGGCTTGAATCAGGCAGCGCCGATTTGCTCAATCGCAATGCATTCAACGGCGCGCGAGATCAATTTGCGCGCAGCGAAGATGCGACTTGCTGAGCGCGACGCAGTCGGATTAACTTCGGTCATGGGCAAATCATCTTCGAAGTCGCGTTCGGCCTCAGCGCGTCAGAACGCGGGCGACGAATCCGCTCGCGGGCGCCTGCTGAGCGCGGCGACGCGGCTGTTCTGCAAGAACGGCATCAACGCCACCGGCATCGACGCCATCATCAACGAAGCAGGCACCGCCAAGACCACGCTCTACAAGCTGTTCGGATCGAAGAACAACCTCGTGCACGTCGTGCTCGAGACCGAAGGCAAACAGTGGCGTGAATGGTTCATCGGCGCCATCGAAGCGGGCGGAGGCGGCCCGCAGGCAAAGCTTGCGCGGATCTTTCCGGCATTGAAGGAGTGGTTCCGTCAGGAACGTTTCTACGGTTGCCCTTTCATCAACGCCGTCGGTGAGCATGACAAGGACCAGAGGCAGCTTCGCGCTATCGCTATGCGCCACAAGAAAATTGTGCTGGCCTATATCGAGAAGCTCGCCGAAGAAATGGGTGCCGCGGAACCGGAAGTGCTCGCCCACCAGCTTGCGCTGCTGATGGACGGGGCGATCGTCGCCGCCATGGTGTCACGCGATCCCTGCGTTGCCGACACCGCCGGCCTTGCGGCGTGCTCGCTGTTCGTGCCCTCAAAGCCAAGAAAGTCGAGACGCGCAAGCAGCGCGCCGGAACACCTCGTGGCGGTCTGAATGGTGCGGGCGGCACGAAGCCGCCACGCATATCATTTTTCCCGCCGTCTCATTTTCCGAGATGCTGATCGAGGAAGCGGGCAATCTGCTCGAACACTTCCCTCGTCTCAGGCAACCACCGCGCTCTATTTGAGCGCGGCCTCGACCTTGGCGATGCCGGCATTGGCGCAGGCTTCGTCCTTTTCGCCTCCCGGTGCGCCGGATACACCGACCCCGCCGATCGTCTCGTTGCCGGCCTTGATCGGAACGCCGCCACCGACACCGACCAGGCCCGGAATCTGCCGGAGGGGCGCCCTGGCCGGATCTTCCAGCTCCTTCATGGTCTGCAGCGAGGTCTGGTTGCGGATGCGCGCCGTGTAGGCTTTGAGGCGGCTGAACTCCATCGTGTGCGGGCTGGTGCCGTCGCCGCGCAGCTGTGCCGCGACATTACCCCCCTTGTCCACGATGGTGACGGAGACCTTGTATCCGTCCTTGGTGCACTGATCGATCGTGCCCTGGATGATGGCAAGCGCCATCGCCATCGAGATATTCTTTTCGATCTGCGGCGCCTGCGCGAGGACCGGCGCCGTGGCGAACATCGAAATCGAGGTGAACAGTGCGATTTTGGCGAAATGCATGTCGGGGTCTCCCTAATGTTATTGGTTAGTCTTGTGGGGGAACCCTAATCCGTCCGGCTTTATCCTGGCAACTGGCGAGAAATGGGCTTTGCACTCACCCGGCAGATGTTTCAAGGCAAAAGGCCGGCA